>Ga0209102_1001849_pt1 | contig 10383 bp, 8 predicted proteins | sample ConPoolayeHmetaG_FD_185483 | JGI IMG/M metagenome (GOLD analysis project Ga0209102, IMG submission 185483) | Hot spring microbial mat communities from California, USA to study Microbial Dark Matter (Phase II) - Cone Pool mat layer H metaG... ... | reverse complement strand
TTTGTCCTCAACGGAGATTATCAAGCGCAGATAATTTTGCATTGATCAGTTGGATACAGAGAGTTCTTCGATTTGGGACTCAAGCTTTGTGCCATTGGGAAAGTATACCGTAATCATCCAAAAGTAAGATCGGCCCGGAGCTAATTTTTTTTCAACCTCCCGAGGGAGATGGCACAAGTTTTCGAAAATTTTTGGGCTTTTCCACAGGCAAGATAAATATTCATCGAAGATTTCTATGATAAAGTAGTCCCTACCCTCGATCTCAGTCCATTTGAATGTCAGGGGTTTCGAGGCAATTTGGCCCGGACGGGGTTCAATCAATTCGATGCTTCGAGGAAAAGAGCTTCTTTTATCGCCTTGTTTATTCAAAAAGTAAGGCCGAGTAATCATTAAGGAAACAACAACAAAAAATATCGTCAAGGTTGTGGCCAAGATGAATCTCCAGGATAGAACAAGCCTCGCCAACCGATGCTCCTTCTTCGAGAAAATCGGTGTCTCGACGTTGCCTTTTCGAAAGAGCATGTCGATTTCTTCGATAAGCTTTTTTTCCTGCCTGGAAATCTGGAGGAACGCATCAAATTCTTGAATGCAAGAAGGACAATTGATGATGTGATCTATGATATGCTCTTTCTTCACACCGCAGCCGGGGAATGAGAATAAGGCAGCTATTTCTTCGGATGGGGGGCAGGCTTGTGATGTCAGCGAAGGCTTTGTGAGGATATAGGACTTAAAGATCTCCCTGAGTTCTTCGTCATTTATTTTCATAATCGATTTCCTTCCTTTTAAGGATTTTTTTGAGGTCGGCTAATCCCCGATAAAGCAAATTTCTCGTCTTGTCCTGGGTCCACCCGTAATAAATAGAAATTTCCTCGATGTTCATCCCCAGAAGGAAGAGTCGGACCACCCGGCGCCGCGACTCGATCAAAGACTGAAGGGCGTCAGCGACAATTTCCTTTAAACCCATTTCACAGTCCATATAAGCCCTATAGTCCATTTTGGTCTCCGATATTTTTCTTTGTTTTTCGGCACATAGAGCAGTCCTCTCTCTTTTCCATTTTCTCAGGACATCGATAACAGAAGAATTCACAATTTTCTTGATATAAGACGGATAGTTCTGGATATTTTTCTCATAATGAAGAATTTTCCATATTTTTATTTGTATTTCCTGAGCGATATCTTCGGCGTCGAAACCGTATTTCTGTGGTTCAAATTTTTGGATTTGGCACTTGATCAGGCGAGAGAAATTATGAAGAATGCATTCAAGTTCTTTATCTTTATCGTTAGTCCAGCTCATTTCATATTCCTATAATATATAGACCATCGAAGATAACAATTTTTCTCACTCAATGAGAAATTTTTTTGGAGCCAGTGGTCATTATCAGTGGGGTTATTCCCCAAAATGGCGCAAATTAAGTAAATATATTCAGGGCTGGAAATGTCATCTCGACAAGAGATCATAAAGAGAATCGCCAACAGCAATAAAAATGTCTTGATCTTGGGAGAGACAGGAACTGGAAAAGACTATACAGCAAGGATAATCCATGCCCTCAGCCCGAGAAGTAATGCGCCTTTTGTTGCTATCAATTGTGCGAATATTCCTGAAACTCTCTTTGAAGCGGAGCTTTTCGGTTATGCCCGGGGTTCGTTTACCGGAGCCGTCAAAGAAAAAGAAGGCCTGATCGAGGTGGCTGAGGGAGGAACCATTTTTCTGGATGAAATTGGAGAGTTGTCCCCCTACCTTCAAGCTAAGATATTGAGAGTTATCGAGGAAAAACAGATAAGGAGGATTGGGGAGACGAGAAAAAGAACGATTCAGGCAAGGTTCATTTTTGCTACGAATAGGGAACTCCGAGAGGAGATCAAATTGGGCCGGTTTCGGAAAGACTTGTATTTCAGAATAAGTGTGGTCAAGATCGTTCTTCCTCCCTTGCGAGAACGGAAGCAGGAAATACCTTCTTTGGTAAAAGAGATTCTGGAAAAAGAAAGGAATAGGGATGGAATAAAAAAAGTCATAACTTCAGGGGCAGTGAAAAAGTTGATGAATTATCACTATCCGGGTAACATTCGGGAGCTGGAAAATATCCTTGAGCGCGCAGTTCTCCTTTCCAATGGTGAAGTAATTTCAGAAAAGCACATTCGCTTTGAAGACGAAATAGAACGCCACCAGGAAGAGGATAGACTTTCGCCTGAAAGATTGAGGCAGATTCTGGAGTATTCTCGTTGGAACAAAAGCAGAGCTGCGAGCCTGATAGGGAAAAGTAGGCGCCATTTTTACAGACTTCTGGAGAAAAGCGGAATGACCGAATGCATAAAGAAAAGAAGATTTCCTTCTCGGTCTTCTCATAAGGATGATGAAAGTCCTTACGCCTCTTGACTTTTTAGTATCTCTTGTCTAAGATTTTAAAGCGATAAAAGAGCTAAAGTTCAATTTCTCGCAACCCTCGGCGAGCAAAATTGTCGATAAAAAATAGAGGCCCATTCCATGTGGGAAGATGCTTTTGAAGACGTCGAGATAGAAGTTCGACCTCAAAACATTTTTTCTTCATCTTTGCCTTTTTTAAGAGAAAAAACAGACCCCATCGCTATCTTCCTTATAATCACCAGTGGCAGCTTTATCATTGTCATCGCTTTGAAATTTAAAATTTTCCATCTTTGGGCAGAATTCCTGAGAAGTACACCGTTTTTGAGATTGTCCACTTATCCATTGCTGATTTCAGCCATAATAATAATCTCAGGAATCATTTTCCGAACTGTTCTTTGGTTTCGTTATAGGCCTGAACGTCTCGAGAACGAAGAAGATATCGATTGGCCATATGTTTCCGTCATCATGCCGGCCTTGAACGAAGAAGAATTAGTGGGAAAAGCAATCGATTCCATTTTTTCTTCCAACTACCCAAAAGACAAGATCGAAGTTGTCGCCATCAATGATGGCTCCACCGACATGACTCTCTACCAAATGATGAAAGCAAAAAGGAAATATGGAGAAAGGGTGCGGGTCATCAATTTTAAGGAGAATATGGGAAAGAGAAAGGCACTCTATTCCGGGCTCAAGGTTTCTCGAGGAGATATCGTAGTTACTGTCGACACAGATAGCAAGATTGGGAGGAGCGCCATAAAGAATCTCATTATCCCTTTGGTTAAGGATGGTTCTGTTGGGGCTGTGGCTGGGCGTGTGGCTGCTCTGAATGAAAAAGAAAACCTGTTGACGAGGATGCTTTCCATTCGCTATTCCATCTCTTTCGATTTTGGTCGGGCCTATCAGAGTGTTTATGGCACTGTGTTTGTGTGTCCCGGCGCTCTTTCTGCCTACCGGAAGGCTGTCTTGATGCCTTTTATCAAAGAATGGGTGAACCAAAGATTCTTGAACACACCGTGCCTTCATGGAGAAGATAGAGCCCTTACGACATATATACTGAGAGCAGGCTATTTTACGAGATATCAATCCAATGCTGTTGTTTATACACGAGTGCCGTCAAAATTTCTCCAAATGAATAGGATGTATATCCGGTGGACCCGGAGTTATCTCAGGGAATCGGTTATTTTCTCCAGTTTCATGTTTTCTCGATATAGAACGAAACACCGGGTTTTGCCGATTCTTGATTTCGCTTTCTTAAATATCCTCCATCCTTTCCATCTGTTTTCCGTTTTCCTGATTTCCTATTCTTTTCTTGTTCATCCGGTTTTTATTCTTCGTCATCTTGCGTTCTTAATGATCATATCTTTATTTCTTTCTCTTTATTATTTGCGGACAAATAAGAGTGCTGCCTTTCTCTATGGAATTCCGTACGCTTTGATTACGGCTTTCTTGCTGTGGTGGATTGTCCCTTTTTCTGCTTTGACTATAAAGAATCAATCCTGGCTGACGAAGTAAATCTTATGGTCTGATGTTAAGTTGATGCCATTTCTCGCGGCTTATCCATATGACCAGAATAGCCAAACCCGCACATAAGGATAAGGTTAAGATAATCCACCTGTTCAGTTTTCGGGGTAGGACGATCCTGTCGGCTTCTCCTGAAACTATAAAGGAGCCCCAGAAATAAGGATGAGAAAGTATGCCCGATTCGATCAATTCGAGTTTTGCTTTTCTTAACGCCGTGTTGATGGGAAGAGAAGAGCAAAGATAATAATAAAATCTTTCTAAGAGTTGAGAGCTTGCTTCATCGTTTATCGCCCAGAGGCTAATAAGAAGAGCCGAAGCCCCGGCATAGAAGAAGGCACGGCTCAAGCCCTCAATACCTTCTCCCCTAATGAGCTGGCCAAGACCTGTCTGGCATGCTGAAAGTGCCACGAGGTCGGCATTGAGCTTGAGATTGAAGATTTCTCTCATCTGAAGAAACCCATCTTCTTTTGGATCGTCATCAAGAGAGAGAATTATAGCCGAACGACTTGCTTTCCTATCATTGATGAGGGCATGCGCAGCTAAATGGATAATGCGGTAATCAGACAGATCTTTTTCCTTGAAATTTTCTTCTGAAGCACCTTCGCGGAGGAGAACATCTCTTTTTTGAGGCTTGAAAAAAGAAGCGATTCTTATCACCTCTTGGCCACTGTACCTGAGTCTAAAAAATTGATAATCTGAGTTTGGATAAAAATAAGATTCGGTCTTTCCATAGAAAGGGTCACCAACGGCTAGTATGTCATGGGATGGCTTCTTATTATTTGATTTTCTTCGTTCGGTGAGCTCCCGAAGAACAGAAAGCGAAGGGACATAAGCAATATCGCATTCTTTTATAAGCCACTCCCTTTTTTCTTTTTTAGTAAGGAGCGCTTCGAAGGGCAAGAAATAAAGTATATCATCAGGAATAAAAATTATTTTTTTTGGATTGACAACTTTGAGTCCAGGCTCAACTAAAATTTTATAAAGAGTATAGCCAAGAGAGAAGTCTTGGCTTTCTGGATTTGTAATTGAGGATACATAACTACGCACCATGCTGTCAATTTCTTTATAATTGGGCAAAGGAAATATGGCAATGTCTTCAGTGCTTAAAACAAGCACATAGGAACTTTCTCTCCCCAAAGCGTAAGCAAAAACTGCGGTGTCCTTATCTATCAAGCTCCGTTGGGCTTCCTCTAGCTTGATAGGACGGGGATAACGGAGATTAGCATAAGCCGGGCTTGCTGCTCTTATCTCTCTCTTGAGCGACTCGAGCTGGTCTTCCAGTGCTTCAAGCTCTTCGTTGGCTTTCTGCCTTTGTTCTGGCGTCAGCTGGTAATTCAAGAGCTTAGAGTGAATTTTTGAGATTTCATTCATCAGCTCAGCTTCTTGATTGAGGAGCTTCTGGCTAATTCCTGCCGAGAGGTCGATTTTGGAAACCTCCATACTATCAAGGAAGGCTCTTGCCTTAGCCCTTTCCAAATAATGAAATGCTTCGCTCTTGTATGGATATTTTGAGTCTTTTTGATTCAGCTTCACGAGAAGGTCGATGATATTATAGTAGGCCTCGATTTTTCTCTCTGAACCTAAAAAAGTAGCTCTCAATTCCTCGATATCGATCGCCGAACGAATGTTTTCTATGACTGAAATTGATTTCCTATAATTATCTAATGCCCCATTCAAATTGCCTTGATTCTTATATGAATTGGCAAGCTCAAAATAAGCCTCCCAGAGAATCTTTCCTCCTCTAATTTCCAATGCCAAATCTATTGCCCTCTGATAATATCTTGTCGATTCTTCGTAATTACCGAGTTGAGCATACACAATCCCCATATTAGTAAGAATAAAGCTCATCTTTTCTCTGTCTCTAATTTGATCTGCTTTGATTAGAGCTTCCTTAAAAAATTTCATTGAATTAGAAAAGTCGTTTAGATTTGAATAAACAGTGCCAATATTGTTAAGAACGTCTATTATGGTGCTAGCATCATCAAATCTTCTGGCGATATCAAGTGCTTCTTTATAATAATTAAGGGCACGCAACAAATCTTGCTTGTTTTCAGTCGCTATTGCCCTTCTTCTATAAACATTACCTATATTAGTTATGTCTAAAGAAAGGCTTGAATTGTCTCCCAATTTTCTCGTCATTTCAGATGCGAGGATCAGGTTATTAAGGGCATTTTCATAGTTTCCTAATTGAATGTATATAGCAGCAATATTTGTCAGACAGTTTGATTCTTCTTCCTTATTGTCCGTCTCGCGGGCAATTTTTAAAGCCTTTTCGAAGTATCGCAACGCTTCCGAATAATTGTCTGTTTTCCAATAGAAAAGACCAATGTTGTTTAGGCACCTTCCCTCTTCTTGTCTATGATTAATTTTAAGCGCGATTTTTAGTGCTTCTTGGCTAAGATCAAGAAAGTCCTGAAATCTGTTGTCTTCCCAATAAGTTAGACTCAGTTGGCGTAGACACTTCAGCTCATGCTCATTGCTATTTATTTTCTTAGCGAGTCTAATCGCTTCGTTAAATTTATCAATAGATAGGGAAATGTTTCTGAATTTTCTGTACTCTTTGGCCTCTTTATAAATTGCATATATCGATAATGCTGTGCTGCAGAAATTGATATTATTCTCATCTTTTAATTTCCGGGCAATTTCCAGAGCCTCGGCATATTTATCATGAGATATGATTAATTCGCCTATGTTCCAATATAGAGTTCCTAGATGGATTAATGAATTCAGTTTTCCTTTTAAATCGTTGATTTTATCTGCGAGACCAGCCGCTTTCTCAAAAAACGCAATTGCTTGTCGGGATTCGCCTTTGGACCTTAGCAGTTCTGCTTGTGAAAAATAAAAAAAGAATCGTTTCTCGAGAGAAGAAGTTTGTTCGTCGGTATCTCGTGCAACTAGGGAGAAAGCAGAAAGGACAATAAGAAGAAATAGAGGCAAAAATATGCTCTTGTTAATAATACTTAACCTGTCCATTTTTTAATTAAGAAATATTCCGTTATGTCATAGGTTTATGCTTATCTATGAAGCCTCGTTAACTTTGTTTTAGAATTGAAAAGGCGTCAATCGCCTATAGGGAGGATAAAAGGGGTGATATTATTAAAAGGCTATCACCCCGGAAGGTGATCTTGAGATTATATTAATGATAACATTATTGGAGCGGCGCTCAATACTAGGTTTTTAGGTAAAGTTAACGTTAATCCCCTTTACTCGGTTTCACGGGAATTAAGTCGCCTGTGGGCTTAACCTTAGGGGCGGAGGTGTCGGAGCTCATGCCTGCAGGGGATTCGGGGTTTTCTGTATCAAAGATAGGGGTCAGGAAGGACATAAACGAGGAGATCCACGCTGCAGGCTTCTTGATGAGAATTCTGAAGTCAAATTTCGAAGCTTTCTTCGGCGCACTGGCGATACCGGGTGCAGAGAGGAGGAAGAATCCAAACAGGGCGAATATGGCGGCGAACTTAAGAGTCGACTTCTTTGGCATCGCAACCTCCTTAGAGAGAAGGGGGTTCGCCTTTGAAGATGAGATACCGACGAATAGAGATAGGAAAGCCGAATTGCTCTAATCTAAGCATTCTCATCCAAGGCGTACAATAAAATTAAAAAAATACAAGCAAAATGTCAAGACCTTTTTCTAAAAAAATAATAGATACGTACATTTTCCTGCTATCATATTGGTTAATAACATTATATAGAGCACCTTCTCATATGAACACAAAATATAGCGCTCCCTGGCTCTTGCTGATTTCTGCCCCAACTTTAAGCCTGTTTTAACTCTGAAATTCAGGTCAATTTTCTCATAAAATATTCTATTTCCCATTCGGCTGTCGAGCGGCTATCCGACCCGTGAACAGCGTTCCTTTCTATGGAGAACCCAAATGCATGCCGGATTGTCTCCGGCTTGGCCAGAGCTGGGTCGGTAGCCCCCATAACTTCGCGCCAGTGGGCGATGGCGTTTTCACGCTCGAGAATCATGACGACTATTTCTCCTGAGGACATGAAGGTTGTCAGGCTTTCGTAGAATGGTTTTTCCTTATGGACAATGTAAAATCCCTTTGCCTCTTCTTTACTCAGTCTCATCAATCTCATTTCGGTGATGGAAAACCCTTCGTCCTCTATGCGCTGGATAATTTTTCCGACTACCCTTTTTTTTACAGCGTCTGGCTTAATGATAGCTAACGTCCTTTCAAGCATCTACACTCCTCGCTTACTATAAGGTAAGATTTCATATATCTTAATCACAGTAGAGAGTCAACTTCTTCCACCATTCAATGCCGTGTGATGGGTCAATTACATTAGTGATACCTGGGGCTTCCCGGAATTGCGCTAGGCACAAATCTTTTTTCCCCTTTAGGAATTTTCAGTTTTTCCCCATCACCGCTTTATCCACTAAATCGCTGGAAATCAGTGAGAATGCCGTTTAGACACGAAAAATCCTGGGTAAAATTGTCACTGATGTGTTGAACTGGTCAGTTTCGTTGACAGGCTTGGGATTCGGCCATAAAATGATGTTGTGCAAAAAAGCAAGATAAATAAAGAAGAACTGATAAAGTTTAGGAAGGAGCTTGGCATAGATCTCTTCGGGGTTGCGGATATAAGATTGGCAAGAAAAGAGTTCCTCTTGAAGCCGGAGCTTCGGGAAAAGTTTGACTTCGCGGTTTCTTTGGGCAGGGGCCTTATTCATTCTGTTTTGGAAGATTTGACAGACCGTCCAACGCCGCTTTACTTCCATCACTACCGTCAGCTCAATTTTTTTCTTGACCGAGCGGCTTTGCTCCTTTCTTCATTCATTCAAGAGCGCGGCTACAGGGCAATACCCATTCCCGCTTCTCAAGTGATTGACTGGGAGGCACAGCGGGGCCATCTTTCCCATAAGAAAATTGGACAGCTTGCCGGACTGGGCTGGATAGGTAGAAACAATTTGCTCGTCAATCCTATGTTAGGAGCGAGGTTCCGTCTTGTTTCTATCTTGACGGACATGCCCCTTGAGCCAGACGAACCGACAGACTCAGGTTGCGGCGCTTGTGTGGCTTGCCTAACCTGTTGCCCTGTCAACGCGATCAAGTTGGACAGGGAAAAATTTGATCATCGCGCCTGTTTCGAAAAGCTTAAGGAATTTCGTCGCTCCGGCATTGTGGGTCAGCATATTTGCGGCCTTTGCGTTAAAGCCTGTGGGCCTCGACAGGAATTGAGGCCAGGCTCGCCGTGAGATTTTCAGGCAGAGCCAAGTAGGGCCATCGAGTGTCTATACCTTTTTTTGACAGGGTATCCAGATTTCCGTTCTCAGGTCTTCCGGTTTCAGATCCTGGGGGTTCATATCGAGATATCGCTCGAGGATTGGACCGACGGGCACATACCCGTTTGTTTCGAGCCATTCCATCATCTTAGCAATCGTCTCGCCCGACTTTTCGTAGGGGCCGACATGGAGGCAGGTTGCCACTTCTGTAAAATTCCAGATTTTTTGCTCGAGGGGTGGTTGCACGAGCGCGTGGGGAGTGACGGGGAAGCCGATTTCCCAGATCAGCTCTTCAGGTTCCACCTCGCCCGGGGCATTATGGTAGATTGCCATTAGAGGGCCCTGAGGGACGACGTTTTGGTATCGAGATTCCTCCATGAGTTTTCCTATAGCTTCGGGGAGCTTAGAAAAAGGGCCTTTATTGGGTAAGCAAAAATACGTGAAGGGTTCGACTTTCTGGATTGAAATGGCTTGAGCTGCCAGCCTTCCACCTGGCACGGCCAAGAGGATAAACCATGTCGATATCCATATAATAAGTGATGAAAAAGAAATGGCTCGGCGGTTTTTTTCCATTATCCTAACTCCCGGCTCATATAGATTTTAGTCGAATTCTATCACGATTTCATCGGGAAGAAAAGGGAACGTATGGGGAACGGACGGGTCTACTTTTCTTTTGACAGGGATATATTTTTGAAAATATAATACCCCCAGCATGGGGAAAAGAGTTTGGAGACAATTGGGCCGGGGGAAGGAAAATGACGCCCGAACTCAAATTTAGGCCTGGGTCTTTGGCTCGCTTTATTTTGATTTTGGCCATAACCCTCTTCCCCCTTTGTTGTGGAAAGCAAAAAAGTGTTCCCGCTGACCTGGTTTTGGTAAATGGCGCAATCTACACAGTTAGCCATGACCTTCCCTGGGCAACTTGCCTCGCTGTTCAGGGCAACAAGATAGTTGCAATCTCCCAAAGCAACCATGATATGAAGAAATTCATCGGGAAGTCGACGCGCGTCATCGACCTGAAAGGAAAATTTGTCCTGCCGGGGATTATCGACGCCCACGTCCATTTCAACAGGGCCGGGGCGCTAATTAACGATGCCAACCTGATGTTGGTCGCTGACGAAGCATCTTTGCGCAAAGAAATCGAGCGTGTGGTCAGCATTCTCGACGATGGAGAATGGATCACCGAGGGTCTTTGGGGGGCTTATGAACAATGGGCCTTGGGTGACGCGGGACAGGGGAAAGAGGAGACAAAGAGGCTGTGGCGGCCGAA
>Ga0209102_1001848_pt1 | contig 10384 bp, 11 predicted proteins | sample ConPoolayeHmetaG_FD_185483 | JGI IMG/M metagenome (GOLD analysis project Ga0209102, IMG submission 185483) | Hot spring microbial mat communities from California, USA to study Microbial Dark Matter (Phase II) - Cone Pool mat layer H metaG... ... | reverse complement strand
AACAATTAAAATTCTTTTTTTCATTTCTCTTTTAATTTTTGTCCAAATATAATCTAAGATAATAAACATGGCAATTGGCCGGAGAGCTTCTTCCAATTCCCTTATAGAAAAAACAGTAAAAGGATTATTAATATCAACATTAGAGGGTTGGTCAAAAATACCGACAAAACTTCCTTTAACAAATTTTTCTAACCTGGAGGCCAAGGAAATAGCTTCTGATTGCTCCATCCCGATTAAGACCTTATAAAGGTCTTCCATTAAAGGCGGCTTATTTTTTTGAGTTGCGGGGTCGGGGGTAATACCCTTCATTTTATAAGTTTGGACTAACGCTCTGTCTAAAATTGCCTCTTCAGTTGGATTTAGTTCTCCCATGATTATTTTGAATAAAGAATGTAAGGAAAGAATTTTTAAACCTAACTCATTCTCGCCTTCTTCATAAATTGTCGACAAATCAAAAGGGTTGATTTTTGCTTTTGAGCCAAAACCAAAAGTAATATATTCACCACCAACTGCCTCAGTTAGAGCTTTATACTCTGCCTCGGGATCGATGATTATAATTTCTGTTCCAAACATTAAAGAACGAAGAGCCTCAAGTTTTATGAGATATGATTTGCCGCAGCCTGACTTTCCAAAAACAACTGAATTAGCGTTTTCTAAAGTAAATCGGTCGAAAACAATCAGGGAACTATTATGTTCATTGATTCCATACATAATTCCTTCATTAGCCGTTAATTCCGAAGTAGTAAAAGAAAAAGTAGTTGCCAGCGAGGTAGTATCCATATTTCGCGTAATCATTAGCTTGTCAATACAGGTAGGAATAGTAGTTTTGAATCCTTCTTCCATTTGTAAAGAAGCGTGTTTGGAAATAATCATCAAAGAACCTAGGGTAGAAATAACTTCTTTAGAAATTTGATTAAGCTCTTCTAAAGAATCAGCGGGGATAGTAATATAAAGGCCAAATTGAAAAAACCTTTCCGCTCCTTTTACTAATTGTTCTTGAAGTTGACGAGCGTCTTCTAATTTTGCCACTGTTGCTGGATCAGGAAGACGACCTTTTTCGGTGGTGATTTGTAATTCTGCTTCCATTTCGGCAATTTTTCGACGCAGTTCGTCTAAAACTCCCTTTCCCTCCATTGGATATATATACATGGCAATATCTAAACTATGATCAAAATTAATTAGAGGAGCTAGCCAGTTGGCAGAAACAAATCTTGGATAGCCGGCGACAAAAAGAGTACGAAAGTATTTATTGCCAATTTTTAAATGGTCAAAATCTACTTCAATTGCTCCTGGGGCAATGATATCTTGAACAGAAATAAGACCCTTTTCTAAATTTTCAACATCTCCATTTTGGGGAGGCGATTGATTTTCTTGACTAGTTTTGTTTTTAAAAAATGACAAATTCATTTATTTTCTTCCCTTTCAAAAACCGCTGTTTGTTTTACTAGATTATTAATTTTTTCAAAAACCTGATGTTGAGCCTCTTTATTTTCCTCAGGGAGATTCTGGGAAATATTTTCTCCAGGACTATTTTGAGGAGGAATTAATGAAGCTGGTGTTTCCGCAGAAGAAGAGTTAGAAAAGTTTTCTATGGGCAAAGTTGATTGGACTAACGGTTTTTGGTATTGCTCAATTTCTGCAAATTGTTGTCCTGGTGATTGAGGATTATAAATCTCAAAGAAAAGTTTTATTAGTTCTTTAGTTTCTAGTTGTTTTCCCTGAAGGCCCAGTCTCCCCAATTGCCTTAAAATATGGTCTCTTTTTGGGTAAAGATTAATTTTTGCCTTTTGGAGAATATAGGCTTTATCAAAAGGAAGTTTTCTTTTTCCTGGAGAGAAAGTGCTCGCTAAGACTTTGGTTGCTCCAACCTCAAGGGCGCTCATAGGAATTACAATATAAAATTTTTTGTCTAAAACATTATTTTTTTTGACAATTTCGGCAACGAATTTAGCATATTTTATAATTTGCCCCTTAATAAGGGGCTTTATTTGTTTTTGGGCTAATTCGTTTAAAAGATTAATATAAGAACTAACATCCTTTAATTGGGAGCGGATAACAATTTGGATAGGAAAATTTAAAGAATTTAAAAGCCCAGCATAAGCGTAAATTATTGCCTCTTGCTCTTTTTCTGACAAAAGGTCATAGTTTATTGAAGTGACAGAAATAATCAGGCAGGCACCGCCGTCCTTTAAAATCACAATCCCCTCTTTTATATCTTCAATTTCTAGATGATCTTGGGTACTGGCGCGAATTGCTTGGGCAGGAATCATAGGCAATTTAAAATTTAAAACTTAAAATTTAAAATTTTATTCATTTTATTTTGCTTTTATTTCAAATGGGGGGATTATTTCTCCCTTTGCTTCAAATTTAATTATATCAAAGTTTAAACCTTCTTTTTCGATTTCCATTTCATATTGACCATTTTCTAAAGGTGTAGCGATGATAAACTGACCGAGTTTATTAGTTTTTAGTGCTCGTACGGGAATTCTCCCCATATTTCTAATTTCTAAAACTGCTCCCTCAACAATTTCTCCGTTTTTATTAAACACCATACCGCTGATTATATTTGGCCCTGGAGGGGGAATAGGAATGGGTAATTCTTTGCTGGTCTTTGCTTCAATTGCTGGCTTTCTTGGTTTTCTGAATTGGTGATAGATAAAAGCTTCTATTGGCGGTTTAGGAGGTGGTTTAGGATGGATTTTTGGGGAAAGGATGGGTGAAGGTGAGACAGCCTTTTGCCGAGGAAAAACTATAGGAGGAGTTGTTGGTTTTGGTTGGAGGCCAATTTTTGCCGAAGGAAAAAGAGTAATAATTTTTTTTAAGAATTCCTCCTCTTTTTGGTCTAGAGGATTTTTTGCCGGTGACTGAGGAATAGTAGAAAGATATTGGTTAAATTGAAAAGTATTGGGAGGAGGAGCTTTTAAAGGAGCTTGTTGACGAATAATCGGCTCAAAAATTTCTAATTTTTTTGGTTTTTTTTGCCAAGTAAATAAGGTTGGTGAAAAAACCGCCTTAGCAAAAGCCAAAAGCCAAGTAGAAAGCGGTCTTTCCTCAATTGGCATAAAAGCAAAGGCGAAACCTAAAAAAACAAAAAGAAGGACCAGGGGCCATTTAATAATACCCGCCAATGGCAAACTATAAAAAAGCAATCCTAATAACGCTCCTCCTGCTAGATAACCGAATTGTTTTAAGGTCATCTCTCCAACGAGTCGAAATTCATAAGAAGAAATATGTTGTGGTACAGGATGTTGTTGGACAGGCATATGTATTAATATTCTAAACTGTTAACTTTAGCTCTTCAAGAGAGTCAAAATATATCAAAAGTGGAATTTTTTGGAGGGGGTGTGGTAAAATAAAAGCCAGTATGACAGAAGGGGTTAAGCAAAAAGAAACTGGGATGCCTTCTCCAATGGATACTTCTGCTGAAGCTCTTATGAAGCGATTTGAGGCAAGAAGCCAATGGAGAAAATCTCCCGAGGGGCAAAAAGCAAAAACTGAAAGAACAATAATACAAGAAGTTACTAAAATTGGTACGGGAGAAAAAAATCAAAATTCAATGAGAGAAGAGGATAAAGTAGATCGACTGGCTGAGGCAATTTTAAGGTTGGAAGAAAGATTAGCAAAAGGGGAAGAAATAAATGAAGAAATGATTAGAACACAAAGGGAACAGTTAGAGATGTGGGTTGGTGGTGGCTATGATGCTTTAGTTAGCGCTGAGGGTGCCCAAATGGCAATTGATCCGCGATTGTTTGAAACGCAACCTCCAGCGTGGTATAGAAATTTATCTGAAAAATGGCAAGAAGTGATAAGGGCGAGGGTAGCAATTTTAATGGGCTGTTATCCCAAACGGGCTCGAGGACATCTTGATTTGGCAGTAATGGCAGAAAATGCAGATGTTAGAATAGATAGAGATGCGCTAGATGCTATGTGGCGAGAAATGCCGGGATTTCGAATTGCGGTTGCCACCATTACTGAAGATCTTTTTGAAATAAGAAGAGAAATTCCACCCGGTTTGCCTAATAAAGAAGAAAACGCAGTTTATCTAATGGCATTAAAGGAAGGAGCAAGAGGTATTTTGGAAAAGTTTGCTGAATACAAAAAGAAATTAACAGCACTACTGGAAGATTATTTTAAAAAGAACCCGCAACTTTTAGAAGTAGAAGGAGCACCACAATTTTCTCCAAGGATTGCTGCAAGAGCGGCTGTAGCTGTTGCTTGGAATTTGTTTTTTATTGGTAACGCTGTAGATTCTGGGGACCAGGGAGACTTGAGTAAAATAGAAGAAATTCAAAAAAAAACTAGTCTTTCCGACGAGGATTTAAAGAATAATCCTACGGTAGGAAGAAAAGTAAGAAATCCAATTGTTTATGCAGAGCAGGCAAGAGCAATGATGTTGCCTTTTGATAAAGCATGGGGTAAATCTATTCGAATAGGTGAAGATAGGGTAGGGACGGAAGAAACATGGTTAGGAAGCCTTGGAGATTATATAGCAGAAAGAAATAGACATGACCCGCGCTTTAGAGAAGAATTTTTTAAGCGGAAGCGTCGAATTGTTCCTCAAAGACTTTTTGCTTCCTGGTTTGACCTAACTACTTTTGAGGATGAAAAAGAGTCAGTAGGAAAGAAATTATGTGAAGGCAGGAGAAAACAGTTAGAGATTGATGGTTTGTGGGACTTTATTGATCCGGAAGAGGTTGATTTTAGAAAGTTACCCTCTTCAGAATTATGGGGAGAATATGCTGATATTTGGGATTCAGCGAGGAAAATCTATGAAATGATTGGAGGTAAAAATCCGTTAAAAATTGAAAATACTGGGCTATGGAGACAAACTTTAGCAACAGCGCTTTCTAAATTGAGAAGAACTCCTCTTTCTCCCTATTTTAAAGATCCTCAAATTTTGGTAGCTTGTATTGCTGGCTCTGTTGGCCTAACGCAGTTTACAAGCGAATATCTCTTAATTCTTCCTGAAAATCAATATGATATTTTAGTAAATTTGGCCCTGAATGATGATAGACTGTTTAAGAACATAGAAGGAAATAGAAAGATGGTTTTGGATTTATTGAATGCTTACGATCATTATTCTTTAATAGGTTTAATTGGGAGTCTTTCTCATCCTAGAAGAACAGCAATTAGATTAGCGGCTGCTGGAAGCTCGAAAAAAGAAATAGCTAAAATATAACCGCTTTATTTTACCATTCCTAATGTTTTAAGCACGTCTGTTAAAGCTTTTCCACGTGAGACCCAGGGAGATATTTGCCCTCCAGCTATACTATATTGTTGGTACATTTCATTAATTCTTTGACTACCATATTGGATTGGGTAAAAAGTGGCCATTTTTGCAGGTGTTCTTAAAGGCCCAAATGCTTCTCCAATTGCTGTGCCGTAGGGGAAGGGCTTAACCTGTAGGGCTTCTTTGACCATTTCTGCTGCTTTTGGTATTAATAATAACATGCCGTAAGCAATCATCGCGCCAATCATTCTTACAGAAGATGTTCCTCCTATTTCTGCTATAGTTGGGGGAGTGAGGGGGGGTGGAACCCAAAGCCGTCCTCCTTTTGTAAGCTCAACAAATTTTGAGGTTAAAGCCATCATAGTTATTACAGTTGGGAAGACTGCTAAATTGGCAATAAGATTTCTTATCCAATTACCGAAGGAGGACTGTCCAGGAAGGACGCCTAACATTATTTGAAGGGGGCCAAAAATAATACTAATTAAAACAAATATATAGGCTTTAAGAAGGGAAAGAAGAAGCTTAAAGAAAGCTAAAAGCAAAATTATCGCCAGAATTAAAGTTAAAAGAATAGCTCCTCCAGAAAGGGTAGGAATAAAAGTGGTTATATTTTGAATTGCGTCTATTAATTCTTGTGGGGCATTGAGGATATCGGCAAGTATCACTCCTGGATTAAGAAGTGTACTAGCAAGAGTATAAGCATATTCTAATCCCTTTCCCATAAATAATAATTGGAAAACCAAAATATTGGGTGCCTCCTTCCCCCCTCCCATATTTAACTTTTCTTTAAGCAAGTTAACTAATTCGTTGAGAGGTCCTCCCGGATTAATAACGCCAACAATAATAGCGATAACAACATACATCAAATCAATCAACAATCCGGCGATGGCGTAGGAAAAGGTGACCAAAATTAAGGCAAGGATGACTCGGGGGATGGCGTTTTGGATGGAGATAACTGTTTGAGGATTGAGCTTAACCCTAAACATAATGGCAAAACCGATGACGATAAAAATAATGGTAAAAAACAAATAGGCGATATTACGAAAGGCTTTCCAGAGGGGTAAAATCGGTCGGAGACCCTGAAAACCAATTCCTGCTTGAGCATAAACAGGTTTAACGATTCCCAGATTTCTTCCCAAATCAGCAAAATATTCAACCGAAGAGACAGGAGGATTGGCATACATAGCAACGATTAAATTGGTTATTCCACCAATAGCACCACCAGGGCGATAGCCTTCTTCGGCTATACTTGGAATCGGGCCAATAATCATCGTTGTTAAACTATTAGCCACCGCTGGCATTACTCCGGTTGAAGCCTTCTCGGGCTCTTCTGCTACTTGCTCTGGTCCGCCAATCCAACATTCCATTGAAACCTCTCCTGTTTCTGAACATTTTTTAAGATTTTTCTGGAATTTTTCCAGAGAAGAAGGAACCGGTTCTTGAGCTTGAACCATCTGATAGAAACCTAAAAACAAGGAGAAGAAAATGATTAAGAATAAAATAATTTTAGATAAGTTCATTGCTAATTTTAAGATTAAACTTTTTGATTTTATTTGTCAACTATTTTTGGTATGCACAACAAACCCAGTTGCATAAAGCAGCACAAGAGCCTACGATGTTGCGGTCAGCACGAACACAAACATTCGGATTTGAATACTGACAACCTCCATAACCGCCTGCAGGATTTTTGGAAAAAGTCATTTTTCGACATACCGAGGGATCACTACAATCTGTGGATAAGTAAGGAAGAGGGCATCCTTGATTAATATAATCCTTTGCTTGTCTCCACATCAATGGATAACATTTGCCACTTTCACATATTGGATCACCATCGCAGCGTGGATAATCGCCTGGTTGATAATAATCGCAAGACCCATCAGGATTTTTTTGGCATAAAGATTTATCCAAAAGACTATCTTCAAAAACTTCGAGAGGATAATCATTTAGATTGCAAGAATGACAAAGGGGATCGATCTTGCTGATATTTGTTCCTGTTGGATACAAAGAGCAAAAATAAAGACAATAACGAGCACGGGATTTTCCAAGATTTTGATAGTTAAGGTTGTCGCCTTTAGGAATTTCTTTTCCTCCAATAGTAATTTTATAACTCGCCTCTCCGGATAAAGGAGCGTTTTTGTCTGGAGGAATGAGTTCCGCAGGTAAGAAATTATTTAGAAAAGACGATTGTTGATTAAGGGTTTCTCCACCAACAAGAACCCCTCGGCTTTTATTTTTAAGTTCTGTTTCTTCTTTAGTTTTTATTCTCTGAATTCGGTTTGTAAAATCATCGATAATTTCAGTTATTTTTTCCCATAAAGATTTTGTTTTGAATTCTTCTTGAAGAGCATTAAGCCTTAAAACAGAATTTGTTTTTGTTTGGTTACCAGGAAGACAAGTAGTATTTTGCGAGGGAGAAGTTAAAACAGGCTGTTCTATTTTAATTGTTAGGCTTTTTGGTGGCGGGCAAGAGTTAAAAAGTCCACAGAAAATTTTACTTTCTCCAAGAATCGAGGTCCACCAAGGGGGAAGAGTAGTTTCTGTTTCTGGAACTTTTTCTGCTATAGTTTCCCTACCATCGCTGTCTTTTCCAATCACATAATGGCTAGCTTTTGCTTTAAGAGGTGTTTGATCAATTGAGAGGTCTTTTTTTAAATCTGTCGGAAGAATTCTTTCTAGGGCATAAGTAAAGTTTTTATTTGCTTGGGAAAAATCAGGAAGATTTTCTTCTTCTAGCTTAAGGCTACCAGTTACTTCTTCTAAGCTGCGGTTTATTCCCTGAACACCTCCAGTAGGGATAGGAGTAAGAGGAGTTTGCTTCTCTGAAGTTTGACTATATTTAATATTGAAGTCACTACAAAAAAGACCATTTTCTAAATAAAGAATTTCTGATTGATTATCTTGGGAAGGAGGAGATGTCTGTCCAAAGACAGGAAAAGAGAAAAAGAAGAAATAAAAAATAAAAAGCAGAGTAAAGAGTAACCTTCTCATTTGGGAATTGTAAATTGAGTAACATCAACTCCCGTAAATTCTTTGATAAATAACAAAATTAACCAGCTTACTAAAAAAAGAGCTAGACCTAAAATAGCATAAGTAATAGTTTTTTGAGCAGATTCTTTTGCTTTTGGATCTCCAGCAGAGGTAAGATATTTAAACCCTCCAATTATAAGCATTATAAAAACAGCGATTCCAGCGAATCGAATAGCGTAGTTAAGGACAATCTGGGCAACACACTCTAAACATTCAATTTTTGCCACTGTGTCTTCTACACAGCTATCCCAGCAATTCATAGTTTCAATTTACACCTTAAATTATCACACGTCAAGATTAGACAGAAGGAATGGTTAGGGTAAGGATAGAAACCCCAAAGAATACTTCAATTAATTTTATAATTGCCCAAGCGGCAAAAACAATTACCAAGCCGATTAAAGCGGCGGTAATTCTTCCTTGGGCTTTAGCAGTTGCTTCTTTGTCGCCTCCTGAGGTAATCCATTTAATTCCTCCCAAGATTAAAAAAACAAAAGCGACCAAAGCAGCAATCACTAAAGTAAATTTTATTAGGGCAGAAACAATCGCGGGGATTGTTATTTCTCCCAACCTTCCAAATTCTGGACCTTGTGGTTTAAGATTAATTTGTTCAGCGGCTAAAACAGCTAGGTTTTTCATTTTTTCACCTCCTTTCTTATTATTCGCCGATAGTCGGCAAGGTTATGCTTAAGAGATCAATTCCTAAAATATCACCAATTAATCTTATTATAGCATAAAGAGAAAAAAGAACAAAAAGACCGATCAAGGCCGCGGTGATTTTTTTTTGGGATTTTTGAAGATTCTCTTTGTCTCCTCCTGAAGTTATCCAGCCAATCGCTCCGGAAACAAGAAAGAAAAAAGCGAGGATTGCTCCCCCAATGAAGGCAATAGTAATAAAATTTTTAATTAAAAGATTTATTATCTCGCTTCCTTTGCCTTGGCTAATTTTTGGATTGATAACTGGATTGTAAATTCCTTTTGGTGTTGATGTCATTTATTTTGAACCTAAATTTTGAATTAATTGCTCTACGTTTAGAAAATTGAATCCTAATAGTTCGCCTAATAAAGAGATAACTGCATAAGCGGTAACGATGACTACTAAACCGATTAGTGCCGAGGTGATTTTTTTGGTGGCGTTAGTCATTTTTTGTTGGTCGCCACCGGCAGTCATATAACTATAAGCTCCGATAATAAATTGGAAAATAAACCAAATTCCGGCAATAATTGTCATTATTCCGATAATTCGAGAGATAATATTGGCAAATGCAGCGGTTGCTTCGTTAATGCCCTGACTTCCTAAATTTCCCCAGGGCCCAAACCCGTCATTTCCTCCAATTTGGCCAAGTGGTGTTGGATTCGCGGCAAAAACCAAGAGGATGAAACTAAATCCTTTCAAAAAACTTTTGGCTTTTGGCTTTTGGCTTTTGGCTTTTTTATGGTCCATAGATTTTTGGTTTAAGAATAGTAGTTGGATCGCCAAATAATAAATAACCAAAAATTGCCGCCAAAACAAATGAACCTAAAATGAAAAGCAGACCTAGTATTGATTGCCAAATTTTTTTCCAAGCTGCCTCCATTTTTTTTGGATCATCTCCGGCGCTTAAAAATCCGTAGCCAGCCAAGATTAAATTAATAAACGCCCAAATTCCACCAATAACAATCAAAAGACGAACAATATTGTTAAAAAAGGAGATCAAACCAGGATAAAATCCCCCATATTGACCGCCAAGATTGGGATCTTGAAATGGAGAGGGTGGGGTAATTTTCCCGATTACGTCAGACATTTTAGCGATTAAAAATTTTAATTCCTGTTATGGTTTCAATTATTTGTATTATCCAATAACTTAGGAAAATAATCAATAGTCCGGCAATTGAAACAGTTAAGGCTCCTTGCCATTTTTTTGCTTGCTCGCCTTCTCCTTTGCTAGCATTAATAATGAACATTAGTCCGGCAATCAAGGCTAAAATAAAGGCAATTACGCCAGCGACTACATAAACATTTGGGAGAATTGCCGAAATAAACCCTCCTAGGCTTTGATAGGCTGGTTTTGTTTCTATTCCCTGATTTTCTTTTAGCCAAAATTGTTCACCAATATTAAAAGCTATTTTTTTCACAGCCCTAGTTTACCA
>Ga0209102_1001847_pt1 | contig 10386 bp, 11 predicted proteins | sample ConPoolayeHmetaG_FD_185483 | JGI IMG/M metagenome (GOLD analysis project Ga0209102, IMG submission 185483) | Hot spring microbial mat communities from California, USA to study Microbial Dark Matter (Phase II) - Cone Pool mat layer H metaG... ... | reverse complement strand
ATACACGTAAACATTGAGCCTACAGGCTTTAATTTCAAGGTTGACCCAGGCTATCCGAACACTGTTGCAGACGTAGATGTTTCAGTAAAGATCTACAACTATTGGCTGAACGGCTCGACAGGCGGCTTCATCGACGGCAGTAAGTACGTCTACGTTGATGATGTGCTTGTAGCTGGACCGATACCTGTAGTGGTGTTCTCAGGAATGTTCGAAGAGGAGCTCTTTGTCTTTCCGTTGACGAAGTGCATGCATAAGATTAAGGTGGCTTTCCACATTGAGAGTCCGCCAATGCTTGACGCTGAGCATCCGAACCCGTGGCTGTGCCAGTGGATAAACGTAACCATACCCATATGGATAACCATTAAGCAGGACATCGGCGGCGCCCTGTATCAAGGCAAGGTTGTTGCCCCAGACTGCAAGGTCGACGGCAAAGACGTTGCCATCGCAAGCAGCGCCTTCAACACTGTTCCAGGAATGAAGAAGTGGAACAGTGCAGCTGATGTTACAGGCGACTATAAGGTCGACGGCAAAGACGTAGCCAACATAGCCAAATACTTCGGCAAGTGGTAGACGCAACAACGCCTTTAAAAAGCGTTGAATTCCACATTTTTTCTTTTATCATGTTATAAAAAAGCTGTAGCATAATTATGTTCTATTTTTGAGGTGCATTCGCCAGCTTAATGCTAATGTTTTAGGATGCGAAGCCTTCACCTCATCCAACCGCCCAACAGTAGTATTGCAAGGCGCTTTCAAAACAGCGTCCGCACAGCTATAAGCTTCATCCGATATTCGACGCACAGTCTCAACAAACCGGTCAAGCTCCTTCTTCTCAAAAGTCTCAGTAGGCTCAATCATCAAAGCCTCATCAACAATCAACGGAAAATAAACCGTAGGCGCATGAAAACCATAATCAAGCAAACGCTTAGCAACATTCAAAGCCGACACTCCAGTCTCACTCTTCAAGGGCTTAGCACTGAAAACACACTCATGCATCCTAGACTTACCACTATCAAACGGAAGCATTAAGCCTCTAATCTTCACCAGCTTCTTTAAAAGATAATTCGCATTCAAAACAGAAACCTCCGCAACCTCCCGCAAGCCCTCAAAACCCAAACTTAAAACATAAGCATAAGCCTTCAACAAAACCGCAACATTACCATAAAAACCCCGAACCTTCCCAATACTAAAAGGCCTATCATAATCAAACCTATACCACTTGCCGTCACGAACTATACGCGGAACAGGCAAAAACTTCGCCAACTCCTCAGAAACACCAACAGGACCAGCGCCAGGACCGCCACCACCATGCGGCGTGCCAAAAGTCTTATGAGCATTAATATGAACAATATCAAAACCCATATCTCCAGGTCTAGCCTTACACAAAAGCGGGTTCAAATTCGCACCATCATAATACAGCAAGCCACCAGCATCATGAACAATCCTAGCTATCTCATCAATATTCTTCTCAAAAATGCCCAACGTATTCGGATTAGTCAACATCAATCCAGCAGTCCGCTCAGAAACAGCAGCCTTCAAAGCACCCAAACTAACACAACCCTCATCATCAGAAGGGACCACAACAACGCTAAAACCAGCCATCGCAGCACTTGCAGGATTAGTGCCATGCGCCGAGTCAGGAATAATCAATTCGCTCCGTTGCGCTTGCCCGTTCAGCCTATGATAAGCGCGCATAAGCAAAGTGCCAAGAAACTCTCCATGAGCGCCAGCAGCAGGCTGCAAACAAACCTCATAAGTACCAGTAATCTCAGCAAACCAGCGCTCAAGAGTATAAAGCATCTCAAGCACACCCTGAACCGTGCTCTCATCCTGATAAGGATGCAACAACCCAAGACTTGGCAAGTTAGCAACAGTCTCATTAATCTTCGGATTATACTTCATCGTACAGCTTCCCAAAGGATAAAAGCCAGAATCCACACCATAATTCATCTCAGACAACCGCAGAAAATGACGAACAACCTCAACCTCAGAAAGTTCAGGAAGAGAAGGCAAAATCTTTCGCTTCATATTTTCAGGAACAAGCGCATCAGCATTGCCAACAGCACGCTTAACCTCCTCCTCAACACGCGGAACCACATAACCTCTTCGACCCTTAAATCCCAAATTAAAGATAACATCCTCATCCCAACATGCTTGCCTAAACATTCACAATCAACTCCCTCTAACAATAGTCGCTAGCGCTTGAGCCAAATTCTTAATATCCTCAATAGAATGGACCTCAGTAACACAATAAAGCGCCGTCTGACCAAGCTCTGGAAACTCGGCTGAAACATCCCTTCCACCATGAACTCCACATCGCAATAGCCTCTTATTTGCTTCCTTTACGCCTAAGCCAAAATTATCAAAATTGACGGTGAACTCGTCAAAATGAGCGGAACTAAAAACCGGAACCTTCACGCCCTCAATCTCAGATAATAAGCGCATAGCATAATTAGCCTTCAACATGGCAGTCTCGCCAAGCTCTCGAAAGCCTTCAGAACCCAGCAAGCTCATGTACACTGCTGAAGCCACAGCACACAAAGCCTCATTAGAACAAATGTTAGACGTAGCCTTCTCACGCCGAATGTGCTGCTCACGCGTCTGCAAACTCATACAAAAGCCCTGCTTGGCTCCATCAATAGTGGTCGTCATTCCAATAATTCGTCCAGGCATCTGCCTAATCAGACCCATGTCTCCACGACATGCAAAAATCCCAAGAAGCGGACCGCCAAAATTCATAGAATTTCCCAAAGGCTGCGCTTCACCAATCACAATATCCGCATCATACTCTCCTGGAGGCTTCAGAACACCAAGAGACATGGGATTCACGCCAACAACAAAAAGCGCCTCACGCGAGTGGGCTATCGCGCTGATTTGGTCAACTTGAGCTTCGATAAAGCCTAAATAAGAGGGATTTTCAACGTAAACTGCTGCTGTTTTGTCAGAGATTTTTTCTTTTAAATCGTCAAGGTCTAAGAGCCCTGTTTCGTCATCATAGTTCACCTGCTTAACGGCTATTCCAGCGGGCTCCGCATAAACCTTCAATGTCGCCAATCGTTCGGGATGGATGATTTTTGGAACTAAAAACTCGCTTCTCTTTGTAACACGTGAAGCCATTCGCGCCGCCTCGCCTAGAGCAGAAGCCCAGTCATAAACTGAGCAGTTAGAAACATCCATGCCCGTCAATTCGCAAATCATACTCTGATACTCGAAAAGCGCTTGAAGCATACCTTGTGAGATTTCCGGCTGATAAGGCGTGTAAGAAGTAAGAAACTCGCCTCTTTGAACAATCTCCTTAACGACAGCGGGAACATAATGAGGCCAAACACCTGCTCCAAGAAACACTGGCATGTCTTCAGCTGTTTTGTTTTTACGAAGCAGTTCCTTAACGTGCTTTGCCACTTCAAACTCGGACAATCCATGTTCTGGGATGTCTAATGATTTTTTAAGGCGATACTTTTCTGGAATATCCGCATATAATTCTTCAATGTCTTTTATTCCTGTTTCTTGCATCATTTCCTGTTTAATTTTTGGAAGAGAATTTGGGATGTATGGATGCGCATGCTTTTTCAATGGCGTCACCGTTGAGAGTTAACAGTAGATTATAGAGGCTTCTTTAAGCTTTCTTGATTGCGGTACGCGTTTTTAACTTTTTGAAAGAGCTTCGAAGGCTGTTTTCAAAGCTATTTCAGTTTTTTCAAACACTGATTTACGACCAAAAGCTTGTAGCCATCCATTCTCGGTTAGAATGTCGGAGATAACTTGAACGGAGGCAACTTCAATATTTCGATATTTTGCCGATGCGAAAATTGCGGAGGTTTCCATGTTGACGGCTAAAATTCCAGCCTCTCTAAATCTTCGAAGCTTGTTGCGTGTTTCTCTGTAAACTCCATCAGTTGTCCACACGGCACCTGAAAAATATTTTATCTCTTTATTGCTTAGGCTTTCAATCAGTTTGTTTCTTATGCGTTCAGATGATTCTACTCTGATTTTAGGCGGTAAGTAATGTTTGGATGTTCCCTCATCACGAATCGCTTTCGTCACAACAACCATATCGCCGGGGCGAAGATATGTCTGCAGACCTCCTGCTAATCCCACTTCGATTACTGTTTGAGCGCCGCACGCAATAATTTCTTCCAATGTCATGACTGCGGCTGGTGCACCTATCCAAAGCTTTCCAAGCCCAATTTCCACCTTACTAAATTGCCCTACGCTGAAAGGCTGGGCATCTCCGTAGATCCACCAGTCTACGGGTTTTCCGTTAATCAGATTTTTTGCGTTTTCGTAAGTGCTTCTTTGATATGTTATTAGCAAGCGTTTTGGGAGTTTGATTGTTTCCGGTGGAATTTTTCTCTCTTTTGCAATATAGAGGATGAAGTCCGAGGGTTCAGCAACTGGTTTGTCTTCATCCAATTTTTTCATCTCGTTTAAGGTTAATATTGTATCCCCTTTCGTGTAACCATTTCTTTCGGATGCTTTACGTCTACTATTTCATTTACAAAGTCTGCTCTTTCAACAAGTTTTTTGGGAGCAAATCTTCCAGTTAGAACTATGTCTGTCTTCTTGGGAAGCTTGTTTAGGAAATTTAAAACTTCGTTGATGCTCAGAAGTTTGCAGTATAAGGCTAGGTTGATTTCGTCTAGAATAAGGAGATGCGGCTTTTTTTCTTTAACTATTTTTTCTGCTAATTTTAATGCTTTGTGAGCAAGTTTAATGTCTTCATCGCTTAAATTGTTTAGTCCATGCCAGCCTCTTCTTCCGAACTGGTAGATTTCGTAATATGGCGCCAGTCTTTTTCGGATTTTGTATTCTCCGATGTTTTTCCACCATTTCAAAAACTGAATTATTACTACCTTATGTTTGTGTCCAACAGCGCGTAAGGCTAAGCCTAAAGCGTTTGTGGTTTTGCCTGCTCCAGTTCCAGTATAAAGATATATGTTGCCCATTTGTGTCCTTGAATAGTTCTGCGATTTGTTATTATAAGTTTTAAATATGATTTTGTGTTATGTGTTGTTCTGGAGTTTTCGGAATGAAGTATGATTATGAAGATTTGCTTAAAAAGGCGCGTTCTCAAATTCCCGCAGGAGCTTCTAAGCGAGAACGTCTTGAGATTCCCAAGCTTAACTATTCTGTAGTGGGCATGCGTACTCTAATTCACAATTTTAGAGAAATTGCTGAAACTTTAAATCGCGACCCTCACCATATGCTGAAGTATCTAAGCAACGAAATGGCTACTGCTGCAACTATGCAGGAATCTAGAGCCATTTTTCAAGGAAAATTTCCGCGAGATACTTTAGAAAGACTGTTACAACGTTATCTGGAAGTCTTCGTGGTTTGCCCAATTTGCAAACGTCCAGACACAAAGATTGTAAAGGAGAAACGCCTATCATTTCTAGTGTGCGAAGCGTGTGGAGCAAAGTCGGCGATTCGACAGCTTTAGAGAGTTTGAGTGTTGGAAGCATACATTAAGCTGAGAAAGATTGGCAAAAATGTACTCTTAGCTATCTGCGACTGTGAGATTTTAGGCAAAACTCTGCGTGAAGGAAAAATAGTGTTCCCTATCAAGGAAGAATTCTACAAGGGCGCACAGGTAGACATTGAAGAGGCAATTGATATGATAGCAAATTCTACAATCGTAAATATGGTTGGTGTGAACGTGGTTAAGAAAGCCATCGAGAGAGGCTACGTGCACCCGGAGGCAGTTTTAAATATTGAAGGAATACCGCATGCACAAATAGTCAAGTTATAATATGCTTTGCAAAATCGAAGATTCCTCATTTGACACTATTCGTAACTGCAGTAAGGTTTTCTATAAAAAAATAATTGAGGAAAATGTGGAAGAATATTATTAGGTTTAATCAATAAGCCTAAATTTAGAATCTCCGTCTTGAGCTTCTCTTCTTTGACCAGCAATCTCGGCAGTAAACCGGTCTGTTTGGGTCAGGCTTGAAGGGAACTTCGCATTCCTTACCGCATTCAGAACAAACTGCCTTATGCATCTCTTTCTCAGACATTCTATTCTTTCAACTCCCTTAGATTATATGTGCAGAATTCCTTCATGCACCATGCAAAAGTTCACACCAATGCAACTTATAAAAGTTGTCTTCAATTATCTAGAAAGCATCAAAATTGTCCTTTGCCTATTAAAGCTAAAATATTTCTAGTGTATTTTCTGCAATGGGGAAAAACAGATCACCGAATCTCGAAAAAATTTAAAAATAAAATTTTTTGCGTTTACACTATTTAACATTATAATTTTGGCTAGCATATGGTTCGGTGTAGACGCGTTAAGAAACCCAGCAGCAAAACTCAACGCAACCATCAAAAGCCAAGAAACCTACTATACGCCAGCAACATATGTATCAGTTGAAGTGGAATTTAATAACTATGGCAACGCTCCAGCGTATAATTCTACGATAAGCATAGCAATTTTTGGTACAATTGGAAAAAATCGAAATACTCTACTGCTTTGCATAGAAAATTATTCCATTGGAACGATTTACGAAAACTCTGTAAAATACACTTTTAATATCGGTTTTCCATCCACCTACGAATCAGCAGACATTAAAGAAAGGGTAGCAACAGCATGGGCACAGATTGCCAAAGTTTCATGGGATAATTTGTACCCAGATTATAAAATCGACGCTTTTTGGATTGCGACACTCGAATTGGGTATCGGAATTATTCTTACAATTATGGACATTTTTTTGGCTTGGAAATGGAGTTTTTTTGCGTGGATGAAAGAAAAGAAGAGACCAATTATTGTAACGTTGTTGTGGAGTTTAGGAGTTGCATTAGTGATAATAAAATCCTATTGGATTGTTTACGCTGAAAACCCAATACTTTTCGAACACAAGATAGCTTGGACTACAATCTACAATTGGATGCCTCGCCTCACGATCTTGGACTTAATCATTATCCTTGTTATCAGCATAATAGCTGGAGCACTCCTAATCGACTTAGTAACAATTATATATGGGTTGTTGGCTCATTTCGCGCTTTCAATAAGTTTTGCAGTTATGTACTCAGCCTTCTTCATATGGTTTAGTTTAGGATATGGCGATTTTTTTGCTCCTATCGGTGGAGTTGTGGATTGGGGATGGTTTGTTACTTACATAGCTTTTCGCAACATTTTTAGACTGATTTTCCCAATGGCTCAAGCGTTTGCTCTTATAGGCGCTCTGGCAGGCGCTTTTATTAGAGGATACTTTCAGCCCTATGCGGGTCAGCGTATGTAGACTAAAGCGTTGTACAGTAAATTTTGAATTTGTGATGAACATGCTTTTAAGGAAGTTGCATACTCTCTTAGATTAATTATTTGAGGTGCCGCATTGGGCAAGAAAAAAGTCTTAAGTGAAGGCGAACTAAGCGAAATGGTCTACCCTTCCAAAAATGACATATTAGGCGTAGCCGTTAAACTTTTGGGTTTTGACCGTGTTTTAGTAAAATGCCAAGATGGTCACGAGCGCCTTTGCCGAATTAGAGGGAAAATGAAAAGGCGTGTATGGATCCGTGAAGGAGATGTTGTGCTTGTTTCACCATGGGATTTTCAATCTGAATCACGAGGCGACTTGATTTGGCGATATACGCATGCCCAAGCGGATACGCTTCGAAAGAAGGGTCTTTTAACAATTTGATATTTTTTGTAGCTGTTGGTTAGGGGCATGTTTGATGTCTTTTCATAAGCATGTGGAAAAGAGGCTTAGTCGAAAGGAAAGAAATTATGAAATTGAACAGTTAATGAAAGAGAAAAGAAGCGAAGAATACGAGGCTTTAGAGGAAGTTTTCGACCGTTCAACTTTGATGTTGATCTACGAGTTTATGAATAAAGGGCTTATAAACGAAATTCACGGTGTTGTGAAAGCAGGAAAGGAAGCACGGGTTTACTGGGGAAAAGACAAAGAAGGACGGGAGCTTGCGATAAAAATATATCTTGTGGTTTCAGCGGAATTTCGGAAAGGCATGCTAAAGTACATTGAAGGCGACCCTCGATTTAGAGGCGTCAAACGAGACACGCGGTCGTTGATTTTTGCCTGGGCACAAAAAGAATTTAGAAACCTTCAGCAAGCGAAGGCTGCGAAAGTAAGAGTGCCTGAACCGATTGCTGTGAAAAGAAATGTGCTTTTGATGAGTTTCATAGGGAAGGATGGAGTAACTGCGCCATTGATGAAAGAGATTCCTCCTAAAAATCCTGAAAAAATCTACAATGACCTTTTACTTTCTCTAAACAGGCTTTACACGAAGGCAGAGCTTGTTCATGGGGACTTGAGCGAGTATAACATAATGATATGGAAGGGCTCGCCTGTGCTGTTCGACATGGCTCAAGCTGTTCCACTTTCGCATCCTATGGCTGATTTCCTCTTAAGAAGAGATTTAACTAATTTAAACAGGTATTTCTCTAGATTAGGAGTTAAGGTTCTTCTGATTGAAGAATTATACAAAAAGGTGACAGAGCATGAGTGGAGCTAGCACTTTCCTCAAGATACCTAAAGAAAGAGTAGGCGTATTGATAGGGCCGGATGGCGCAACGAAGAAGTATATAGAGAAGACCCTTTCAGTCAACATTCAAATTAACAGTGAAACAGGCGACATAAAGCTAGAGCTAGCTAAGGAAGCGGAAGACCCAACGTTACTTTTCAAAGCAAAGGATGTTGTTACCGCTATAGGTTGGGGTTTTTCTCCTCAGCATGCATTTCGGTTAATTCGTGATGAGGAAGCAGTTTTAGATGTTATTGACTTGCGAGCAATTTTTGGAAGGTCTGAATCTGATATAAGACGAATTAAAGGACGAATCATTGGGATGAATGGCAAAACTCGCAAGATAATTGAGGAGCTTACAGACACGAATGTTGCGGTTTATGGACACACAGTCAGCATTATTGGCACCATAGAGCAGGACCAAGTGGCAAGAGAAGCCATACAAATGCTGGTAAATGGAAGCCAGCACAGCACTGTTTACAGGTTCCTTCACAGAAAGCGAAGAGAGCTTAAGAAGAAAATGCTTGAAATCTGGGAGAAAACGCCAGAAGAAAAAACGAAAAAGGCATAAACAAAACTCACAGTTTTAGGCGTTTTCTGCTAAGCGGCGGGCTCACCGCACTCAAGATCCCAATCATTTTGGTTCAGTGGGGCCAGAGTCGTCATCGCCCACCATCCAATTTAAGGATTAAACAAAAATAAAAAGTTATAGGGATTGCTTTCTCTATGACGGTTATGCTAAACCATGTTAAGGTTGTTCCTTTAGCTGCTGAAAGTTTTGGCGTAAGATCAATGTGCACTTACGTTGAAACTCCAGACGTAAAAATACTTCTAGACGCTGGAGTTTCCTTATGTCCGTATCGTTTTGGTTTGCCTCCTCACCCAAGAGAGTTTAGAGCTATAGAAGATTGCCGTAGAAAAATTGAGGATGCCGCTGAGAAAGTTGAGGTTGTGTCTATAAGTCATTATCATTTTGACCATCATACTCCCTCGTTTGAGGACTGGATTTGTAATTGGACTGAAGCTAACGAGTCTGCAAGGCGGATTTACGAGGATAAAACGGTTTTGATGAAGAATCCGAAAGAGAAAATTAACTCTAGCCAACGGCGGAGGAGCTGGGTTTTTCAGTTGACAGGCGGAAGGTTCGCTGAAAAGCTTGAGGTAGCGGATGGGAGAATTTTTGCTTTTGGAAAATCTACGGTTGTTAGATTTTCAGAGCCGGTTTTTCACGGGTCAGAAAATTCGATGCTTGGATGGGTTTTGATGACCACAATTGAGTATGAGAGTGAAAAGTTTATGTTCGCTCCAGACGTTCAAGGACCAATATCATTAACAACGCTAAAGCTGATTCTTAAGGAAAAACCACAAGTTTTGATGATAGGGGGGCCTCCATCTTATTTGGCTCAATTTAAGGTGGCTGATCAGGAAATTCAAGTTGGGTTGAGAAATTTGGTTGAGATTGTGAAGAATGTTCCTTGTACGATTTTGGAGCATCATCTTTTGAGGGATGAACACTGGAAGCTTTGCGCTCAAAGAGTCTTTGAGTCAGCTTCTTTTTCAGGGCATAGAGTTTTGACTGCTGCGGAGTTTTTGGGTAAACCAAGCTTGTTTTTGGAGTCGCGAAGGAAGCGGCTTTTCGTTGAGGATTCGCCTTCGATGGAGTTTGAGAAGTGGATGAAGCAGAGTGTTGATGCGCAGAAGCGGGCTAAGCCTCCAGTGTAGTTTTAATTGTTGCTTGTTGTTATGATTTTTCCGTTGGCTATGTGTTTTTGGTCCTCTTTTATCATTTCAATCATGCTTTTTACCATGTTCTCTTCTGGTCTTATTCTGCCAATGATGTGGTGTGTTCCGTCTGTCATTTTTGCGATAACTTGTGTTACGACGTATCCGTATGTTTCTTCACCATAAAGA
>Ga0209102_1001846_pt1 | contig 10391 bp, 8 predicted proteins | sample ConPoolayeHmetaG_FD_185483 | JGI IMG/M metagenome (GOLD analysis project Ga0209102, IMG submission 185483) | Hot spring microbial mat communities from California, USA to study Microbial Dark Matter (Phase II) - Cone Pool mat layer H metaG... ... | reverse complement strand
CCTTTCAGCATCCGAGGGAATTTTTGACAGGGGAAGCAGAAACTGATAATGGTAAACTACCTCAGAGCATAAAGATGAGTCGGCCGGATTGGCTCGTCGTTTTCCTTCTTTGTGCTATTTCCCTGGCTGTTGGCTTGTATTTTACGAGACGCGCCAGCCGGACAGGCGCCAGCGGTTATTTCATCGGCAACCGCAGCCTCCCCTGGTGGGCGATCGGCCTCTCCAACACCGCCACTTACCAGTCAGGAAACGGCGGCTTTGTCATGCTCGTCCTCGTTTTTGGGCTTTCCGGCAACTGGCTGTGGTGGGCCGCTTGGGTCATCTGGATGCCGCTCGTCGCTCTTCTCTGGGCGCCGATGTGGCGACGGATGAAGATCATCACCACGGCCGAACTCATCACCCTCCGCTATGGGGGAAAACCGGCTCGTCTGGCTCGAAAAGTCTATGCCTTCCTCCTTTTCTGCTTTGCCGTCATCATCGTCAGCTACATCACGGGTTTCTTTGCCAAGACGGTCGCTCCCCTCATGCCCCTTCGGGAAAGTGAGATTCTCCTTCTTTTCGGCGGTGTCACCGCCATCTACACGATTTTCGGTGGTTTGCTCGGCGTGGTCTTCACCGACGTCATCCAGTTCTTCATCCTCTTTGTCGGCAACCTTGTTTTCCTCTTCCTGGCTCTCTCCCAGCATGGCGGCTGGGGGGCCATCACCCAGCGCGTCCTCCTCGCCAGGCCCCAGGCCATGCAACAGTTTCCCCCGACGGATTTAATCCCGGTGATGACTGTAGTCATGCTTGTCATCCAGGGACTGTTTTTTGCTGGTTCGCCAACTGCTGGCGAGGGAATGACGGCTCAGCGATTCATGGGCGCCAAGAACGAGCGCCATGCCATGGGCGGCCAACTATTCAACGCCTTTCTTGCCCTCTCCTTGCGGACCATCCCTCTCATCGGCCTGGGGGTTATCTGTCTCTCCCTCTTCTGGACCAAGGAACTGGCAACTCAGGTCGGGGCTATCCCCCCCGGCTTCAAGATGATCGCCGACCCGGCCTATGCGTGGGGGGAACTCATCAATACCTGCCGTCTGCCGGCAGGGTTTGTCGGCGTCCTCGTGGCGGCCGAGGCGGCCGCCTTCATGTCCACTCTGAGCGCCCTCATCAACTGGGGGAGCAGCTTCGTCATCAACGATTTCTACAGGGAGCTCAAGCCCACCGCTTCAGCCAAAAGCCAGGTCTTCATCAGTCGTCTTACTACCCTCTGCCTTTTCCTTCTGGCGGCTCTCGTGGCCGTTTTTTTTGTCGAGGGCATGGTCAGCTGGTTTCTCTTCATCAACTCGGTGATGGTCATCTTCATCCTGCCCCTGGCCTGGTTCCGTTTCTTCTGGTGGCGCTTTAACGTCTGGGGAGAGCTGGCAGCTATCGTTCTCGGGCTTCCCCTGTCCATTCTCTTTTGGTTCGGGCTCGGTTTTGAACACAAGCCCTTCTGGCAAAGCACCGGCCTTCTTTTTGGGATGAGCCTTCTGCTCCTGACGGCCATCGCGCTCGCCACCCCGCCCGAGTCCGAAGAGACTCTGGTCCGCTTTTATGAAAGATGCCGACCGCCCGGCCTGTGGAAGAAAATCCGCGCCAAAGCCAGATTGAGTCCAGAACCCGAGCCTTCCTTGCGCCATCTCATGGCGAGTAGCTTGTTGGGAATTCTCGCCTGCCTTGGCCTTGTCGTCATGACCAACTCACTTTTTTCCGGGCAGTGGCTCCTTTGTGGAGCGGGAGCTTTGGCTTTTGCCACCTTTGGCTATGCCCTCCTCAAAAGGATGTTCACACCCGTCTTGACCCGAGCGTCTTCAGATGAGTGAGCGGGCCGTAGAGAGCCAGGAGGCGTTCGTACTCCCCGACATCATAGAAAGAACAGCGTTTCTCGCCGAAGGCCTTGGCCACCTCGATACAAAAACGGACGGCGAGCTCAATATCCATCGGCTGGTTGGCACCCGTAGCGCATCCCGGGACAGCGGTCTCGGTCGTGATGGCCACGCCGACAACCGGAGCCGAAGTGGCAGTAGCAGGCTGGAGGATGCTGTTCAGGTGATAGATGCCGTTGCCGTAGGGAGTTATATCCTGGGTTGTGATGGGGAAAACGACGGGGAGCCGACCGGTGACGATTTCCATGATGTCCATCAGGTCCTCGCTTACCCGAAGGATGTACCCATCCTTCACCGTGGGCGAGATGGCGATGCCGCGATGGTTGATGACCCGGTTTCCCTTGGTTGTGTCGACCGATAGGATGGCCTCCATGGCCTCGTCGACTTCGTAGCGATTCATAATCTCCATGGGCACGGGGGCTCCCATGAAGGGCACGGGATGGTGGGGGATGACGGGCGACCGGGGACAGAGGTGGGTAGCGACAATGACATCGCCCGCAAGTTCGTCTCCGCGCTGGCGCATCTCGCCGAGCTTGGCCGCACAGGCGAGAGCCGTGATGGCGCCGTCAGCGTCGGAGACGAGTCCTACTTTTTTCGGCCGCGCCCCGATCCCTCCCAGGCGCCCGATAATCCCGAGCGTCGGCGAGCTCTTCCCCTTCGACCGCCCTTTCCTCCCCCGAACGACAATCTTGATGAAAAGGGTTTCGCCTTTTTGTCCGCGCACGCGAAAAACTTCAAACTCGGATGGCCTTATCCCTTTTTCCCGAAAATACTTCTCCACCGTCTGGCTTTCAATCCGAGAAGTCTCGAGCCAATCAGAAACCTCAATCACCTGTTTCAAAGCCATGGGCTCACACCTCCTTTTTACCCCTGGTCAAGCTATCATTCGTAGCGCCGCGACGAGAGCCTCGCGAGCGGAAAAAACAGGCCTTTTTATTGCCCGTTGAATCTTTCCCTTGAAGGCCAGTGGATAGCCGATGCAATCAAGGACGATTGCATCGGGAGATGCTTCTTTCATCTCCCTTAAAGCTACGACCAGGACGATTCTTTTTCCATAAGGAACAAGCGTTCCAACCTTGACCGAAAAGCCTTGATTACCCCATTTCTTGGCGGTTGCTTCTTTCTGCTCCGGAAGGGGCACGACGACGAAAAGCGAGCCTCTGTCCAGCACGCTCGACACGAAGCGGCGGAGGATCCGGGCGGGTTGAAGGAGAATCTTAGAAGAAACAAGCTCGGAAAACTCTTCGGTGCAGAGAAGGGCCAGAACATCCGCGCCCGCCCTTTCGAGGGCCTTCACGCGCTCCTGGAGAAGAGGGACAATTTTCTTTCGACTGACGACGATCGAATGGCCGTCGCGAAGGCGGGTAATGAGCGGGAAATCCCCTGCCGCCGGCCCTAACGCCGCCATTTCTGCCATGGAAAGAGAATCCAGAGCACCAGCTTCAACGACGCTCGCCTTTCGGCCGAGAAGAGGCCTTATTTCTCCGATAACGTCCGGCCGAGGGGATTGCCCAATCGTCAGAAAACCGATTTTACATTTCAACTGGCGTCTCCCTGCTCCGCAATCGCCCTGGCCACCGCATTCTCTACCCGGGCGAGGAGCTTTCGGTCTCGAACCCCGGCGCCGAGGAGGAGATGCTGCCGCGGAATAGCCAGGAGATAAATCTTTGTCCCCGCCTCAATTTCAGCGCTGATAAGCGGCCGGGAAGTGTCTGCGTCAAAAGTCATGATAAGGTCGGGAAAAGCGGCCAGCCTTTTTCCTTCCGCCTCAAGGCTCATATATTCATTCCATAAAGTCAAATGGAGACGGATTGGGCCCGAGACGAGCTCCATTCTCCCCACATCCAGCCCGCCTTCAAGGTGGAGAGCTTTTTTCTTCACCTCGGCTCGCCACATCTTTCCGCGGCCGAAAAAGGCAATGATTTTTTGGAGGCGTTCTTCAGGCTCTCCAGGGCTAAGGAAGCACTCCCCGAGCTTCCGCGCCATGCGGAGCGCACCCGGCGCGCCGTTTCGAAGGACGAAGGCTGCTGCGACGGGGTTTCGCGCCACAGCGACCATGCCCCCCGAAGTGGCGGCTATCTTCAGCACTTTTCGTGAAACTTCTTCCAGAGGGCCGGAAAAGAAGAATTCCTTGCCCTTGCCTCTACTCCCCCCATCCGAAACGACCGCTTGTCGCGAAATGTAGGCTTTCCTCCGATGAAGACCCATCGAACCCATGAGGCCAAGGGGATGGGCCCGGCCGTTGGCTGGCGCATCCACCACCGGAATGCCCAGGGCAGCCGATTGGACCCAGCCATTGACTACGCCCAGCGCTCCCACTTCGCTCGAGATGAGGCCCTGGATGGGAAGTCGTGTCCTTTCCATAAGGAGCTCGACAGCGCGCGTGTAATCTTCAGGCGCGAGGAGACCAGTTCCTGCCGACGGCGCGCCAACAGCCGAGACAGTGACCACGAGTGCATCCCGGGAGAGAGAGGAAAGGGGAAGGATTTTTGAAAACCCTCGCTCGAGGGCAAGCTGACCAATCTTTTTCCCTTCCTCCACCCAGCCGCCTCCACCGCCGCCCAGGATCGCTCCGCCCATGATGAAGGCTTCGAGGTCAGCTGGCGAGACCCGGAGCAAATTCTCCCGGTTTGACTGGCTGTTCCTTCTGAGCGAGCTCATGGGACCTTGATCCTTCCATCAGGTTCTTTGTCTTTTCGACAAATCATTCTCATTCCCGCCCAATAAAGAAGCAGGGCGGCGAGGATACCGTTAAAAGCGAAAATAGAAAAAGGAAACACCCGGATGGTTAGCGGATGGCCAGAGGTTAGCCATCCAACGGTAACCGCTATCCCGTAAGCGGCCAAGGCGACGGGGTTGAAATAGCGACGCCTCCTCGAAGGGGTTTCCATGGTGGCCCGAGCACCACTCCCAGAAAGATAATAATCGGCCACAATAATCCCCCCGATGGGGCCGACAGCGATGCTGAGGAGGCTGAGGAAGAGGCCGAGTCGAGCGAGAATCCCCCACGCCGCCAGCATCGAGGAGACTATCCCGACAGCAATGGCCAGCTTCCATCGAGTCCAACCAATGATGGTGTTGAAAGCGAGGACGGAAGAATAGAGGTTGCTGTCGTTGGTTGTCCATTGGGCAAAAGCGATGGCCAGAAAGCCGACCCACCCCAGGCCAACAAACTCCCGGCTAATGATGAGGCGGGGCAAGTTCTCGTGATAAAGGCCGGTCGTCATGGCCAATGAGGAGCCAACAAGCTGCAAGAGAGCGCTTACGGCCATGGAAATCGTGGCGGCCATGAGGATGTCCCCGAAGCGCGGCCGGGCATAGCGGAAAATATCTGCCGAAGTGACGGCGCCGACAATAAATCCACCGGCGATGATGGAAGCGGCTGCGCCGAGGGTAACGGGGTAAGGCGAGGGGACATGGGACTTCGCCAGGCGCACAAGCTCCCCAGCTGGGAGAAAACTCCAGCCGGTCTTAAAGGAAGCATAAAGAAAAATGGCCAACATCGGCGGCACCGCTCCGTAGCTCAGAGCCTTAAGACCCCTGAAACCGAAAACGGCTGGAACCATCATGACCACACCAGAGAGAAAGGCTAGCCAGGAAACAGGCAGGGCGGCTCTTGCGACCGCCACGACAGTTTCGGCAAACAAACCCGCCTGGACGCCGAACCAGCCCATGAAGGCCACCCCCAGGCAAAAAGAAATAAGAAGAGAACCGCGCTCACCAAAAGCGTTCCTGGCCAGGAGGGCTGTCGTCAGCCCTGTTCTGGCTCCCATAAGGCCTGTCAGGGTCATCATGCCGATGAGCAAGCCTTCGCCGAGAAGATAAGCCAGAACAACGCTCTTGAGGTCCCCGAGCCCCATCCCGACCATCATGCCTCGCAGGAGAGCGGAGAGGACGATAGCGACGCCAATCCAGACCATGGCGATATCCAACCATGGTTTGCGCTTGTCCGGGGGAACAGGTCTCAGGGCAAAATCTTCCAGGATTTCAGATTCTCGTTCGCGCTTCTGACCCATCGCCAGGTTTAGGCCCATTTCTCCCTCCTCAAGGAAAGAAAGTTGAGGCCCGGCAAAAATTTTATACCACCGCACCTCTCCGAATCAAAACAAGGGGGCGCTCAGGCCAACGATATCAAGTTGCAATGAAGGCGAGAAAATGGAAAAATGAATGCATGGCCAAGATTTATTATGTCGGGGATTGGGCTGTGATGACAGGACCTGTTTTTGCCGAGACCCCCTTCTACCACGCGCCCAAAGGGCTGGATATTTTCAACTACGGCAAATGGCTCAAGGAGGCGCTCGAATCGACGGGCGAGCATAGCGTCGAATCCGTTCCCACGTGGGATTTTTACAACAAGCTCGGCCCTGGCGATTACGAGAAAATCCTGGAAGCGAACGATGTCCTCATCTTCAGCGATATCGACGCCAAGCTGTTTCAGCTCGCGCCCAGCTTTTTTGATAGGGAAAAGTTTGGGACAAAAGTCCTTACTTTTCCCGACCGCATCCGCCTGACCATCGAGGCCATCGAGTCGGGCAAGGGAGCGATGTTCCTGGGAGGGTGGTATTCCTTCACGGGAGAGCATGGAAAAGGAGGATGGGGGCGAACGCCTCTTCAAAAAATTCTTCCCGTGCGCTGCCTGGAATACGAGGACCTCGTTGAGAGCACCGAGGGATTTTCAGCCGAAGTGACCGAGGCCGGGAGGAAAACTTACCCCGGAATCGATTTTCAAACGATGCCGCCTCTTCTCGGTTACAACAGGACGTTAGCCGCTGGGGAAAGCTCGACCCTTCTCCGCATCAAGGAGACCGGAGACCCGCTGGTCGCTGTCGCCAGCCGCGGAAAGGGCCGGGTTTTCGCCTTCACTTCTGACCCGGCGCCCCACTGGGGCTGCAATTTCATCTTCTGGGAAAAATACGCCCAGTTCTGGCTCCAAAGCCTCGCTTGCGTCCTTCCAGGAAAATGACCCGAGGGCTCCTCGCCGGCTACGGCGAAATGACCATCACTCCGGAGCTTGGGACTGAGCTCACCGGGTTTGGTTTTTATTTACGGCGGAGGGCGGAGGAAGTCGTTGATGATTTGAAAGTGAGGGCTCTCTCCCTCCGCAGCCCCTCGCAGAGTCTCCTCCTCATCAGCTGCGACCTCATCGGACTGACGGTTGATTTTTGCAACCGCATCCGGCGCCGTCTGGCGGCCAGACAGGGAATTCCGACCGAAAATACCCTCCTCGCCTCAACCCACACCCATTCTGGACCCGCCTCACAGCCCCTCATCGGGCTGGGCAGAATCAACCCCGCCTTCATCCGGTGGCTTCCTGCCGCCATCGAGGAAGCGGCGAGCCGAGCGCGCGCCGACGAGAAGAAAGCCGAGTTCGGGTTCCACAGCGAAGTGATCGAGCCCATCGGGTTCAACCGCCGGGAGCGGAACTTTGCTCAGATTGACCCTTGGCTCTTGACGGCCGTTTTCAAGCAAAGAAAAAAGCGAATTTTTTTGCTGAATTATGCCTGCCATCCTGTCACCCTCGGCCCGAGCCGAGCTGTCTCGGCAGATTGGCCAGGAGCTGCTGTGGCCGAAATCGAAAAGGAAGGCGACCGAGCCCTTGTTTTCCAGGGTTTCTGCGGCGATATCGACCCCGTGGCCTACTTGAATCGCCGGCTTGGCGGAACAAAAGAAGACATCACCTTGATGGGAAAAATCATCGCCAGCCGGGCCATAAAATCCGAGCGCTTCATCCGCTACGAAGTGGCGCCAGCGCTCGCTGCCGGGGAAGAGCGAATCCGCCTTCCTCTTCAGGTCTTTCCCAAAAGCAAAATAGGCCGAGAATTTAAAGCTGCCTTCCGATCGCTTCAAGAGTTTCCCGGCGGCCGGCGCGTTGTGGAAGTGTGGAGGAGGAGAGTTGAGAAAAAGCATGCGGATTTTCTCCGGTCCCCCTGGATGGAGGGTGTGCCCGTGCATGCCCTAACCATCGGCAGCCTGAGGATTCTTGGCCTGCCTGGCGAAGTTTTCTGTGGCCTTGGCCTCAAGCTGCGCCGACGCTTCTCTTCTCTCATGACCGTGGGCTACGCCAACGGGAATGTCGGCTATCTCCCGACCAGGCGAGCCTTCCGCGAGCCCGAAGACTACGCTTGCTATGTGGCCCCCCGCTTCTACAGCCTTTTCCCGTTCTCGCCCCAGGTCGAATCCATCATCCTCCGGGCGAGCCGGAAAATCCTCACTTCCCTGCCTTAACTATATTGCCTATAGGGAACAGCGGGCCTCCAGATAACCTCATGGGGGGCAAGCAGTCTACCAGAGCTCTTGCCCTTTTAACATGTCCACGACTCTCTCCCCCCTTTGCCGGTCAAACCTGGCCGGAGAGGGAGTCCTTCACCGCGAGCGGGGGATGGTAGTCAGGATTTTCTTGAGCTGCGGTTTTTTCATCATCTTTTTCATCTCAAGAAACTGCTTGAGGAGCTGGTTGACCTCATGGACCGGCCGACCACTTCCCCGGGCAATGCGAGCCCGGCGGCGGCCGTCGATGATGCGGGGGTCTTCCCGCTCCCGCGGCGTCATCGAATTGATGATGGCCTCGAAATGGACGAGACGGCGGTCATCCATCTCCGAGGCCGTAACGTTCTTGAAGACCCCACCGGTGGGCAGGTATTTGAGAAGGCCGGAGAGGGAGCCCATCTTTCTTATCTGACGCAGCTGTTTGCGGAAATCCTCGAGGGTAAATTCCTCGCGGGCCAATCGCCTGGCCATCTCCTCGGCCTCCTTGAGGTCCGTCTCCTCCTCGGCCTTCTCGATCAGGCTGAGGATATCCCCCATGCCCAGAATGCGGGCGGCCATGCGGTCGGGATGGAAAACCTCGAGCTGGTCAAACTTTTCCCCCGTCCCGACAAAGCGGATCGGCTTTCCCGTGACCGAGACAATGGACAGAGCCGCGCCTCCTCGAGCATCGCCGTCGAGCTTGGTCAGGATGATGGAAGTGAGGCCAATTTTCTCTTCGAATGCCTGAGCTGACCGGACTGCATCCTGACCCGTCATCGCGTCACCGACATAAATCACTTCTGTTGGCTGAAGGAGGTCCTTGACCAGGCGGAGCTCCATCATGAGCTCGTTATCGATATGGAGCCTTCCGGCTGTATCGACAATGAGAGGGTCGTAGCCCCTGTTCCGGCCAAAAGAGAGAAGCTCGCGCAGTGCGTTTTCGGGCGAGGACATCTGTTCTTTCGTCATCTCATAGAAGGGGAGGTGAAGCTGGCCGGCAATCATTTTGAGCTGCTCCTGAGCGGCCGGCCTTTTCAGGTCAAAGGAGACGAGAAGCGGGTTCTTGTGGAGAGTCGAGGCCCATCGGGCCAGCTTGCCGCACGAGGTCGTTTTCCCCGAACCCTGAAGTCCGACGAGCATCAGAACCGTGGGCGGGCGGCTGGAAAAACGGAGAGGCTTCGCTTCCTGGCCGAGGACGGCCGTGAGCTCGTCCCGAACAATCTTGATGACCTGTTGGGCGGGAGTGAGGCTATCCAAGACTTCCTGGCCAAGAGCTTTGACTTGAATCCGTTCGATGAGCTCCTTGACCACGCGGTAGTTGACGTCCGCCTCGAGCAGGGCGAGGCGAATCATGCGCAGCGCCTCGGCCATGTTCTTGGCGGTGATTTTGCCCTCGCCGCGGAGGAACTTCATCACCTTCTGGAGGCGGCTCGAAAGCTGGTCAAACATTGGCTTCTGCCTTCAGATTACGCCTGGCCATGGGAGTCAGCTTTCCCATCTTAAGGCATTCCTCCTCCTTCGTCAAACCTGGTTGGAAGCCGCGGAGAAGGAACGGGCCCATAGAAAGTTTAATTCAGCCACTAAAATTCGATATAATACCCGCCGACTTTATCGACACTGACGACGAGGCCATCTCATGCCCTGGTATCAGGCTTATGACCCCACTGGCAACTGGCTTGTTTCGGCTCTCCTGGCTTCCCTTCCCGTCATCGTCCTTCTCGGCTCGCTTGCCTTCTTCCGCATCAAAGCTCATCAAGCTGCCCTCCTCGGCCTTGCCTCTGCCTTCATCATAGTGCTTTCTGTATTCAGAATGCCGCTCTCCAAGTGCTTGGCTGTCGCTCTCTATGGAGCCCTCTTCGGCTTATTCCCGATCGGCTGGATTATCCTCAACGTCATTTTCCTCTACAACCTGACCGACTCCCGAGGTTACTTCAACATTCTCCAACAGAGTCTGGCCAGCATCACCCGCGATAGCCGGCTCCTGCTTCTCCTCATCGCTTTCTCTTTCGGCGCATTCTTCGAAGGCGCAGCCGGGTTCGGAACGCCTGTCGCCGTCACCGCCGCCATCCTGATTGGCCTTGGTTTTACACCCCTTGCCGCTTCCGGCCTCTCTCTCCTCGCCAACACGGCTCCCGTCGCTTTTGGCGCTCTGGGCACTCCCATCATCGCCCTGGCCGGCGTAACGGGCCTCGACATCTTCAAGTTGAGCGCCATGGTCGGTCGCCAGCTACCTTTCTT
>Ga0209102_1001845_pt1 | contig 10399 bp, 12 predicted proteins | sample ConPoolayeHmetaG_FD_185483 | JGI IMG/M metagenome (GOLD analysis project Ga0209102, IMG submission 185483) | Hot spring microbial mat communities from California, USA to study Microbial Dark Matter (Phase II) - Cone Pool mat layer H metaG... ... | reverse complement strand
TTGATGCCGTGATACCGCTTCCGTTCCAGAATACCTTGTTCTTCCAGGGTGGAGAGGACTTCTCGGATCGGAGTTCGGCTTACGCCCAGCTGCTGTGCCAATCTTTGTTCGGTGAGGTAATGGCCCGCCAGGATCTCTTTGGTTACAATCTCCTGAACCCGCTCCATCAGGTTGTTATCCATCAGCAGATTAGGTTTTTAATTTAACTTGTATACAAAATACCTTAACTTAAACAAGATTGAAAATATCAAATTTAATTTGTATACAAGATATCTTACCCCAAAAGATGGGAAATGTCAAGAAGCTGTCCCTTAAACTTAAAATTTTCCCAGGCGCGCTTTTCTAAAGGCTTGACAGTTGGCAGTCGCTTGGGTATAAAATAATCAAAACCTATGGGCATCTGGAATATCAGCAGAAGAGAGTTTGATGTGGTCGCTTTGAAAGTGGCTCTAAACAACCCCCTAACCAGAAAGTACATTCTCAATTCCCTCCGAGAGAAGAACGGAAAAACAGTTCTGGAAGAGACCCTTGACCACTACTCAGCCTCTAATTTTGGCTTTTCTCCCTTAGAACTGGTGCGCAAAGCCTTAAGGATAGAGAAAGAGGAGTTCGCCAGTCAGTTGAAGAGGCCCATGGTGAGGCGGGTCATCATTGCCGCTTTTAAATCGGTGAAGGAGTATGGGCTCCAGTTTCCACAAACCTTCTCTGTCCCGCTGATGGTGGTCTGGAATATTACCAACAGGTGTAATCTGAAGTGTATCCATTGTTACCAGAGTGCCACCGCCAGCGGCACTAAGGATGAGCTGACGCTGGAGGAGAAGATGGCGGTCCTTGACCAGATAGCGGAGGCTGGAATTCCAACATTAGCCTTTGCTGGTGGGGAACCGCTGATGGACAAAGATTTCTGGAAAGTAGTGGAAAGGGCCAGAGAAAAAGACTTTTATATCTCCCTCAATACCAATGGGACGCTGTTAACCCCAGAGAATGTGGCCAGGATAAAGGAGTTAGGTTTTGCTTACGTGGGAGTGAGCCTGGACGCTGCTACCGAAAAGGAACATGATGCTTTTCGGGGTGTACCAGGTATGTTTTCCAAGACGATGGCGGGAATAAGAAACTTAATTAAGGCAGGTTTACAAGATATCACCTGTCTCTCTTATACCTGGTCTAAGCGTAACTGTGACCAACTCCCTGAGATGATAAAACTGCGAGATAGATTGGGGTTGAGGAAGTTGGTAGTCTACAACTTTATCCCTTGTGGCCGTGCCGGTTTTGATAATGACCTGACCGCCAGTCAAAGGGAAAAGGGTTACCAAATAATGTACCAAGATGCCCAGGAGAACCCTGGCAAGTTATTATGTACTGCCCCACAATTTGGAAGATACTGTTTTGAGAAAGCCAAAGAGAATAATAATGAAGAGGGGGAACCCATTGTGCTGAGCCATTTTGGCACCGGGAGGGCAAAACTGGGTGTTCTTTCCGAAATTATCGGCGGTTGTGGAGCAGGGAGAGCCTATTTGGCACTCCAACCCAACGGCGATCTCTCCCCCTGTGTCTTTATGCCGGATACGCGGCTGGGAAATATCAAAAAAAAGAACTCCTTGTTGGAGGTGTGGAAGGAAGCGCCCCTTCTGAAAGAGATGAGGGAAAGAAAGAGATTCGCAGCTCATTGTGGAAGGTGTTTATATCGAAGCCTTTGCGGCGGCTGCCGGGCAAGGGCTTATGCTTATACCCGAAAGTACACTGGAGCAGACCCTGGTTGTATCAACAATACCGTCACTAAAGAGAGAAATCAAAGAGGTTTATTTCTCTTTTCGCGTTTAAAGTGGTTGTAGCCCGGGGAAGGTGGCAGAAAGGGTTTGCCTTTATTATCAATCGTTTTGATCCCATCTTTCCGTTTGGTGACTTCCCCGACCAGAAAAAACCCTGCTTTTAAGACCTTTTTCCGCATCTTGGGTTTTACGGTAAAGAGCAGTTCAAACTCCTCCCCGCTTATCAACGCCTCCTCTTTTTTTACACCAGCAACCGCTGGAATCTGCTCCAGAAATATCCTTCCTCCGACATGGCTCTCTTCCGCAATTCGGGTAAAATCGCTCAAGAGACCATCGGAGAGGTCAATCATTGCGGTAGGACAGAGGAGTCTTTTTATCTTTCTGGCCTCTTTGACCTTCGGCAGAAAGGAAAGATGGGTCTCCTTGCCCTTTCCAATCTTCCCGGAGAGACAGATAAGGTCACCGGGCGCAGCACCGTTGCGCAAAGTGAGATAATCCTTTTCTACCACCCCAAGGACTGTGGTCCCAATCACCAATTTTTCAAACGCATTGGTATCTCCCCCTACGATCTTGACACCATACCTTTTCGCCAATTGCGATATTCCCCGGTAGATTTCCCGGCAGTAGGCTACGCTGGCGCTGCTGGGCAAACCCACAAAGACCTGACAGTATAGAGGTTTGCCAGCCATCGCCGCAATGTCGGAGAGGCTCACCGCGAGGGCTTTATGTCCGATGGCTGATGGTGGAGCATCCTTTAGAAAATGGACCCCCTCAAAGAGAAGGTCGCTTGTCCAGAGGAGATACTCCTTTGGGGTATATGTAAGCACTGCACAGTCATCGCCGACAGAGACCACCACCCCATTTCCAGCCTTAAACCCTTTGGTGAGCAGTTTTATTAACGGAAATTCTCCCCATTGCCAAAGTTTTGTCATCGCAGATTTTTATTCAAAAAATCTTTAGCGAAAACGGCTAAAGACTTTCGGAGGGTTCATTTTCGGCTTCGGCGTCGTCCCTCCAGGAGAAGTGGTAAGCCTAAAAGGTCAATGAAACCCTTGGCTGCTGTCCGGTCAAAGAGATCCTTTACTCCGTAAGTGGCAAGCGTTTCTTCGTAAAGGGAATACGGCGATTGTCGTCCGACAACCGATGCCGTCCCCTTATATAATCTTACCCGGACCTTACCTGTCACGTAGCGCTGGGTAATCGCAAAAAAAGCATCAAGTGCCTCCCTTTCCTCCGAAAACCACGCACCTTGATAGACAAGCCAGGCGTAGCGAGAAGAGAGTTTATCTTTCAGTTCCAGCAGGCTTCGGGAAAGGACCATCTTTTCCAGTTCCTGATGGCTGGTGATGAGGACGGTAGCGGCTGGTGCCTCATAGATTTCCCGGCTCTTTAAACCCACGGTGCGGTCCTCAACCATATCTATGCGGCCCACCCCATACTTGGCGCCCAGCCTATTGAGTCTGAGGATCAGTTCTACCGGTGGAACCTTTTTTCCGTTGAGACTGATTGGTATCCCTTTTTCAAAGGCAATCTCTATGGAGAAGGGGTCCTCCGGTGCTTTTTGGGGTGAGACGGTTAGCTGGTAAGCATCTTCTGGAGGTTCCACTGCCGGGTCTTCTAATACCCCGCATTCTATGGAGATTCCCCAGAGGTTTTCGTCTATGGAGTAAGGACTCTTTTTGGTCACCGGCACCGGAATACCTCTCTTTTTGGCAAACTCAATCTCTTCTTCCCGAGTTTTAAACTGCCATTCCCGCAAAGGAGCGATTATCTTTAAGTCCGGTGCCAACACCTTCCAGGCGAGCTCAAAGCGCACCTGGTCATTCCCTTTACCGGTGCAGCCATGGCTCAGGTATCTGGCACCCACTCTTTTAGCCACCTCCACCACTTTTTTGGCAATAAGCGGTCGGGAAAGAGAGGTTGCCAGGGGGTATTTGCCCTGATAAAGGGCATTAGCCGCCAGCGCTGGAAAGATGTATTCCTTAATAAAGGTCTCTCTCAGGTCCTCAAAGTAAAAAGCAGCCGCCCCGCTTTTAAGAGCCTTATCCTTCAATCTCTTCGGGTCTACCTTCTGCCCGAGGTTAACAGTGCAGGCAACTACCTCCAGATGGTAGGTCTCCTTCAGGTAGGGGATGATGATCGATGTATCCAGTCCACCGGAATAGGCTAAGACAACCTTATCCATAGCGCCACCTCGTCGCATTTGGGAAATTTAGGGCACTTCAGGCAGTCACCCCATATTTTGTTAGGGAGGAGCCTGCGACTAATGCGTTCAAACCCATTTTTCTGAAAGAACGATGGTTTATTGGTCAGGACGAATACCTTGGGGACGGCAAGCCTTTTGGCTTCCCTGAGAGCAGCCAAGAGAATCTTTTTCCCTAACCCTCTCTTTTGGTCTTTCGGATTGACCACCAACGACCTTATCTCCGCCAGATTCGCCCAGGTGATATGGAGCCCGCAGCAACCAACTATCTTAGAATTTTCCTCGGCAACCAGGAAGTCTCTGATCGCCTCGTAAATCTCCGGAAGGGACCGGGGAATCACATCGCCATTAGCCGCCGCTTCGTTAATCAGTCTGTGAATCGCTTTCGCATCAGCCAGTTTCGCTCTTCTTATCTTCATTTAGGGCATTTCTTGTCACCCACTCTTCTTCCAGATTCTTAGTCTCTTGGATAATTACCCGACGGCCAGAGATCTTTAGCTTCCCTTGCGCAAAGAGTTTAATCGCCAAAGGGTAGATAATATGCTCCTTTTCGTGTATCCGGTTAAGGAGTGTCTCCGCGGTATCATCTTCCAAAACCGGTACAACCGCCTGCAGTATGATTGGGCCGGTATCTACCCCAGCCTCAACGAAATGGACGGTGCACCCAGAGAAGCGCACGCCATAATCAAGAGCCTGCTTCCAGGCTTCCAGTCCCGGGAACGCCGGGAGTAGAGAGGGATGAATATTGATTATTTTGCCTGGAAAGGCATCCAGCATCTTCTTCTTAATCACTCTCATAAAACCAGCCAGACAGACCAGTTCTACTTCAGCCTCTTTCAGGGCTGTGATGTAAATTTCCTCTGCCTCCGGAGAAAGGATGGTGCGATATGGGCCTGGCGCGATGTACCTTGCTTTTATCCCAGCCGCCTCCGCCCGTTTCAAACCGTAAGCCTTAGGGTTATCGGAGAGCACCAGCGCAATCTCCACCGGCAGGAAGCCTTCTTTTATCCTATCAATGATTGCCTGTAGGTTTGAACCTTGCCCAGAAAGCAAAACCCCTATCTTCATATTCCTTATATCCTGGTAATCCTCTCCAAAAGGCGGTCAAGACGCTTTAAGCCCTTAATTATTTTTCCCGCAGACAATTCGCCACCCAAATTTTCTCTTCCTTTCCTTTTTCCGTGGGAACGGAGGACTTTTTTTGCCGCCGGAATACGGTAGCCTTCCTGGTAAAGGAGTTCCTTAATCCGAAAGATCTTTTCCATCTCTTTTGGGGTGTAAAGGCGGTGGCCCCGGCTGTTCCGGGATGGCCTTAAGAATGAGAACTCCCTTTCCCAGTACCGGATGGTATGCGCGGCCACACCGACCCGACGGCTCACTTCCCCTATTTTATAGTATACCTTTTCTTCCATTTTTAAGAAAAATTCAAACTCTTCACTCCTTTTTGAGCGGACGGGTCATCAAACTTCTTACGGCAGTGGTAGGGTCCTTGCCTTCAAAAAGGACCAAGGCGACCTCTCTGGTTATCGGCATCTCCACCCCATACTTTTCAGCAAGTGAAAGTGCGGGCCGGACCGTATAGTATCCCTCCACCACCGATTCTTGTTTATCAATAAGTTCCTTAGGGTCTGCACCCTTTCCAATTGCCACTCCGAAGCGATGGTTCCGGGAATAAGGGCTGGTCGCGGTGGTAATCAGGTCTCCCAATCCGGATAAGCCAAAGAATGTGCGCTCTTCCCCACCCAATGCTTTTCCCAGTCGGGTCATCTCTGCTAACCCACGGCAAAGGATAGTGGCTTTAGTATTTTCGCCCAATCCCAACCCTTCGGAAATTCCGGCGGCAATGGCCAGGGGATTTTTCAACGCTCCACCCAGTTCGGTGCCAACCGGGTCGGTACTGGTATAGACCCGGAAAGTCTCGGAACTGAGAATCTTTTGCCAGGCAGCGGTTGACTCTTCTTTCTTCCCAGCGCAGACTGCAGCCGCTGGGAGACCAGAAGCCACCTCTCTGGCAATGGTCGGTCCGGAAAGGACCGTAAAATCAGCCTCACTGGTAAAGGCAAGCAACACCTGGCTCATCCGAAAACAGGTCTTTTCTTCCAGCCCTTTAGTAACAATAAGAAATCGGCCTTTCTTCTGGAGGGCGCTAAGATTTTTTACTGTCTCCCGAAAGGCAAAAGAGGGCGGTGCCAGAATGAATCCATCCGCCCAGGCAACATCTTCAAGGTTGGTGGTTATCTTTATCTCTTTCGGAATAATAACTCCGGGAAGGAACTTAGGGTTTTCCCGTTTTTTCTCAAGGACCCTTCCGTATTCCGGGAATTTTTCGTAAAGGATCACCATCTTCCCTTTTTTATGGAGGAGGAGCGCCAGGGTAGTGCCCCAGGCACCGGCGCCAATCACCGCTATCTTTTCCATTCAACCCTTGGTTCTTTGCCGGATAAGAGTCTTTTTATATTTTTGCGGTGCAGGGTAAAGATAAAGAGCGTAATGGCCAGACCAAAAGTAAGGTATTGGGAGGAATGGGAGGTCAGATGCCAGATGAGGAAGGGTAGGGCTGCTGCCGCAGTGAGGGAGGAAAGGGAGACGATTCGGCTGGTAGCCAGAACCGCGAAAAATATCAAAAAGAGAACAAGGGCAAGCACCCAGTTAATCCCGATAAGAACCCCAAAACCGGTTGCTACCCCCTTACCACCCTTAAACCCTAAGAAGACAGGAAAACTATGGCCGATGACTCCCGCAATACCGGTGGCAATCACCCAGTGGGGGGGAAGACCCAGAACCTGCCTTGCCAGAAATACAGGTAAAAAGCCTTTAGCGCTGTCAAGGAAGAGTGTGGCTGCCGCTGGACCCTTACCTACTGCCCGCAGGACATTGGTAGCACCAATATTACCACTCCCGGTCTTGCGGACATCCACTCCCCACAGCCGGCCGATCAGATAACCAAAGGGGATTGCTCCCAAAAGGTAACTTCCGGCCAGCAACCAGAAAACCGCAAGGTTCAATTTTAATTAATATAAGGATTTAAGCCTTCACCCCTATCAATTCCTTGGCTTTGATCACCGCGGTGGCTGCGTCTTCTCCGTAGGCATCGGCTCCTATTTCCTCTGCATAGGATTGGGTTATTGGGGCTCCGCCAATCATTACTTTTGTCTGATCGCGGACACCTGCCTCTTTCAGGGCTTCAATAACATTCTTCATCGCCGGCATAGTGGTGGTGAGCAGCGCTGAGAGTCCGATGATCCGGGCTCCCTCTTTAGCCGCATTTACAAACTTCTCTTCCGGAACGTCAATACCGAGATCAATGACTTCAAAGCCGCCACCTTTGAGCATCATTACCACCAAATTCTTGCCGATATCGTGAAGGTCACCCTTGACCGTGCCTATAGCCACTTTTGCTAAGGGTTTTACGCCACTCTTAGAGAGAAGAGGCTGAAGGATGTCCATACCTGCCTGCATAGCCCGGGCAGCAATCAGGACTTCCGGAACATAGAACTCATTGGCCCGAAATTTGGCTCCAACTACATCCATTCCAGCAATAAGCCCCTTGTTGAGGATGTCCGCTACCGGCACCCCCTCTTTCAGTGCACTTTCCACCAGACTTTTTACCTCTGCTGCCTTTCCATTAATTACCCCATCCGCAATCTTCTGTAAATCAGCCATCTCTATCTCCTCCTTATTCTCTTGGTCGTCCGCTTAAGCACCACACAAAATTAAAAATTAAAGGAATATTTTAGTCTAAGAATAATTCTGGTGTCAAACAGAGTGTAGGGCCATCCCTATTAACCTTAAAGCCAGCCGGCTTGCCAAATACGCAGAGGGCAAGTGATGTGCCATTCCATTCAGTTCTACAATGTCAAAAGCGACAATTTTGTGGTTCTGAGAAAAGGTCCGAAGGAATCGGTCAGTCTCTCTCCACCCGAAACCTCCAGGTTCCGGTGTTCCAACAGCCGGAACCTCTGAGGGGTCATAGAAATCAAGGTCTATGGAGAGATAAACGTTTTTGGTAAGGTTATTTGAAACCAGAGAATACCAGTCTCTTTCTTCTTTTAGTCTTTCCGCCCAGATTACCTTTGCACCCTTTTCCTTTGTAGACAGAAGCGTACGCAGGAAAGGCAAATTTTCAGAGGGAAGGCTACGCACACCCATAATGGTCACCGGCAGGCCTTCTTCTATGATCCGACGGCTCACGCAGGCATGGTTGAACTTGGTGCCCTGATAAGAGTCGCGCAGGTCCGCATGGGCATCAAGAATCAAGACCGAAAGGTCAGGGAAATATCTTCTCATCGCTCGGACCGCACCATAGGTTAGTGTATGCTCCCCACCCAGGATTGCCGGAAAGAGGCCTTTTTTGAGGATTTTGGAGACCTCTTTTTCCACTTCGGAAAGAGCTGATTCGGGGGAGGAGATCGCTGGCCAGAGTTCTGGCAGGGTGGTGATCCCTACTTCGGTGGGTTCCAGGCCAAGGGCTTCGTCGTAAAGTTCCAGGAAGCGGCTGGCCATTATTATCTCCTGGGGGCCAAAGCGAGTCCCTGGTTGAAAGGAGGTGGTACCATCATAAGCCACCGGCAGAACTGCAACCCTTGTCTTTTCCGGTGGGGGAGGAAAAAGACCAGCAAAGGTGTATGGGATTTCCATCTTATAATATAAAGCCAGCAGCAGCAACCACTGTGGTCCACTTCCCATCCTTATCACCCACCGCCGATTGGGTGATGTTGGTGGTCTTAACAATCTCCGTGCTCATCCGCCAGATCTGCTTCTTTTCGTCATAACTGCTGTCTGGGTCAAACTTTACCCCTAAAATGGTCGCCAGCATTTGTGCGGCCAGGTCCTCAGCATAATCGCCGGCTTTTTCATCGGTCATACCGAAGCCGGAAAATTCGGAGAGATAACCGTGGTGCTGAGGATTCTTTGGAATGGCCAGACCGATAGAGGCGGTTATGAGGCGGTGCGGTTCGTTAGTTGAATTCTGGCTCATGACACAGAAGAGAATCTGGCCGGGTGTTAAAAATTTAAGCGCTTTTTCCCGGCTGATCAATTTTGCTCCCGGCGGAAAGATACTGCTGATATGGACCAGGTTGAAGGGTGCAATCCCTGCATCCCTCAACGCTCGCTCCAGACTGGTCAGTTTCTCGCGGTCCTTACCAACACCCTTCGTTAAAAAGATACGTTTGGCCGTAAAATCCATCTTTTTCCCTCCCTCAATCTTTTATTGATCTATTTTTGTTTCTATCTTTGTCGCCACTTCCAGTGCCTTCAACGCCTTCTTCCCGGTGACCAGCGGCACACTCTTGTTCCTGACCACCTCCAGAAATGCATCTATCTCTAGACTGAGTGGTTCTGCTTTTTGCACCGGCACTTCCTCTTTCACGATAAGGTCCGTCAGTGTCGGTCTCTCCTTTTTGCGCCAGGCGTCAGAAGGGTTTTTCCGGTAGCAATAAAGTTGCTGCAGTTCGCAGTCCAGGGACCAGTATCTATCCTTTTCAAAGATGCGCACTTTGCGCATGCTCTTGTCGCTGATACGGCTGGCAGTGAGATTTGCCACCACTCCATTAGAAAAGGTCAGACGACTGGTAGCGATATCCGCGGTGGGAGTAAACACGGAAAGGCCGAGCGCCTCAATCTTTCTTATCTCCCCCCCAACCAGCTCCAGGACAAGGTCTATATCATGAATCATTAAGTCGGAAACGACACTTACCTCAGTACCCCTGCCTTTAAAGGGACTGAGCCTGTGTATCTCTAAGTACATCGGTTCTTTCATTCTTTCAGCAAGTTTCTGAACCGCTGGGTTAAAACGTTCAATATGTCCAATCTGGAGAGGGACTCCCTTTTTTTGGCTTAAACTTACCAGTTCCTTTGCCTCTCGGAGAGTGACGGCAATCGGCTTTTCCAAAAGGACTGGTTTTCCACTTTTTAGAAAGTCAGAGGCCACGGCAAAATGGAGGTTGGTTGGCACCACAATGCTGGCTGCGTCAACCTGTCCGATAATCTCTCGGTAGTCAGCAACCCAGGTGGTCTGATACTTTTGGGCCACTCTTTCTCCCCGGATTTTGTCCGGGTCACATACAAATAGGAGTTTCACACCGGGTTTTCGGGAATAGACTCGGAGGTGGCCTTCTCCCATGTGCCCGGCACCAACTACCGCTACCTTAATCATTCTTTTATTTATAACAATGGTAAAAGATAGTCGCGAGCAGTCAGAATATCTTCTATCTGCTGCTGGCCTGCAATCTCCCTCTCGATAGTAAGTGCGCCCTGATAGCCGTAACCTTTCAATTTGGCTATCACTTTTGGAAAGTTGACCATTCCTTCGCCCACCTTCTTTTCCTGGCCGAGAGTATATCCATCAGTAGGGTATTCACCGTCCTTGGCATGAACACCTCTTACGAACTTCCCGAGGAGATCAAGGGCATCAACCGGGTTTGCC
>Ga0209102_1001843_pt1 | contig 10400 bp, 7 predicted proteins | sample ConPoolayeHmetaG_FD_185483 | JGI IMG/M metagenome (GOLD analysis project Ga0209102, IMG submission 185483) | Hot spring microbial mat communities from California, USA to study Microbial Dark Matter (Phase II) - Cone Pool mat layer H metaG... ... | reverse complement strand
GCCGAAGGGGGAGATGTGGTCTTGGCCGGCGAGGTCGCCTTCATCGGCCAATCCGAGCGGACAAACGCTCCGGGGCTCAAGCAAATGTCCCGTTTGCTCGAGTCGATGGGCTATGAGGTCCGGGCTCTCCTTCTTCCCCCTCCCCACCTCCACATCGGGGGCGCCATGAGCATCGTCGATTCGGATACCATCCTGTGCTGCGGCCGCCTCTTTCCTCCCCGCTTTTTTTCCGGGTTCAGGACCATCTCGGTTCGATGCCGCCATTCTGTGAGCGCCAATGTGATCTGCCTGGGTCAAAAAGAAGTTATCGTTGAGAAAGAAAATACCGCCGCAGCCCGAGCTTTGGAGGGGGCCGGGTTTAAAGTCCATTCCCTCGACCTTTCCGAATTCGTCAAGGGAAGGGGAGGGCCAACCTGCCTCATCCTGCCCCTTGACCGAGGCTGAGATAAAAAAGAGAGGAGAAAAGTAATGCCTCAACTCAAAGAAAAATTCTCCTGGCTGAGGAAGGGCAAGGGCATCGGTTGCTTTGTTCTCGCCATGATGAGCGTCACGTCGAGCAATCTTGCTCAGGAAATGGGTTATCTCCTGGCTGACGATGCCTTTGCCTCGGTATGGTGGTCCGAGGGCGCTTATAAAATCAAAAGAGACGACCCCATTCCCAAGAATAAATCCACCGCTGTGGAAATAGCTGCTGCCCGCCGCGAGGACGAACCCTTTCTCCTCGTCCTCCGTCCCAAGAAGCGCCTCGAAGATGTGCGAATAGAGGTTTCTTCTCTTCTCGGGCCGAATGGCTTTGAGATTTCCTCCAGTCGTGTTTCTATTTTCCATGTTGGCTATGTCCGAGTGGTCATGCCGACGGATGAGCTGGGAGCGCCAGGTTTCTGGCCCGACCCCCTTCCCCCTTACGAAGGCCCTTTCTCAGCCTGTGCTTCAGAAAATCACAGCTTCTGGATTACCGTTCGTGTTCCGGCCGAGGCAGAAGCCGGCGAATACCGGGGGAAGCTCATCCTCTCTTCGGGGGAATGGCAAAAAGAGCTTTCGGTGAGGCTCAGGGTCTGGGATTTCATCCTCCCTCGAGAAACGCATCTCCGCTCCTCTTTCGGTATCCACATCGGCGATATCCGACGTTATCACAACCTTGAAACTCGCCAGGAGCTTGAGGAAGTGGTCGACCTCTATTACCAGAATCTCCGCGACCATCGGGTGGCCCCAACCTCTCCCTTTGACCTCTATCCTATAAAACTGAAAATAAAGGGAATCTCCTGGACAGGCGGTGAATTTGTCCGCGATACCGTTCATGGAGGGCGTCGGGCCTTGAAAATCAGTGACAAGGTGGTTTTCTCCAACATCGAGGCCGTTTACGCCGATCCAATCGCCATCCAGCCCGATCAAGGTTATAAGCTGAGCTGGTTTGTCCGCGCCGAAACAGCGCCAAACCCGTATACCGTCCTTATCCAGGGCTATAACGCCGAGGGTGAATTCCTCCCTCCGGGAAATATCCTCAAAATCTTTGATGCGCCACTCGAATGGAAGCAAGAGACGCTGGAAATCCCGCGATTTTTCCCTGGCCTCAGAACGGTCACGCTCCATTTCTTTCCGGCTTTCCGAGACGAAAGGGGGACGACCCAGGGGACGATTTACCTCGATGACGTTTTCTTTGGCCTCTCGTCGGACCAGACGAACCTCCTTCGAGGCGGCGATTTTGAGATGGATGAAAATAGCTTCGCCGTTGAGGTCGATTTCACTGACTTCGACAGGGCGGCCCGTCGCTATCTCGACGAGTTTGGCTTCAACGCTTTTAACCTTCGGCTCGAGGGTCTGCCTGGCGGCTCCTTCTATCATCAGGAGGAGGGAATTCTGGGAGGATTCCGGCAGGGAACACCTGAATACGACAAACTCCTCAGCCTTTACCTCAAACAGGTGGAAGACCACTTGGCTGAGCATGGCTGGCTGGGTAAAGAATACATCTACTGGTTCGATGAGCCTGACCCGGAAGACTATCCTTTTGTCCGACAAGGGATGGAGCTTATCCGGCGGGCAGCGCCGCGCTTAACCCGGTTCATCACCGAGCATCGACCGGGCCCTGATATCATGGATGTGAGCGAGATGAGCTGCACCATTTTCAATCGCGTCAACCCAGAGGCGGTCGCCGAGCTCAGCCCGAAGGGCCGGGAATTCTGGTCCTATCTCTGCACGGGCCCGAAGGCACCCTGGGTAACTCTCTTCATCGACCATCCGTCCATAAACCTCCGCATCTGGTGCTGGATGTCCTATAAGTTCGGGCTGAAGGGGATTCTCGTCTGGCGAGCCAACTACTGGAATAGCCCGACCGTCTTTCCCCCTGAGTGCCCCCAGAACCCCTGGGAAGACCCCATGTCCTATACGGTTGGCTATGGGACGCCCTACGGCCAGGTTCTCCATTGGGGAAACGGCGACGGAAGGTTTCTCTACCCGCCTAACCGGAACGGCTGGCGGGACAAAACAAAATATCTCCAAGGGCCGGTTAATTCCATCCGGTGGGAGATTTTGAGAGAGGGGATGGAAGATTATGAATACCTGTGGCTGCTTGAGGAGGCGGTAAAGAATGCGCCTCGAGAAAAGGGTGAGCTCGCCGAGCTGGGCAAAAAGCTCCTCCGGCTCCCTGAGACGATTCTTAAGAGTGGCCAGGATTATACAAAGAACCCGAAAACCCTCCTCGATTACCGGAAAAGGCTGGCCGAGATTCTGGAGAAATTCTACGGCCGGGCAGGAGAAGGAAGTTAGAATGGAAACCCTTCCTCAAGAGATCCGGTCGCTGGGAGTAAAGCGGCAATACAGAAAGAAATCGCTCTTCTTCAGCGCCGGGGAGGAATCGCGCGGCTTCTTCTACGTCCTGGCGGGCGAAATTCGGGTTTTTCGAATGGACGAAAAGGCCCGCGAGGTTGAGGTGGCGCGGTTTCGACCGGGTGATTTCTTCGGCGAAGCCGCTGCCTTCGCCTCAGCTACATATCCGGCTTTTGCTGAAGCGATATGCGACTCAGAGGTCCTCTATTTCGACAGAGAAGTCTTCTTGAAGAAGCTCGAGAAAAACCCTGCTTTAGCCCGTTATTTCCTCAACCTTCTCGCCCGCAAGTGCCTTATCCTCAACGAGAGGATTGAGTCGCTCGGGCTCCTCACTGTTCGCCAGCGTTTGGCCCAGTACCTCTTAGCCCACTGTTCTGGCCAGATGGCCTGTCTCATTGAGCTCAGCATCAAGAAAGCCGAATTGGCCCGGCTTCTGGGCACAGCCAGCGAGACGTTGTCGCGAAACCTGAGGGCGCTTGAGCGTCACGGACTCATAGAGGTCTGCGGCCGCTCCATCCGGGTTAAGGACTGTTTTGGGTTGCGCCGGGAAATCGTCGGCTGATTTGACTTAAGTCAAGGAAATTCCCTGCCGTCCCCGTTAAAATCCTCTATGTGGTCGACTGAGAAAGGAGGGCCATCATGGCCAAAAGAAAAATCATCGAGATTTATCGGGATAAGTGCGATGGGTGTGGCCTCTGCACCACCGCCTGCGCAGAAGGCGCCCTGGCCCTGGATAAGGAGAACAAGGCAGTCCTGGTCAGGGAAATTTATTGTGACGGGATGGGCGCTTGCCTCGACGTCTGTCCGACAGGAGCTCTCAAAATCGTAGAAAGAGAAAGCGAGGACTACGACCCCCGGGCCACTTACGAACACGTTCTCCAGATGAGGGGAAAAGAAGCGGCCAAGTTTGTCCATGGAGTCGGAGAAGAAAGCCATCCTCATTCGCAGCCTCACCCTCATAACCCAAACCCACAAAGCTCTTTTTCCGGTTGTCCAGGAAGCGCGGCCTGCGAAATCCCCGGCGAGATTGAAACCGAGGACGAACGCACCGTCTCCGCCCGCTCAGAGCTCCGTCAATGGCCCATCCAGCTCCATCTCGTCTCGCCGTATGCGCCCTATTTCGATGGGAGTGACCTCCTCATCGCCGCCGACTGCACGGCTTTTGCCCTGGGAAGCTTCCATCAGGACCTCCTCAAGGGAAAAAGACTCATCATCGCTTGCCCGAAGCTCGACGAAACCGAGGGCTACGTAGGAAAACTGGCCGAAATCATCCGGTTCAACAAGCCACGCTCCCTCACGGTGGCTATCATGACCGTACCCTGCTGTTCCGGGCTTTACCGCATCGTCGAACGGGCTGCAGAGCTCTCCGGCGTGAAAATCGAGCCCAACAAAAAGGTCATCGGCATCGACGGAAGGATTGTTTCCACCCACGGCATGGCCAGCCCTCGATAGCGTTTTGCTTCTTCAAAGCTTTCGCGGGGACATCACCAGCTGAGTCGGTGTCGATTCAGCTCATCCTTTCCTGGCTAATTGCACGCTCACCCAAAAGGCATATTTTTTGAAATAGTTGCTTGGCACGTTAAATTCCGTATCGAGAGTTCGTTCCCTCCGCAAGACCTCCTCGATCCGGGCGTCGGGAGCACCCTGTTGTTCTGCCTTTTCCTGCAATCTTTTTAGCCTCTCTTTTTTCATCTCCTCCGTCAGGCCGCCCCATTCGAAACCCACATGGATGATTTGGCCTCCCCTTGCTCCTGATGGGAGATCAAGATTTTTTCCGACTGGAAAGGGGAAGATGAATTCATAGGTCACCCGGTCTGCAGTTGACATGGACCTGAACCGCGCGGGAGGATGCTCCTCGTTGCTAACCAACCTCAAGGGACTATCTTTTTGGTGGATAACTTGAACGATATGAATAGGATGAAAGGCCTTTTGCTTTAATTGTTCTTTTTCTTCTTCAGGGATGGCTCTTCTTTGTTGAGACAGGATATTAAGGAATGTCTCCGTCGGGACACTCTTTTTTAAGAATCTTATCCCGTAGTCCTTTTTTCCCTTTTCTGGGCTGAGCCAGACGGTCATGCCGGTTTCGGCAATCGAACTCAAGTAGCTCACGTCGTTGAATTGAAAAAGAATATAGAGATTCTTCTCATCGTTTCTGAAACCGTAATTGACCCTGTACTTTTTTTCAAAGCAGACGGCCGCTTCACCCCACTCCTCATCAGAGCCGTCGATGATTACGGGAGCTAAAGCCCAGGCGCTGAGGACCTCCTTTCTTTCTGAATACCCTGGACAAAAAAATGCCAGAGTGAGAAAGGAGAAGCAAAACGCCCCTACCCACCACGCTCTTTCTTTCATTTCCCTTTTCTTATTATACCACCATGTTTAACCATCGAAAACTATCCGGCGCGCGGCCCGTTTTGGCCCGGGGAAGGCAATCGGTGGAGCGTGTTCATCCCCAGGCTCTCCGGGCAGCCCGTTCGAGGTTTTGGCCGGAAGAAACGAAGGATGGGCGATGAACCAAAATAGGTCATAGATTTACTTTACCTTCCATTTTATAATTCTCATAGAAAAGCAATCTATACTGACGAGAAGCGAAACCTCATGAAAATCCGCGTCATGAAGGACAACGCTTCAGGGCCATCTTATCCTATCTCATCTCGGATGAGGATCGAGGAAGGAAAATATCTCCAAGACCGGAGGCGGGTAGCATGAAAAAGAAGGCTAGACCTTTCTGGCAGCATCTTTTTATTTTCGTCCTCCTAAGTCTATCCTTTTGGCTTCATCCAGCCAAGTTGGACGGCCAGAAAATGAGGACAGAAAACGGCATCCGCGTAATTTACAACCCTAAGCACCCGGTGCGATGGAAGGGAGCGCCGAGCCAATTGGTCCTTCACCAGGACCTCCTCATCGGTCGGGCCGCCGGAGAAGAGAGCGAAATGTTCTCGGACTTGAGGTCCGTTCAGGTGGACAACGAGGGAAACATCTATGTCCTGGACTGGAAAGAAATCCATATCAAGGCCTTTGACAAGAACGGAAAGCATCTCAGGACGTTCGGGAAAAGAGGCCAGGGACCGGGAGAGATCCAGCTGCCCACCCGGATGATCCTGACACCCGCCGGAAAGCTGGCCATTCTCGACAGTGGCAATAGGAAAATAGCCCTTTTCTCGCCGAACGGGGAATGCCTGAAAGAAATCCCTTCAGCTAAATGGAGCCTTGTCAGGATTCGCCTGGATTCAAGAGACCATGTCTATGGCGATACCTTTTGGTTCGACGAAAAAGGCGTTGGGGAAAAGCTGCTCAAGTTCAACCCTGAATTAAACCTCCTTTCCACAATCCATGAGGTCTTCATAGAGCTCAAGCCTCCCAAGGTCAACCCCTTACCCGATAGATTCGTCTATGACATCATGAAGGGGGACCATTTCCTCTGGGGGGTCACGTCCAAGTACGAACTCCTCATCCTGGACCCCGAGGGAAAGCCCATCCGGAAAATCGTTAAAGATTATGACCCCGTTAGGGTCAAGGAAGAGGACAAAGAAAAGTTGATCAAGGATCTCTATGGAGATAAAGGTGTGCCGCCTGGCGTGACCCTGGAATGGCCGGCAAACTATGCACCTATGTATTCCTTGCTCGTCGATGACCAAGACCGCACGTTCATCCGGACTAACGCCAAGGACGCAAACGGCCATTATTCCTACGATGTTTTTAGCCCTGAGGGCATCTGCTTTCTCAGCTTTACTCTTCCTGAGAAGGAAACCCTCATGGCCATAAAAAACGACAAAATGTACTGCCTGATCAACGAAGGTGAAGAAGGAGTGCCTCAGGTCAAGCGCTATGCCCTCGAGTGGAGATGAGCCGAGGCAAGCAGAGACCAGTAAGGGCTCGGTCTGATGCCGAGGTCAAGGCCAGAGGGGTTCAAAACCTTGACCCGGTGAGTTTTAAACCTGAACTCGTCCTTTTAGCCAATGACCAGTGGGCGGGTCCAGCCCTCGGCCAGAAAGCCGTCTGCGCCGCCCTGCTTGAAGCCGGCTTAAGGTCCAGTCGCGAAGAACCTCAGCTTTCCACCCATCTCGTCTGGATGGCTAAAACGCGGCCCTTTCCTCCATCAGCGCCCGGTGCTGTGGGGGTTAAGGGACGAGGTATTGCCATTCGGTGAATCGCTGGTTAACGCAGCCAGGGAAAACGGAATTAGCCGAATTTAGAGCTCTCCGTCACTGGCTTGCCCATTTTTTTCCTTGTCCTTGAAGCGCCAGCAAGCATTTTGATAAACTCTATGCCTGTCTTCGGACAGGGAAAACAAGCGCATGCCTTTTTGAAGGAGATAGCGCAGGAAAGGAAAGGATGAGATGAGCGGACTCCAACCTGTGGATTGGATGATTGTCCTCCTCTATTTCTTGATCATCCTGGGCATTTCCTGGTGGGTCATCCGCCAGGGGCAGAGGACATCGACGGATTATTTTCTGGCCGGTCGCCACCTGGGCTGGTTCATCATCGGCGCCTCCATTTTTTCTTCCAACATCGGTTCAGAGCATCTCGTCGGTCTGGCCGGTTCTGGCGCCACCGATGGAGTAGCCATGGCCCACTACGAGTTACATGCCTGGTGCCTTCTTGTCCTCGCCTGGGTCATGGTGCCCTTCTACATGCGCTCCAGAGTCTTTACCATGCCGGAGTTTCTGGAGAAACGGTTCTCGCCCCAATCCCGGACTGTCCTTTCCCTCATCTCCCTCGTCGCCTATATCCTGACCAAGATCGCTGTCGGCATTTTTGCCGGCGGGATTGTCTTTAGCGTCCTTGTCCCCGAGGTTCGCCTCTTCGGCCTGGACAGTTTTTGGGTGGGCTCTATCCTCGTCATCGTCTTTACCGGCATCTACACCATCCTGGGTGGCCTGCGTGCTGTCGCTTATACGGAGGCGATGCAGACGATCGTCCTCGTCTTTGGCTCCATCCTGGTGACAATATTCGGGTTAAAAGCTCTGGGCGGCTGGGGAGTTTTACGTTCGGTGGCCGGCTCGGAGATGTTCAACCTCTGGAAGCCTCTCGTTCCAGCCGGCCTGGAGGGAACATGGGCTCCGGTCAGGGAGGCAGGCCGGATGGCCTGGTATTTCAACGATAATTATCCATGGCTGGGCATGCTCTTCTGCGCCCCCATCATCGGCCTCTGGTACTGGTGCACGGACCAGTATATCGTCCAGCGAGCCCTCGGAGCCAAGGATGAGCGCGAGGCCAGGCGAGGTTCCATTACTGCCTCCTTTTTCAAGCTTTTGCCCGTTTTTATTTTCATCATCCCCGGGATCATCACTTTCGCCCTGGCCAAGAGCGGTCAGGTCCCGGCTCTCCAGCACGAGTTTTTCGGGCCCTCGGGCGAGCTTCTCCGCGACAATGCCCAGAAAGCTTTTCCCCTCCTCGTCGCTCACGTTCTACCTGTTGGCGTTCGCGGAATTGTCGTCGCCGGACTCCTGGCGGCTCTCATGAGCTCCCTGGCCGGAGTCTTTAACGCTTCATCGACCCTTTTCACCATGGACTTTTATGCCCGGATGCGACCCCAGGCTACCCAGCAGCAGCTCGTCTGGATGGGGAGGGTGGCGACAACGGTCATGGTCGCCATCGGCCTCATCTGGATCCCTGTTATCCGCGGCGGAAAGGGGTTGTACGACTATCTCCAGGGAATCCAGGCTTATCTGGCCCCGCCCATTTTTGTTGTCTTCTTTCTTGGCGTGTTCATGAAACGCCTGAATGGCAAGGGCTGTCTGGCTGCCCTTCTGACCGGCTTTGGCCTGGGGCTCTTCCGTCTGGCCGTTGACACACCGGTTAAATTGCTCAAGGGCTTTTCCTACCCCGAAGGTTCCTTTTTCTGGGTTATCAACAACATCTTTTTCCAGTATTACAGCCTCTTCATTTTCATCGTCTGTGTGGCTGTCATGATTGTCGTCAGCTACCTGACTGAGGAGCCGGGTTATGAAAAGATTAGCGGCCTCACCTACGCCACCAGGACGGCTGAAGACAAAGCTCGGTCCAGGGCCAGCTGGGGCACAGGGGATGTCATCGCCTCAGCCATTGTCCTGCTCATGATTTTAGCCGCTTACCTCTATTTCAGGGGGTAAGAATCCACTGCCTTTTGATAGTCTTATTGGCATAAGCGGCGAAGGTCTTCTTCCTCTTTACCCTGACGCCTGATGGCCTTGACCGATGGAACTCCATCCTGATCCACCTCGCCCACGAAGATGAAGGCGGGCGAAATCCCCATGATCCATACTTGGGTTTTAACCTTGACGATTTCTCTTCCCTGATCATCCATCAGCCAGTAGCCTCGCTCGGGCTGGTCGGCATCGACCCGGGAGGCAAAAAGGAACCTTCCTTCCGGCGTCCTCATGACTTCCCATATCGTTGGCTTGTGGGAATAGATGGATTTCTTGTATTTGTCGATGACTTTTCCAAAGCGGGCCCACCAGTCGGGGTCGCGACTCGCCATCATCTCCCGCCGTCTCTTTTTCCATTCCTCGAGGTCCCTCTTGGTCACTTTCTCGGATGGGGGGAGGGGAGTGGCCATTTCCCGGACGACCTTGCCCGAGAAATCGACAACCTGGATTCTGGTTTCGACGCCATCTGAGAAAAGAACAGATTTCTCGTCGAAGGGACACCAGAGGAACATTGGAGTGAAGGGGATGGGCGAATCAGCGCCATCATGGACGAAAGAAATCCGGGTGATGTGGTTTGTCTTTTTAAGGCTGGAGAGAATCTGACCGGCAGTATCCATGAGAACGAGCTCTCGCTTCGACCGATGGTAGAAATAGTCCTTCTCCCTTTCCGGCTGGCCGAGAAAGGCCAGGTCAACCAGGAAGTTCCCGCCTCGAAGGGACACAGCTCTCGAAATGCCGAAGAATTCCTTGAGCTGGGGTTTAACGACGCGGTCGAGCTGGCCGTTGAGGTCGACGATGGTTATCCAGGGATGACCGCCAAAAAACTCGCTGAAAAAGAGCTTCGCCTCGTCGGCCAGGAAGCCAAAGCTCACTCCATCGGGCCGCTGGATCTCGCCCGGCCCCTGGCCCTTGCCTCCAATTTTCCGGATGAAATCGCCGCTCGGAGAGTAGACCTTGATAAAAGCATCGGCCTGGTCATAGGCATAGATATTCCCATCCGGCCCCTCAGTCACCTGACGGGGAAAAATAAGCTCACCGGGTGTACCCGGCTTTCCCAGAGGAATAAGGGTCTGGCCAAGAAGCACGGCTCTAATGAAAAAGAGGGAGCACAAGATGAAAGCATTTTTCTTCATTCCACCTCCTCCCTTTTAAACCAGCCGACCCTTTCCATCGTTTCAAGAGTGATCTTTGAACTTGGGCCATCGCCTCGCGCCACGGCTACACCCGCCCTGCCTCTGACTGCTTCCTGGATTTCGGCCACGTCAGCATGCGTAAACCCGGGACAGAGCAAAATAGAATGGATTCCCTCATCCTCGAGGAGCTTTTTGGCAACCGATAGGGCCTGCTCTTGGCTGCGGACAACAACGACAAAAAGTTTGTAGAGAGAACTCTCGATGACTGCCCGGTGCTTGTCCATGTCCGCGTCCGGAGCGTAAGCCAGGAAGA
>Ga0209102_1001842_pt1 | contig 10401 bp, 8 predicted proteins | sample ConPoolayeHmetaG_FD_185483 | JGI IMG/M metagenome (GOLD analysis project Ga0209102, IMG submission 185483) | Hot spring microbial mat communities from California, USA to study Microbial Dark Matter (Phase II) - Cone Pool mat layer H metaG... ... | reverse complement strand
CCTTTGCCCCTGAACTCGGCGGGCCAAGCGAGCTGAGTTCTTTTCAGCGGACGAAATAGGCAGCTTCAAAAATGCCGGTCAGGTAATCCAGGTAGCGATCGATATTGTGGTTGCGCAGAACCTTCTCGCGGGCTGCGCGTCCCATGGCCGAAGCGGCGTCCGGCCGGGCGATCAGCCCGAGGACGGCCTCGGCGACCGCATCGGGATGCAGCGGGACGAGGATGCCGACATCCGGCGTGACGACGCGCTCGGTGAGCCCGACGTTGCTGGCGACGATCGCGCAAGCCGAAGCCATGCCCTCGAGCAGGCTCTGGTTGGTGGCGTTGTCGAATTCCTCGAGGCATACATGAATGCGGCTCCGGTTGACGACCGGGGAAGGATCGGGAAGATAGTCGACCTGAAGGCATTGTTCGAGCCCGGCGCGGCGCGCGAGGCGCTCGAGCCGGTTCATCATCGGCCCCCGGCCCAGCAGATAGAAGCGGAAGCCGGAAGCGCGTGCGCGGATGCGCGCGACGGTTTCCAGCATCAATTCGGGATTCTTGAAGGCGTAGGCGCGCCCCGTGAACGTGACGATGTCTTCCTTCGGCTCGGGATGGAAACGGAAGTGGTCGACGCAATTCCAAGCGGGTTGGCTGATACGGTGCGCAGGGATTCCCAAGACGGCCACGCCCGCCGCTATGGGCTCGAACAGAGCGTCGACGTGGCTGTAGTTTTTCAGCGCTGCCCTGAGGATCCGGCTGCTCAGGGAACGGCCGTCGTAGTACTTGGGCAGATGCGACACGAGCGAGGCGATCTGGACGACTCCCGGAATCGGCCACAGGCCGAGTACGGGCACCATCTCCAGGAGGGCCTGGATCACGTCGATCTCGTCGCGGCGGCATATGCGCGTTATTTCGCGGCGATAATGCAGCAGCGTCGCCAGCCTGCCGCAGTTCACCAGCCATCCGGAGTGCGATCCTCTCTTGCGGTCGAGCAGGGACCGCCGTTCCAGAACCCGGACCTCCGGGCGCTGGAGGTCGAAGCCGGCGGAAACGAGCACGTCGTACAGACCGCGATTGACGATGAGCCGATGGCGCCCGGGGCGGCGCCGGATGAGGTGCTCGAACACGCACGCCATGCGCCGCTCGGTACCGCTGGCGCCGATGCCGATCAGAACGGTGGCGGTGCGCGGCCGGTCGCTCATATGAGATCGAATACGGAGGAGTACTTCGAGCCGCGCAGCAGGGAATGCAGGCGCAGGGCGTCCATGTCGGTGAGCAGGGCCAGGAAGTTGCAGACGCCGCGCGCCGCCTCGAGTTCTCCCTTGGCCATGCATTTCTGGATGATGGGCCGGTAATAGCGCGGGAAAATGGCGAAACTCTTCTTTTGCACCAGCTCTCCCAGGAGCAGATAGAACAGTTCGCGCACGATCTCCTTGCCCTTCATGCTCATGGCGGCCACGCGCGGGTCGGTGATCACGGCTTCCCAGACGATGGACTTGCACAGCACCGAAAGGATGCGGGCTTCGTCGGGAACCACCAGGGTCCAGGAATAGTCGGCGCGCCGGCTGCCCGGCAGCGGCCGCACCGAGACCGCGAGCACCAGTTCGTTCAATATGTTGCGCAGCGCCTGCTTGCGGTGCGCCCTCTCGTCGCCGCTGTCGGGCGGCGTGATGCGCTTCTTGAGCGCGCGCAGGCGCTCGCGGATTTCGCTGTGGCTCAGCGCCGGCACGGCCTCGGATTCGCGCGTTTCCTGGTAGCGCGACTCCACCAGCCTCGTGAAGCGCGGGTCGGAGAGATCGCCGGGCCTGAGAAACTGGGCCTGCAAGGCGTCTTCGACGTCGTGCACGGAATAGGCGCAGTCGTCCGCCCAGTCCAGGATCTGGCATGCCAGCGATGTGCGGTGTTTCTTCCCCCGGGCCCGCTGGCGCGCGCTCAGGATCTCCGTGCCGTCGCGCAGCGCCCAGCGCGCACTCGGCATGTCGGAGGCGAAGATGAACTTCTCGTTGTCGGGATCCTGCTCGTACGGGTACTTGATGACTCCCGACAGCGTCGCCCGGGTCAGATTCAACCCGGGAAAGTCCGGCGACTTGGGTTCCGCCGCCACCAGCACGTGAAAGGTCTGGGCGTTGGCCTCGAAGCGCAGGGTACGCCTGCCGCTCAGGCGCGCCTCGCCGCTGATCTCGCGCAGGCAGGCATCGAGCGTCTGTTCCCCGGCGTGCCCGAAGGGCGGGTGACCGAGATCGTGGGAGAGCGCGACGGCCTCGGCCAGCTCGGGCGTCAGGCAGCGCGCGAGCCGCGGCTCCTCGGCCAGCAGGTTGTTGGCGATCGCCCGGGCCAGCTGCGCCGTCTCGATGCTGTGGGTCAGTCGCGTGCGATAGAAGTCGGCCTGCCCGATGCCGAAGACCTGGGTCTTGCCCTGGAGCCGGCGGAAGGCGGAGCTGTGCAGGATGCGGTCGCGATCCCGTTCAGTGGGATGCCGGCGATCCTTCGGCGATGGCGGAGGTTCGGGATACTGCCGTTCCAGCAGGAATTCATCCATAACCGAGTCCAGCGCGGGCGGCACCGCGCCCGCTCGTCACAGATGATATATCCTGGTGAGCTCGGTCTTCAAATACTCGAAGGCTTCCTCGGGATCGTCGGAAAAGTGGATCAGCTTCATGTCCTGCGGCGAGATCGTGCCCCAGCGCACCATGCTGTCGAAATGGATCACCTCGCGCCAGTACTCCGTGCCGTACATGAGGATCGGCATTTCCTTGCGGGTCTTTTCGGTCTGAACCAGGCACAGGACTTCGAAGGCTTCGTCCAGGGTGCCGAATCCGCCGGGGAAAATCACAAGCGCCTTGGCCAGGTACATGAACCAGAACTTGCGCATGAAGAAGTAATGGAACTCGAACGCGAGCTCGGGCGACACGTAGGGATTGAGCTTCTGTTCCATGGGCAGGCTGATGGAGAAGCCGATGGACTGGCCTCCGGCCTGGCGTGCGCCGCGGTTCGCCGCTTCCATGATCCCCGGACCGCCGCCCGAACAGATCATCATGCGCTTCATCCCGCCGTTCAGCCCCTTCGCCCAGCGGACGATGTTGCGCGCCAGGACGACGGCATCCTCGTAATAGCGGGCGAGCTTCAACTGCTGCTCGGCGCGCCGGATCTTCTCCTCGAGAACGGCGGGCGGTTCGGTATCGGGCTTGAGCTTGCTCTTGAGGGAAGCCAGCTCCTCCTCGGCTTGAGCCAGAGGGCAGGCGCGCGACGAGCCGAAGAAGACGATGGTGTCGGTGACGCGCTGCCATTGCAGGCGGCTCGCCGGCTCGAGATACTCGCTCAGGATCCTCACTAGGCGCGCGTCCTTGCTCTTGAGGAAACCGAGATTGTAGTAGGCCTTGGCCGGCCGGTAGCCGGCATGCTCCACATAGTGCTCGCTCATTTTGCTGCCTCCTGCGTCGTCTGTCCGCCGAACGCACCCAAGAATAAGATGCCGCGGGACCGATGACAACATCGTCCGCGCGCGCCCGCGACTTGAAGGGAAAATCGGCGCTCCTCAGGCCTGCGCGTGATGGTTGACCGGGCCGATCCCTTTTCCCAGGCCCGGCATGGAGGATATGGCGTCGGTGATGAACTTCTTGGCCTTTTCCACGGAGGCGGGCAGCGACAGGCCGCGGGCCAGCCCGGCGGTGATGGCGGCCGAGAACGTGCAGCCGGTGCCGTGCGCCGGGCCGCCGGCGATGCGCGGCGCGCTGAATTCGATGAACTCTCCCTTCCAGTAGAGGATGTCCAGGGCTTCGCCCGCAAGGTGGCCGCCTTTGATCAGAACCCCTCGGGGGCCCAGCCCGTGAATGCGCCGGGCCGCCTCCTTCATGGTCTCCCGGTCCGCGACCTGCATGCCCGCCAGAATGCCCGCTTCGTGAAGGTTGGGTGTCACCAGCAGGGCGCGCGGCAGCAGGCAGTCGGCCAGGGCGGAGCAGCCTTCGGGGGTCAGGAGCGGCGCGCCGTGCTTGCTGATCATGACCGGATCGACCACCAGGGGAAAGGGAAAGGCCGCCGCCTTTTCGCCCAGGGCCCGGATGACGGCCTCAGTGCCGAGCGCTCCCGTTTTGGCCGCCGCGGGCGGGATATCGGCCAGGACCGCGTCGAGCTGGTCGAGCACGAATTCGGGCTCGAGAAAGCGCACGCTGCGCACTCCCTGGGTGTTCTGGACGGTGAGCAGCGTCAGCACGCTCATGCCGTAAACGCCCAGCTGGTGAAAGGTCTTCAGGTCGGCCTGTATGCCGGCCCCGCCGGAAGGGTCCGAACCCGCAATCGTGAGCGCAACAGGATGCATGGCGTTTGTCGATCCCGCGCCATCATGATACCACCCGAACGGCCCGTCCACCCGCAGGCGCCGCCCCTCGGTCATTCCGGAAGGAAATAGAATGCCATTCCCATCGGCTGCGGGCTCATTTTTTCATGAACGCTTCGATCTCGGCCACCGTGCGCGGGAGCCCCGGAGTGAGGTTCTCGCAACCGGTTTCGGTGATGACGACGGTGTCCTCGATGCGCACGCCCAGGTTTTCATTCGGGAAGACCGCATAGATGTCGCAGGCGAAGACCATGCCGGGGCGCAGCGGGCCGCGCGGCCCGGGGCTCACGTCGTGCACGGCCATGCCCACGTTGTGGCTGATTCCCGTCTGCATCGTGCGTATCCTGAACAGGTCCTTGTCGGTGTCGAACCCCTTCTTCTTCAGGATCTCGATGACCAGCGGCTGCACCTCCCTGGCCTCTATTCCCGGCCGGTAGACCTGCTTGCAGGCTTCCTGGATCGCCAGGGCTGCTTCGTAGATCTCGCGCTGGCGCGGGGTGAATTTCCCGTCGGCCGGATAGGAGGCCGAGATGTCCACGGTGTAGTAGTTCAGGTTCGGCCCGGCGTCGACCACGATGAAGTCGCCCGCCTGGAGAATGCGATCGTGCCGGTAGTAGTGCAGATAGGGGTGGTTCTCGGCCGAGCTGATGATGACGTTGTATGCGAGATCGCGGGCGCCCGCCTTCTTGACGGCGTATTCGAAGGCGGCCGACATCTCGTATTCGGGAGCACCCACGCGCGTGGCGCGCATCATGGCCTTGTGGGCCTCGACGCCCAGGCGGCCGACCTTGCGCAGGTGCTCGATCTCGGCCGGCGACTTGATCGAGCGCAGTTCCCAGATGAAGGGCGCGGCGTCCTTGACCGAGGCGTAAGGGAAGCGCTCGCGCAGGTTTTTGACGAATTGCAGCTCGCGCGTGAGACGGCCGTCCCAGAGGTTGAACATCATGCTGTTCTGCAGGATCGTGAATTTCTCGGCCGAGCACTCGCGCGCCAGTTCCTCGGGCTTGAACGAGGTATAAAGGACCGCGCCGGCGGCGGCGAGGCGCGCCAGGGCCGGCGTGAACTGGTCGATGGGCGCGACCCGCTCGATGCCGGTTATCGCGGAGGTGTTGCGGATCAGCTCCAGGCTGATTCCCTCGTTGCGCGCCGCCGTGTCCGATATGGTGAAGAAAAGCGTGCTCGTCCTTGTGCGCCCGTCGATGATCAGGGCGGCGTCGGGGATCTCGACGCCGGCAAAATACATCATGTCGTTGTTCTGGAAGAACTCCCCGTAGCCGGTAGCCGGGCCCGCGCCGAGAAGGATCGCCGCCCCGTCCGGAATGCGCTCCATCAGTCTGGCGCGGCGGGCGGCGTACTCCGACTTGTCGAAAAGCAGCGGTCCGGCGGCATAGGAGACCGCGGTGAAAAAGAGGAACGCCGAAGAGATCGAAATCTTGAATCGCGGGTTTCTCATGAAGACCTCCTTCAGGAAACACATCCCCCTGCCCGGGATGCATGCGCCGCCGGATGTCGTGCAGCGCAGGCGGCGACCGGCGAGCAGTATACCGCGCGAGGTTGTGCGTCGGCGAGCGCATCTCCCAGCCGCCGGGTCGCCGGGCCTTGCGGCAGCCGCTGGGCTTCCGGCTTGCCCGCCATCCCCTTGCAGACGAATCCCGCCGGCACTGCGCCGATGACCGGGGCGATCCGGAAGAGTCACGGCCGGGCCAGGGCCCAGCCGCCGACAAATACCGCCCGGCTCGTGCTGTGCGCCGGATTGACCGACTTTGAAACCGCGGTTAGACCGCGTTCGCGGTATACTTTTGGAGACGATCCGTTTGTTGAGCTTGAGTCTATACCCGAGAACCGGGATCCGCAAGCGAATCGCCGCCTCGCCGCCCGGGCTACGGGCATTTTGATAATTTCGCAAGTCGGGCGCTTTTTTTTCGTCATCAATCAGGAGGTGGGACATGAAGATGCGTTCTGGAACGTTTGCCGTCCTCATGCTGGCCGCCATGGGCCCGGGACCGGTGCATGCGGCGCAGGATCCGCTGCCGGTGCGCAAGGTGGTGCTCTACAAAAACGGCATGGGATATTTCGAGCACCTGGGCTCCGTGCGGGGTGCCCAGGCGGTTGAGATCACCCTGCCGCGCTCCCAGATGAACGATGTGCTGAAGTCGTTGACGGTCATCGACCTGGGCGGGGGGCAGATCTCGGGAGTGACCTACGATTCGGCGGCGCCCCTGGAGCGTCGCCTGGGCGAGCTGCCAGTGGAACTCGGCGCGGCCCGGGACCTTGTCGGGTTTCTCAACCAAGTGCGGGGGGCCGAGGTCGCGATTCAGACTCCGGGCGGCGCCGTCGCCGGAAGGCTCATGGGAGCCGAAATGCGCGCGAGAACGTCCCCGGGTGACGCGGCCCTGCATTCGCTCGAGGTTTCCGTCCTTTCGCCCGCCGGCGAGCTGAAGCTCGTCGGGCTCGAATCGGCGGGCGCGCTGCAGTTCGCCGACAAGGAATTTGCGGCCGACATGTACCGCTATCTGGACATCTTGAGCAGCCGGCAGCGGCGCGATGTCCGCAAGCTGGTCATCCGGACCACCGGCGCCGGCGAGCGCCGGCTTTACGTGGGCTACACCTCCGAGTCGCCCATCTGGAAGACGACCTACCGCATCGTGCTCGATACGGCGGAGAAGCCGCTGCTCCAGGGATGGGCCATCGTGGACAACACCACGCCCGTGGATTGGGTGGATGTGTCCCTGTCGCTGGTCGCTGGCGCCCCGATAAGCTTCGTTCAGAACCTGTCGCAGCCGGTTTACGCCCGCCGCCCGGTCGTGCCGCTTCCCGAGGGCGTGCAGACGCGGCCGCAGCTCCACGAAGGGACGCTCGAGGTGCCCACAGGCCAGGGGGCCGTAAGCGGGACCGTCCGCAATTCCGCCGGCGCCGCTGTTTCCGGGGCGCGCGTATCGTTGCTCGACGAGAGCGGCAACAGGATCGCAGAAGCCCGGACCGACGACGCGGGCCGGTACCGGATCGAAGCCGCCCCCGGGCGGTACACCGTCACGGCAGGAGGCGCGCGCGGTTACGGGGAGGCCGTGCAGCCGGATGTCGCCGTATCTGCGGGGCGCGAGGCGGCGGTCGATCTGTACCTCGAATCCGGCGGGCGCGGTGCCAGGGACGTCCTGGGAACCACTGCCGAAGCCGGCGTTCCGGAAATGCCGTCCGCGTTGCGGGCCCTCAAGCCCATGTTGCTGGCGCCGGGATCGGAGACGGCCGCCATGGATGAAATCGGACGGATGATGCGATCCGAAGCGCCTCCGGCGGCTCAGGCGCAGGCTCTCGGGGAGCAGTTCGAGTACAGGCTGCGGCAGCCGGTGACCATCCGGCGCAACGAATCCGCGCTGCTGCCGATCATCCACACGGCGGTGGAGGGAGAAAAAGTCTCGCTGTTCAACGCCGCGTTCGGCGAGAGCCGGCCTCGGCTGGCGGTCTGGCTGAAGAACACGAGCGGCCTGACACTGGACGGAGGCGCCTTCACGGTCATCGACGGCAACGCCTTTGCGGGCGAGGGCCTGATCGGGTCGGTGCAGCCGGGCGAGAGCCGCCTGCTCAGCTATGCGCTGGATCTCGGGGTCGAGGTGTCTTCCAGGAGCGATACCCAGGCGCAGCGCGTGGAACGCGTCGAGATCAACCGCGGGATCGTCCGCATGCATTCCAAGCTGACCGAGAGGAAGGTGTATGTCGTGCGCAACAACGACGACAAGGCGCGCACCGTCGTGCTGGAGCATCCGGTCCGCAGCGGCTGGAGCCTCGTCGATACGCCGCAGGCGGCGGAGTCTTCGGCGAGCTACTATCGCTTCAAGATCGACGCCAGGCCCAAGACGACCACGGAGTTCGCCGTGCGCGAGCAGAAGCCGCAGGAAACCACGTACATGATAACGAATCTCACCTCGGATCAGATCGCCGTCTGGATCAAGGAGAAATCGCTGGATCCCGAGATGGAGAAGGCCCTGTCGGCGGTCGTAGCCCGCAAGGCGGAGATCGGCGAGCTGGCGCGCAAGATCGCGGCACTGGAGAAGGAGCAGAGCGACATCTTCCGCGACCAGGAAAGGGTGCGCGAGAATCTGCAGCGCATGGGCGGCACACCGGAAGAGGCGGCGCTGCGGCTGCGGTACGTCAAGCAGCTCGATCAGCAGGAGAACCGCATCGGCGCGATCCGGGCGGAACGCGACAAGCTCGAGCAGGCGCGCGCCGCGGCCCAGAAACAGCTGGACGACATGATCCAGAAGCTCTCGTTCGAGCGCAAGCTGTAAGCCCGGCGCCCGTCCGGTGCGGGGCGGGCGCTTCGGAAGGAATCGGGAGCCCGCATCGGATTGCCGGCCTGCAAATGCCGATCCGCGGCCTTTCGTTATGGTTGCTTGTCTATACGGCGGAGCGTGAAGGTTCCAGTGGTTCCTCCCATGTCGAAGGACCCGGAGAAGGTGCCGTCCGCGCCCAGTTGAGCCCAGCAAGGCACCGTTCCGTCAGGCAATGGAACTCCGTAGCTCAGGCTCTTGCCGTCGAACTTGACATCGCTGAGGGCCAGGCCGGCAATCCCCAGGTCGGGTATGTCCATCCAGCCTTTCAGCACGCCTTCTTCCGTCTTGAAAACAACGGTGATGGCGACTGCTTGAGACGGGTCGACGCCCGCGGTTCCGGTCCAGATGCCGTCGATCGACTGTTGGGTCGTCGCCATGAGGGATGCGCCCATGATGAGCGCGAGTGCCGTGATCCATTGTGCGAAAGCTCGGTTCATGCGTCCGTCCTTTCCTCTATGACATCCCCGCTCGCAGGGATCGAATGGCCTCTATCTTACTATAGACCGAAGCCGCTGCTGAGTCCTGTGCGGGCGGCTTGTCCCGGATCCCTATGCACCGGCGGGCTTCCCGCAATCCCTCCTGGATACCCCGGCAGAGGCAGCGGCGCGGGAACGGTGCTATACTGGCCGTCGATTGTTCCGATCGGTCGAACGGATGCGCCTGCTGCGCCCTCGGTCGCGGCGCCGCTCGGTATTGCAGGCGAGCCCTGAGGCCCGCATGGGGGCTGCCATGAAGAGACATCTCAGCTTTCTGCCGCTGATTATGATTGCGCTCGCCGGGCCGCCCGGCCGGGCGCAGGCGCCCGGCTCCGTCCGGGACAGCTTGATCGAACCGTTTTCGACGCGTGAGCAGGTCGAGGAATTCTTGCGCACGGCCAGGGTGGTCGCGAGCCGGGGGACGCCCCGCGGAATTACCAGTCCCGAACGGCTGACGCTCGACGACGGCAAGGTCCGGCACGACGCACTCTTCAAACGCATCGACGAACGCAAGAAGGGCATCACCCAGCTGGAGAGATCCGCGGAATACGATTTCAAGGACTCCTGGAAGTTCGAAGTGGCCGCCTACGAGATCGACAAGCTCCTCGGCCTCAACATGGTGCCGGTCACCGTGGCGCGTGAGTACATGGGCACGAAGGGTTCGCTGCAGTACTGGGTGGATGACTGCATGCTGGAAAAGGAACGGCTCGAAAAGAAGATCATGCCCCCCGACCTGATCCGCTGGATGTGGCAGATACACAAGGTGCGCGTCTTCGATCAACTGGTCTATAACATCGACCGCAATTTGGGCAACATCCTGGTGACGCCCGACTTCCGCTGCGTGATGATCGACCACTCGCGCTGCTTCAAGAGCGTGGGCGAGCTGAGGTCGCCCAAGGAGATGGAAGTTTTTTCGCGTTCCATGATGGAGGCCCTGGCGAAGCTCGACGAGGCGGCTCTCAGGCAAAGGTGCGGCGAATTCCTGACGCTGCCGGAGATTCAGACGACACTCCAGCGCCGGGATCTGATACTCGGGCATTACGAGAAAATGGTGAAGGCCAGGGGCTACGGCATCGTGTCTCCCTGAGCCTGCGGATCGGACGCCGGCGCATCGGGCGGCGCGCGCGCCGGCACGGCCTTCTATCGGCCGGCTGCGCTGCGGCATGCCGCCGCCAGCTGTGTCCCTCCGGCAGGGCTGCCTAAGGCCGTCGTGTTCTGTGACTTTTTTTCTGCCGCCGCGCCCCGCTTCTCGAACTGAGGTACTCATGTGACGACAAGAGGAA
>Ga0209102_1001838_pt1 | contig 10417 bp, 11 predicted proteins | sample ConPoolayeHmetaG_FD_185483 | JGI IMG/M metagenome (GOLD analysis project Ga0209102, IMG submission 185483) | Hot spring microbial mat communities from California, USA to study Microbial Dark Matter (Phase II) - Cone Pool mat layer H metaG... ... | reverse complement strand
TAATGTAGTTCAGTTCTGGAATAAGTTCCTCATCAAACAACCAGAGTTCATATTCTGTAGTTTGGATTAATCTTTCTACTAAAGAGTTATCTTTGGGAGTTTTAGGACGAGAGAAATAATGCTTAATTCTTCTCTTTGTACATTCCTGATGGCAGTAAAGAAGTTTGACAAGTTTTTCGGCCTGACCCAAACTTCGGCAGCAAATCAAAACTTGAAATTGGGGATTGGTTTTTTTAATTCTTTTAATTGTTCGCCTTACGGTTCCAAAAGGAAGTTTGTGCTCTGAATGATTTAAAATTGTTCCTTTAGCCCCAGCCTCCAGCGTTGCCTCTAAATTTAACCAGCCAGTATATTGTCCTTGAGGGTGCCAGTCTAAATGCTGCAGCCAAAGAGGGATTTTTACTTCCTGAGAAATTCGATAAATATCAAGGGCCTGAACTAAAGGAATAATAGAAATTTTTCTTTCTTCAGCTACTTCTTGACAAATCTTTACCAATTCAACTGCTTTTTTCCACTTCCCTGAGAATAAGTTTTAAAATTAACAAAAATCATAATTTAATATTAACAGCTCGGCAGTCTTAAGGCAAGCTACTTGGGATAGCCAATAGGCATGATGTATAAAGGTTTGTGGCTGGGAGGAAGGTTTAGGACTTGAGAAATCTCCCCATCTATAAAAGCGCCGATAGCGACCGTCCCTAAACCCAAAGTCTCTGCCTGAAGATAAATATTTTGCCCTACATGACCAACCTCAATCTCCACATATCTTTTTCCTCTTTCTCCATATTTTCCGGTTGTTCTTTCATATTCGGCAGCAATCACTAAAGAAACCGGCGCTAAATTACAGGCTTGCTGGTTAAGGCAGGCACGAACAAAATCAGAATGAGAATACCCTTTCAAATAAAGCTCCAAAGAGTGTTTTTCCGGTTGATAATGATAAACTCCAACCTCCAGGCCCTCAACCCCTTTTTCTTTAACCAGCAAATAAATTTCTAAAGGATAAAGGGCGCCGGCTGAAGGCGCGGTTCGAAAACCGGTTGATTTATCAGTCACCCCTTGAGCCGCCCACAAAATCTGGGAAAGCTGGGACAAACTAAGGGGTTTGTTTAAAAAGTTTCTTTGGGACCGCCGCTTAAAAATCGCCTCTTCCAAAGAAATTTCCCCTTTTAGTCTTGGTTCTGGTAAAAATGAATTGTTCTTGGCCATCGGCTCAACCTCCTTTGTTTTTCTTGTCTGCCAAAGAAAAAATCCCAAAAAGGCGAGAATTAATCCTCCTCCTAACAAAACGGGCAAAAATTTTTTCATTCCCCTAAAACCTCAAACAACTTTTCCCCAAACTCCTGGGCTGCTTGAGGGCCATTGGCGGTAATTATTTTTCCCTCAACCGTGACTGCTTCAGCCGTATATTGGGCTCCTTTGGCGGTAAGGTTTGCTTGTTCTGAAGAAAAAGCGGTCGCTTTCTTGCCAGTCAAAATTCCGGCATTAGCCAAAATTGAAGGAGCAATACAAATAGCTCCTACTACCTTACCTTTTTCAAAAGCAGTTTTTGCTAAAGTCAAAGCAGTTTCGTCTTCAAAATAAACGGCCGCTCCGGTTCCACCAACAAAAACCACCCCCGAATAATCATCAACATTTACTTGAGAAATATCTTTATCAACCGTTGCTTTTGCCCCAAACATTCCTCCTGCCTCGGAAACTCCCTTTGAAGCAACTTCCACCTCAAACCCGGCTTGTTCCAAAACTTGCCGCGGTTTTTGATATTCTTCATCACGAAAATTTTGAGGAGCAACCACCATTAAAACTTTGCCTAAATTTTGCCTTTCCATTTCTTTAGTTTCACCCCCTTTCTCGGATATTTTTTCCGACTTTTCTTTTTTCAAAACTAAAATTCCTCCCAGAAGAATTAAAAACAAAAAAAGTAATCCTATTGCCAGAAACTTTTTCATCTAATTTTTATTTTACTTTTTTCTTCCGATAATTTTCAATTGCTTTTTTAAGGACCTCAACAGCTAAAACTGAACAATGAGATTTAACCGGCGGTAAACCCCCAAAGTTTCAGCAATTGCCTTTTTGGCAATCTTCTCGGCTTGAGAAAGAGGCCTCCTTTTAACATTGGGTGATCATCGAAGAGGTAGCAATGGTTGCGCCACAGCCCAAAGTCTGAAATTTGATATCCTTAATGTATTCTTGACCGTTTCTCTTGCCCACCTTTAAATAAAGTCGCATGATGTCCCCACAAACCGGGTTACCCGCTGTGGCGACACCGTCAGGGTTTTTAATTCCACCCAAATTTTTAGGATGGCGAATGTGGTCTAAAACTTTTTTGGAATAAAAACTTTGGAAACCCATATTTTTGTAAATTCCAAAAATAATTTTTTTAAATTTTTAATTTTGAATTTTAATTTTGAATTTTGAACTTTGAATTTTGAATTTATATTTTCGGTGCCATTTTTCTTAAACGACTAATAATTTCCGGCAAAGTTTCCAAAACATAGTCGATGTCTTCTTCGGCGGTTTCTTTTCCCAAGAAAACCTTATTGATCCATGAAATAATTCTGGGGGAATCCCCATTGCCGTTAAAACATGTTTGGGACACTCCCGGAGTGGACTCTGTGATATTATTCAATATTTCTTTTTGCGGCTCGGCCGTCTTCCTTCCCAATGGGATGCTTTTGGCCCAAGCAAATAATGAGAGTTATGAGTTGGTTGTATCCCATTTCTATTGGTTAGCCGGCGAAAGATTTCCGCTTTATGCAAACTGCCATTATTCAAAACCAAGTCCTGCTCCTCCTCGGAAACAACCAAATCAAAACCAAACTGTCTACCAATTCTTTCCAAAAAAAATTTTTCTGGGTGATCCAAAGGTAAATCTTTGAGAAATTGACCAAGAGAAATCGACAAATCTAGGTGCTCTCTTTTCATTGCCCTTAAATCGCTTAAATAACAAAATTAATCAGCTTTCCGGGAACGAAAATCACTTTGCGGATTTTGCCGCCGGCTAAATGTTTTGCCACCCGGGGCTCAGATTGGGCCAATTTTTCAATTTCAGATTGCGAATTACGGATTGCGGATTGAACTTTTATTTGCCCGCGGACTTTGCCGTTGACCTGAACAACGATCGTTATCTCTTCTTCCGCCGCCAGCTTGGGGTCGTATTTTGGCCAACTTTGCTGATGCACAGACCAATTTTTAACTTTTAACTTTGAACTTTGAACTTTGTTTTGCCATAATTCTTCAGCAAGATGAGGAGCAAAAGGAGCCAAAAGTTTTAAAAAGTTGCCGGCATCAGCTTTGGATAGTTGTCCACCATTATTCCACTGATTTAAAAACTCCATCATCGTCGCAATCGCCGTGTTATAGCGCAGGTTGCTGATATCGTTTGTCACCTTTTGAATTAGTTGGTGAAGCGGGCGCAAAAGTTCAGGGGAGGTTTTGCTGCCAATTTTTTTACCTTCTTGATAAATCCTCCAGATTCGGCTCAAAAAACGATACATCCCGGCAATTCCAGAATCCCTAAAGTCTCCTCCTTGGTCAAAAGGCCCTAAAAACCTCAAATAACACCGGAGCGTATCAGCGCCAAACTTTTTGATATATTCATCAGGAATAACAATATTGCCTTTTGACTTGCTCATTTTTGCCCCTTCGGCAATAAGCAAACCATGGGCATAAAACCGCTTATATGGTTCCTCGAAATCAATCAGACCCAAATCCTTAAAAACCATTGTTATGAACCGAGAATACATCAAGTGCAAACAAGCATGCTCATGACCGCCAATATACATATCAACTGGCAACCATTTCTTAGTTATTTGGGGATCAAAAGCAAATTTGTCAGCCGAAGGCTGCCCTATCGTTGGATAGCGGAAAAAGTACCAGGCGGAATCCAAAAAAGTATCGGAAACATCAGTTTCTCTTTGGGCGGCTCCGCCGCAACGGGGACAGGTTACTTTTAACCAACTTTCAGCCTGGGTTAAAGGCGAAGCTCCCAGCCTTTTTGGCTGATAATTTTTTAAATAAGGAAGTAAAACCGGCAATTCGCTTTCAGGAACGGTAAACCAGCCGGGTAATTCCTTCCGCTCCCCCACTCCTTTTTGGGCACATTTTGAGCAATAAATCATCGGAATCGGCGGCCCCCAATAGCGTTGGCGGGAAATACACCAATCACGCAAATGATACTGAACCACTTTTTTCGCCAAACCCTTTTTTGCCAACCAGCGAGTAATTTCCCCAATTGCTTTTCGCGACTCCAAGTCATTGAATTTTCTGGAATTAATTAAAATCCCTTCTCCCTCCCAAGCCCCTTTTCCAAAATCCCACCTTCCTTTTTTAGGCCTAATCACCGGTTTAATTTCTAAACAATGTTGTCGGGCAAAATCCCAATCTCGCTGGTCATGAGCCGGAACTCCCATCACTGCCCCTGTCCCATAACCCAAAACAACATAATCCGCTACCCACACCGGAATTGCCTTTCCCGTCGCAGGATTAATCACAAAACTACCGGTAGAAACACCAGTTTTTTCGCTCGTCGGCGCCGTCCGTTCGGTTTCTGATTTCTTTTTTGATAGTTTGATGTACTTTTCGAGGCGGGTGCGGTTTTCTGGAGTAGTCAGCTTTTCTACCCATTCTGATTCTGGAGCAATGACAAAAAAAGTCACCCCAAAAATCGTATCCGGCCTGGTAGTAAAAACAGGAATTTGGGATTTAGAATTTTGAATTTTGAATTTAATTTCCGCCCCTTCCGACTTCCCTATCCAGTTTCGTTGGGCAATTTTTGTCCTTTCCGACCAATTGATCCAGTCCAAATTTTTTAGCAAACGGTCGGCATATTTGGTAATTTTAAAAAACCACTGCTCCAAATGCTTCTTTTCAACTTCTGTTTTACACCGCTCACATCGACCAGCAATCACTTGCTCATCGGAAAGAGTGGTTTTGCAAGAAGGACAAAAATTCACCGGCGCCTTTTTTCTTTCCACCAAACCAGCTTTAAAAAGTTTCACAAAAATCCATTGGGTCCATTTGTAATAATCCGAATCATAAGTCTTAAGCGTATTTTCCCAGGCATAGGCATTGCCCGTCGCCTGAAGTTGGCGGTAAAAATTTCTTTCTGTCCGGCGGGCGACTTTTGCCGGATGCTGCCCAATCTTGAGAGCGTAGTTTTCCGCGTGAATTCCAAACCCATCTAAACCTATCGGCTGAAAAACATCAAAACCCTGCATTCTTTTAAACCGACCATAAATATCTGCGCCGGTAAAAGCATACATATTACCCACATGAAGCCCCTCGGCTGAAGGATAAGGAAACATCATTAGATTATAAAAGGGTTTTTTTGCCCGTCGCATATCCGGCTGAAAGATTTTTTTCTCCCGCCAAATCTTTTGCCACTTTTTTTCGATTTCCGAAGGATGATAGTCTTTCATTTATGGAAAGCGGGGTTATTTTAAGGCGCGAAATAAAATTTCGCCACCTGTTGAGCAAATTTTTTAAAATCCCCTAATCGATTGTTAATCTTATCAGCCACCTGCTCATAGTCAATTTCCAAATAATCATGAATTAAAATGTTACGAAAACCAACCGCCGGCGCGAAATCGAAAGCCAATTTTTTATTAATGATCCCTTCTCTGCCTAAAATTTCAATTGCTTCCCGGCTTGTTTTGGGAACGGGCAAACGCCGATCGGAAATGATTAACTCGGCAATATCAATACAAGCTTCTATTGCTAGTTGCAAATAACGCTCGGCTTTAGCCCTTTTATCAATATTTCTTGCTAGCTCTGTTCCGCTAACCCCTTTTAAGGACTTTAATATTTTAAGATACTCCCTCAGGGTTTCCAGTCGAGCATTTATCTTATCAATCACGTCCGAAGTTTTATTCATAATCCAAATCCTTCCTTGGCAATTGTTTTTAGACTATTTAAACTGTGCCGTCTCAAATAATAAAGTCGGTCAAAATATTCGGCCATTGTTTTTTGCTCAAAGTCTATTCTTTTTCCCTCGTCTCTAACATAAATTTCTTGCCGCGGAGCAAAAGCAGAATAACGAAAGTTTGCCGGAGCAGTATTTAGTTTTAGAATTTCAATCTTATCAGTGCCCAAAATCTTTCCCAATTCAGTGATGTATTCCAATTTTCGCTCAAAACACTCCTTCGGACTTAAATTGTTTTCAAAAAGAACAGCAAAATCATAATCACTTAAGGGAGTAGTTTTCCCCTCGGCTTGGGAACCAAAAAGATAAACCAGCACTACGGGCTGGTTTTGGAAATATTTTTTTAATTTTAACCTCGCTGGGTTATCAATCATTCTTCCCAAATTTTAGCAACGGAAAGGCAAAAAAGCAAGGTCAATCATCTATCCACCTAAAAGGTGGAAATGAGTTGACACCTAGGGAAAAACCAATCTTTGCAATCTAAAATCAAACTTAGGAGTATCGCCTATTGACAGCTTGGTAAAAATTCTTAATAATTTATCAATCTTAAAACTTGCTTTCTCAAGCAAAAATTGACAATGACGTAATCAAGTTATTGAGATCTTGAATCGTAAGAAACAACCAATGTTAGATTTAAAAGAAAAAATGTTCCCCCACCACCGGTTTGGAAACTTTTAGGTCCGGCTTTTATTTTATCTGGGCTTCGATTGCTCAAGGTTCAGGTGAACTAATTTGGTGGCCTTATTTTGCCACCAAGTACTCAGTTGCCTTAATTGGTTTGATTCTACCAGCGAGTATTTTTCAGTTTTTTATCAATCAAGAAGTTAGCCGTTATACTGCTTTGACCGGCGAGGGGATTTGGCAAGGGTTCAAAAGGGTCAACAAATTTTATACAATTTTTTGTTTTTGCTGGCTTTTATTTGTTTTTTGTGGTTTGGGGGTTATACTTCGGCCGGAGGAACTGCCCTTCACAGTTTAACTTCTTTCCCTCCTCGGGTGAATGAACGGGTTGGTTCACTTTTTTGGGCCTATTTGACAATTTTTGTTTTTTCTTTAGGGCTCGTTTTTTCCAAAGTTGTCTATCAGTTAATAGAATTGGTGATGAAAATAGTGATTGGTATTACCTTAGCCGGGCTTTTGTTCGCCATTTTTCAGCCAGAGATCTTAACCCACCTCCCTTCTTTTCTAAAAGTTATCTTTAATCCTTTTTCTGTCCGGCTGCCTCAAAACTGGGATCCATCTGACACACCCCATCTTTTAACCGCTATTGCTTATGCTGGCATGGGCGGATTCTTAAACCTCATGTATTCCTACTGGATGAGAGATAAAGCGGTAGGAATGGCAAAATATTTTGGCCGGGTAACTAGCCCGATTACCGGAAAACCAGAAGTTGTTCCCACTACTGGCTTTAAATTTAAAGATTCTCCTGAAAACAAAAAAAATTGGACAGGATGGATGAAATATTTAAAATTAGATAATTTGCTTGCCGTTGACCTAAATACATTTACCCTTTGTTTAACGACCTTTCTGGCTTTAGTAATTTTGCGTCCTAAGGGCGAAGTATCCCTCAGGCTGGAAAATTGCCGTTGTCCAGGCTAAGTTTTTTGAAGCTTCTTTGGGCTTAATTGGAAAATCTTTGTTTTTGGTCGCGACTGCTTTCTTTTTGATCGATACCTAGCTTGGATTGGCCGACGGAATCGCCAGAATGTTTGCTGATTTTGTTTTTTCAACTTTTAAGTCTTGCCAGAAAAAAGTTTTCGTTTTTGGTATTATGCCTGGCTTGCTTGGTTAATTTTGATCACTTCAACTACTATGCTTTTTACTCAACCAGGGACATTAATTACAATTGCCGGAGCGATCTCAATTTTTGCCTTCACCTTTTTTATTCCTTTGCTTTGGCGGCTAAATTATTTTTTAATCCCTTCCCAATATCCTAATTTTGCCAAACCAAAGAACCCCTGGAATTGCCCTGGCAATCACTTGGTTGTTTTATTTGACGATCGCTCTCTGGTTTGTTAAGACCACTTTGTTCGCCTAATTAAATAGTTGATGGCAAAGGAAATCTAAAAATTGGCATTGACAATGAAAACAAAAAATCCAATAATGGATTAAGTTTATGACCTATTCTATGACTTATTCATTATCAGCTGCGGACAAAACAAAACTTCTACCCCCAACAGCGGGGGCGTTTTCCCGCCAACCACCAAAAAACAAAAAATTTAACAAAAAATTTTTCCTCTTGTTTTTTTTAATTTTTTTCTCGCTCTCGACTTTTGCCCTCACTTATTTTGTCCAGCGCAAACAAGAAATCAGAAAACTTGCTGCTCCCCCTTCTTCCTGCTCAGGCGATGGCTATCTTGGCGCCGGTGATTGTGACTGCAATTGGCAATTAAATAAAGGTGTCAGATGGCATTATAAATGCGTGAATAGTCAAGTGGTAAGCTATAATGTCCTTGATCCAAGTTGCGACTCTGCCTGCCCAAGCGGAGGAGCTGGCGGAGCAAAATTAGAGTGCGGGGCTGATGGCAGCGGAGTGTGGATCAAAAATTCCGGCAGTCAAGCAATTAGTGTTTCTTTTAATTGGTTTGCTAGTTTTTGCGATTATAATCCTGGTTGTGTTTGTGGTGGCGGCCCTAATTATGAAAGCGCCACTCTTGCTCCTGGCCAAACAATTACTCGCGGTTTCACCAATAGTCATTCTCCCTGCGCTTGGGCTTGGCAGACCGATGTTACTGTCACCGGCAACGGTCAATCTTGTCACCGAGCGGCTAATGGCTGTGGCAGTGAACCTTGTCTGACTCCCAGCCCAACTACCACACCAACACCAACACCCACACCAAGGCCAACAGCTACCCCCACACCCCGTCCGACAGCCACGCCTACACCCCGACCAACCGCGACTCCTACCCCAAGGCCGACTTCTACTCCCACTCCCACGCCAGTGCCTCAACTGGAGTGCGAAATTTGCCAGATTTATAATGAAAAATGGCAACCGATCAGTAACTTTGCTGGTTTAACTGTTGGCCAAAAAATTTATCTTGCCACCAGTGGCAAAACCAACCAGCCAGAAGGAATCACTAAAGCAAAATTTAGAGTTAATATTAACGGAGTTGAGGGAGTTTGGCAAGAAACTACTAGCAAAAAAGACAATCTTTTCTTCCTCCAATACACGATTGAAAAACCAGGCAGTTATCAAGTTCAATCAATGGTTTTTAATCCCAAACTTGGTTGGCGCTAAAAATGAAAATTAAAAATATTGTTCTAATTATATTAATCCTTTTAGGCGGCCTAAGCGCCGTGGCGATTGCCTTTATTCTTTATCAAAAAAGATTGCAACCGATCACCCCCACTGCCCCACCACCGGCGCCAGCAATTAGCGAACAAATTAATCCTCGCTGCGAAGTGAATTTTCTTGTCCCTTCGCCAACACCAACCCCTACTCCAACCATCACGCCCACACCAATTCCCGGAGCAACAGCTACTCTGACTGCCACACCAACCTTAACTCCCACTCCCACGCCAACAGTAACCCCGACTCTCTATCCAACTCCAACGTCAACACCCACTCCTACCCCGACGCCAACAACAATCCTAACACCTACTGCTACGCCAACGCCAATTCCTGGAGTGACAACTCCACCGACCCCGACCGCCACTTTGACCCCAACCCCAACCCAGGTGATTGTTTATCAGTTGGAAAGCCCAACCCCAACGGCAATTCCTGCTGCTGGTAATCAGGCAGGGTTGACTTTTGTTCTTCTCAGCGCCTTAACCATCTTTCTCCTCGGTTTGCTAATAATTTTTTAGGTTTGCTAATTTAAGAAAAATTCTAATTCTAACCTTAGTAATTCTAATTCTAACCTAATTCTAATTCTATTCTAATTCTAATTCTAACCTTAGAGGTTAGAAAGGTTAGAAAGGTTAGAAGCTATTCCAACCTCCATCTCTTTTCCATCTTTTCTCTCAAACCTCTCTTGCCTCTTTGATAAAAAAAACAATACCAATTTCTGTAATCAGATGTAATCAGAAGGACTGGCAAAATGAATTTCAAAAGGAGAGGCAAAGCCAATCTTCTGCCAAATTTTTGCCAAAATTTCCCCTCTGGAAAAATTTTTTTTGATTTTGGGAGAAACAATCAAAATATCAATATCTTGGGGAATTTCATCTTTTCTTAAAACTGAACCAAAAACAAGAACTCGACTTTTCCCAAGGAACTTTTCCGCCTCTTTTTTGATCACCTTTGCCCACCGGAAATAGTTTTGGAAATATTTTTTTTGCTCTTTCTGTCTTTCAATTAAAAGATCAATAAGTTTCATAAATCTTTAAGAAAGTTAAGTAAGTTTTCAACAAACCCCCGAAGACTCTCAAACTGAATTTTTGTAAATTCAGCTGGCAGATATCAGGAGGTAATATATGCCTGCTCTAAGTCAGCAATTAGATGAATATTTTGGCGTTTTATTTTTTCAATTTTCCCTTGAATCTGATAAGCCTTTCCAAGAT
>Ga0209102_1001837_pt1 | contig 10420 bp, 11 predicted proteins | sample ConPoolayeHmetaG_FD_185483 | JGI IMG/M metagenome (GOLD analysis project Ga0209102, IMG submission 185483) | Hot spring microbial mat communities from California, USA to study Microbial Dark Matter (Phase II) - Cone Pool mat layer H metaG... ... | reverse complement strand
GGGAACTTAATTTTTCAGCCGATAAAGTTTATTTTTTAGAGGATTTTAAAAAGGAGGTTTTTCTTAAAAAATGGCTCTTGACAAAGAAAGCCAAAAATGCTATAAAAGGCTAGATTATCTACCCGGGTAACGCCCGGGATTTTTTGTGGAGATGAATCTTGTTATTGTTGAATCACCAACAAAAGCACGGACTTTAGGCGGGTTTTTGCCAGCGGAGTTTAAGGTTTTGGCAACAATGGGGCATATTAGGGATTTGCCGGAGAAAAGGTTTGGAGTGAAGATAATAGAAATGTCAAATGTCAAAGGCCAAATGTCAAATTACGAATTTGAGCCACAGTATGTGGTGGTAGCAAAGAAAAAAGAGATAATCGAGAAATTAAAAAGTGAGGCGCAAAAGGCGGAAAAAATTTATCTGGCAACCGATCCGGACCGTGAGGGAGAAGCAATCGCTTGGCACATTACACAAATTTTAAATTTTAAATTTAAAATTTTAAATTTAAAACGGATTACTTTTCATGAGATTACCAAATCGGCGATAGAAAAAGCGCTGACTAATCCCGGAGAAATTAATCTCCAGTTGGTTGACGCTCAGCAGGCCCGACGGGTTTTAGACAGAATTGTAGGTTATAAGCTTTCTCCTCTTTTATGGTACAAAATCCGCAAGGGCCTTTCTGCTGGTCGGGTGCAATCGGTAGCGGTTCGTTTGATTGTTGAGCGGGAGCGGGAAATTGAAAAATTTGTTCCCCAAGAGTATTGGGAAATTTGGGTGGAATTAAGAAAGCATATTGGAGGACTGAAAGAAGGCGTACCAACTTTTTTGGTAAAACTTCAAAAAATCAACGGCCAGCTGGCAAAAATTGAAAATGAAAGTCAAACCCTCCCAATTGTTGAGGAATTAAAAAAGGCAAATTATGAGGTTTTGGCGGTAGAAAGGCGAGAGGTTTTTCAAAATCCACCTCCTCCTTTTACTACTTCCACTTTACAGCAAAAAGCGGCTCAAGTTTTGCGCTTTAGCAGTAAAAGAACGATGCAAATTGCCCAAAAGCTTTATGAAAAAGGCTTGATTACTTACCACCGTACCGATTCAGTGGCTTTAGCAACAGAAGCAGTGGAAGAGATTCGTGATTTTATTGCCAAAAATTATGGTAAAGAATTTTTGCCAGAGAAACCGAGGATTTTTAAGACAAAGTCAAAAGTTGCTCAGGAAGCACATGAAGCCATTCGGCCAACTTCGTTGGCCTCAATATCAAATATCAAATATCAAATATCAAATAGGGATGAGGAAAAACTGTATGAGTTGATTTGGAAGCGGGCGGTGGCAAGCCAAATGGCAGCGGCAATTTGGGATCAGACAAAAGTTGATGTTCAGGCAACAACCGAAAGAAACATTTATATTTTAGGAGCCAAGGGAAAAATAATTAAATTTGAAGGCTGGATGGCCGCCTACGGCGGAGTTAAAAATTCAAAATTCAAAATTCAAAATTCAAAAGAGGAAAACGGGGAGGAATTACCGGAATTGAAAAAGGGGGAGGATTTGGATCTAGTTAAAGTTGATCCCCAACAAAAATTTACCCAACCGCCGCCAAGATATACCGAGGCGAGTTTAATTAAAACTTTAGAAAAACTGGGTATTGGCCGCCCATCAACTTATGCACCGATTGTTTCCACAATCCAGCAGCGGCAGTATGTGGAGAAAAAATACCCGCCAGAGGGCGGGCAGGGAGGAAAGTTTTGGCCAACACCACTGGGGATTACGGTTAATGATTTTTTGGTTGAGTATTTTCCGGATATTGTTGATTATGAATTTACCGCCAAAATGGAAGATAGTTTAGACGCTATTGCCCGAGGAGAGAAAAAATGGCAACCAGTGCTTTCTGATTTTTATGGACCTTTTGCTCAAAAACTTGAGGGGGTGATTAAAGCGGCGGAAAAAGTGAAAGTGCCGGTGGAAACAACCGGGGAAAAATGCCCAAAATGTGAGGTGGGAGAATTGGTATTAAGAGTTGGAAAATTTGGAAAATTTGTTGCTTGTTCTCGTTTTCCCGAATGTAGTTATACCGCTCCTTATATTGAAAAAATAGAGGGGGTGAAATGTCCGGAGTGTGGGGGAGAGGTAGTGATTCGCAAAGGAAAAAACGGTAAAAGATTTTATGGTTGCGCTAATTGGCCAAAATGTAAATGGGCCTCGTGGAGAAAACCAAAATAAATAAGAAGGCAATAAGGCTGCATATTTAAAGATTTTCCACCTTGATTTAATGATTTAAATCATTGATACAGAGTAGATAATATTTTAGGGGTTGACAAAAATGGGGGGGGATTGGTAAATTTCTAAAAGGAGTAATTTTTAAAACAAAATTTTGTTGTAGGCTGTTTAAAATGTTTTTGATTTAATGATTTAAATCATTGATACAGAGAAAAAATGGCGCAGGTTTCAAAATATCCGCTTAAAAAAGAGGTAAAAGAAAGAATAGAGGAGCTTCTTTGGGAGGTAATTGGAAGTTTACGGAGCAAGCAGGAGACAGAAAAATTTTTTCGCGACCTTTTAAGCCCAACAGAGGAGATAATGCTTTCTAAAAGGCTAGCTATTGCTCTAATGCTTTTAAAGAATTATGAGTACCGGACAATTAGTGAGATTTTGAAAGTAAGTACAGGAACAGTAGGAAAAATTTCTTTATGGTTGAAGCATGAGGGAGAAGGTTATCGCGGGGTTTTGGAGAAAATTATTGCCAAAGAAAAATGGGAGGAGCTTTGGGAAAAAATAGATGAGGGAATAAGGCGAATCTTACCTCCAAAAGGAAGAGATTGGAAGAGTTTTTATTCGGAAAAAGCGAGAGCGAAAGCGAAAAGTCGCCGCCCATTTTGATTTAATGATTTAAATCATTGATACAAGAATAATATGATTCTTTCGGATAAAGATATTTTGGAAAAAATTAAAAAAGGAGAAATTAAAATTGAGCCTTTTGACAAAAATTTAGTTCAGCCCTCAACTGTTGACCTTCATTTAGCCTCGGAGGTTCGGGTTTTTGATAATTGGCAACATGGAGTGGTGGATGTGAAAGAAAAAATAGATGTTTCCCGACTGGTTAAAATTAAAAAGGAGGGTTTTATTATTCATCCGGGAGAGTTTTTATTGGGTTCCACCGTAGAAAAAATTACTTTACCAAATAATATTGCCGCCAAGCTTGAGGGCCGAAGTTCGTTAGGAAGATTGGGTTTGGTAATTCATGCTACTGCTGGTTATGTAGACCCTGGGTTTTCCGGCTGGCTCACTTTTGAACTTTCAAATTTATCTCGTCTTCCAATTAGGGTTTATCCGGGAATGAAAATTGCCCAAATTTGTTTTTTTCAAATGAGCTGCCCGGTTTTGCGGCCTTATGGAGCTAAGGGTTTAGGAAGCAAATATCAAGGACAGAAGGGCCCGACTGCCTCCCGCGCCTGGATGGATTTTAAAAATGAAAGAGGCAAAGCTTAAAGTAGTTCTTTTGGGTTGGACAAAAGATGCCGAAAAAATAGTTTCCGCGGCAATTAGGCAATGTTATTCGGCGGTGGGTGCCTCTGATTTACGGAAAAAAATTACTCCCCAAAAGCAAAAAGAATTAATAAAAATGGTTTTAGCTTCAGGCCATACTTCTACTTTAGAGCACGCTTCTTTTAATTTTGCGGTGGAGGGAATTTCTCGCGCTTGCTCTCATCAGCTGGTTCGTTATCGTTTGGCTTCTTATTCCCAACAGTCTCAGCGCTATGTTGATTTTTCCAAGAAGGGGATAAATTTTATTATTCCTCCTTCGATAAAAACTAACCCCAGTTTGTTAAAAGAATTTAAAAAAGCAATTAAAAATGCCGAAAAAACCTATTTTTCTTTAAGAAAAAAGGGAATGGTTGCCGAAGATGCTCGTTTTGTTTTGCCAAACGCAGCGGAAACAAAAATTGTAGTGACGATGAACGCCCGGGAGCTTTTACATTTTTTTGAGTTAAGGCTTTGCCAAAGAGCTCAGTGGGAAATAAGAGCTTTGGCGGCGGCAATGTTGAAAGCGGTGAGAAAAGTCTGTCCAACAATTTTTGCCATTGCCGGACCGACTTGCGAAACCCAAAAAATTTGCTGGGAGGGAAATTTTAGTTGCGGAAGATGGAAGAAAATTAAAGGAGGGGAGGTAAGGGAAAGAATATGAGAGGAATTTTAATTACTTTTGAGGGACTAGAAAGGGAATAATTGAGGTTGTAAATGGTTTGAGAAATGTCCGTGACAACCGTTAATAAACAAGAGAGAGGAGTCAAGATATCCCCGTCACGATCCTCAAGCGGGAAGACACAAAATTTAGAGGGAGGAATTATTTAATCACAAATGATTCAATGGGTTTGAGGGTTGCGCCTTCTAAATACCCGGCGAATTCCGTTTCGTTAGGGAGTATTATATACACCACCCCAGTGTAATTTGTTCCCTTATTCTCAATCACTAATGGTCCTAGACCTGATTCTTGGACTTTAAATTTTTGACATACAAGTTTTCTTAATTCTTCTACAACCTTTGGGTGTTTTGCTGTGTACCCTTCGGTAAGTGCGCCCTCGATTTCTCTTCGCCACGCTATTTGAATAGAAACTTTCCTTTCATCATCTAAAGTTACAAGTAGGCCTACTGTTCCTTTTGAGCCGTTATCAACGGCGTACATCTTTCTAAAAACGGTTTGGGGTGTGTCTTTATGCCATCCGCCAAGCTCCAACCCCGCTCCTACACGAATCGCTGTTTTTCGTGTTTCAGGAGTGTTCTTCTCCTCTTGAAGTAAAAGCCACGTCACGTTCAGGTTTGGCTGTTGTGCTTTCTTTCTATGTACTGCTCCGGTCCCATAATTTGGGGTTATTATATCATATGATAAGTTTGGTTATCAACTTCAAATTGTCCTTAGGGAGATTTTGATGGTAAAATAAAAGGCAACATGAAAGATAAAAGTTTTGAACTTATCAAAAAAGAAGAAAACCGCCAGCGAGAAACTCTGATGATGATTCCCTCAGAAAATTATGCCTCGCCGGCAGTGCGGAAAGCGTTGGCAAGTTTTTTGACTCATAAATATGCTGAGGGCTACCCGGGGAGGCGTTATTATCAGGGCAACAAGATTATTGATGAGATTGAAAATTTAGCGGTAGAAAGGGCAAAAAAATTATTTGGTGTTCCTCATGCTAATGTTCAACCTTATTCTGGCTCGCCGGCAAATATGGCGGTATACTTTACTTTGGTAAGCCCTGGCGATACTATTATGGGAATGGATTTGCGGGCTGGCGGGCATTTGACTCATGGAGCGCCGGTGAGTTTCTCAGGAATTTTTTTCAAGGTTGTTAGCTACGGAGTTGATAAGAATGGCTGGCTTGACTATAAAGAAATTGAGAGTTTAGCCAAAAAATATCGGCCAAAACTTATTTGGTGTGGAGCAACGGCTTATCCGCGAATTTTTGACTGGAAAAAATTTGCCGAAATTGCCGAAAAAATTGGTGCTTGGTTGGTGGCAGATATTGCTCATTATGCGGGTTTGATTGCTGGAGGAGTTTATCCCTCGCCGGCGTCCTTTGTTGATGTGATTACCACGACTACCCACAAAACTTTGCGTGGGCCACGGGGAGCAATAATTATGGTTACAGAAAAAGGATTTAAAAAAGATCCTCAGTTGGGCCAAAAAATAGACCGTTGGGTTTTTCCCGGGCTTCAAGGAGGGCCACACGTAAATAATATTGCCGGAATTGCGGTTGCTCTTGAAGAGGCGCGAACTAAAAAATTTGAGCAATATGCCAAACAAATTGTCGTCAATGCGAAAGTTTTAGCTGAAGAATTAGTTAAATATGGGTTTGATTTAGTTTCTGGGGGAACAGATAATCATTTGGTTTTGCTTGATTTAAGAAATAGAGGAATTGAAGGTAAAGAAGCGGCGGTGGCTTTAGAGGAGGCGGGGATTGTGGTTAATGCTAATTCTGTACCCAATGACCCCGCGCCTCCATTTAGGCCTTCAGGGATTCGTTTGGGGACACCGGCGGTGACTACTCGAGGAATGAAGGAAAAGGAAATGAAGTTGATTGCTAGCTGGATTAATGAAAGTTTAAAGTTAAAAGTTGCCTGCCCGCCCATTTGGCGGGAAAGTGAAAAGTTAAAAAGAATTAGGAATGAGATTAAAACTTTCCTTAGGGATTTCCCGATTTAATGATTTAAATCATTGATACAAAGATAAAAGACAAATGACAGTTATTTTTGACGGGAAAAAATTGGCGGCCAAAAAAGAAAAAATTTTAGCCAAAAGAGTGGTCGAGTTTAAAAAAGCCACAGGAATTACGCCAAAATTGGTGGCAGTGATGGTGGGGGAAAATCCGGCGTCTGAACTTTATTTACGCAAAAAATCTGAGGCAGCAAAAAGGATAGGGATTGAAATTGAGATATTTAAGTTAAATAAGTTAATTGAGTTAATTAAGTTAATTAGGGAGAAAAATAAAGATAAAAAGACCCATGGGATTATGATTCAAATGCCAATAGAAATGCAAAATGCAAAATGCAAAATGCAAAATGACAATTCAAAATTAAAAATTGACCAAACTAAAATTTTAGCGATGGTTAATCCGCAAAAGGATGTGGATTGCCTTACGCCGGAAAATTTTGGTTTGCTGGCGATGGGAAAGCCGCGGTTTTTACCGGCGACAGTTAAAGCAATAATGGAGATAATCCATAATTCATGCTTCATGATTCATGCTTCAAGAGTAGTTATTGTTGGTGCCTCAAATATTGTTGGCAAGCCTTTGGCCCTACATCTTTCCAATTTAGGGGCGACGGTTACAATCTGCCGGTCGAAAACAAAAAACTTAGGGGAATACACCCGCAAGGCAGATTTGCTCGTTTCTGCTACCGGCGTACCAAAGTTGATTAAAAAGGATATGGTTAAAAAAGGAGCAGCGGTGATTGATGTTGGTTCGCCCGCCGGTGATGTTGATTTTGAAAATGTTTCTAAAATTGCCTCATTTGTTACGCCGGTTCCCGAAGGAGTTGGTCCGCTAACAGTAGTTTGTTTGCTAGAAAATGTTTTTCAAGCAGCAATTCTGGCGGAATTTTAGCTCTTGTTTTTTTAGATTTCTTTTGTTAAAATTTAACCATTACTCACACCCGTTTTTTCTCCTTGCCCAGAACGGTGAACAGCCGGGAGGGTTGAGAACTACAAACGGGTGGCGGCCCGCCCGCAGTCCACCAAGGACGGACAGCTTTTGCGGGCGGGGTTACAAAGGAGAAAATGAAAAAAACCAAAAAGAAGACTAAAAAATCTGAAATAAAAAAATCGGAAATCACCCTTAAAGCTTTGTTAGAAGCTGGCTGTCATTTTGGCCATCAAGCCCGGCGGTGGAATCCGAAAATGAAGCCCTATTTGTATGATGTTCGTCAGGGAGTTCATATTTTCGATTTGGTGAAAACTAAGGAATGTTTGGAGACTGCTTGTGAGTTTGCTAAAAAAGCTGCAGCTGAAGGAAAGCGAATTGTTTTTGTGGGAACAAAACGCCAGGCAAGGGCAGTGATTGAGGAAGAGGCAAAAAAAGTCAATGTTCCCTATGTTAATGAGCGCTGGATCGGAGGAACAATTACCAATTGGGAGCAGATAAAAAAAAGTATCGACAAATTGATCGAGATGACCGAAAAGAGGGAAAAGGGGGAGTATAAGAAATATACCAAAAAAGAGCAGCTTTTGTTGGATCGGGAAATTGCCAGGCTGAAGAAATTTTACGGCGGGCTGGTTGGTTTGAAGGAAAGACCTGAAGTACTTTTGGTTATCGATGTTAAAAAAGAAGAAGTAGCTGTTAAAGAGGCAAAAAAGAAAGAAGTGCCGGTGATTGCGGTGGTTGATTCAGATTCTGACCCTAATTGGGCAGATTGGGTGGTTCCTGCCAATGATGATGCGGTAGGGTCAATAAAGTTTATTGTGGAAAAAATTGGCGAAGCGGTAAAAGAAGGTAAAGAGATAGCAAATAAGCAAATAAGCAAATGACAAATATCAAATTAGAACAAATCAAAAAACTGCGGGAAAAAACCAAAGCTGGTGTTATGGATTGCCGTCAGGCTTTAGAGGAATGTAGTGGTGATTTCCAAAAAGCTTGTGAGTGGTTAAGAAAAAAGGGGATTGCTTCTGCCGGAAAAAGAGAGGGCCGGGAAACACAAGCGGGGTTGGTTGAAGCTTATGTCCATCCTGATAGTCGAATTGCTTCTGTGGTGGAATTGGCTTGCGAAACCGATTTTGTTGCCCGGAATGAAGAGTTTAAAAAATTAGCCCATGAGTTGGCGCTGCAGGTAGCGGCAATGAATCCGGAAAATGTTGAAGAACTTCTCGCCCAACCCTGGATTAGAGATGAAAAGACCTTGGTTGGTGATTTAGTAAAAGAAATAATTGCCAGGCTGGGGGAAAATATTGTTATCCGGCGGATTTTCCGCTGTGAACTGGGGAAATAAATAAGCAAATTCAATGGTAGACTTTACTGATACTCGGCAGAAAATGGAAAAGGTGTTGGAGATGCTCCGGGAGGATTTAGTAACAATTCGGGCAGGGAGAGCAAATCCAGTAATGATCGAGAGAATCCAAGTCGAGGCTTATGAGACAAAAATGCCCTTGATGGAGTTGGCAACAATTTCCTCGCCGGATCCTAATACCTTGCTTGTTACTCCCTTTGATGTTTCCATTATCAAAAATATTGCCGCTGCTATCGCCGAACACAAAGAATTAGGTCTTTTTCCCTCAATTGAGGGAAATGTTATTCGCCTGCGGGTTTCTCCTTTAAGTGAGGAACGCCGTCAAGAGCTAGTCAAACTTTTAGGCCAAAAACTGGAAGCGGCCAGGATTATGATTCGTCAGATAAGGGGGGAAAAGTTGCGGGAAATTCGTCAAACCGCCCAGATGAAAGAAATAAACCAAGACGAGGAATTTCGGGCGACAGGGGAGCTTCAAAAAATCACCGATGAGTATAATCAAAAAATTGAACAGGCGGGGAAAGCAAAAGAACAAGAGCTTTTAACAGTTTAAAATGACACTTTTGATTTTTTTATTTATTCTTTCCATCTTAGTTCTAGTTCACGAGGGAGGCCATTTTTTGGCCGCTAAAAAAGCGGGGATAAAAGTTGAAGAATTTGGTTTTGGTTATCCACCGCGGATTTGGGCAAAAAAATTTGGCGAGACAGAATATTCGCTTAATGCCATTCCTTTTGGTGGATTTGTTCGCCTTTTTGGCGATCCGGCCGAGGGAGAGGTGGCAAAAGGCCGCGAATTTAAGCGGAGTTTTTTGGGTAAGTCAAAAAAAGCTCGCAGTGTCGTCATTTTAGCTGGCGTGATAGCTAATTTTTTGCTGGGAATTTTGGTTTTTAGTATTGTTTATTCTTTTACTGGTATTCCTCAAAAAACAGAAAATATAAAAATCGTTGGTATTGCTCCCAGCTCGCCAGCAGATAAATCTGGCCTTAAAGAAGGAGATGTAGTTTTGGCGGTTGATGATAAAAAAATAACTGAATTGGCTGAATTTACCGAATTAATTAGCGAGAAAAAGGGGAAAGAAGTAAAACTAATGATTAAAAGAGAGAAGGAAAATCCTTGTTTGGAAAAAGTTCTTGGAGGTGGGGCTGGATTTAGTTGTCAAGATGGTAATTTGCTTTTTTGGCTTGTACCTCGGGAGAGTCCACCGGAAGGAGAAGGACCTTTGGGGGTAGTTGTTTCCAATATGGAAATTGTCAAATATCCTTTCTGGCAGATGCCTTTTCGGGGAGCAGTTGAGGGAGTAAAGGAGGCTTTTGCCTGGGGATGGATGATTGTTGTTTCTTTGAAAAAAATGGTTGGGGATTTGGTTTTTCGAGGAGTAGTTCCTAAAGATGTTGCCGGTCCGGTGGGGATTTTTCAGGCAACGGGAATGGTTGCCCGCACCGGAATTTTAAATATTTTACAATTTTTAGGAATTTTATCGGTTAATTTAGCGGTTTTAAATATTTTGCCCCTGCCGGCGTTGGATGGAGGACGGTTAATATTTGTGGTTTATGAGGTTGTTTTTCGCCGCCGGTCAAAACCATCTTTGGAGCGTTGGGTGAATACCATTGGCATGGCTCTTTTGATAATTTTGCTGATTTTGGTAACGATAAATGATGTTAAGCGGATGCTAAATTCCTTTTGAGCTTTAAGAAGGGTTTTTGTTATAATTGTCTTATGCGGTTTTCCCAGCTTTTTGGAAAAACAACTAAAACTTTACCTGCCGATGCTAAGATAGCTTCCCATAAGCTTTTGTATAAAGGTGGATTTATTCGCCGAATCTCTACCGGAAGATGGGCTTTTTTGCCGCTGGGAATGAGAGTTTGGGAAAAAATTTATAAAGTAATTGACGAGGAAATGAAAGCTATTGGTTGTCAAAAAGTGGTAGTTCCGACCCTTCATCCAAT
>Ga0209102_1001833_pt1 | contig 10427 bp, 11 predicted proteins | sample ConPoolayeHmetaG_FD_185483 | JGI IMG/M metagenome (GOLD analysis project Ga0209102, IMG submission 185483) | Hot spring microbial mat communities from California, USA to study Microbial Dark Matter (Phase II) - Cone Pool mat layer H metaG... ... | reverse complement strand
TCCCGATACGTACCACGGATGAAACAGGACAGCTTGCTCAAGCTTTCAATGAGATGTCATTGAACTTAAACAAATTGGTGGGAGATATCTCAGCAGAGAAAACCAAGCTTCAAACCGTTCTTGCTAACATGGCAGATGGCGTTATCATGGTGGATGTGGAAGGGAAGATAGTTTTAGCCAATCAGGCTGCTCAAAATCTCTTTGGTTTCCAGGAGAAGGATGTGACAGGCAAGCCCTTGATAGAGGCAGTGCATGACCACGAAGCAGATGAGATTTTGAAGCTGTGTTTGAAGACTGGCCAAACGCAAACTGCCCAGTTTGAGTCAGCTATTTCAAAGCGGTTTGTCAGGGTAATAGCTGTTTCACTTGCACGGGAAGGCCCGGGTGGAGCACTATTGCTATTTCAAGACTTGACCGAGCTGAGGAGCTTGCAAACCATGCGGCGAGAACTGGTAGGCAATATCTCCCATGAGTTGAGAACGCCACTCACGGGAATCAAGGCTATGATAGAAACCCTGAAAGAGGGCGCCATTGATGATAAACAGGCGGCAACAGATTTCATATCACGGATTGATGGTGAGATTGACCATATGACTCAAATGGTATCCGAGCTTACTGAGCTATCGCGTATCGAAACTGGGCGGGCTCAACTCAGGATGGCGCCATTAAATGTCAACTCACTGGTGCAAGAAATCATTGCCCGGTTAAATCCAGTTGCGGAAAGACAGAAGGTAACCATAACTACCGACCTTGCCACTGACCTCGCTGTTGTTAGAGGTGACGGAGATAGAATTCGGCAAGTACTGGTGAACCTTGTCCATAACGCTATCAAATTTAACCGCCCCGGCGGAAACGTCATGATATCAACCAGGCTGGATAAAGCGTCTGTTATTGTCAGCGTTTCTGACACTGGGGTCGGGATTCCCAAAGAGGAACTACCGCGCGTCTTCGAGCGGTTCTACAAAAGCGATAAAGCCCGTACACGTAGTGGAACTGGCCTAGGCTTGGCTATTGCGAAGCACATCGTCGAGGCTCACGGTGGCAGCATCTGGGCTCAGAGTGAAGAAGGCAAGGGCTCTACTTTTGGCTTTAGCCTTCCTATCTATGTGAACCCTGACACGAATACTGGGTAAGATTTAACAAAGCCTTAACAATCTCTTAACCCATCCTTAAAGTTTCCTTCATAACATAGTCCGTGCGTGGATAGGCAAGATCGGATGTTCTTAGTGCAGTGATGAAGTGAAAAAGGTTCTGTTTGTTTGTCTGCACAACGCCGGTCGTAGTCAGATGGCTGAAACCTTCTTCAACCAGATGGCAAATGGGAGAGCAGAGGGCTTATCGGCAGGAACGCGGCCAGCCCAGACGGTCAATCCCTTGGTGGTCTACTTGATGCGGGAAGTGGGCCTAGAGATTGGCCATCAGAAGCCCAAGATGTTGACTTCTAAGATGTTGGAGGGTGTTTGCGGAGTCATAACCATGGGGTGTGGCGTAGAAAAAGCCTGCCCTGCGCACTTTCTCCCTACGGAGGATTGGCAGATTGAAGATCCTGAAGGAAGACCGTTGGACAGAGTGAGGCATATCAGAGACGAAATCAGAGCGAGGGTTGAGAGATTAGTTGCTAAAGTTGTTGGTGGATCGTAATGGCAACGATTTTACACGATCTTAACAGCACCTTAAACTCATCTTAATCTCCGTCAATTATGATGAGGGAGACTAAGATGAAAGGAGGTGATACAGATGCAAAGAATGACGGCATTGAGCAGGCAGACTTGAGCCCTGCCGGGGAAATCATAGCAAAGCATGGATAGGAAACAACAAAACATATAGAAAAGGAGAGTAATAGATTGAACACAAAACGATTAATCAGACGGTCAACCTTAGTAACAGCAGTCTTGCTTGCGGTAGCGCTTGCCCTGACTGGCTGTGGAGGCGGAGATAATGGCGGAGATAATGGGGGTCAAGTGACTACCATCACCATGGCTGGCTCAACCACTGTCCAGCCATTAGCCGAGGAGTTGGCTAACAATTTCACGGCCACTAGGACTGATGTGCAGATAACAGTCTCCGGCGGTGGCTCAAGCGTGGGTATCCAGGCGGCCGCTGCTGGCACGGTCGACATTGGAATGGCTTCTCGCGACCTCAAGCCTGAAGAAGAGGCTCTCGGGCTCGTAGTTCACGTCATTGCCAGAGACGGCATCGCCATAATCTCGCATCCCTCTCAGAACGTTGCCAACGTCACCAAGAATCAGGTAAAACTGATCTTTGCTGGGAACATAACCAACTGGGCCGAGGTAGGTGGTGCAGAGGCGAAGATCAATGTGTATGCTCGAGAAGAAGGCTCCGGCACCAGAGGTGCCTTCGAGGAAATGGTGATGAAAGGGACCAGCATCACGAGTAGCGCACTGTTGTTCCCTTCTAACGGGGCACTGAGAACCGCTGTTGCCGGCGACCCGAACGGCATTGGCTTCATCTCATTTGGGTATCTCGATGATTCCGTAAAGGCGTTCGCCATTGATGGTGTGGGGGCTACGGTTGAAAATGCCAAGAATGCCACTTACCCGATAGTGCGACCGCTGCTCCTCCTTACCAAGGGTACGCCAACGGGAAAGGTGCAGGAGTTCATCGACTGGTGTTTGGGGCCGGTGGGACAGGCCATCGTCGCGAAGCATTATATCCCGGTAATGTAGATCTGGTTGTTGATATAGAATCTGGAGTTGAGGGATTGGCAGCCTGCGGGCGCCAATCCCCTGTACGGCTTGCGAGAGAGGTTGCAGATTGTCACGTTATCTGACCAATCGCCTGGCTAGGTATGCGGTGTTTGCCGGCGCCGCAGTATCTTTCCTAGTATTGCTGGCAATTGCCGTATTCGTATTCAGGGCTGGATTACCCGCTTTCAGGGAAATTGGCATCCTGGACTTTCTGTTTGGTACCGTGTGGCGTCCCGGGCAGGATCAATACGGTATTCTCGTAATGATAGTTGGGACACTGGCGGTCACTGCCGGATCGTTGCTTCTGGCCGTGCCGCTCGGCATTGCCTGTGCCATTCTGCTCGCCGAAGTTGCTCCTTCCAGGGTTCGTCAGTTCCTGCGATCAGCTGTGGAGTTGTTGGTAGGTATCCCGTCAGTGGTGTATGGCCTCGTGGGTATGGTGCTGCTGGTTCCAGCCATACGCCAGCTGGGCGGCCCTGGCTACAGCGTGCTGGCCGCGTCGATAGTGCTGATGGCTATGGTATTGCCCACCATTATAAGCATAAGTGAGGACAGCATCAGGGCGGTGCCAGCCTCCTACAAGGAAGGTGCACTGGCGCTGGGAGCAACACACTGGCAAACGATTTGGAAAGTGCTGCTACCAGCCGCCCGTTCTGGCGTTGTTGCCAGCATTGTCTTGGGGATGGGAAGGGCTGTGGGTGAGACCATGGCCATGATTATGGTCATCGGTAACTCCATTATATTCCCCACATCACCGCTTTCTCCTACGCGCACTCTGACTGGCAATATCGCAGTAGAGATCACCTATGCTGGTGGTATGCATAGAAGTGCCCTCTTCGCCACCGGCATCGTCCTTTTCGTCTTTATTCTGATCATAAACAGCATCGCTATCATTTCGCTGAGGAGAGGAGGCCATGCCCAAAATCTCGCCTAAAGCGACCCAGAGAATTGCCGTCGCTTGTGTCTGGGGCGGTGGCGTCATCACGGTGCTGATTCTTGTCGTTGTCATTGGCTACGTCCTGCTGCAGGGCATACCGGGGCTCAGCCTAGACTTTCTGCGGATGCCTCCTCGGGGCGGTGTGGCAGGAGGAGGCGGCATATCGACGATCATCGTCAGCACCATCTACCTTATTGCATTCACTATTGTCATCCTCGTTCCGGTTGGGCTTGGAGCCGCCATTTACTTGGCGGAATACGCGCCTGACAACAGACTTACTAGGCTTATCCGTTATGGGGTGGAAATTCTCGCTGGTGTGCCGTCGATCGTTTTCGGGCTCTTTGGTTTTGCCCTTTTTGTGACGGTTCTGCACTTTAACTTCTCCATCTTATCGGGAGCGTTGACCCTTGTCTGCCTGTTGCTACCGACGATGATCCGCACGTCTGAAGAGGCTATCAAATCGGTGCCCTACGCTCACCGTGAGGCTGCCCTGGCGCTGGGCGCTACACACTGGCAGGTGATATCGAAGGTGCTTCTGCCCACGGCGTTGCCCGGCATCGTCACTGCCATCATTCTGTGCGTTGGAAGGGCTATCGAGGAGACTGCCTGTCTGTATGTTACCATGGGAGGCTGCGCTGCCATGCCAAGTTCACTCCTCTCCTGCGGCAGAACCCTTTCCCTGCATATTTACTATCTCGCCATGGATACCAGGGATTTTGCAGGGGCTATGACTACCGGTGCGGTGTTGATAATGACGATACTGGTCATCAACGGCATTACCAACTGGCTTTCCGCTCGCTTTCAGAGAAAAATGAGGGGTGCGACCTAAGATGGCGGTATACGACAGTGCTGGTCGTGGTAAGATCAGTGTTCGTAACGTGAATCTCTACTATGGAAAATTCCAGGCTCTTCGAAACATTTCGCTGGAGATCGCGGCATGTACTATTACCGCAATTATTGGTCCTTCGGGCTGTGGAAAATCGTCGTTTATCCGGCTTCTTAATCGCATGAACGATATCATCAACGGAGCTAGGGTAGAAGGCAGCATTCTGCTCGATGGCATTAACATCTATGACAAATCCGTTGATGTGGTAGACCTGAGGAAACGGGTGGGTATGGTCTTTCAGAAGCCTAATCCTTTCCCTATGTCAGTGTTTGACAACATAGCTTTCGGCCCAAGGCAGCATGGTAGACACAACCGCATGGAACTTCAGGAGATCGTGGAAAAGAGCCTGCGCCAGGCAGCTCTGTGGGACGAGGTGAACGACAAACTAGGGCAGTCTGCCCTGGCCTTGTCTGGGGGGCAGCAGCAAAGGCTATGTATTGCTCGGGTCCTGGCGGTAGAGCCAGAGGTCATCTTGATGGATGAACCCTGCAGCGCTTTAGACCCAGTGGCCACCCTCAAAATCGAGGATTTGATGAGAAATCTAGCGAAACAATATACCATTGTTGTCGTGACGCATAACATGCAGCAGGCAGCTAGAGTGTCAGATATGGCGGCTTTTTTCATGATGGAGCAGGACCGAGCTGGAGTGCTGGTCGAATATGGCCCTACCTCTCAGCTCTTCACCAATCCTAAAGATAAACGCACTGAAGACTATATCACCGGTCGATTCGGATGAATATTCTTGGAGGGCACACACATGGAAATGAGAGCAGCTTTTCACAAGAAACTGAGGGAAATTCAAGATGACCTTCTGGCTATGGGGAGCATGGTAAGCAAAGCTATCCTACATTCTATCGATGCTCTTAAGAATCGGGACTTGGAGCTTGCTCGCCAGATAATCGCTGATGACCAGAAGATAAATGGCAAGAGGTTTGAGATCGAAGAGAAGTGCGTTCAGCTTATAGCTACTCAACAGCCCATGGCCAGCGACCTCCGCACCATCATTGCTATCCTCAACATCACGACCGAGATTGAACGAATTGGTGACTACGCCGTTGGTATTGCTCGGATTGTCATAATGATTGGTGACGAGCCGCCCCTTAAGCCGCTGATTGATATTCCCCGGATGGCGGAACAAACTGTCGACATGTTGCAGCACAGTTTGAATGCTCTTCTCAACCGTGATGCCGAAGCCGCAAGGAAAATCGCAGCTAGGGATGACCTCGTTGACCACCTTTATGATCAGGTGTTTCGAGAATTGCTCACTTTCATGGCAGAAGACCCGAGGACAATTACCAGGGCAACTCGTCTTATCTGGACGGCCCATAACCTGGAACGCGCCGCCGACAGGGTAACCAACATCTGTGAGAGGGTGGTCTTCGTGGTGACGGGCAAGATGGAAGAAATCGGGGCCTCCAAGTACTGAGAGTGATAACCCCACAAGGGTTCTCCGAAATCTCGAAAGGCCTGCTTCCTTCAACCTTTGTAGATCAGTGACATTACTGCCTACTTACGAAGCCGGCTTTGACAAAGCTAAGTGGACTACCAAAGATTCTAAGGCTGACCGACGTGCTGAATTGCAAAAACTGGAGCTGGTGGGATTCGAGCTCACTGACTTGCCGGTGCAATCGGGGCGCTCTGCCTGATTAAGCGTTCAACAAGTGGAGCTGATGCCATTCGAGCCCGTGATCTCCCCGATGCAATCGGCGCGCTCTGCTTTATTGAGCGTTCAACAAATGGAGCTGATGGGATTCGAACCCACTACCTTCTGACTGCCAGTCAGACGCTCTCCCAATTGAGCTACAGCCCCGTGCGATTCAACAATATAACAGGATAGCTTGGTAAACTCAAGTCAAGACAATCCCCCGAATTGGAGCGGAAACCCGATAATCTCAGGTAAGTTAGCGTATCGTGTCCGTGGGCCACAGCTGGTGAAGGTTCTAGATGAGCTCGAAAATCGGATCCTTGCTTGTCTACAGGGCGTGGGGCACAGGAATTTTCCCTGTTTCTCGTCTTGCAATGCGCCTTCCAGAGCCTCTCAGTGCCCTTTGAGGGCATTTTGCAGGGCTACGGCCCCGAAGACCAAAATCACCGCAGCATGGCTACGTAACTCTTTATGGGCACCCCAAGGGAATCAGCTACAGGCTCGCACTTTGCCATCAGACAATAGAAAAACCTTCCGTTGGCTGGCAGCTCGGACAAAGCCTCGTAATGCCCCATCCCCTTGGCGAATATAAGGTCGGCTGACTCGAATTCTTGTCTGAACTCAGGCGAGGCCAAGGAGAACACTATTCCTGGTGAAGCCACGCCCGTGGTCATAACCTTCCCAAATTCACTTTCCAAACCAGCTTTCCTGACGTCTTCCAAGGTAGCGTCGTTTTGAACAGGTGACGGTTTCACGACATAGATAACCCGGGCAAATTGCTTCATCCACTTGACTAAAGGTAGGTCGAAGTAGAGCTCACCGGCGTTATCCGCCAGATATAAAACTTTGTCGGCGTCTTTTAGCTTTGCTGCGAATTGCTCTGAGTCATCTATGCTAAAGCTCACAGGTTTCCTGAGGTCCTCCTTGATGAGTCTTGGCTCCCTGAAGAAATCTATGGCGTTGGCTGCCGCTGCCAGCTTAAGATAATATCCAAGTTCATCTGTGCGGAGATTACCCTGTTTTGCTGGCAGCGAGACCTCAGCACATAATTCTTTGGCGAGCATCAACTCCTTTTCCTTCATTTTCTTGTATGGGTCGGGGTTGTGCGTCACTTCTCTTATCACCTTGTGAATCTTGGTGGCGATCACGATCGACAACTGGTCATCAGAAAACCCGTCATCGAGTATCTTCGCTGCCTCTGTTATAGCTCTTCGCCTTAGTGAAGGTTCGCAGGTGGCTAGCTTTGCAGCTTGGTAAATCAGTCTGCGCAAGCACTGGTGGCAAGCTGGCGCCATTTTCATACCCGTTCCCTTGCTCAATTTTGAGGGGCTTACGTTGCTGTATTATAATAGTATTGGCTATGTTTGAGAAACTGGAATTAATGCAAAAGCGCTACGACGAGCTAAGCCAGCTCTTGGCTCAGCCGGATATAGTTACTGATCCGAAGAAGCTTCAAGAGCTCGGCAAGGAGAAGGCTGCTCTTGAGGATATCGTTACCATATACCGTGAGTATAGATCCAAAACCAAAGAATTGGCGGAGCTTGAGGCGCTGTTGGATTCCCAACCCGATATGGAGATGGTAGCCTTGATCAAAGAAGAGGCGACCAAGCTTAGGGAGCAACAGGATGCTCTGCTTCGCAGGCTAAAGCTTTCGCTGATGCCGAAGGATCCCAATGATGAGAAGGATGTCATTATGGAGATAAGAGCAGGCGCTGGTGGTGAAGAAGCAAGTCTATTTGCTGCCGATTTGTTCCGCATGTATAGCCGTTATGCTCAGTCCAAGGGCTGGCAGGTAGAGATTATTGATAGCAGTCAAAGCTCGATCGGTGGTTTTAAGGAGCTAATATTTGAGATCAAAGGTAAAGGTGCCTTCAGCCATCTTAAGTATGAGCGGGGTGTCCATCGGGTGCAGAGGGTGCCAATCACTGAAGCCTCAGGGCGGATTCATACTTCAACCGCTACAGTTGCAGTCTTGCCCGAGGCAGAAGAGGTTGAGGTCAACATGAATCCCGATGACATCAAGATGGAGTTTTTCCGTAGCCGGGGGGCTGGAGGCCAAAACGTGAATAAAGTAACCACTGCCGTGCGTATCACACACCTGCCCACAGGCATAGTAGCATCTTGCCAGGATGAAAGATCTCAGATTAGAAATAGGATGAAGGCCATGGCAGTCCTTCGAGCTAGGTTGCTTGATTTAGAACAGCGGAAGCAACTCGAAAGCATAGATAAAGAGCGGCGGATGCAAGTGGGCAGTGGCCAGCGGGCGGAAAAAATTCGCACCTATAATTTCCCTCAGAATCGGGTTACTGACCACCGTATCAATTCAAGTTTTCACAACCTTCAGCAGATCTTGGATGGGGAACTGGACGAAATCATTGAAGCCCTTTCCAGCAAAGAACAGGTGGAACAATTAGAAGCAGCTCTTACGTGATCTTACGCGAAGCTTTACAATCAGCCAGCCAAACATTAGTCAAGGCAGGGATTGCTGATGCCTCCGTTGAGGCTGAGCTTTTGCTCGGTCACGTTCTGAAAATGTCCAAAACGCAGCTTTACACGGAGCCAGAGAGAGATCTGACTCAGGCAGAAACGGAGCATTTCTGGCATCTTGTTCAGCGTCGCCTTGATCGGGAGCCTACTGCTTATATTCTGAAACGATGGGAGTTTTTCGGTCTTGACTTTTACGTCGACTACGATGCTTTCATTCCTCGTCCGGAAACGGAGGTTCTGGTGGAGGAAGCTATCAAACTTGCTGAGCGTCTTGCCGCTCAGAAAGGGCAAATTAAGATAGCTGACATTGGGACAGGTTGTGGAGCCATCGCCGTCAGCCTTGCCTTGGCAATACCCAAAGCTAAGATTTATGCTACGGATATTTCAGCTTCAGCTTTACGGATAGCCGAGATAAATTGCCATCGCCACAAAGTCAATAGGCGGGTGGAACTTTGGCAAGGGAACTTGCTCGAAGCCGTGCCTCAACCCGTCGACATCGTGGTAGCAAATTTGCCTTATATCAGAGATTGTGAATTTAAGGATTTGAGCCCAGAGATAATGAATTTTGAGCCCGCAATGTCCTTAGCCGGTGGCAAAGATGGCCTAGATAAAATACACCAGCTGCTAGAGCAAATGCCAGGAAAGCTCGATTCTGGCGGTTCCTTTCTTTTGGAAATAGGCCAAGGGCAAGCGGAAGCCGTGACGTCGTTAGTGAGCAGCTATTTCCCTCGCGCCAGAATTAGACTAATTCCTGATCTGGGCGGCATTGATAGAGTAGTAAAAGTGGTATTGTAGGAAAGGGTAACTGTGGGAGAGATAGAGCAGTTAGCCCAGCTAATCATACGGTCTAAAAAGACCATCGTGTTCACTGGGGCTGGGGTAAGTACAGAGTCAGGCATACCCGATTTCCGTGGCCCGGGAGGGATCTGGAGCAGATATGACCCTGAGGACTTCACTATTCAAAGATTCCTCAGCAGCCCGGCTGCTCGCCAGGCTCTCTGGAAGATGTCCGCGGAAAGCGGACTTCTCACTGAAGCTGAACCAAATCCCGCCCACTATGCCATCACTGAGCTCCACCGCTTGGGCAAATTAGATTGTGTTATCACTCAGAATATCGACAATCTGCACCAAAAGGCCGGAGTTCCCGAAGACAAGGTATTTGAACTTCATGGTAATACGCGGTGGGCAGTGTGCTTAAGCTGCAATCGCCGCTTTCCCATGCCAGAGGTGCTACAAAGAATGAAAGAGGGGGTAGAAGTTCCCGATTGCCCCGATTGCCGGGGTATTTTGAAGCCAGACGCTGTGTTGTTTGGGGAGGCATTACCCCAGGAGGTATTGCAGGAGGCTACCCGCCGTTCGCTGAATTGTGACCTCTTTATCGTCATTGGTTCCACTCTTGTGGTCTATCCCGCGGCCTATATGCCAACGTATGCCCTGAGGGCCGGAGCCAGTTTAGCTATCGTCAATTTAACTCCAACCCCTCTTGACCGCAATGCTACAGTGGTTATCCGCGGCGAGGCTGGCAAAGTGATGCCCAAGGTGATGGAAAAGGTGAGGCTCTCTTAGTTATCGGTTCTCAGCCAAACTTAACAACAGAGTGTTCTTTCTTCTAGCCCACTAGTCTCTGGATACGCTTGATATCCACTGCCTTCCCTGTCTTCTCGTCCACTTCCACCAAAATGGCATCGAAGTTGACCTTGCCCTTTCCCACTGACAGTCGGGAAGGTATCTGGGTAAGGAAGCGGTTTATTACAGAATCGGGGT
>Ga0209102_1001832_pt1 | contig 10429 bp, 10 predicted proteins | sample ConPoolayeHmetaG_FD_185483 | JGI IMG/M metagenome (GOLD analysis project Ga0209102, IMG submission 185483) | Hot spring microbial mat communities from California, USA to study Microbial Dark Matter (Phase II) - Cone Pool mat layer H metaG... ... | reverse complement strand
AGCGCAATCAAGGAAAAAAGGCATGCAGAACGTGCCAAAACGATGCAGAATGTGCCAAAAGTTTGCATTATGGGACATGGGATCCGCGAGGGCGCCTGAACTTGGAGGGGCACGCGCCTGCTTTGGAGCGGATGAATCTCGCAAAGGCCGCCGATGACGAGTAGCCCAGGGACAAGGCGATCTCTTTGATGGTCACGTTCTTATCATGCCGCAGGCGCTCCAGCGCGATCCGCAGAAGGACGGATTGCTGATAGGAACGATACGACATGTTCCTGGCCATCCTGAGCAGCCTTACTATGGTGCGGCGGCTGACGCCAAGCTCTTGTGCGATCTGGGATAGGGTAGCACGCGGCGACGCGGTCAGACGGGCATCTGTTGCCTCGAGGAGTTCTTCGGCGCTGTAGACCATTGAGGCGGGCTCCTGCCTTTCGATCACCGGGCGGCAGCACCGGGAGAGGACCGCCGGAGGGGAGCGTCTCGGCCTCCGGCCGTCAGTGAACCATGCGGGAGACCTCCGGCTCCCGGTCGATCCCGGCAAGCTCCAGGAAGTCGGAGGCCCGCTTCCTGCAAGCCGCGCAGATTTCCAGATGCTCGGCAAAGAGCGCCTTCGTCTCCGGGTTCGGCCGGCCGCAGATCATCTCGTAGCAGAGAATGTCCACCAAGGTATCGAGGCAATTACCGTCCTCCGCGATCGACACGGTTCCCTCCCGGCGCCGGCCCGGTCGCTACCGCACGTTCAGCCCCTGCTCCGAAGAGCGGCGGAACTGCACGGGTACAAGGATGGCGCCGTCGGTGAGCACGAAGCGGTCCTTTGCTTCTTTCCCATTACGCGAACCGCGCCAACGCATGATGGAGCTCGCAGGGCGACGGATCATGCGGAAGAGCCCGTCTATCGTTCGTCCTTGGTCATTGAGGGTTAGGCGGCCGCATCCATCGGCATCAGTTTCATGTAAAGCGCAAGATATCAAGTATGGCGCAACGGGTAGGGCTGGTTCGGGATTGTGCTTGATTCGAGCCGCTGGGTTGCTTGTGTCGTTCGGCAGGCGGCCGCGGGTGAAAAACTGGCTGCCGGGGCAGGATTCGAACCTGCGACCTCGTGATTAACAGTCACGCGCTCTACCAGCTGAACTACCCGGCAAATCCCGGAAGAGAAGAGCGCAGCCGGAGCCACGCCCCCGTCATGCCCTGATTTCTATCCCGTTCTCCCGCCCGGCGCAAGCGGAAAATGCACCATGCCTCCCCGGCCGGCGCGGCGGCACAATTGTGCCCATCGCCCTCCTCGAAGTGTGCCGCCCGCGGGGCCCGATCCGTGGGACAAAAAGCCCGGCAAAATCGGTACCGCAGTCCGATTCGCCGCTTCGCTGCTTTCGATATCCTGTCTGCGGCAGGGGCGAGCGCCCCGCCCATCCCCCCGGCATCCGTTATCGCGAGTTCCCCGCGCGCCTGAGCGACGGAGTAGCACAATGACTAACGCCCGCCGAATGGTCCTGATGGTACCGCTGATGCTGTGCGCATGGGCGCCTGCCGCCCCCGCCGTCACGATCGTCACCGAGTTCATCGGCGGCGCCCCTCCCGCCAATGCGGCCGGAGCGGGGAATATCGTCGACATCGTCCAGGCGGCTGCGCGCATCTGGGAGTCGGCCTACGCCGATTCCTTCACCGTCAGGATTCACTACGGCTGGGCGCCCCTGGATTCTGCCGGGACCCACACCCTGCTCGAGCAGGGCGGCGCCCCCAACCGCGAGCTGGTCGGCCTGATACTGTTCGACAACAGCGGTGCCGTCCCCTTTTACCTCGACCCCACACCGGAGGCCAACGAGGAGTATCGCCGCCTCACCAAGGAATACCAGGATCTCGGCGGCGGGTTCGTCAATGTCGCCCGGCTGTTCAGCCATCCGACGGGCGAGGCCGCGGGCCGCGTCGACCTTCTGACGGTGGCGCTGCACGAGATCGGGCATGCGCTCGGAATGTGCAACGCCAACCTGAGCTACCTCGACGGCAGCCGGCCGGGAGTGCTGGTGATCGCCGATCGCCTGCCCTTTGCCGGCACGGCGATTCCCCTGGCGGTCAACGGCGCCGGCGTGACGTCCCACATCGATGCCGCGCGCGTCACCTACGGCGCCGTCATGGCGGGCGTCTGCGGCGACGAACGCAGGCTGCCCTCGGGCCTGGACATTCTGGCGAATGCGCAGATCAGCGGCTTCGAGATTCTGACGCTGGACGCCGAGCCGGCCGCCTCGGCGCGCCCCGCCGACGTGCGCTCGGCTCGCCCCGGAACCGCGCTGCGCGGCGACCGCAGGTGAGGCCGCCGGCCGGACGCGAACCCGCCCATATCCCTGCGCTTTTGCTTGAGGCGCGCCTCCGCTTGCACTAAATTCGTTACGCTCCCGGAACGGAGCAGCCGTCTTTTTCGCAGTCCCGCCATCGGACGCGGGCGGACAACGTGCGGAGGATCCCTATGAGCAGAACGATACGAGGCATTCCGGCGGTTTCCTGCCTGCTGGCGGCGGCCCTGATCCTGTCGAGCCTGCCTGCCCAGGCCGCCCCGCAGGGCGCTGCCACTTCTCCCGAAAAGTTCTTCGGCTTCCAGTTGGGCAGCGACCGCAAAATCGCGCGCTGGGACCGGATCGCGGAGTATTTCGGACTTCTGGAACGGGAAGGTGCCGGCCGGCTCAAGGTGGTGAACATGGGGCCGAGCACCATGGGCCACCCCTTCCTGCTGGTGATCATTTCCTCGCCTGCCAACCTCGCGCGCCTCGAGCGGCTGCGCGAAGTGAACGCCAGGATCAGCGACCCGCGCGGCCTGCGCGAGGAGGAAGTCAGGAAGCTCGTGGCCGAAGGGCGCGCGGTGATCTGCCAGTCGATGAGCCTGCACGCCACCGAGATCGGAGGCACGCAGATGGCGCCCGAACTGGCCTACGACCTGTGCGCGCGGCAGGACGAGGAGACGCTGCGCATCCTCGACAATGTCCTCTTCCTCCTCGTGCCCTCGTTCAATCCCGACGGCGCCATCATGGTGGCCGACTGGTACCAGAAGACTCTGGGGACGGAATACGAGGGCTCCAATCTTCCCTGGCTCTATCACAAATACGCCGGCCACGACAACAACCGCGACGCCTTCCAGACCAACCTCGTGGAATCGCAATACATGGCGCGCATCCTGTTCACCGAATGGATTCCCCAGGCCTATGTCGACCATCATCACATGGGGAGCTACGGTGCGCGCATCTACGTGCCCCCGTATGCCGAGCCGATCCGCCCGCTGGCCGACCCCCTGATATGGCGCGAGCACAGCTGGTACGGGGCGCACATCGCCTACAAGGAAGAGGAGGCCGGCCTCTCGGGTGTCCTCAACATGGCCCAGTATTCCGGCTGGGGGCATTTCGGCTTCCACTGGATCACCCCCTTCCATAACATCGCCGGCATGCTGACCGAGTCGGCCAACACCCGGCTGGCGACACCCATTTTCATTCAACCCGAGCAGCTGCGCGGCGGAACGCGGGGTTTGCCGGCATACGCCGAGCAGACGACCTTCCCCAATCCCTGGCCCGGAGGCTGGTGGCGGCTGCGCGACATCGTCGAGCGGCAGAAGGTCTCGGCGTGGGCCGTGCTGGACCTTGCGGCGCGCAACCGCGAGACGGTGCTGTGGAACGCCTATCTCAAGGCCAGGAGGCAGACCGAACGCGGCGCGCGCGGCAAGCCGGCCGCATACGTGATTCCCGCAGCGCAGCACGACCCGCTGACCGCGGTCAAGCTGGTCAACAAGCTGCTGGTCCAGGGCATCGAGATCCACCGGGCGGCGAGCGGATTCACGGTGGCGAGCGGAATGTCCTACCCCGCGGGCTCCTTCGTCGTGTCCCTGGCTCAGCCCAAGATGGGCCTGATCCGCTACCTGCTCGGGCGCACCTTCTATCCCGACAACGACTACACGCGCGACAAGGACGGCTCGCCCATCCGGCCTTACGACATGGCCACCGACACCATGTTCGAGTTCATGGGGGTGCGCGTCGATCCGGTGGACGAGGCGGTCGCGGGCGACCTGCAGAAGGTGACCGCCCCCGTTACGGTCGCCGGCCGGGTGGCGAAAGGAGCGTCCGGCTATGTCCTCGACGGAAGGCTCAACGACAGCTTCAAGGCCGTCAATCTCCTGCTCGACAAAGGCGTGGCGGTGCGGCGCATGGACACGGCCGCGGCCGGCCTGCGCCCGGGCGACTTTCTCGTGCCGGCCGCACCGGAAGCGCTGGCAGCGGATGTCGCCCGGCAGACCGGTGTGGATTTCAACGCGGCGGCCGCCGAAGTGCGGCAGGGCGCCCGCGAAGTCCGGCGCCTGCGCATCGCCATGTATCAGCGCTACATGGGCGGCAACATGGACGAGGGCTGGACGCGCCTGCTGCTCGAGCAGTTTTCCTTCCCCTACGCCTCGATCATGGACGCCGAGATCCGCAAGGGCGGACTCGACGAGAAGTACGATGTGATCATCCTGCCCGACGACTCGAGCGCCATGATCACGGGGGAAAGAGGCGCAGGCGCCGGCGCGCAAGCCCCGAGGCCGGAGGAGGCGATTCCGCCCGAATACCGGAGCGGCATCGGCAGCGAGGGCGTCGAGGCCCTGAGGGCGTTCGTGCGCAAGGGAGGAACCCTGGTCGCGCTCGGGCGAGCGAGCCTTTTCGCCATCGAGCGTTTCGCTCTGCCGGTGCGCAACGTCGCCGCCGGCCTGCCGCCCAAGGAGTTCTTCTGCCCGGGCTCGACGCTGCGCGTCGCATTCGACAACGCCCACCCGCTTGCCTACGGGATGCCCGCGCGGGGGCTTGTCGTTTTCCTGGGCGACAGCGCCGCATTCGAGATAGTCCCTTCGGAGCACAACGAGTGGTACGAGACCGTGGTGCGCTACGCCGATCGCGACCTGCTCGAAAGCGGCTGGCTCATCGGGGAGCGGACCCTGGCGGGGAAGGCGGCCATGGTATCCGCGCGCTACGGCGAGGGCCGGGTGATACTCGTGGGCTTCCGCACGCAGCACCGGGCGCAGACCCACGGCACGTTCAAGCTGTTGTTCAACGCCCTGGTGCGCTGAGCGCAGGGGCGAACGGGCCGCGGCAATCTCTTTACTTCCGCCCGGCGGCGACGCATCATTAGACGGGACCCGGAAGAGTCCGGGAACAGCGAGCGAGGCGTGCCGTGGAGGAAGAACGACTGAAGATTGCGGTGTTCGTCGATTTCGACAACATCGAGATCGGCGTCAAGACCACCCTGAACCGGCGCTTCGACATCGGCGCGGTGCTCGAGGCGATCAAGGAGCGCGGCGAGGTGGTCACGAAGATCGCCTACGGCAACTGGAAGCAGGCGGAGAGCTACAGCCGGGACATGACGGAACATGCGGTGCAGATGGTGCAGCGCAACACCACGCCCGGCGGCGACAAGAACGGCGCCGACATCAACCTCGCGCTCGACGCGCTCGAGATGGCGTTCACGCGCGATCACATCAACGCCTTCGTGATCGTGGGCGGCGACAGCGATTTCATCGCGCTCGTCGAGAAGCTCAAGCAGTACGACAAGAAGGTCTTCATCGTCGGCGGGCGCGCCTTCACCAGTGCCATCCTGCAGAAGAACTGCCACGAGTTCATCGCCTACGAGAACCTCGTGGGCCTGCATTCCGGCGCGCGCCGGGCTGCGGGCAAGGAACCGGCGGCCGTCCGGCCGCGCGTCGAGAAGGCGATGCCCCTGGTGCGGCGCGCGCTCAAGGTGCTCTCCGACCGCGAGGTTTCGCCGCAGCTCGGCCTGCTCAAGAGCACGCTGCTGCAGCTCGACTCCACCTTCTCGGAAAGGGACTACGGCGTGGGCAGCTTCCGCGAGTTCATCCAGAAGCTGGCCGATGCGGGGTATGTGAATCTCAAGCAGGTCGACCGCAGCCTGCTCGTGGAGTTGCGCGACGGCGATTCCGCAGCCGTGCCGGCGGCGGCCGCGCCGGCGCCCGCGCCGGAGCAGCCGCAGGCTCCGGCGGCCCCGGCATCCGACGAGGCCTTGCGCGAGATCGAGCGCCTCTTCCGCGCCTCGCTCGCCCGGGCGCGCTGGCCCATGTACCTGCGCAACGTCAAACAGCTGCTCAAGGCCGCCGACCCGCACTTCGACGAGCGCCGGCTCGGCTTTACGGGCATCCACGACCTCGTGCGCGAGGCCCAGCGGGCGGGATTGTTCCGCATCGAGCGGGACCGCCAGGGGATCCTGCGCGTCTACCCCGGGGAACGCCTGACGGAGCCGGCTCCTTCGGAAAGCGTGCCTCTGCCGGAAGAGCCGCCGCCGGCCGCCTCGCCGCCCGAGCCGGCTCCCGAAGCGGTTGCATCACCGGAGGTCGTCGCGCCCGCGGCGCCGGAGGTCGCGCCGGAACCGGCCGCGGAGAGCGCTCCCGCGGAGCAGCAGCCCAAGCGGCGCCGGGCGGCTGCGAGCCGGACGGCGGCGCGCCGCAAGAGCACGACGCGCCGCTCGAAGAAGAGCCCCTCGGACTGAGCGCCGCCGTCGCCGCCTGCACCCGTACAAAGCCAATCTATCAGGGAAAAACTGATGATCGTGCGCAACGTGAACGACGCCGAAGATCGGAAAATCGAGACCTACCCCTACAAAGGGCAACCCATACCGGTGAAGGATGTCTGGATCCGCTGGCTTTCCCAGGTCGGGCCGAGCGGGGCGCCGGAATACGGCCTGCGTTTTTTCACCATCGGGCCGGGGGGTGAAATCCCCATCCACAATCACCTCTACTACCAGACCATGTACATCCTCAGCGGGCGCGTGCGCTGCTTCCGCCACGACCCGGCGACGGACGAGATCGTGGAAGAGAAGGTCCTGGGCGCCAACGACTTCATATTCATACCCACGATGGAAGTCCACAGCATGAGAAACGAAAGCGAGCGCGAGCCCGTGACCTTCCTGTGCTGCATCGCCAACGTCTACGAGGAAGAGACCGTTTGAGCCGAGACGGCCGCCGCCGGATGAGTTGCGCGGCCGGGGGCCAGGGCTGTCGGAGCTGTCAGCTGTCAGCCATCAGCAGTCAGAGGTCAGCCGTCGGCTGAAAGCTGATAGCTGACGGCTGAAAGCTGATCGCTTACTCGCACACTCCTCCCGGGCAGCGGGCGGCGATCAGCATGCGCAGGATCGAGTCGTATTCCGTGCCGGAGACGGCCCGGCGGCGCTTGCCCGATCCCAGGGCGGACATCTGCTGCGTGTCGGTCTTGTGGGCCACCACCATGTCGAGTTGCGGCAGGACGGTGATGTACTGGCCGCCGGCACCCATGCCGGTGAAGGCGCCCTGGAAGGGTCCGGGCGAATTCGGGGCGTCCCATACCCACCACATGCAGCCGTATCCCCAGCGGTTGCCCGTGCCCAGGGAGCGGTAGGGCGGAGGGTTCATTTCGTGGAAGGGCGTCACCAGGCCGGTGATGCGCGCCGTCCACTCGCGCGACACCACCTGCCGGTCGTGCCACCGGCCGCCGCGCAGCATCAGCAGGCCGACGCGCGCCATGTCGCGCGTCGACAGCCACATGTGATACGCCAAAAACTGCGACCGCTTGGCGTCGCCGCTCTTCTGCTGCCGCGAGCGGTCGAAGTCCTGCATGCCGATCGGCTCCGCCAGATCGGTCTGCAGCGCATCGTAGATATCCTTTCCGGTGAGCTTTTCGAAAACGGCGCCGGCGGCGTTGAAGTCCCAGTTGTTGTAAAGATAGTAGCTGCCCGGCCTCTGGGAGCCGCGTGGCGGGGCGCTCGCGCTGCTGTCGCCGGCATTGGACGCGGGGTGATAGACGCCCGAGCGCGCCGTGATCAGGTTTTCGATCGTGGCTTCGAGTTCCTGCGGGAGCAGCCCGTCGACGTCGGTCAGCTCCAGCTCGCGCAGCGTCTTGTTCAATGGGATCGTTCCGTTTTCCACGTACTTGCCGTACAGGATGGCCAGGATGCTCTTGCGCACCGATGCCAGATAGCTCAGGTGCTTGAGATCGCCGTATTCGAACAGCGATCGGCCCCCGACGACCACCATCATGGCGGTGGTATCGAGCGAGGCCAGCCACGCGCGCAGCGCCTGCAGGCGGGCCGAGGAGTAGCCGGCGGATTCGGGTCTTTCGATGCGCTCCCATTCCTTGCCGGGGAAGACCGGACTTTTGCTCTCTCCCTGCGCGCCCACGGACCGGCAGGCGATCGAACTGCACAGCAAGGCAGGTGCCAGCAGGATGACAGCGGCTTTTCGTCCTTTCATGGCGTTTCACCCCCCGGGCTGTTTCTACGGCCGGGGCGGCACGGAAATCAAGCGAAAAGCGCCCGCCCGGGAGCGCGCGGCGGCTGCGAAATAGGCCGCAAGGATCGCCGCACCGTCCCGTCCTATTGATGACGGTACAAAAGCGGAATCGGGCGGGGCGTGGTGCCCGCTCAAGGAGGTTCGATCATGGCATCGGCAAACATGTCGTACAGGGCGGTCCGATGGGCGATGGCGGCGGTGCCGGCGTTCGCCATGGCGCTCGCGTCCGGAGCGTCGGGCCGCGAGGGACAGGAAAAGGCGGCGGGCATGCCGGACTGGCGCATCATGGAGCCGGTCGCCTACGAAACGGTCAGCCTGTTCCCGGTGCTTGCGCGCAACGCCGCGGACACGAGCGGGTTCATCACGCTCGACGAGGGGCTCGCATCCGGCGAGGTCGTGGTGGCCGAGCGCGGCGGGGACGTGCTGCGGCGCACGCGGGGCAACGAGCCTGTGATCTGGGAGCAGATCGCCGGGGCGGGCGCGGAAGTCAACCGGTTGGTTCTCGTCCACCGCGGCTCGAAGCCGCTGCTGCTGCTGGCCGGCGAGGTCGTGTCCGGCGGCAAGCAGGACCGGGTGATCGCCAAGGATCGCATCGTCGCGCCGGGCGCCGAGCCGCTCCCGCTCGACGTCTTCTGCGTGGAGCGCGGGCGCTGGGCCGGCGGCAGCACGCAGTTCACGGCCGCCAGGATGATGGTACACCCGAGCGTGCGCGAAAAGGCGGCCGTCGACCGGGACCAGGGCGAGGTCTGGGCCGCCGTGCGCGGCGATATCGCGCCGCGCGGCACGGCTCCTTCCGGCGGCGCCGCGGGCGGGGTACTGGGCACGGTGATTGCCTCCGAGGCGCCGAGCGAATCGTACGTGCGGATCTACAGCTCGGCGCGCGTCGGCGGCTCGGTCGAGATCTACGCCGAGGAGTTGTCGCGCCGCTTCACCCGGGCGACCGCCGACCTGAAGGACGACAAGGTCGTCGGCGTGGTCGTGGCCTACGGCGGCGAGGTGGCCTGGGCCGACATCTTCGCCTCGCCCGGCCTTTTCGAGCGCTACTGGAACAAGCTGTTGCGCAGCTACTGCGTCGAGGCCGTCATGCGCTCGGATCGGCGCGAGAAGGCCGCGCTCGCCGATGCGCGCGAGTTCCTGAAGCCGCTCGCCGGCCGTGAGATCGTGGAGAGCGAACCGTCCGTCTACCGCTGGCGCCAGGTGTCGCAGGGGCGCTACTCCGAGATCCGACTGGAGACCCTGCACCCCAGGGAGCTCGTGCTCCATTGGTGCAAGCTTCTCAGGTACAATTGACGCCGTCTTTGCCGCGCGGCACGATCGGGCGCCGTGCCCGGCGTTGCCGTGCATCGGAGGACGACGATGAGAAGAAGATCCCTTCACGGCTTTTCCGCGTTTGTCGTTCTTCTGGCCATGGGGGCCGTGGCCGCATATGCCCAGGAAGCGCAGACCGTCAAGCTGCCGGCGCCGCGCACCGAAGGGGGCAAGCCCCTGATGCAGGCGCTGAAGGAGCGCCGCTCGACGCGCGAATTCAGTCCGGAGAAGCTGCCGCTCCAGGTGCTGTCCGATCTGCTCTGGGCCGCCTTCGGCATCAACCGCGAAACCGGGCAGCGGACGGCGCCCTCGGCCAACAACCGGCAGGAAATCGATATCTATGTCGCCACGGCCGAAGGGCTTTACCTTTACGAGGCCAAGGCGCACGAGATGAGGCGCGTTTCGGCCGAGGACGTGCGCGCCCTGACGGGGACGCAGGAATTCGTCAAGCAGGCGCCGATCAATCTCGTCTACGTCGCCGATCTGGCCAAGGGCAAGAGGACGCGAGCGGAGGACATCGAATTCTATTCGGGCGCCAACACCGGTTTCATCGCGCAGAATGTCTACCTGTTCTGCGCGTCCGAGGGGCTGGCGTGCGTGGTGCGCGCCCTCGTCAATCGGGAGGCTCTGGCCAAGGCGATGGGGTTGCGCCCGGATCAGAAGATCACCCTGGCCCAGACCGTCGGCTATCCCAGGAAGTAGTTCCCGCGCGCCGCGCGGCACCGGTGGCAATTCGGCCCCGGCAGGGACCCTGAGCGGGCAGCCGCGGGCGAGCCGCAGGCGAACCCCCGGAAGGGAGCGTATCGATATCTTTCTGCCGGCCCTTCGGGGCTTGTCGCATGGCGC
>Ga0209102_1001831_pt1 | contig 10431 bp, 7 predicted proteins | sample ConPoolayeHmetaG_FD_185483 | JGI IMG/M metagenome (GOLD analysis project Ga0209102, IMG submission 185483) | Hot spring microbial mat communities from California, USA to study Microbial Dark Matter (Phase II) - Cone Pool mat layer H metaG... ... | reverse complement strand
TATCTTAATAAATTCAATTAATTATATAGAACGAAATTATTTATTATTATATTAAAAAACAATTGATGGTCAAAAAATGTCCTTTAATTTACAAAACTTGTTTCTTGGTTTAAATTTTTGTAAAAAATATCATAACGTTAGGATGGAAGTTTAAATTAGAATATGAAAATTCTTTATATTACTTTTGAAGATATGTCTCTCCATAAAGGGTCAGTTGTGCATATTAGAAAGGTAATAGAGGGGCTAAAAAAACGGGGACATTTCGTGGGTCTTATTTCAATTTCGTCAAATCCTTCAGAAAATGTCGATCGATTTTATAATCTTAAATTGATACCGATCCCTACTTTAAAATTTAAAAAACAACCCTATTTTATTTCATCAATCCTTCTATTTTTTTATCTTTTAAGATTTCTTTATTTTTACGATATTATTTACGCACGGGATTTCCATACCACAATAATAGCTTTTCCGCCACGTTTCATTTTTAAAAAGAAGTTGGTACTTGAGATCAATGGATTAGCGAATGAAGAATATAAATTAAGGAGTTCATTTAAATTTAATCAAATTGTTTCCACACTAATCCGGAAAGCCGAAAAAATTGCGGTTCGATTATCTGATCAAATAATTTGCGTAACTCCACAAATAAAGACCTATTTAATTAAACATTTCAAATGTGAAGAGGAAAAAATAAAGGTTGTAGGGAATGGTGTAGATACGAAAATGTTTTTTCCTATAGAAGATAAAACCATGATCGATCAATGGAAAAAGAAATTTGGCATCAAAAATGAAGAGTTAATAATTTTATTTGTTGGAAATTTGGCGAGATGGCAAGGAGTTGATATCTTCATTGAAGCAGGATTTGAACTTTTGGAAAGAAATAATAAATTGAAATTTCTCATTGTTGGAGATGGGCCTATAAAGAATAATTTAATGAAAAAAGTATCAAAATTTAAAAAAGAAGAACATTTTATATTTACAGGAATGGTTAATTATATTGAAATTCCAACTCTTATCAATATAGCAGATATTTGTGTACTCCCGAAGATGCCTTTAAAATCAGGATATTCACCAATTAAACTTTATGAATACATGGCTTGTGGGAAACCAGTAGTTGCTTCAAGGGTTGAAGGCCTCGAGTTTATAGAGAATGAAGGAATAGGACGGTTGGTAGAACCAGAAGATCCAGTCATGCTCAGAAAAAGCATTGTGGATCTCCTTGAGCATCCTAAAGAAAGAATGGAAATGGGACAAAGAGGCCGCCAGCTCATTCTAAAACAATTTTCTTGGGATTTAAAAGTTATGGAAATTGAAACGATACTAAAAACCCTATAAAAAATATTTCTGTTCTACAAAAATAAACACGAAAAAGAAATTGATTGATTATAAGAAAAGGTTTTCAGAGTATAAAAGAAATATTTCCCAAAGAGGAGGGAATTAAAAAAAGAGTCAATAATGGGAAAAGGAAAGAAGTTGTTCTTGACAGGCGGTGCTGGGTTCATTGGTACAGCCCTCATCAAGAGGCTTATTGATAAACATCAAATTGTAGTGTTTGACAACCTTTCACGTAACTCCCTGAAAGAGACGGGGTTATATAATCATCCACACCTCAACGTGATCCAGGGAGATATATTGAATTATGACTTCCTAAAGGCAAGCATCCCTCTTGATACTGATATAGTGCTCCATATGGCTGCGATTGCAGGAATCGATACTGTGATTCAGAATCCCGTAAGGACCATGGAGGTAAATGCAATTGGTACCTACCATCTCTTGAAGGCACTTAAAGAACTGCGATTGATTCCCAATATCGAAAGGCTAATCAATTTCTCAACCAGTGAAGTTTTTGGGATTAACGCTTTTAGGGTAGACGAAAAATATAGCACCAATCTTCAGCCAGTAGGAGAGGCGCGATGGACTTATTCAGTTAGCAAACTGGCAGGAGAGCATTTAACGCATAGCTACCATAAACATTTTGGCCTTCGGGCTGTCACCATCCGGCCTTTCAATATTTATGGGCCAGGGCAAGTGGGCGAAGGAGCGATCCATCACTTTGTAGTGAAGGCTATTAAGAATGAACCATTGATCATCCATGGAGATGGTGACCAAATCCGGTCGTGGTGCTATATTGATGACATGATTCAAGGAATCATATTATGCCTTAATAAGGAAGAGGCGATTGGAAACGTTTTTAATATTGGGAACCCTCGGGGGACCATTACCATTAACGGTCTTGCAGAAAAGATTATATATTTGAGCGGATCCAAATCAAGTATTATCCATGTTCCCAAAACATATGTAGACGTAGATCTGAGGATCCCCAGTATTAAAAAAGCAAAAGAATTTTTGGGGTTTGAGCCAAAAATAGATCTTAATGAAGGAATTAGGAAAACAATAGAATGGTACAGGGGCAAAATTCAGACTGTTTAAAAATTAGGCTCTCAAAGCCATACCTTAGCGATAAACAAAGCCTTACGATCATGATTAAAGACATTTTGAATAGAGGTTTCCTTGTTCAGGGTAATTACGTAACAAAATTCGAAAAACAGCTTTCCGGCTATCTTGGAGTGAAGCATGCTATTGCTGTAAGTTCAGGCACCGCCGCCTTACATATTGCTTTAATGGCACTTGGGATTGGCCGGGGTGACGAAGTGATCGTGCCTGCATATACTTTTCCATCGACAGCCAATGTAGTGGAACTTGTTGGTGGAAAACCTATTTTTGTGGACGTTGATTTGGACACTTACAATATCCAAGTTGATCAAATACAGAAAGCCCTGTCTCCAAGAACGAAGGCAATAATTCCCGTCCATCTGTTCGGAAACCCTTCGAACATGGATCAAATTATAAAGATAGCGAATGTCCATGGACTGACAGTAATTGAGGATGCAGCAGGGGCTCTGGGTTCGACTTACAAGGGAAAGAAATGTGGTACCTTGGGCACTATGGGTTGTTTAAGTTTCCATCCTCGGAAGGTTATTACAACAGGTGAGGGTGGAATGATTGTCACCAGCGATGACTCCTTGGTTAAAATTGTGAGAAGGCTTCGAAACCATGGAATGAAGGCTACAGCCTCTAATATTGACATTGTAACGCCAGGTTTTAACTACCGCCTAAGCGAAATCCAGGCAGCTATAGGGTTATGTCAAGCAAAAGATCTCCAAAACCGGATTAGGGAGCGCCAAAAACTAGCCGAATGTTACAAAAATCTTCTGGAGTATAACCCCAAAATTTCTTTACAAAAAGTACATGTTAATACAACAGTTTCTTGGCAGGCATTTGTCGTACGGGTTATAGGAAAAAAAAACAGTTCCATTATCAAGCGATTAAAGGAGAAAGGAATAGAAGCAACAATTGGGACCTATGCACTACATGTTTTGAACTATTACCAAAGAAAATATCATTTCCAACCTTCGGATTATCCAAATGCGGCAAGACTTTACACGGAATGTTTGGCCTTACCTTTTTACAACGGGATGACAATTGAAATGATTGAAGAGGTTGTAAAAGCATTGAAGGAGATTATCAATGGAAATTAAAACGATAAAGAAGAATAGAACTCATGGCACAGGTGAGTTTAATTTTGAGGATTTTCGACGCCTGGGAAAGGACGTAATTTTTGAGCGTGGGGTATTAGTGTTTCATCCGGAGAATATAGAAATTGGCGAGAACGTATACATTGGACATTATACGATCCTTAAAGGATACTATAAGAATGTAATGACAATAGGGGACCATACTTGGATCGGTGCCCAGTGTTTTCTTAACAGCGCAGGTGGATTGCAGATCGGAAGGGCAGTTGGTATCGGTCCCAAAGTAACAATCCTTACTTCTCAACATAATAAATATGACCGTTCTCTACCCGTTTATTTTTCGCAAATAGAATTTTCAGAAGTGATATTAGGTGATGGGTGCGATATTGGAGCAGGTGCCATTATTCTCCCTGGGACAAAAATAGGGGAAGGGGCCATTATAGGCGCTGGCGCAGTCGTGACAAACACCGTTCCGGCCTATGAGATCTGGGCAGGTGTGCCAGCGCGAAAAATAGGCGTTAGATAAATTCAATAAAACATCATCTTTTTAAAAAACTAAAGAAAGAAATTTCCAATTCTTTCGTAAATTAATGTAATTATAGATGCTTATGCGTGTGTTGCACCTACCTGTCAATATTGCTTCTATCGCATCACATACAGTTCGTGGACTACGAAAGATTGGGTTGAATGCACGGGGACTTGTGCTTGTGAACACTCCTTTACAATCTGAAGAAGCACTCCAAGTTACCGCAGTGGATTCCAGGCTACGTAAACATCACCTTATATGGCAAGGGATTTGGTGGCTTTACCAATATCTTAAATGGGTGGGTTGGGCAGATGTGATTCACTGGTATTTCGGTGCATCAGCTCTTCCTTGGGGACTTGACCTTAGATATATAAAAATGCTTCGCAAACCAGGAGTGGTAGAATGGTTAGGATCTGACATCAGGATTCCAGAAATTGCCTCAATGGATAATCCGTACTATAAAGTTGCGTTCAATAATGGTTATGAGTATCAATCCGAAAGTCATCAAAAATCTTTGCAACTCCAACAACGCTTTGGCAAAGCAGGATTTGTAAGTGTAGCCTCTATTGGAATGCTTCCTTTTATTCAAAAAGAATTTTTCCCAAAAATATATGTGATGCCTCAACGTCTCATGTTATCAGACTATATCCCAAACTATCCAAATCCTAGTACAACGCGGCCAATTATAGTTCATTCTTCAACAGCATTTGTAGCGAAAGGCACATCCGCCGTTCTTAAGGCAATTGACCAGTTAAAAGGCCGATATACTTTCGAATTCCAGCTTATCCAGGGGGTATCCAGATACGATGCACTACGGTTGGTGCAAAAGGCTGATATATTTCTTGACCAATTTGTTCTCGGAGACCATGGTATGGCTGCCCTTGAGGCTATGGCTTTTGGAAAACCAGTAGTGTGTTATATTAAGCCTGCGATCGCCGAAAAATATCCAAAGGATTGCCCGATTATTAATGCCAATCAGGACAACCTGAGTGAAGTTCTTGAGTCCCTATTGAATAAGGGAAAGTTGAGATACGATATTGGTAGAGAGAGTCGGAGCTACGTTGAAAAATATCACGATACAACCGTATTAGCCTATAAGCTCGTGGAGATATATAAGGAAATAATGGTAAAAAAGGATAGGCCGCAATAGATGTTTGCCTATATCAAAAAACTTCTATCAGAGAGCCTCATCTATGGATTAACTGGTGTAAGTTCAGGCCTGCTGACAATTCTTCTTGTGCCAATTTATACGCGAATGTTTCCCCCGGAGGATTATGGTGTAATTGGTCTGATTTCGACTACGATGGCTTTATTGTCGATCCTTGTTACGCTTTCCTTGGACAATTCTGCGCATAGATGGTACTGGGATGCGGAAGATATTAATGACCAAAAAGCAACCTTGGCTTCCTGGACATGGTGTCAAATAACAGTTTCATTATTTATCACAGGCCTGATATTTATCTTTGCCCCCTGGTTAGGAGATATATTAATTAAGCGAGATGATGGTGTAGTGTATCTTCGCTGGTCTGCGGTGACTCTTCCTCTTGGCGTATTAAATATAGTTTTTACCAATTGGTTGCGTATGCAAAGACGTCCTTGGTCTACATTAGCTTTTTCTTTTGGCAACGGTCTCTTTAATTTTCTACTGACAATTATTATAGTGGTTTCCTTACGTCAAGGCCTTAGAGGAATATATATAGCGCAAGTTGTAACGGTTGCAATCAGTAGCATCGTTGCTGCCTATCTTTTAGTAGATTGGATATCCCCACAGAGGTTTCAGTGGTGGCGATTGTTGAAGATGCTGAATTATGGATTTCCAATGATACCTGCAGGGTTAGCCTCCTGGATCATTAACCTATCGGGACGTTACTTTGTTCAAGGTTATTCATCGATTGCAGAGGTCGGGTTGTACCAAGTAGGCAACACGGTTGCTACGATGGTAGCCCTTGTTACAAGCGCCTTTCAGTTGGCTTGGGGACCTTTTGCCTTATCAATCCATAAACAACCAGAGGCTAAAATGGTCTATGCCAATGTACTTCTTATCTATCTTTGGGCGACTTGTCTGATCAGCACGGTGATCTCGTTATTTGCTTCCGAAATACTCTCTTTTTTCGCCACCGAATCTTATCGTAATGCCAGTGTTGTGGTTAGCCTTCTTTCATTTAATTACGTGGTGGTCGGTTTAGGCTATATTGCCTCAATTGGGCCGACAATAGTAAAAACTACGAGACCTTATGCAGAGGCATTGTTCGCCGCAAGTGCATTGACCATTATTTTGAACCTGATCCTTGTTCCCCATTTTGGCAAAGAAGGATCGGCAACGGCCACATTGATTGCTCAATCGACCGTTCCTATCTATGTCTTTTACCGTTCTCAGAAACTTTACCATATTCCATACAGGTTCGGAACCGCTTTAGCGATATTTGTATTTGCCTTTCTTCTCGCATCTTTTGGTACGAGATTTTCTATGACCAGCCAAACCCTCATGATCGTCATTAAACTCATATTAGTATCAATTTTTATTTCGACACTTTTCATTCTGCGTGTTGTAAGTTTTAAACAAGCTTACCATTTTCTATTGCGGGGAATAAAAGAATAATTATGTGCGGTATTGCTGGGATATTCAGTTTTCAGGAGACCTTGTCCTCTAAAATCATTCACAAGATGGTAAGTGCTTTAGAGCATAGGGGAATGGATGATGAGGGCTATCTGGCTCTGGATTTAGAAACGGATCAAATATATCTTCTGACAGGAATTCATAGTAAGATAAAAGGACTGAGAATTGATGAGTTTACAAAAACTGCTCCTTTATTCTTTGGCCACCGGAGATTATCGATCATCGACTTATCATCTGCTGGCCATCAGCCTATGTCCAATGAGGATGGATCGCTGTGGATTGTTTACAATGGGGCAATTTATAACTACATTGAAATCAGAGAAGAATTAAAGAGAATGAGGCATTGTTTCAAATCTGACACGGATACTGAGGTGATCCTCCATGCCTACGAAGAGTGGGGGATCGAGTGTCTCAATAGATTCAATGGAATGTGGGCATTTGCGATTTGGGATCATAAAAAGAAGATCCTTTTCTGTTCAAGGGATAGAGTAGGGGTCAAACCATTCTATTATATGTATGATGGTAAAAGATTCTGCTTTGCATCTGAAATTAAAGCATTATTAGAAATCGATGCCTTACCCATTGCGCCAAATGAACAAATAGTGGCAGATTATCTTTTTTTAGGGCTTATTGATCACACCGAAGAGACTTTTTTTAAGAATATTTACCAATTAAGGCCAGGTGAATATCTCTTGCTTGAAGATAAGAAATTGACTATCCAATCATATTGGGACATTGAACCTAAAGAGTTTATTTTTTCTCGAGCTGGTGACTATGCCGAACGATTCTATGAACTCCTAAAAGATTCTATCAGGTTAAGATTGAGAACGGATGTTCCGATAGGTTCCTGTTTAAGCGGAGGTTTAGATTCATCTTCAATCGTTTGTTTGGCTAATAAATTGATCTTTGATGAGCAAACCGTCAATCCTAAATTGGTGGGAGAGAGGCAAAAAACATTCTCTTCGTGCTTCGAGTATCCTACCTATGATGAACGTAAATTCATTGAATTTGTGATCTACAAGACAGGAGTCGAAAAAAATTATGTTTTTCCAAATACTGAGGGGTTATTTAAGGACTTGAACAGATTAATTTGGCATCAAGATGAACCTTTCGGGTCAACCAGTGTATATGCTCAATGGAGAGTAATGGAACTTGCAAAGGGGCGAGAAGTTACTGTTCTCCTCGATGGTCAGGGTGGGGATGAGTTACTTGCAGGATACATACCTTCTTTTTACTATCTTCTCAGTGAGGCATGGAAGAAATTTGACATCAAATCACTAATTAGGGAGGGAAAGGGTGTTCTCAAGCATCATAGATCTTTGTTGCCAAGTATATTTGCGGCAATGGTGCCGAAAAGATTTCGGACATTCTTTCTGGGAATAGATCAATACAGAAAGAAATGGGCAGAAGAAGGATTCAGGAAGAAATATTGCCGAAGTATTCCTTGGCCAAAGAAATTCGAAAACAGGTTGAATAATTACCTTTATTGTGCCTTTAAGTTTACGGTTCTTCCTGGGCTTCTGCACTATGAAGACAGAAATTCCATGGCTTTTTCAATCGAGACAAGGCTTCCTTTTCTTGACTACCGACTTGTGGAATTCAGTTTCAACCTCCCTGTTTATTTGAAATTGAATAAGGGGGTGACCAAGTTCATTTTGAGAGAAGCGATGAAGGGTACTTTACCAGAAAGAGTAAGAAACCGAATGGATAAGATTGGGTTTGCCACTCCTGAGGAGATTTGGTTTAGAAAGGGATTAAGAGATTGGATTGATATGATCCTCTCATCAAAATCTTTTGCAGAAAGAGGTTATTTTGATGTTTCAAAAGTGAAGCAAATTTTTCTTGAATATTGTGAAGGAAAACAAAACAACCATTTTCTCATCTGGCGATGGGTAAATATGGAGCTTTGGTTCAGAACTTTTATTGACAGAAACGTTTCAAAAGATTGGAGTGGATATGTATTTTCGAAGTAAAATTAAAAGCAAAAAAGATTATGCCTTAAAAAATCTATCAGTATTATTTGTTCTTTGCCTTTTGATAATGGTTGTGGGTGGAATATATTTAAATTCATTAGGCAATCAATTTACCAATTGGGATGATCTTGGTCTAATCTTAAATAACCATGGGATAAGAAGTTTAAATTGGCGAAATGTTGGAGAAATGTTCACTCCTAAAAAAGCTTTAACTTATCAGCCGATTCGGATGTTGAGCTATGCTGTTGATTACCATTTTTGGAAACTTAATCCGATGGGGTATCGGATTACGAATATTTTCTTTTACATGCTCACTTGCATCATGGTTTTTTTGACTCTTAAGATTCTTTCTACCCATTTGAGGGAAAAGGCCTCAGGGGATTCTCATTTCAGGATAGCCCTATTCGGGAGCTTTCTTTTCGCTGCTCACCCCGTGCATGTAGAGGCGGTAACCTGGCTGGCAGCACGTAAAGAGGTACTTCAGGGGTTCTTCTTTTTTCTGGGTCTTTATCTCTATTTAAAGGGAAGAGAAGAAAGAGGGAAAAATCGAGCTATTTATTTAAGTTTAGTTCTCTTTTCTTTTCTTCTCGCAATCCTTTCAAAACCTTCGGCAGTAGTGTTCCCAGCGGTCATTCTACTTTATGAATTCACAAGAAAAAAGGACAGCATCATTACTTTTTTGAGAAGCCATTGGTTCTTTTTTACTTTGACAGTTATTCTTTCGGGAATTTTTACTTTTGTCTTGATGAAGGTGATGCTTGATTCAGGGGGGATCAAGCCATATTATGGAAAAACCTTTCTTGAAAATTGCCTTGTCGTTCTTTATGCCTTCTTAAGAAGCATAAAACTATTATCGTTCACTGTTAATTATTCGGCTGCTTATTCTTTTTCTATCCCTTTACCTGTTTTTCATATTAAGAATATTATTTTTACATTGATTGCTGTAGCTTTATTTGTCTTAAGTTTCTGGTCACTTAAAAGAACCAAAGTGATCTTCTTTTCGCTTTTCTTTTTTCTTATTACCATGCTTCCTTTTCTTAATATCATTCCTATCAGCACCTTATTGGCTGATCGATATGTATTTATTGCTTCATTTTCTTATGTCTTTCTTTTAGGAATTCTTTTCGACCGTTTCTATCAATATAATCACAAAAGGTTTTCTTGGAATTTTTTCAAGATCCTTAGTGTCTCCGTTTTTCTATTTCTTTTAATAGGATACTCATACATGACAGTCTATCAAAACACAATCTGGCGAAATAGTTATACATTATGGGCAGATGCTGTTGAAAAAAATCCAGAGAGTAACACAGCCAATGCCCTTATGGGTGTGGTCTATATGGAATTAGGAATGGATGAAGAGGCAGTCAAATATCTTGAGAAGGCAGTACAAATTCTCCCCTACGACTATCAATCCAGAAACAACCTCGGAATCGTTTATGGAAGAATGGGACAACCTGAAAAGGCACTAAAAGAATTGGCTAGCGCTCACTATTTACAACCTGATAATGATCATATAAAGATCAATCTTTCAATATTATTCCAAAGGCAAAAGGAGTATCAAAAAGCAGAGGAGATTTTAAAGGGTTTAATATCTAAAAATGGAAATAATGCCAATCTTCGATATAGACTTGCTATGTTATATAAAGAGATGGGACAAAATGAAATGGCTATTTCAGAATTGAAGAAAACCTCAGAATTAGCCCCCCATATTATTAACTCCTACGAAGAGTTGGGGAATATTTATGCAAGCAGGCTAAAAGACCGAGAAAAAGCCATATACTATTC
>Ga0209102_1001830_pt1 | contig 10438 bp, 8 predicted proteins | sample ConPoolayeHmetaG_FD_185483 | JGI IMG/M metagenome (GOLD analysis project Ga0209102, IMG submission 185483) | Hot spring microbial mat communities from California, USA to study Microbial Dark Matter (Phase II) - Cone Pool mat layer H metaG... ... | reverse complement strand
ATCAAGGAGTTTAATATTGGGATGGATAATAGGTAAGGGCTAAAGTTGGTTGCCAAATATAAGAATTGGGATCGGTCGCGGTACTTCTATAACTAAGAAGATAATAGGTCAGAGTTTGGCCGGAAGAACAACTATCTCTCCTCATAATTGTTAAACTCCTGTAATTAGTATTGTCTGTAGTAACAAAATATCCTCCGCTTGCCTGATTATTATTATTGTCCCATGTGGTTGAAGTAGATAAACTAAATGTCAACCAAGCAGGACTATTTGGAGAAGTTGGCCACATATTCGGCTGTCCGGTTGCCATGGCCAATACATATCCATCACTCGGGCATGTGATTGACTTACTGATGATTTGCGTGGGAGATGAAGAGGAAGTACTACTAATTGTATAAAAGGTAGTACTATGAAAGTAACTCCCTCCTGGCTCATCTACAATATCATCCCTATCTTTGCTCACCCTCACAAATCTTACTGCATCCGCAATCACATACTTGCCAGACTCACAATCGTTCCCGAGTTTCACGACCGCAGCATTCCCTGCAGTCAGTGGCACGGTGTTACAATAGACCCACTCTCCACCCCTTAGCTGCTGATTCATCGTTGTCACACAAGCCCCTCTGTATGTACTCCCATCATAAATTCGATATTTCGCATTAGTCGTCCGATTAGGATGGACCACCCAGCGAACATAGACAGCATATTCCCCTGAAATAGCCGGGTAAATGGCTGAACCGTCTGAACGAACATTCGCTGAACTGAAGGTTGCCTCCGCTGTGATTGAAGTGCTTCCCGAGCAGGCTGCCCATCGAAAATCATCCCCATAAAAAAGTATGGGGGTATTGTTAGTTCCCCATGTTCCTGTGAAAGTAGCGACATGGTTATCAATGTCGATGATGGCGTCCTCATCCCCCCAGGCAGAAAAATCCAATAGACAGAACACTAAACTCATTAGCAAAATAAACATTTTTATAAACATCGTTGATTTCCTCCTCTCCTAAAATATGTTTAACTTATATCACAATCCCTTTTATTTATCAAGTTTGGCTTAAGGTGATATTTATATTAAGGCATAAATCATAGTTTGCCTATTTAACTTTTAGCCCTTTTAAGGGGATTTTTTTCTTTAAAAGAAAAGTCAAAAGAAAGGCGATGATGTCTCCAGATATCGTCACAAAACGAAGAATAAGGGAGGCAAACAATGATTTCTCTGGGCCATAAAGAGGAGATAGGAGTAAAACGATGAGAGACTCTCTGACTCCTAATCCCCCGGGCACTCCAGGGGCTACAAAGCTAACAAACCACGAAACGATGAAGCTACTGATAATGGGAAGAATCTCTTCGGTTTTAACCGGAATATCCAGGACAAAGTAAAAGATATGGATTAGGAAAAAACTTAATGTAATGAACATTGAAGAGTAAATAAAAAAAATCTTTATCGAGAAAATGATAGAATTTCTTAATTTCAATTCTTTAAATGTTTCGGGTATTCCCTTTTTTTTATATACGAACCAAAGGAACAATAGAACCATCATGAGTATCAAAAAATAGAAGGGATAGAGCTTAAAATTTATTCGGAGGGAGAGGATCGCGGGGATAGAGACGAAGCCACCTATAACCAGAAAGAAAAGAAGTAGAAAGCCAGTGACAATCGTTAAGGTGATTTCTATAAAACTACTGAAGGCAATATCCGACTGCCTCCATCCTAACTTGCTGGCAAGGTAGTTTCTCCCTACATATTGCATCACATTGCCAGGAATATATTTGGCGATATTTGCCCGGGCATATATCCGAAAGGCTTCTTTCTCTGAAATCCTCTCTTGACTTAAGAACTCGATGATTGATTTCCAGGAGTAAGAACCGATGGGAAGAATGAAAAGACCATAGCCCATAGAAAGCAAAAGGATGGAACCAAGGGAGGAAAAATTTTTTTTAAACGTAAGAAGATGGAAGTCAAAGCTTAAAATTACCCTAATGAGATAATAAAAAGAAATAAGTGTAATCAAATATCCAACGTATCTGATTATCTTCATAATATCTTAAACATCTTAAGAAGGTAGAAGATTATTTGTCAAGTTTTAAAATGGTGATTTCGTAATCCCTCACTCAGATGGGGAATAAGCCCGAGAGGGGTATTGGAGAAACCCAAAATGCGGCTACCTTAAATGGTCCATAGAAATCCTTACTTTGGTTGGTTTTAATCAGAAACCCATTTCAACGATAGATCGATTCGTAGGATTCATTTATATTCAATCCATCCGCGTTCTATGGGTTTCGGAAATACTCCTGTCGGGCTTAAAATGATTTCCCCGTTTCAGTGAGGCATTACGTGATTTCTGAAAAAAATAAAAATGTCATGATGAACTTGTTTCAACCTCTGATAAAATCAACGAATTAGTAGACTCTAAACAAGGTTCAGGGTGACCAATTTGGACTTTTTCAGAGCGCCCCAATTAAGATATGCCTTCTTTAGGGAAGTTGAATTTGGGTGGGTCGTATGGTAGGATTCATAAAAGAAATTCAAGGCTCGAGTTCTTTTTAAATATTTCGGGGGTGAATAAAAATTATGTGCGGGATTGTGGGTTTTTGGGGATTATGGAGTCAGGCCATCCTTGAAAAAATGACACGATTGATCCGATACCGGGGGCCCGATGATATAGGATTCTATTTCGCTCCAGCCCTTGACCGTTTTGTAGGACTGGGAATGTGTCGTTTAAGTATCATTGACCTTCATACGGGACACCAGCCAATCTGGAACGAGGATAGAACGAAAGTCATCATATTTAATGGCGAAATTTACAACTACCGTTTGCTTCGAACTTCTCTTAAAGCAAAAGGGCACGTTTTTACCACTCAAACAGATACAGAGGTGATTTTGCACGGATATGAAGAGTTTGGCCCGGAGGTGGTGAATCGCCTTGAAGGAATGTTTGCCTTTGCTATCTGGGATGATAAAACGAAGCAATTTTTTCTTGCCCGTGACAGATTGGGGATTAAACCTCTTTATTATTATCAGGCAGCAGATGGTTCTATTGCATTTAGCTCAGAAATAAAATCCATTTTACCTCTCCTTCCTCATAAGGAGATCAACCTGAAAAGTTTTTATCATTATCTATTATATGGTTTTGGAATGCGAGACGAAACCCTCTTCAAGGAAATTTATCAGATTCCCCCTGCCTGTTACATGATCTGGGAAGGGGGAAAACTAACCCTTCATCCATACTGGAGGCTCGAGAAGCAATCGTTCCAGGCAAAGTCCGAGGAAGACTGGGCCGAACAGATCCGGTCCACTTTATTAGAGGCTGTTAAATCCCACCTCGTGGCTGATGTGCCAGTAGGCATCACGCTTTCCGGTGGAGTCGATTCAAGCAGTATCTTGGCGTTGATGACCCGAGCCACTACAGATTCCCATATCCATGCAGTGACCGTGGGATATAATCGACCGGATGATGAAATACGATTTTCTCGTATCGCCGCTTCTCCGTATCACATTCAAATCCATGAGCGTTATTTTAGTATAGAGGAGACGGCTGATCATTTCCGTAAAATTATTTACCATCTCGAGGAGCCAATTGCTCATGCTGCTATGGGAACAACCTATTTCTTATCAAAGACAGTGAGAGAGCACCTTAAAGTTGTACTCATTGGCGAAGGCTCCGATGAGCTATTCTGTGGGTATCAAAATAACCGATTGTTTATGTTTCCTTTTTACTTAGCTCCCCGTTCGCTTATTCGTCACTATTATTTAAGAATAGGAACCGTGATGCCATCATCAGAGGAGATCGAATCTCTTCTTCAATCCGAAAGCCTTGATCGCCAAATATTCAGAGAGATGATCCATCTCTATGATCCCTACTTTAAAAAGGGACCCCTTGAGGAAAACAGCCTCCGCTACCAGATTGAAATTGAGCTGGTGGCTAAACAGCTTCTTCGCATCGATAAGTTAATGATGGCCCACTCGGTCGAGGCTCGTGTTCCTTTTCTTGATCGCGCTTTTGTTGAACTCGCCTTCTCCATCCCGTTTCACCTTAAGATAAAAAATAGAATGGAGAAGTATATCTTTCGCAAAGCTATGGAACCTTTGCTTCCCCATGAAGTAGTGTATCGTCCTAAGATGGGAAAGAAAGGAACACAAGTCTTGAAGTCCCCTCTGATAGAAGAGAGCCTGCTTCCTAAATTTGGTGACCTCCTTAAAGCAAAAAGAATCGAGCAAAGAGGTTTCTTTAAGGGAAAGGCCTTAGAAAAATATCTCTCCTGGCCCTTGTCCATTATGGATAGGGTCAACCCAGTTCGTTCCCGAATGAAGCCGAAATTCATCCTTGCAATACTGGCTTTTGAGATTTGGTGTCAGGTCTTTCTGGATGGCAAGTTGGAGGATTAGAAACATTGAACCCTTTAAAGAAAATTATACTTAATGATATTCCGAAACACCTTTAACAGGCTGGGCGTATGGCAAAGAATATTGGAGTAGGCTTGATTGGCCAAAGGGCAGGCGCATTCTTTATTTTTGATAGATTTGCGAACCGTTTCGGCTTTAGGGCTGTGCCAGACTTTCCAGAAGTTATATCCTTCTTCACGGACATTTCCCAGGGATTTCTTATATCCAAGGACGCAACAGGGCCAAAGATCACCATAAGGGGTAAGGTGGACATTGGTCAATCCAGCGTAGCAGGGAATGACTTGACGATTTTCCCTCATGATTTGGATAGCCAATTCATAATAAACTATTCTTAACGACTCGGTTAAGCGAGCAAGGGCCCGTTTGGTCTTTAGATTTGAGCAAATTTTTTCTGAAAACCCCCTCATCAATTCGGCGTACTCCTCTGCGGAGGGGGTAATAGGGTCGCCTATGTTGAGGAATTCCTCCCGTTGTTCAGCGATTTCATTCCGATAGCTTTGAATCCCCATGGAATGAACATATTCTTCAATTTCATGAAGATATTCCTTATTGAAGTTTGAGACTACGGTCCCAATTTCGAGATGAAGATTAGGATAATTTCTTTCAAGGCTCTTCAACCCTTGGAGGGTTTCGAGAAGTTTTTCCCAGTTCCCTTTTATCCCTCTGATCTCGTCATGGAGTTTACCTATCCCATCGAGAGAGGGTTTGATTGTAAGAGGAATGTTCACTCCTTTCTCTTTCATTTTTTCGAGAATAGCCTGTGTTTGACTGACCACCCTGTTTGGGGAAAGGGCATTGGTGGGGATATGGATAATTTTAGGATGAAGATGATCTAAGGCTAAGATAACGATTTCAAATAAATCGTCTCTGAGGAAAGGTTCCCCCCCGCTAATATTAAAAAAGTAGATCCTTCCCATGGATTTAAATATTCTTTGGATCTCTTCGGTTTGGAGTTCCTCATCCACGTGGCGATGGTGCATGGCATAGATCATCCATATCTTGCATGTCTTACAGCGACTTTGACAGAGATTGGTGACCGAAAATGTCAAAGTGATTGGACGGGGAGGTTTGATCAATCCCCAATAGGCCGTTTTAAAAGCGAGGGTTTTTGGATAAATCTCTTTAAGAAAATCTTTTGCATTCATTGGCCTGTCTTCTTATTCATCAGAGGAGGTCGTCTTCTGGAACACACCAAAAATAAAATCGCTCGGGTTTTCTTTAAGAAATTCATCTTCTGCCGCAAACAAATCGTCCAGTATCCTGTTTGTCTTCTCATCCTCATTCATAAAGTGATGGGCAATGTCCTTAAGGATAAGTCTCAAGAGATTCCCACCTAAATTTTTTATTTCGAGGGTCTTAAAATGTCTCTGAAGCAAAGGAAGAATATTTTCAGACTCCACTGCCTCTGATGGGTCGTAGAGTATCATTCGGAGGAGCCCGGGACGATATTGTTTCTTTTTGACTATCCCACTATTCCACTTCTTACGATACTCCACCGGTATTTTTTTTAAAAGGGCATTAGCGACTTGCAATTGCTTCTCATTCCATTGAAACCTGCTCGGACCCACGTATTCATTTACAATGAGAAGGCCCTCTGGGGCCAGGCCTTTTTTAACTCGAAGGAATAGACTTTCCAAATTCTCAAAATGGTGAAGGCTCCCGTTAAAGAGAATCATATCATAGATTGACGTCCCAAAATCAAAGTGGTTCACGTCCTCTACAAAAAATCGAATGTTAGTCAACCCAAAGGTTTTCGCCTTTTCCGAAGCCTTAAGGAGGCTTTGACGAGAAGTATCAAAGGCCTCGATGGAGCAAAAGCAGGAATATCGTGCAAATTTGATCTCCTGCAAACCTGTCCCACAGCCCGGTGAGACCGCCCTGAGAAAGTTCTTTTTGGAAAAATATTTTAGGCAGACATAATCAGGGAATTCAATGGCGGGATCTCCAGTGATTAGAAAATTAAAGCGTCTCAGGATTCTGGGAATTGACCGCCAATTCGTTGGAGGGACTTCACCCGTTTCCCATGTTTTTTGAATCCTCTGCTTTTTGGTCAGATAAAATCGGTTTAAAATCGGAATAAGCCCAGAGGATCGAATTTTATAATAGAGGTCCAAAAAATCTCCTACAGAAATGAGGTTAGTAGGTTTCATTAATTAAGTCTTCGGAGTTTTTAATTTGATCCGATTCAAATCCTGGTCAATTTTTTCTCGAACTTTTTCTAACGAAAACTCTGAGAGGTCTATCATCTTCTCTTCTTGTCCCACCAATTTTACAAATTCCGATACCTTATCATCATAGGAAATTACAAAGAAGGGAACTCCCATCTTATAAGCAAGAATGACCGCATGGAGTCTTTCTAAGATGCAGAAATCCATCTCTCCTAAGATGGCCATCATAAGGGTCGGATGATAATATCGTTCCAGGAGAAAAAAATGAGCCGGGTTCCCAAGACCTGCCTTGATCTTTCTTCCAAAGTCAAGATCATCCTCAAAATGTTTGAATGGATTTTGACTGATCGGAATGAAGAAGACATCGCATCCCTTTTCTTGGTTCAAATAGTGAACCATTCGAATCGTCTCGGAGACAGTTTTTTGATTGTCCGTCAATCCATCCCGGACATATCGCATATTGAGACCCACGAGGGGTCTGGAGCGCTCAGAGATTCCCCAGCTTTTTAAAATTTTTTTGGCTTCTTCTTTCGGAGAAGGCTCGAGGGAGAGGGCTGGATCGAGGACGAAGATCAATTCTCTTTTTATTCCGAGGTTACAAAGATTCTTATGAGAAAGAGGGTCTCTGACGGAGACCACATCGACCCGGGGAAGAACAAACTTGGTAAGAAGTTTGACTAATGGATCGGGAAAGGAGGTGGCTCCTATGGCATAAAAATGGGTTGAGGCGCCGAACCATTTTGCGAGAAGGGCGGCAAAAAATAGAAACTTACCCTTCATATCAAAGATTTTAAAGCGTTGGTATCCGGAATAAGTGTTGATTCGGTCAATAATCCCTCCCCCGCCAATCAGATAGATATGACTTCGGCAGATGGCTTTCAGTGCGGTTAAGCTTTTAAAATGGCAGGCAGAAACCTCTGGGTACCATAGAGTTATTTGCTTCGGACCGTGACAAATAACAGTAATTTGAGCCTTCGGTATGTATTTTTTGATCCGCTCGATGAGGACGTGTAGAATAGCATCGTCGCCCGTATTGTTTTTCCCATAGCCACCATGAATGGTGATTCTTGGATTCTCAATACCTTTTTGACGAAGCCAATCGATATAACCCTGCCAGAGACCAGGGACGTCATCAGGAATATTTTGAATCCTTTTATCCATCTTTTTTTTCTCTCAAGGAAGCCATTCCTCTCAACCGAATCATTCCTTTTTCAGAGGAATGATAACATTTTAAACAGCGAACGTGAATACATCTTTCTTTGATGATTCTCCCTTGAATTGGATCAATGGCTCCAACGGGGCAAATCGAAGAGAGTCGTTTCAGTTCCTCCTTATTAATCTTGCCGATTTTGGGATGGAGGCCCAAATACCAATGGAGCAAAGGGAGAATGGACTTCCCCCCGCAGAAAGAGCATTTAATTTCATCTAACCAATAAAGGATGGCATAGAGCCTTTTATAAATTGAATAGGCCACAGAAGTTCTTTCGGGGGATGGAAAGTTGGAAGGAATAGAACCTTCAACCCGATAATCATTGACTCTTTTAAGATATTTTATTGACTTCGGATTTAAACCTAATATCTTGGCACCCATATGATCGATGGCAAAAGGGTCAAATCCAGATAAACAATAGCCAAGGGGTTGGGATTGGCCAAACACAGCGCTCGAAAGGAGGTATCGGCCATCGAGGATATGGAGCGTATTTTTAAAATAATTTCCTAATGTCTCTATGCCTTCCTCTAACCGATGTGAATGGAGATGTCTCCTACTTTCCTTCGATAAAAAACCAAATAGATTCTTTACTGCTCCAGTCATTCCTGCGATACGGTGCCTCTTTAAAACAGGAAGGTTAATAATCCATTTAGCCTTTAGGGCAAGGTTCGAGATTTGAACTGATCCAATATTCGCAAGGTGAATCTCAGTATAGGCTTCTTTCTCCAAGTTGATCAATGAGACCTTTTTTTCTTCAGCAAACCTCTTGGCCCCAAGGATTTCAAAGGTGGCCTCCGTATCAAACTCAAAGCCACTCGATTCTCCGATAACAGGGATAGCGCCAATCTCCCGGATCTTAAAGATAAAAAACTCAATAAAACGAAGATCGGTCGTGGATTTTTCAAAGGGGGCAACGAAATTGGGTTTAATGAGAATGATATCCCCAGAGGATAGATTTGAAAGGGGGAGATCCAATTTTTCGACAAGGCCTTCAAGGAAAGAAAAGGGATCCCCACTTCCTTGAATTTTTATACAATAGATGAGGGATGGAGAGTTCGTCATATCAAGGTTTTAAACCAATTCACCGTTTCAGAAATACCTTCCTCAAAAGAGATCCGAGGAGAATAGCCCAAATCTTTTTTTGCCTTTTCAATTGAAAATTCACGATCCCAAACAGTGGAGGCAATATTATGCCGGGTGAAAATAGGCGGATTTCCTGTCATCTTTGAGATCATCTCAAAACCATATGCCAATAGGTACATGAACCAAACGGGAACATAGGGATAAGGGGCCTTTTTCTCCCAAGCCTTCATCACAAGAAGGCGTAACTCATCTAACCCGATCGATCGTTCAGAGGTGATAAGATAGATTTCTCCAGGCCGTCCTTTCCGAGAGGCCTGGATAGCGGCTTGAACTACATCCTTGACATGAACCAAGGGAGTTAGATTTTTCCCAAATCCCACACGTGGAAAGATTCCTTTTCTCATCCATTGGCATATCCTATAAAATTCTCCTTTTCCATTCACCCCGTAAACCATGCAAGGTCTGAGGATGACCACAGGAATACCCAATTGTTTCCCCAACTCCATTGCAATCCTCTCACTTTCTAATTTACTCTTCTGGTATGGAGTGACAGGTTGAGGAATGTCCGATTCGTCTACAATTTTTTTCTTAATCAAACCCATCGCAGCCGTTGAACTGAAGTGAATGAATTTTTTTATTTTTGAAGGATGCTTACCGCATTCAAGGATAAGGTTTCTGGTCCCTTCGACATTCACCTTGAAAAATTTCTGATAGGCACTACTGGATAGGGCAGAAACATGTCCTTCTGCTGCCAGATGAAAGACATAATCCATTCCTTCAGATATCCCAGAGAGTGTTTCAGGATAGGTTAGATCCCCTGGCCAAAGTTCGATATTCTTCGAGGAATCAAATTTGAGGTTTGAACTTTTTGACCGAACTAATAATCGAGCATTCATCCCTTGGGATAAAAGTTCCTTAACAAGGTATTTCCCTATGAATCCTGTTCCACCTGTAACCAGGGCTTTCATGAAGATTCTTGCTCCGATATTTTTAACTCTCCAGTGAGAATGTCTCCTAACTTCTCCCAGGAAAATTTTTCTTTTGTATGGCTTGCATTTTGTGAAAGGCTCTTTAGAATTTCTGGCTCAAGACTTTTTAAAATGGTTTTAGCAAGAGTTTCTGGATCACCCGGAGGAACTATCCAGCCATTCACTCCATCTTCGATAATCTCTGGTAACCCCCCCACACAAGTGCCAATCACAGGTCGATCCAATCCATAGGCTAATTGGCTGATAGCACTTCCTGTGGCAGAAAGATAAGGCTGAATGACCAGATCGGACGCAGCAAAATAGAGTCCAACTTCTTCATTAGGAACATAATCATCCACTATCTTTATTTTAGGACCCATTCGATGAATATCAATTTGACGAAGGTATTTCTCCTTATCCTTCCAGAATTCTCCAACAATGAGCAAGGTCACCTCTTTTTCTTTGAGGACTAATGGCATGGCATCCAATAAGACATTGAGTCCCTTATAAGGTCTTACAAAGCCAAAAAACAATAAAACGGGGCCTGTCAATCCAAGTTTTTGTTTTGCTTCTTCTCGAGTATATCGCTTAACGCCAAGGGGGGCATAGG
>Ga0209102_1001829_pt1 | contig 10440 bp, 13 predicted proteins | sample ConPoolayeHmetaG_FD_185483 | JGI IMG/M metagenome (GOLD analysis project Ga0209102, IMG submission 185483) | Hot spring microbial mat communities from California, USA to study Microbial Dark Matter (Phase II) - Cone Pool mat layer H metaG... ... | reverse complement strand
CGCCGGAGGAAATGGCTGATCTTTTAGCCTTTCTCTATTTTCTCCATTTCATTGATGAGCCTGGAAATCCCGATATAGGGAAGAGATTATTCTTAGATAAAGGATGTGCTAAGTGTCATTTCATGGAGGGAAAGCCAGGGGAATGGATGTCCATCGATCTTTCTAAATATCAAGGAAAAACCCAAATGGAAATCATCGCCAGTATCTGGAATCACAGTACTGAAATTCAGAAAGCAGCTCAAGAAAAGGGATTTCAATGGCCTCAGTTCAACCGGGGAGAGGCTTCAGATCTCCTTGAATATATTCGTTCGGCAAAGAAAAGATTTTGAGTTTCAAAACACTCTTTATTCGCTATGAGGAGATCATCCTCCCTTAGGTAAAAATGAAAAGGTTAAAAGAAAAGGGGTAACAATGAAGAAACCCGTGAAATATGTCATCCTCGCTTTTCTTTTTATCGGCTTCTTTCTCCTTAACCGAGCTCTTATAAAACCGGCCGAAAAAGGGTCGGAGGGTCTTATTTCAGGAGATGTAAAAGAGGGATGGAAAGTCTTCTCTAAGAAAAAATGTAATGCTTGCCACTCTATCTGGGGGGAAGGGGGAAAGGGAGGCCCTGATTTGGGTAATCTTCCAGAGGTCTATAAAAGTCCATCCCAATTGGCTACGCTGATATGGAATCACGGACCTCTCATGTGGGGGAAAATGGGGGTCCAAAAGATTCCTTATCAAAAAATGGATAAAAAAGAGATGGTAGATCTATTTGCTTTCCTTTACTTCCTTCGATACATGGAGGAACCTGGAAACCCTATAAAAGGGAAGAGAGTCTTTGAAACGATAGGGTGCGTAAAATGCCATCCCCTTAAAGAGGGGTTAAAAGAAGATCTAAGACGGTGGGCCATGTATGTGAATCCAATTTTGTGGGCCCAAATGATGTGGAATCACGCCCCCCAGATGGAAAAAGAGATGAGAGTGAGAGAGATGCAATGGGCAAAATTCAAAGGTAACGAAATGGTTGATCTTATAGCCTATATTAGAAGTCTCAATCCAGGAGTAGAAAAAGTTCATCTCTCTTTAGGGAATCCCGATACTGGAGAGATCATTTTTAAAAGAAAAGGATGCTTTGAATGTCACCGACCTGAGGGAAAACTCGCTCTCTCAAAAATAAGAGAGTTCCCAAGCACGATTGCTCAACTCAGTGGGGCCATGTGGAATCACTTTCCTGAGATGTGGAAAGAAATTGAAAAAAGGGGAATGATCCGACCCATTCTTTCCGCTCAGGAAATGGCCGATTTAGTCGCCTATCTATTTTCAATTCAATATTTTGATCCTCCAGGAGATGGGGTTCGGGGAAAGGCGGTTTTTATGAAAAAAAGATGTGATCTCTGTCACTTAAGGGAAGGAAGGGGACCTGACCTAACAAAACTAAAGGAACGTTTTACTCCTATTTCAATGGCTCAAACCTTATGGAATCATGGGCCTAAGATGTGGGAGGAGATGAGCAGAGCTAAAATCCCATGGCCGACCATCGATCCCCAGGAACTTGTAGATCTCATGGAATATTTAAACCGAGGAAAACCCTGAAGATTCTATTTTCTTTGGAGGAAGAGATGATCTCTTTAGAATGGCTTAAGAGGACGGAACTTTTTAATGGTTTAATGGATTCTCAGCTCGAAGTCCTATTATCCCGATCCATCCTCAAATCCTATTCTGAAGGAGCCACTCTATTTCTTCAAGGTGAGGAAGCCAATTACCTTTTCATATTAATTAAGGGACTTATTGAACTCACTATAAAAACAAAAGAACAGACCCAATTCGTAGCTTCTAAAATAGAAAAGGAAGGAGCCGTCTTTGGAACGGCCTCTCTCATGGAACCTTTCCAATACAATGTTTCAGCTACCTGCTTAAAGCCTTCTGAGGTTTTAATGATTAATGCAAAGTGGCTGAGGGAAAGGATGATGGAAGATCCGATGATGGGATTGGAGATCATGAAAAAATTAGCCGCTCTCTATTTTAGTCGTCTAAATACCTTACGCGCAGGGATTTCGAATTTCATCAAGGAATTCAAGGGGAAATCCTTATGAAAAAAAATCATTCAGGACGTTTCCGGATTCGGATACCTGATCGGACCTGGTACGAAGAGAATGTTGGATGTGAAAACGCCTGCCCTGTAAACACGAGGGCTTCTCGATACATCTCTGCTATTTCCCAGGGCGACTTTAATCGAGCATTTCAGATCAATCGAGAAGACAATCTATTCCCTGCCATTTTAGGTAGGATATGCGTTCATCCCTGCGAAGAAAAATGTAGAAGGGGAATCTTAATTGATTCTCCTATTTCCATATGTTCTTTAAAGAGGGCATCTTCGGATTATCGGAGCTCAGCTCCTCTCGTTAAAGGAACATTTCAAAAGAGGGACAAGAAAGTAGCCATCATTGGAGCTGGTCCATCCGGGCTTTCCGCGGCTAATGATCTTGCAAGACTTGGCTATTCGGTGACGATTTACGAATCTTACCCCATTCCGGGAGGAATGCTCAATGTGGGGATTCCACCCTATCGCCTCCCAAGGAAGATCATTCAAGAAGCAATTGATGAAATTAAGAAACTGGGGGTTAATATTTTAACTTCAACCCCGGTTGGAAAGGAGTTAAATTTAGAAACCCTGAGAGAGACCTATGATGCCGTCTACATTGCTGCAGGTGCCCATAAGGCCGAAAAACTTGGTATTCCTGGAGAAAATCTTAAAGGGGTGATCCATGGTGTAACCTTTATGAAAATGGTCAATTTCAAAGAAGAATTGGAGATCGAAGGCAAGAGGGTAGCAGTAGTAGGGGGTGGAAATACTGCAATGGATGCTTCCCGATCCTCCATTCGATTGGGAGCAAAAGAGGTGATGATTCTTTATCGAAGAACAAGGGAGGAAATGCCTGTTGACCCAAGAGAACTTGAACAAGTGGAGGAAGAGGGTATTAAAATTTACTATTTAACCCAGCCAATTGAGGTTTTATCTAATGATGGTATAAATGTTTCTCGCCTCAGATGTATAAAAAATCGATTGGGAGAACCTGAAAAGGATGGAAGAAGAAGACCGATTCCCATCGAAGGCTCTGAATTTGAAATGGATATTGATATGTTAATACCTGCTGTAAGCCAATCTCCAGATATTTCATTTCTTCCCGAGGAGATAGGGCTTGAGATTTCAAAATGGGATCGCCTTGCAGTTAATCCTGAAACATTTGAGACAAATGTCTCAGGAATCTTCGCAGGAGGCGATTTTATTACCGGCCCAAGAGATGTCATCAGAGTTATTGCAGATGGAAGAAGGGCAGCCCTTTCTATTCATCAATATTTAAGCGGGAAAAGATTTGAAAAGCGAGAGGCTTATTTTAAACCTGTTATTGATCTTGAAATAGATTCTGAGATTGAAAAGATTCCCCGACAAAAAACAAGGACAATTTCCCTTAGTGAAAGAAAATCTCTTGAGAAAGAGGTTGAACTTGGATTTTCAAAAGAAGTAGCTCAAATAGAGGCAAAACGATGTCTTAGGTGCCATATTTTTACTATCTTTGATCGATCAAAGTGTATCCTATGCGGTGGGTGTGTGGATATCTGTCCGAAATCTTGTCTTCGACTGGCAAGATTGGATGAAGTGGAAGGTGATGAGAAATTCTTAACCCTTATAGAATCGCTTTACAAATTACCTTTTGAAGAAGTAGAAAAAAAGAATTTAGCAACTGTAATGATAAAAGATGAATCAAGATGTATCCAGTGTGGCCTCTGTGAAAAAAGATGCCCTACAGGTGCAATTACAATGGAGGAATATCATCGTGAATCTTCATTTTATTATTCAACTTAGGATTAAGGAGAAATAGGGAATGGATAAAGGGATCCTTAGAAGAATTTCAGAATCATCGGTCTGGCGATCCTTCTTTAGAACAGGAATTCCTGATACAGACCTGAAACGCTCAATGTTTATGTATCACAATTTCTTTCTCCATATTTTTCCTGTAAAGATGAAACGTCATGGTCTTAGATTTAGTTATACATTTTGTCTCGGAGGAATCTCCTGCCTTCTCTTCATTATTCTGACCGTGACTGGAATCCTTCTCATGTTTCTTTATACTCCTTCAATTGAAAGGGCTTATTTTGATATGAAGGCATTAGCCCTTGTCTTTAATGGGAAGATATTGAGAAATCTTCATCGATGGTCTGCCCATGGCATGGTCGTTACGGTTTTTTTGCATATGGTAAGGGTATTTTATACCCGTTCATACCGTCCCCCAAGGGAATTTAATTGGGTTATAGGAATAGGGCTTCTCATATTAACGCTTGCATTAAGTTATACGGGGTATCTTCTTCCATGGGACCAACTGGCTTACTGGGGAATTACAGTTGGAACAACGATCATGAGTTATGCACCATTTATTGGGAAACACCTTCGATTCTTTATGCTTGGGGCGGAAGAGGTTGGACATGAGGCTCTTCTTCGTTTTTATGTTCTTCATTGCGTTATGCTTCCTTTTTTAACTGCCGTTCTTATGGCTATTCATTTCTGGAGAGTTAGGAAGGATGGAGGGATCTCGGATCCCCTTTAAAATTTTGAATCTTGAAAATTGAATTTATAATTCGGGGGCATGAATGGAAGATCAAAAAGATAAAATATTTTTAAAAGATCCAAATAAAACTTATGGGCTTATGGAAATTGTAGACGGAACCTCTCCGATAGTGGAAAAAAGGGTTGAGGATACGGTTGATACCTTTCCTCATTATATCATCCTACTGATTATTTGCTCGTTAATGGTAACATTTGCTCTTCTTATAATCTCCCTATTTTTTGATGCACCTCTTGAGGACCTTGCCAACCCCCTCGTTACTCCTAATCCTGGAAAGGCACCATGGTATTTTACAGGCATCCAGGAACTCATTCATTACACAACAAAACCGGTCATTCCTGCAATCATTATCCCAGTGCTAATCATTTTGTGGCTTCTCTCAATTCCTTATATAGATAGAAAACCAAAAACATCTATTGGATCTTATTTAAATAGAATATTTGTAGGTGGTGAGAAACGAAAGATTCTCGTCACTCTTTTTACTGCTTTTATCTTTGGAGCGCTTATTTTTACGATTATAGGCTCCCTATTCCGAGGGGAAAACTGGAGTTTAGTTTTACCATGGAAATAATATTTTTTATTGTAAAATGGAGTTTCCTATGGATACCAAATCAGATTCAGAAAAAACAATCTCTCGAAGAAAATTGATTGGTTATGCATGGATTGGAGCCGTTGCAGTGGTTATCGGTGAACTTATCGCAGGCACATTTGCGTTTCTTTGGCCTAAAAAGAAAGAAGGTAAAGGGGAAAAGATCTTTATAGCAGGAAAAGTCAATGACTTTAAAGTTGGCGATATCATTTATTTTCGTAAGGAAAGGGTATATGTTCAAAGGTTGGAGCAGGGTTTTATTGCTTTTTCAGCGATATGTACACACCTTAAATGTATTGTGAATTGGAATGAAGTGAAAAAAATGTTTGAGTGCCCATGCCATGGTGCGAAGTTCAATCCAAATGGAGAGGTGTTAGAGGGTCCCCCTCCACGACCACTGGATTTATTAAAACTTCAGATTGTGGAAGAGAAGATTGTTGTTAATTTCAAAGAACCTATTGAGAGAAAAAGATTTGAACCCTCCCAAATTTTAAAGGGATAGATAAAATGGAAAAGAAGATATTCTTAGCCACAGTTCTTACTATTGCCATTGCAATTTATCTTACGGTCTATTGGTTACTTGAACCTCGAAGGGTTAAGGTTGAAGCTGAACAGATGAGAACTTTGGCCGCTCAAAAGGGTAAAGCCCTCTATATGACCCATTGTGCAAGCTGCCATGGGGAAACAGGAGGGCCACAGAAGAGAATTAGGGCTATAAATTCAAAAAATTATTTAAAGTCGGTAGACGATAATATTCTTTATAAGATTATTGAAAGGGGCATACCAAAAACAGGAATGGTGGCCTTAGGAGACAAAGAGGGTGGTCCCTTAAACCCTGAACAGATTTATGACTTGGTTGCATTCATTCGAAGCTGGGAAAAGGGCGCTCCAGAGCTAAAAGAGGAACCTATTCAGAAGGAACGGCCATTCTTCACGCAAGAAGAAGCCAGTTATGTGGGCTCAAAGTCATGTATTGAATGTCATGAAAGTATTAATAAAGCTCATATTGAGACATGGAGAAATTCCCCAATGGCAAAAAGAGCATTTTTCCATATTCTTTCAGAAAAGGATAAAACAAAATGTACCCCCTGCCATGCTACAGGATTTGATTCCGAAAAGAAGACTTTTACTGAAGAGAATGTTGGCTGTGAGGCATGTCACGGCCCTGGAGAAAAGTATCAGGATATGATGGCGGGTAAAGCCCCAGAAGAGGGGGGAAAGATTGCAATAGAAAATGCCCTTAAGGCTTGTACTCGCTGTCATAAGGCTCATATTTCAAAACAAGACCACATAGAATTAGCAAGAAAAGGCCTAATCCCTTATCCGTAAGGGTTGTGATCAGTAGGGTCAGGTTAAATTCTTAACCACTTCTTAATAAATTTGCAATCTTTTTGAACCTCTTTACTGTATCAGTAATTAGACATGCATAATCAATGGGCGATTCCACCAAAGGAGTGAAATGGAGTATATGTAGCCAAGGAGAAATAGGAGAAAATGAACATGGTGGATTTAAATTTCATAAGGCATAATATGGGAAACGTCCCTATGTTTTAATTGGTTAGAAAAAGAAATTGACCAGTTGATTTATAAATTGTATGATTTACCAGAAGAGAAGATAAAAAATAATTGAAGGTAAAAAATGAAGACAGTTGAAGAGATAATAGAGACCTTAAAGGGTTTAAATCAAGAAGTAAGAAAACAATATAAGGCAGAGGTGATAGGAATATTTGGTTCTTATGTGCAGGGTAAACAAAAAAAGAAAAGCGACCTCGATGTTCTTGTAAAATTTCATGAAGGAGCAACACTTTTTGAACTTGTTGGTCTTTCCATTTTTCTTGAGGAAAAACTTGGCGTTAAGAAAGTCGATGTAATTCCTTATGATGCGGTAAGAGCGGAAATCAGGAATAGAATTTTTAAAGAGGCAGTTTACCTGTGATGGATAGGGATATAAAACTTTATCTGAAAGATATATTGGAAGCAATGGAAGCAATTGAAAAATTTGTTAAAAATATGAATTTTGACGAATTTAGAAATAATGACCTTGTTTCAAGTGCAGTTATTAGAAAATTTGAAATAATAGGAGAAGCTACACGAAATATCCCCCAGGAGATAAGAAAGAAATATCCTGATATACCATGGAGGACAATAGTAGGTTTTAGGGACAAACTTATCCACTTCTATTTTGGTATTAAATATGAACTTGTCTGGGAGACAATAAAATCAAAAATTCCTAAACTCAAAGAAGGAATAAAAAAGGTAATTGAAGACATAGAAAAAGAGAAATTGAAGAATTATTCAAAATGAATAGGAGAAAACAGGTATAATCCGTCCAAATGTGGTTATTGATGAATTTATCGTTATGCCAAAACATATCACGGCATTATAATTATTAACGAACGTAGGGGCACGTTGCAACGTGTCCTTATGGATTAAAAGAGATTATTGCTTTTAAACCTTGTGTAACAACCATCTTCCCCTCTCGGTCGATAATCAGACAATCGATTCCTTTGGTCCTTTGACAAAGGGAGAAGCCTTTTTCAGGTCCAAGGACAAATATAGCGGTAGCCATGGAATCGGCAAGGATTCCTTCTTTGCACAAAACTGAAACACTTTGGCATCCTTCCGCGGGAAGACCGTCTCTGGGATTTATGATATGGTGATATCGTTTTCCTTGATAGATAAAATATTTTTCATAATCCCCTGATGTAGCAATTGCCCCTTTTGACAATTTAATCTTAGCTATGATTTTTTCTTTATCTCTTGGATTCTGGATCCCGATAGACCAGGGCTCGCCAAATTTCATTCCTCCAACTTTTAAATCCCCCCCTGCATTGACAATAAGATTTCTATACCCCAGTCCTCTCAATATATCGAAGGCGCGATCCACGGCGTAGCCTTTTGCAATTCCTCCGAGATCGATGGACATTCCTTCCTTTTTTAAAAAGATTTTTCCATCCTGGCTAATCATGATATTTTTGAAATCTACTAAATCTAAAACCCTCTTTAACTTTTCTTCTGAAAGTGGATGTCCCTTTGTCCTTGCCGTTCGCCAGAGCTCGATGAGAGGACCTACAGTAATATCAAATGCTCCATCCGATCGTTCAGAGATTTCTATGGACTTCTTAATCACATAAAATGTCTCAGGTGAAACTCTGACCCATTTCCTCCCGGCGGATTGATTGATAAGAAAGACATCACTTTCCTCAATCGTTGGGCTCATCAATTGCTCAATTCTCCGAATCTCTTGGAATGCCTGAAGCGCTGATTTTTCTGCTTTCTTTTGATTATCTCCGATGAAGGTAATTTCAACAATTGTCCCCATTAAGACTTGATGAAATCTAAACAATTCATCCGAGAAGGAGGAGTGGGGAAAAACAATTAGAAAGAAAAGGAGGAGGGAAACATAAGACTTCAAAGCTCTAAGCGAATTAAACTGATTAATCAATTTTTAATATAGCCCTCTTTCTTTACTTTTTCGTATATCTCTTTGGCTTTCTCGAGGCTATCAAATATGAGCACTGCTGTGATGGTGGCTCCAGAAATTGAATCCACCTTTGGGTCAAAGGAAAAGGGTTTAAAGATGGATCTTCCAATCACTCTATTTTTCAATTTCTTTATATCCTCATCAGACCAGTTCTGATTACCCACTTTAGTCATCTGGATGGGTATGATATCAATCACCTTCCCTTCGGAGTCGAAGGTGTAAAAAAAGAAAGTATCATGACAGATATCACAGACGGCCCGTCTTGTGGCTAATTTTGAAAAAAGATTTTTTTTATAATCGCCAAAATTAACCCTCCCGATATAAATTGAATCCCCGTCTTTCAAAACAACCCTCTTCAATTCAACTACCTTCCCTCCCGAACTCTCCATTCCCATCCTTGCCTTTACGATTAATTCTTCTTCTGTAAGAGGAGGTTTTAATGCCTCCCCTTCATAAATTGACCCTATCTTTGGTTTCAAAAGCGAAAGATCGTATTGGAGCACCGCCTTTGTCTCCTCGATCAACTTCTGGCTCGATTCGATGAGCCCTAAATGAGTGCTTACCACAATTCCCCTTCCCTCTCTGTCTTTTCTTACCCATATCATAAAAGGAGTGCGAGGACTTCCAACCGCTTGATGGGCTTCAAAATTTGTATCTGGCAGAATCGGGTAAGGAATTTGATGTCGATTCTTAAACTCCCTCACCTCCTCCCAATTATTCCCGGCAGCAATCCCAATCATCTTAACCTTTCTTTTAAGCCTCGGATCCTTTTCAATTAAAAGATAACTTTCCTTCAAGATTGGCGCCTGTCTTTCACAATTCAGACAATAAGTATTGAGGTATTCAATGAGAATAAGGGAACCGTAAATATCGTCAAATTGGTAAATTTTCTTCGGAGAAAGACCAAGATAGGCGCGATCCTCTTTAGAAAGGGGAAATTTAAAAGTTAATGTCGGAAAGGGAACAGCAAACCCAATTATTTTCGTTTCTTCACTCATCATTTGATAGGGGAGAAGAATAAAGAGAACGAATCCCAAATAAATCCACTTTTTTTTACTTCTCATGGCCAAACCTCACGCAGCCTTTCCACATCCTCTGGACGATCCACATCCCATCGTTCTTCAAGTTCTCTCCATTGCCAACCCAATTTCTTTAGTCGTGTTCTTGTTTCTTCTAAGACAGAAGAGCTTCCCCAAGATATTCCCTTAAAGAGGGAAGAGTCGTATTTTCTCAGCCCAATGAGGACATAGCCTCCGTCCTCAGCAGGAATTAAAACGGCAGGGGTCCCCTGGATTAAAGTTTCTTTAGCCTCTTTTAAATCAGTTTTTGTAAGGGAAGGACAGTCCGTACCGATAAGAATGGCATAGGGAACCTGTTTTAATGTTTCTTCAAAGGCATGGGCCATTCGCCTTCCCAAATCCCCTTCGATTTGAGAGCGGAGCGAAACCTTAAACCTTTTAGCACAATGAAGAAAAAAGGGGTGATCCGTTGTTGGAGTGCACCATAGTTCTATAGAACCAACAGCCGCCCGGGTAACTATTTTTAGGGTATGGATCGTCAATTTTTTATATAGATCCGTAACTCTTTCAACGTTTAGGGAGGAAAGAAGTCTTGTCTTTACTCTTCCAGATATGGGGGCTTTGGCAAAGATAAGGATCCGACCTTCTAAATTTTCCATATATTTATGATAGAATTGGGCCAAATGATTATGGATAATAAAGTCTTACCAGTTGTTTTGGATCGGCCTTCAGAAAATAGGC
>Ga0209102_1001827_pt1 | contig 10445 bp, 11 predicted proteins | sample ConPoolayeHmetaG_FD_185483 | JGI IMG/M metagenome (GOLD analysis project Ga0209102, IMG submission 185483) | Hot spring microbial mat communities from California, USA to study Microbial Dark Matter (Phase II) - Cone Pool mat layer H metaG... ... | reverse complement strand
TCTCCGTCACCCTGGGGAAGGAGGTGAGGGTGGAATCGCCGGACGAAGTGATAGCAGGGCGCGCAATTGACATTGACGTAAGCGGCGCGTTGATAGTACGAGATAAGGATGGCTCGGTAAAGAAGGCGATAGCCGGGGACTGTATTCATTTGAGGGAAGCAGGACCAAAGACAAGTGAGAAAGCTGCCAAGAGTCAGTAGTCGGTGTCGCAATGGTATCTGAAGGCTAGGTGGTTGTAAGATGCTGCAACTGTTTGTTATTGCCGCCTATTTGGTTGCCGTAATTGCCATAGGTGTATGGAGCAGGCGGAGGGCAGGAACTCAGGATGGTTTTTTTGTTGCTCACCGTCGCGGGAGCCTGTCGCTAGTGACTGGCTCGCTCTTGGCGACCGCGGTTGGAGGGTCGGCGCTGGTAGTGACCGCTAGTTGGGGATTCAGTTTTGGGTTACCTGGTGCTTGGTGGCTTCTGGTTGGGTCCGTTGGGCTCCTGGTGTTGGGTTTTTTTTTCGCCAGGAAGGTCAGGGGCGCTGGGGTTTATACCCTTCCAGAGCTGGTAGAGAAGCAATATGACCGGCGCGTCGGTCTGGCAGCATCGGTTCTCATAGTGGTTGCCTGGGTGGGTGTGGTGGCCGGGCAAATTGTGGCTGCGGGAAGCTTCCTGTCCGTTCTGGGAATCGGCTCTGCCACTTCTTGGATGATTGTATTCACCTCGGTTGTGGTGATTTACACGGTGCTTGGTGGGCAATTGTCGGTTCTTCGCACAGACGTTTTTCAGGCCGCGATAGTGTTTGGCGGGATTTTGGCTGCTCTGGCTGCGGTTCTGTCTCGGGTGGGTGGATTAGGTGGCCTTAAGGCTTGTCTCCCGCCCGACTACTTCGGTCTTCCGCTAAGTCCCGGGTTTGATGCAAAGGCACTCTTATCCCTTTTGATTCTCGTCGGAGCGACCTATGTCGTGGGCCCTGACATGTATTCCCGTCTTTTCTGTGCCAAAGGGCAGAAGACAGCTCAGCAATCAGCCATCTTGTCGGCCTTCCTCTTTGTGCCCCTGGCTTTTGCCATTGCTGTCATCGGGATGAGCGCTAGAGTCCTCTATCCTCAAATTGCATCTGGCGACGCCTTCCCGCAGGTTGTGGCAGAGCTTCCTTCTCCCGGACTAAGCAGCCTGATTCTGGCTGCCGTAATCGCTGCGCTTATGTCTTCAGCGGATACGTGCCTGCTCAGCCAGAGCATCATCCTTACGCAGGATGTTATCAAGAGATTCCACCCTCTAGATGAAAGAAAGACTGTTCTGTTGACTCGATTGGGCTTGGTTGCGCTGGCTATTCTGGCGCTGGGTCTGGCATTGGCTTTGAAGCAGGTTTATTCATCTCTGATGTTCGCCTATACCATCTTCACCTGCGGATTGGCTGTTCCTGTGATTGCCGGATTCTACAGACAAAAGCTGAAGGTGACGCCGAACGGCGCTCTGGCAGCTCTGATAGGGGGCGGAATAACAGGTCTTCTGGGCAGGATACCGGGTCTTCATGTTCCCCTCAAGGACGACCTCGGGCTTATTGGCTTTGCCGCGAGTGCCGTTCTCCTTTTCGGGGTGAGCCTGCTCGCCAGGAATGAACGGTCAACAAGAGGCTCCGGCTGGCGGGGAACAGGCTGACCGCAGTAGCGAAGCCAAAATAGCTCACGATGACATAGCTTGGCCTACGCTGCTATAATGATGCCGTGCTGGTCACCATCATCGGTTTGGGGTTAATCGGAGGTTCGATTGGGTTAGCCTTAAGACGAGGGAGGGGCAGGAAGTGGGAGGTGGTCGGGTATAGCCGGCGTCAAGAAACCGTAGCCAGAGCCCTCGACCTCGGCGCCATCGACAGGGGCGAAGCCAATCTAAGGGACGCTGTAAGGCAGGCCAGCATGATTATCATCGCCACGCCTGTGCTGACAATGAAGAAGATCTTGTCTGACATAGCTCCTCATCTTCCTGCCGGCTGCATTGTGACCGATGTTGCCAGCACCAAGGTGAGGGTCATGAGGTGGGCTGAGGAGATGCTGCCGCCGACGGTGGATTTCGTTGGTGGACACCCGATGGCTGGAAAGGAGACATATGGCATCCAGGCGGCTAATGCCGACCTGTTCCGAGGCTGCGTATATTGTCTGACTCCATCGCAGAAAGCTTCAAGAGAGTCGGTAGGTACAGTCGTAGGCATGGTCAAGAGACTGGGCGGCACGCCTTTCTTTATTGATGCTCAAGAGCACGATGACCTTGTAGCGGCCATCAGCCACCTACCCATGCTGATTTCAGCGGCTCTCGTCTCCTCCACTACGGAGGACCCTTCCTGGTCTAACAAGATGTCCAGGCTGGCGGCTTCCGGCTATCATGACCTTACTCGCCTGGCGTCGGGGAATCCTGAAGTAAACGCTGACATCTGCCTTACCAATCGGGAGGCCATCATCAAATGGATAGATGAATTCATCGCGGAACTCCAGAGGTATCGCCAACTGGTGGCTGACGGAGACAAGCGTCTAGAAGAAGCCCTCACGGAGGCTAACAAGGCCAGGCAACAATGGCTGGATCAGACACGGTAAGAATCGTCGAATCCTGCGGCAGACTGGAAGGGGAGGTGGTTCCTCCCGGGGACAAGTCCATCTCCCATCGTGCTGCCATCCTGAACAGCGTAGCCAAGGGGGAGGCTGAGATACGCAATTTTGCTCCAGGGGCGGATTGTCTGTCCACCGTGAGGTGTCTTAGGGCTCTTGGCGTGAAGATTGTGAGGAAGAATTGGGATGAGTCGCCTGCACTACTGGTGTCGGGTAGGGGGGGAGGCAGCTTACTGGAGCCCGGTAACGTGCTCGATGCTGGAAACAGCGGCACTACAATGCGGCTTCTAGGCGGTCTTCTGGCCAGCCAGCCGTTCTTATCTGTGATTACCGGGGACGCTTCTTTGCGCAGGCGTCCTATGGGCAGGCTGATCGAGCCGTTAAGGCTGATGGGGGCTGAGGTCTGGGGAAGGGGACAAGATTCGTTTGCCCCCCTGGTCATCAGGGGAAAGAGAGAGCTGTGGGGCATAGATTTCGCCTTGCCAGTTGCCAGCGCTCAGATTAAGTCGGCAATCCTGCTGGCGGGCCTTTTTGCCCGGGGCAAGACCGTGTTACACGAGCCGGCGCCTTCTCGCGACCACACAGAACGGATGCTAAGGCTGATGGGAGCTTCTCTGGAAATCCGGCCAGGGTCAATCTCATTGCAGCCCCTCGACCGCCCTCTGGCTGCCCTCAGTTTGCGAGTGCCCGGAGACATCAGCTCAGCAGCCTACTTTCTGGTTGCGGGTGCCATCCATCCCAATGCCAGAATAGTGATAAGGGGCTGCGGAATCAATCCCACCCGAACGGGCATCATAGATGCGCTTGTTGCCATGGGCGGCAGGATAAGAATGGATAACCAGCGGGAGGAGGGGGGTGAACCCGTGGCTGACATTGTGGTAGAATCTAGCCAGTTGCAGGGCGTGGAGATTTCCGGTTCTATTGTCCCCCGCCTTATCGATGAGATTCCTGTGCTGGCTGTAGCTGGCTGTGTTGCCAGGGGCAAAACTGTGGTCAGAGATGCGGCTGAACTGAGGGTAAAGGAGTCAGACAGGATTGCGACTGTGGTCAGCGAGCTATCCCGTCTGGGCGCCAAGATAGAGGCGCTGCCGGACGGGATGATTATCTATGGAGGCTGCACCCTATCGGGGGCAGAGGTTGACAGCCATTTTGACCACCGGTTGGCCATGACTTTGGCGGTAGCTGGGCTGATGGCCGAAGGCAAAACGACTATCAACAATGCCCACGTAGCTCGCATATCGTATCCGGCCTTCTGGCAGGCGTTGTCGTCGCTGACAGACAGAGAACCAGAGTAGCATTGCTGGACAGCAACTAGGAAGCAGAACATCATAGGAGGGTGACGTGTCTACAGAATTAGTGCATGTCGGCTTTGGCAATGTTATTGCCGTGAACAGAGTGATCGCATTCCTTTCCACAAATCAGCAGCCGATCAAGCGGATGATCCGTGAAGCAAGGGAGAAGGGGCTTTTGATTGACGCTACTCATGGTAGAAAATCCAAGGCCGCTATTCTCTTTGACACGGGCCATGTTATGTTGGCTGCTGTTACAGCCGAGACCATCGGCCATAGATTAGCCACCATATCGCCCTGTGAGGAGAAAGTCGAGCTGGGAAGTGCCTGATCAGGATCCTCAATCCAGGCCTCGAACAAAGCAGCGAGGCGACAGAGGCCCCGAGCCACTGCTCGTTGTTCTTTCCGGGCCATCGGGTGTGGGCAAGGATGCTGTGCTGGCTAGAATGAAAGAACTGGGTCGCCCCTTCCACTACGTGGTCACTGCCACTACGCGCCCGAAGCGTGCGTCGGAGAAAGATGGGGTGGACTATCATTTTCTGTCTCGAGAGCAGTTCCAACAGATGGTAAATAAGCAACGGTTCTTGGAATGGGCGAATGTCTATGGCAATTACTACGGTGTGCCCAAAGAGGAAATAACGACTGCTCTATCTAAACGGTTGGACGCGATAGTCAGGGTGGATGTCCAGGGTGCTGCTACTATTAAGAAGGTCCTGCCTCAAGCGGTGCTGGTCTTTCTGGCGCCCCCTTCGATGGCACAACTAGAAAACAGGCTTCGCAAGCGGCAAAGCGAGAGTTCAAACGATTTTGCCCTCAGGTTGAAAAAGGCGAAAGAAGAGATAAAGAGCCTGTCTCTTTTCGACTATTTAGTAGTCAACCATCAAGATAAGCTCGACGAAGTTGTATCGAAGATAGATGCTATCGTCAGCGCGGAAAAGTGTCGTGTCGGGCGCAGGACCACGAAACTGTAGTCTCCTCGTTGCTGCGTACCCTATCTGCGCTTTTGACAATACTCCTGCTTGGCTCTTACAATAGACCCGCTATGGGCCTGGCCAGGCAACTCTACCAATTGCAGCAGCTCGACTTAGAGCTTCAAGAAAGGCAGCAGGAGCTAAACCAGGTTGAAAATCAGTTAAGTGATGACAGGGAATTGGTAGCTGTCGAGTCCAGCCTTGCTTCCCAAAAAGCGCAACTGCAGGACGCCAGGAAGAAGCAGAAGGACTGCGAGTGGGAATTACAAGACCTTCAAGAGAAAGCGAAGCAAATCGATAGCAAACTTTACGGCGGCAAAACCAGGGATCCCAAGGAGCTAGTTAACCTGGAAAAGGAGCTCAAAAGCCTCAAGAACCAAATTCGAGCAAAAGAAGACCACCTGTTGGAGTTGATGAGCCAGGTGGAGGCAATAGAGGCGGAATTGAGGGTTGTCGCTTCCCAGCTTGAGCGAGTCAAGCAAGAATGGGAGCAGAGGCAGGCGACTTTCAAACCAAAAAAGGCGGAGCTGGAGAGCACACTCGCTAGGCTGAAGGATGGCCGTGCTGCATTGGTGCAACAGGTTGACTCTGAGGTATTCAGGACCTACGAACGCATTAGGCTAGCCAGGGGACAGGCTGTGGTCAAGGTGGAAAGGGGAAGGTGTTTGGGATGTCACATCACCGTGCCCACAAGTCAGTGGCAAAAAGCCAAGGCGGGTGACCTCATTCAGTGCAATAACTGCAGCAGGATACTTTACGTTGAGTAGGTCGGTGGGGCTCCGCCTGCATAGTACGGAGATGAAGGAGGGCTAGATCCATGGCTGGGATTATTTCGTACGGCGCCTATATACCGTTATGGCGACTGTCTCGAGACCTGATCGCCAGTGCCTGGCAAACCGCCTCAACCGGTGGTGAACGAAGCGTTGCCAACAACGATGAAGACACCATAAGTATGGCAACTGAAGCTGCCATCGACTGTCTATCTGGTTTCGAGCGGCGAAAAGTAGACGGTTTGTATTTTGCCTCGACAACGTCGCCTTATAGAGAAAAGCAATGCGCTACTCTGGTAGCCATGGCGGCTGACCTTGAGCCGGAGATCGTTACCGCTGACTTTGGCAACAGCTTGAGGGCAGGGACGACGGCACTCAGGGCGGCGCTGGATGCTGTGGCTGCTGGCTCAGCCAGCCACGTACTGGTCACTGCTGCCGACTGCCGTATAGGTTATCCTCGGTCAAGCTATGAACAAATCTTTGGTGACGGTGCCGCCGCCCTGTTAGTCGGCAATGGGGCCAAACTGCCTGTTACGGTGGAAGCCAGTTATTCGGTATCCAACGAGTTATATGATGTGTGGAGGCTGGATAAAGATACTTATGTGCAATCCTGGGAGGATCGGTTCATCATTGAGCACGGCTATACAGAGAATATGGAGAAGGCAATCTCTGGCTTATTGCGAAAGGCGTCCATATCTGTGGAGGAAATTACCAAGGCTGTGCTTTACGCCCCGACGGCGAGAGCGCAGCAAGGGCTGGCACGTCGTTTGGGATTTGACACCAAGACGCAGGTTCAAGACCTCCTTATCAATAATGTGGGCATCACTGGCTGTGCGCATGCTCTGCTTATGCTTGTAGCCGCTCTGGAACAGGCCAGACCTGGGGACAGGGTTTTGGTGGCTAGCTATGGAAGTGGATGTGATGCCTTTCTGCTCAGCGTGAGCGAAGAAATTGAAAGAGTGAAGGGTGGTAGGAGGGGTGTGACAGGCCACCTGAATTCCAAGCGGCCCATGTCCAGCTATGTGAAGTACCTGAGCTACAGGGGTTTGCTGGAGCCTCAGCCTGGCGAGCCGTTCAGGCTCTTTCCCTCGGCGACCACGAGTTGGAGAGAACGGAACTGGGCCATTCGCATGCACGGCAGCAAGTGCAAGAATTGTGGCACCGTCACTTTCCCCATAGAGAGGGTCTGTTATACCTGTCGAAGTAAGGACAACTTTGAAGAAGTCAGGCTGTCGGACAAGAAAGCCAAGGTGTTTACTTTTACTCTGGATAATCTGGCTGGCAGGAGCGACGACCCGACGATACCGCAAATAGGATTGGAATTTGATGAGTACAACGCCAGAGCTTATCTCCTTATGACCGATTGCGACCCTGGAGAGGTGACGGTGGGTATGCCTGTGGAGATGACTTTCAGGAGGCTGTACGAAGGCGCTGGCATGTACAACTACTTCTGGAAATGCCGACCCGTTAGATGAAATGTCGTAATACAGGGAGTGAAAGAATGGCCAACAAGAAATGGGAAAAGGTACCGGGGTTTGATTTCAAAGATATTATCTATGAAAAGAGGCCTGGGGTAGCAAGGGTGACCATAAACAGGCCCGAGGCATACAACGCCTTTACCACCTCAACCCAGGACGAGCTGATACGAGCCTTACAGGATGCGGCCAGCGACGACACCATAGGAGTCGTGGTGCTGACTGGCGCAGGAGACAAAGCATTTTGTACCGGTGGCGATGCCAAGGAGGCGAAAGCTGGCTACCGGAAAGGAATGCTAGAAAAGGACCTGATAGTCAAGACGCTGATACGGGAGATGCCCAAGCCGGTCATAGCGGCAGTAAATGGTTACGCCATAGGAGGGGGACAGGTCTATCAGCAGGTCTGTGACCTGTCGATTGCATCGGAAAACGCCGTGTTTGGCCAGGTTGGCCCTATGGTAGGAAGCTTTGACCCAGGTCTGGGCATCATAGATTTGATGATGGTGGTGGGTGAAAAGAGAGCAAAGGAAATCTGGTATCTGTGTCGGCGATATACCGCCCGAGAAGCACTGGAGATGGGGTTAGTGAATAAGGTAGTGCCAGCGGACAAGCTTGAGGAGGAGGTTGACAGGTGGTGTGACGAAATCCTGGCCAAAAGCCCTGGGGCGATAGCCGGGATCAAGGCCTGCTTCAATGCCGCTACTACCTATATGCGAGGGATAGAACAGGTGTCCGCCCAGTATCTGTGGAAGTACTATGCTTCCCAGGAAGCTGAGCACTGGAAGAACGCTTTCTGGCAGAAGAAGCAGCCGGATTGGCAGAAGTTCAGGAGGAAGGAGATATTCCCTGGAATATACGAAGACGAGGAGGACGAGCAATCCTGACCAAGATTCAGGGAGGGAAATGAGATGGAAAGCATAAAGGACAAGGTTGCCATCATCGGTATGGGCTGCACCAAGTTTGGTGAGAGATGGGATGCTGGGCTTGATGACCTGGTTATAGAGGCTGCCTATGAAGCATACGAGGATGCCGGCATTGACCCCAAGGATATTCAAGCTTGCTGGTATGGAAGCGTGACCCAACCGGTAACTGGTATTGGCTGCACTCACCTGGCGGGTCCGCTCAAACTAGGCGGCATACCGATGACACGCGTAGAGAATTGGTGCACAACCGGTCATGAAGCTCTGAGAAATGCTTGTCTGGGGGTGGCTTCGGGTATGTACGACCTAGTGCTGGCGTTGGGCGTGGAGAAGCTCAAGGATACTGGCTTTCCTGGCCTGGGAACTGGTCGAGGTATGAGCACCGTGCTTGAGGCTCGGCGCACCGCACCAGGTTCATTCGGCATGATCGCAACTCGGTATTTCTACACTTACGGACTGAGTCCGGAAGAAGGCAAACGAGTGATTGGCAAGATTGCCGTAAAGAACCACTACAACGGAAGCTTGTGCCCGAAGGCTCATTTTCGTAACCGCGTGACATTGGAGCAGGTCATCAGCGCTCCTATTATTGCCTGGCCGCTGGGACTTTTCGACTGCTGCGGCAACAGCGATGGGGCAGCGGCGGCACTTCTGGTGCCTGCTGACCGAGCCAAGAAATACCGAGATGACCCGGTCTACATCAAGGGACTGGGGGCGGCTCACGTGGCTCTGCTTCCGCAGAATCGGCCCGGCTTCGACTGGCTGCATTTTGAGGAGGTCATAAATTCATCCCGGCAGGCGTATGAGCAAGCCGGGATAAAGAGCCCGCGAGAGCAAATAGATATCGCCGAAGTTCACGATTGTTTTACCAGCACTGAATTGTTGCTTTATGAACTGCTGGGTTTTAGTGGTGAAGGCAAAGCCAAAGAGGATGTTGATTCGGGCTTCTTTGAGCTTAGCGGCGGTTTGCCTGTCAACAGCGACGGTGGTCTGAAATGTTTTGGGCATCCGATTGGTGCCAGCGGTCTCAGGATGACCTACGAAGTGTATAAACAACTACAAGGCAAGGCGCAATCCTCTGAGCGGCAGCTAAAGGAGGTCAGACTCGGCATGTCACAGACCTTCGGTGGTCCTCCTCAGGTAGCGGCGGTGGCAATTCTGGGCAGGGAAGTCGGTTATCCGTAGCGGGATACATCTGCCAGGCAAATTGCTGAGCAGCCAATCGAAGTAACGCTACCCCTCTGCGCGTCTCCTATTAGTGATTCCCGGTGGTACCACGTGGAAAAGTCCCATCCTGTTCGCGCGCCTACCCTGTTCTCTACCTTGCCTGAGAGCTACCCGAAGCAGAGAGCTCATAGTCTGCGACAAGGTTTGGGCGAACAGGCTGGTTGTGTTAGAATTTCGGTACAGTAGGAAATGCCTATTTACGAGTATTGGTGCGATTCCTGTCGGCGGATTGTTAGCTCATATCAGCAGAGCTCATCTCTGTCTGCACCGCCTTGCCCTCGCTGCGGCAGCAGCCAGCTCAGAAGGGTGTTCTCTACGTTCTCGGTGCAGAAAACATACAAGGATGTCTACGAGGATATACTTTCCGACCGTGAGTTGACCCAGGGCATGATGCGTAATGACCCCAGGGCCCTGGCTGAATGGAGTAGGAGAATGAGCAACGGCGAAAGACCGCCTCCCGAATACCAGGAGATAACTGAGAGGATGGAGCGGGGGGAGTGGCCGGCTGCGCAGATAGAAGAAAGAAGAAAGGAGTTTCTGGGCCAAAGTGGGGGCGAGTCAGGCACTGACTGAGTCCGGGGTTTTGTCATGCCTATCTATGAATATGTCTGTCACAACTGTCATAGAAGACTGAACTTTTTGGTCAGGGATACCTCTACACCGTTTACTCCAAAGTGCTCGCATTGTGGCAGCACCAACCTATCGCGGGCAGTTTCCAGCTTTGCTTACCACAAGTCGTTGAAGACGGTCTGGGAAGAGAGCGGCGAACCTACTATGCACCCGGGTGAAGATTATTATAAAGACCCGCGTAACATTGGCCGGTGGGTGGAGAAGAAATTTCAGGAAATGGGGCAGGAACTGCCAGACCAGATTCAGGAACAGATACAGGCAGCGAGAGAAGGCGTGCTACCTGAGCCATTAAAGGATCTGCAAAGTGCCTCACCAACCGCTGCGTATGATTGATGCCAACCTGAACCGCATGAACGAAGGTCTGCGGGTTCTGGAGGATGTGGCGCGCTTCGTTCTGGACGATGCCCAGCTAAGTCAAAGGCTACGCGCTCTGCGCCATGAGTTGGCGCGCGATACCAAGGGGCTGAGGACGGAGCTGTTGTCGCACAGGGATTCGGATGAGGACGTTGGTCGGCATTACGCTTCTAGCTCAGAACCCAAGTCGCCTGTCGAGCAGGCGGCGTCGGCACGAACGTTGC
>Ga0209102_1001826_pt1 | contig 10447 bp, 13 predicted proteins | sample ConPoolayeHmetaG_FD_185483 | JGI IMG/M metagenome (GOLD analysis project Ga0209102, IMG submission 185483) | Hot spring microbial mat communities from California, USA to study Microbial Dark Matter (Phase II) - Cone Pool mat layer H metaG... ... | reverse complement strand
ACCTCAACAAGGATTGATTATTTCCCGGGGAGGGTCAATTTTGCGGGATAAAGGTGGGTCAAATTTCAAAGAGAATTAACATTGGGGTGCCCTTTTGTTGTCCGAAAATCTTCAGGAAATGTTAAGAAATTCCCCGTAGATTTTAAGGAGTCATTTCGCATCCCGGCTGTAAGCTGAAACCGCAAAGCAAGGCGTGGAGGCGGGCTGGGATGAGAAACAGCTGGATTAAGCGGATCTTCCCCCTGCTGGCTGTATCACTTCTCACTCCTTGGCCAGTTGCCTATGCCTACGATTTCACTAACGGGGTGACTGACCACCATGGGGTTCAGATAGAGGTTGCTGAAACCTCAGCAGCACCAACCTGGTCTGCATTTGGAGGAGCAATCGGCGGCGTTACTCCCGGTGACCTTTTTTACATTGACGCTACTGACAATCCTCTGGATACCAGGGTCAATCTCTACATCACCAACGCAGACGAGCTTATCCATTGCTATAGATATCTAATCCTCAAGGTCGGGGTCTATACCGAGAGTAACGGTGGTCAATGGGAGAAGGCAACCAGGGCTAACGGTGAGCCGTTTCCCGATACCTTCATTACGATGCGAGACGCTCAGGTTAGTTTCACCTTGCCGGGACTCGTCAGATACAAAATCACCATCGATAGCGGCAGTTTCTACTGCACTACTACCAACCCCGGTAAGGGCAACCTCTCGCCTCAATTCTACCTCACCGTGGACAGCCCGGAATAGCGAATGCCCAATGAGCTAGACAGACAGGAGGTACACGAAGATGACAACAGGACGAAACAATACAGTTTACCGGTTCGACCTGAATGGTGGGAATAAGAATGACACCTTTAACATGCACGATGAATGCATGAGGGAGTTCCGCAGGTCTCATCCCAATGTCGCATTAGTCAACGGACCCAGGTTGGACAAAGCCGATTTTCTGAAGAGAACGAGCTACACAGACAGGAGGTACACGAAGATGACAACAGGACGAAACAGCACAGTTTACCGGTTCGACCTGAATGGTGGGAATGAGAATGACACTTTTAACAGGCACAATGAATGCATGAGGGAGTTCCGCAGGTCTCATCCCAATGTCGCATTAGTCAACGAACCCAGGTTGGACAAAGCTGGTTTTCTGAAGAGATTACCATCCGTGCAGACCAGCTAGCTCGTGAGGGAAAGAGGGGAGCAAAACTTAGCGAGGGTGGAATGGCTTGGTGAACTCTCTTTCCAATATGGAAGATGACACACTACGAGCTTTCACAGAACTGAAGGAACAGGGAGGATTGCAATAAACAAATGAAAGAACGCCCATGCGTAATGGCAGTAGACGATGAGCAAGCGATATTGAGCTTGCTGAAACGTACTCTTGAGCCGGAAGGGTATGACGTGATTGTTGCTGAGGATGGCTGGTCGGCTCTTGCTCTACTGGAGGGGGCTAAGCCAGACGTGGTCCTCCTGGACATCATGATGCCCGGACTTGACGGTTTTCAAGTTCTCGACCGCATACGGCAACGCTCCAACGTTCCCGTAATCATGCTTACCGCAAGACTTGAAGCAACTAGCGTACGCGACACTCTAGCTCTGGGTGCCGACGATTATGTGAGAAAGCCGTTCAGCAAAGGAGAACTTATAGCACGTATCAGGGCAAAGCTAAGACGTGCTGCATCAGAAATGATTCTGCGATAGACAGACCAGAACTCAAGAAGTCGCAAGGAGGTAACAGCTAATGAGAGAGGCGGATAGAAGAACTCAAGTGCTGACAGAACTCTCTGGCTCGCTAGGATTCTCAGACATGCTAGTGAAGACAAGCGAACTCAAGAAAACCCGTTCTTATTGGAGAAACCAAGCACCGAGGGACTACAGGGTTCCGGGTGAAGAAGCTGTGGATATAGTCATACCTCCGCATGATAATGCTGCCATGCAATTCAGATTTATTACCCAATTACAAAAGATACTTGATGACTATGATAGTCACGGCAGCATCATACGTATGGTTCCCTCATCGTGTCGGGGTACTGTCATAACAGTGTCAATAAAGCTTTCCAAACTCACTTGCCTCCTAGACAGACTGAGCGATATGCCCGAGGTAGAGAAGGTTGAGAAGATAGAGAATGAATTGCCAGGCCAATCTGCCGTTCCTGTCTTCCCCAAGAGGTTTGAGTTTTTCACGAGATCAGCAATCCAAGCGAACAAAAGAGTCCATGTAACTCTCAAGGAAGGCAACGGAGCAGAAAATAGCCTCACAGCCACGAGCGATGCCCTCACAACTATACAAGAACACATCCCGGTCGCGACCTACACTTAGGGAATAGCTTTAGTGTCAAAGGCTACGAGACCAAACCTAATAACCACATTTAGGCAATAAGACGCGTCAAACCCAACTTTCCGGAGACAATGCGAATCAACAAGGCCAGTGGGAGAGTCAGTGACGTGCTTTCCCCTTGTGTGGATAACTTCCTGGGATATGCCGGAATGGTGGGCTGGTGAAAGTAGCGCTTAGTCGTTTTTCGGTGCGCTGTCAAAAATCATTGTTCTCTGGCTGGTTGTAGGGGGAAAATCACGAGTTTTTCTTGCTACAAAATCCATCTTTTCGTGCAGCTGTCTTTACCTCTCCTCCTGCCTAAGGTTCCAGACCGCCTCAAAGAAGTGCCGTGTCCACTCGTTGGCTACCTTACGGTTGATACAGAAGACAATGCGCAGCTTGGGATGTAGAGCACAAAGCTCGGCGATAGCCCTGGCACAGAAGCTCGGCATGTAGAGGAGGGGTGTTACTGGACTTTTGACCGGGGTGGCTATTTGCTACACTCGTGAAAATGTGGTAGCATACAGTGTGACGGGGCGTAGCGCAGCCTGGTAGCGCACCTGAATGGGGTTCAGGTTGCATTCCCAGGGACTCGGTCAAAAGTCCCCCGTCCTCAGAGGGGCTAACCTGAGCCACTTCGACCTGTGGCGTAGTTGTTTCCAATCTGTGATTGTAGCGGTTTGTTCGCATATCCAACCTGACTCTTCGGCTGGCCATTCAGCCAGGCGCTCTGTCCCTCAGACTACCAACCCTACGTGCAGGCTGTCAAACAACCCAAAGCTAACCCGTCAGCTGTCTTCCTGCTCATCCTGAAGGGTCACCCACCTGCGTTTCAGGGCCTCTAGCACCGCTTCGGTTCGCGAGACGACGCCCATTTTGCTGAAGATAGCCTCAAGATGACCCTTGGCCGTGCGGACACCGACCCCGAGTTCACCCGCAATATCACGATTGTTCATCCCTTTTGCTGCTAGCCTCAGCACCTCCAGCTCGCGGCGTGTGAGGTGCTCGGCAGGGTCCACCATAACCGCTCGGCGGGTTGCCCGCTTATACAGTTTCTGGGCTACTATGGGGTGGGAGACAAAGTCCCCGGTGCGAACAAATCGGATAGCCTGCGCTAACTCCTCGCCGTAAGCACTCTTCAACAGATACCCCGCAGCGCCAGCTCCTACAAGGCCCATGATGTATTCCTCATCATCGCATGTAGTCAAGACAAGAACCGCTGCTTCCGGGTGTTCCTCCTTAATGCGTCTGGTAACCTCGACTCCGTCAAGCTTGCTCATACGTGCCTCCATGAGTATTACATCCGGCTTGAGCTCACGGGCCAGCTTGAGCGTCTCCATTCCGTTGGCTGCCTCTCCAACCACCTCGAAGTCCTCCTCCCGTTCCAACAACCGCCGCAGGCCCTGACGCACCACGTGGTGACCATCGGCAAGAAGTATTCTCGTCTTCCTTATTTGCTCCCCCGACACGCTTCCCTCCTTTTACCTTGAGGAGGGACAACACTCCAATCGCCATCGCCTTCTGACTCTAACCCTGCCAGCTAACTAGCGCTTGGGGGCTTAGTCCCTGCCCAGCAAATATCTTTCAGACACTTACTCACTGTATCTATCATAATAAATCTACTCAGTCGAGCATTAGCTTCATCTGTCCCGCGTTGACCACCGCCTTGTCAGCGTAGCAGTTATTAAAAAGCACGTGGAGGTGCTGCGTTTTTGCCGCCAGCTCTCTGATTTTAGGCACCCACTCCTTCAACTCATCCTCACTGTAGAGGTAATTAAACCGTTCAGTGGCCGTCACGCCCTTTTTCTCCCACATATCCCGATTGCGGCCGTGGAACCTTATCAAGCCGATATCGGAGGTAGCCTCTGCCAGCGGTGGCATACTTGACCTGAACCCCTGTGGCTCGTCAACGCAGACATAGGGCAGATTATTGTCACGAAGAAACCTGAGGGTGCGTTCAATGTTCTTCTCATTGAGCCAGGAGTTATGCCTGAATTCAATCGCAATCCGGTACTGCGGGAGCTTCTCTTTGCATTTCAGGATGTAGTCTCGCTGCTCGTTTCCGGGGTAGAACCATGGCGGGAACTGGAAAAGGACTACGCCGAGCTTGCCGGCACTATCGAGTGGAAGAAGTGCGTGTTCGAACCGCTTCCACAGCTCGTCAGTAAGTTCCACCGGAAGGTCGCGCAGGTAGACGTTAGTCTTTTCCTTCAGCTGGGATGGCAGAGCTTGGCGCACGTCTTTGGGAAACGCCTGATGCGGGGTTGGGTGCTGAGTGAAGAGCCGAAACGCTTTGATATCGAAGAGAAACCTGTCTTCTGTCCTCCGCGCCCAGAGTCCGCTGGTCTTCTCATTGAGCAGGGCGTAGTAAGGACTTCACCGGCAATGTTGGCCTCAATCAGCTTCTCCAGCGCCTGGCGGTATTCATCGTGGTATTTGCCAAGGTCAAACTGGGGGACGGCCATCGCCTTGACCAGGGACACAGCCAGGTCCAGCTCCTTGTTGCTGATGGGATACTCCGGCGGTTTGAGGTCGGAGCAGTCCTTCAGCTCCTCGGCATAGCGCAGGGTATGGAGCAGCATCAGCCCCTGGTAAGGTCGGACAACAGCCAGCCGTTCCCTCTCGCGGTAGGCGAGCTTGGCGACCGCCGCCAGCTTAGCCTCGGCCATCGCCGTCACAAAGAGCCGGTAGGCCTTATAACCGCCTTCATCGGAAGCCAGGAAGTAGGGCTTGTCGTAGCACCTGATGTCTATCTGGCTTTCCTCCACGAACTCCACCACCTCAATCGTCTTGACCGATTTGAGGGGCAGGCTCTGGAAATCAGCCTCAGACAGGAGCACGTAGCTATCGCCCACCTCGTAGCCCTTGGTAATGTCGGCGCCGGTCAGCATCTTCTGGCACTTGCCGCAGTACTTGGGCATGGAGATGCGGCTGCCGCAGTCTTTGTGATACTGGTGCAGGCTGATGTCGGCGTCCTCGGTTGCGGAGTAGAGCTTGGAAGGGATAGCCACCATGCCAAAGGTAATGGCTCCCTTCCAGATACTCCGTCGAGCCATCTGGTTCACCTCCGTTCTGTTCAGTTTTTTTGCAATCGCTCGGTTTTTCGGGCGTAGTAACCCTTTCAGACCTACCTGTCACCCCCTTTCAGTCGTGTTTTTGGCAATAGTTGCCCTTTGGACTAAGAGAGGCGTCAGCTCTCTTAGTCCTTGAACCTGGTAATGGTCAGACAGGCATAATGGCACCTATAGTTGTCTATCGGGTATTCCCAGGTGCCGTTGCGGAAATCAAGCAGGTAGTGCCAGTAGCCCTGGTATTCCTGCTCTCGCACAGCTACGAGGTAATCAGTAAATATCCTGACTTGGGCACTTCGGCTGCCCCACAGGACGATGACGCTGGGGGTGTAGTTCTCGTCATCGCTGACTCGCATAGGATAAAAATCCAGCTTGAGCCTGGGGAGCTTGAGGTTATCAAGCCAGAAGTGCCGTCCACCGGCGTCATATGAGCCGATATGGACATCTTTCCCTTCCAGCTCAGCGAGGATTTCCATCAGCCGTTTGATAGCCTCTCTCCGCTTCTTGCGGAGCGGGATTTGAACTACCCTTGAGCCTACCCGAATCGCGGTCACTGGCTCTGGCTTCTCCAGCTTGACCTCCGCCTTTTCAAAGAGACCGAGCTGACCTGTCATAAAATCACCCCCTTTCCTTCAGGCTACATTAGCGAAAGCTGGGTTGATAGCTTGGCTACAGCACTAGCAGTTTCATGATGGCGCTCAAGCCACTCTCGTCGGCGCTCGTTGTTGTATTCAGTTAGCGTCATCTCAGGCTTGCGGATTATCTCAATCCTCTCCAAGCCACGCTCTTGCCATTCCCAAAGGTAGCGCCGAAAGCGTTTGGCTAGCCGTTCTATTTCCGCCTCGCTATAAGCTGTCCCACTTCCCCACTGACCCCCATAGCCAAAGGGGTTAGGATAGGGTCTAATTTGGACTTCCTCATGCCACTGGTAATACCCCTTGCTGGCTTCCCTTATGGGGGTAATGGTTAATCTGGCATAGCTGTTCTCTTTGTCCAGCTCCCATAGCTGGTCAAGTAGGTTGTGCATGGTCTCACCTCTGTCTGATTTTGGGCATAGTTGCCCCTTCAAATTCGGCAGTTTTTAGATAAGGGCTTGCTGGTTGCCGTGCCTTGGCCTTTCCCGCTTCGCCTCAATCGCCCCTTCTGGGATGGCGCTGCGAACAGCTTTGATAGCATCTTTGACACGCTCTATCCGCTCAATCTCCCAGATTAGCCGTGAGAGGCGGTCATCAATATAGCCTGGTAGATTAGCTATGGTTCTAGCGTTACTTGCCTTTGCTCTGGCTTCACTAAGAAATGCTTCGGACAGACTAATCTGGTGCTCTACTTCATCCATAGCCTCATTTACCTTTGTAGCACTCCATTTTATAGGCATCCTTACTCACCCCCCCTTCTAGCCCTGATTTTGGGCATGGGTAGCCCTATAGCTTGACCGGGTCTAGCCCGCTCATCCCTCGCACTTAACCGAGGCTAGGTGCCAGAGTGAATGGGTTAGCTCTCCCTACGAACCGACCAAAAAGTAAGGGGATCGGTCTCCTCCAGGGCTTCCCGACCCCCTTTACCTGAGAGGGGCGGTCAGCCCCTCTTTCGCTATTCGGTTTTGCCTAATCCTTCCTGTAGAATTTGTCCCAAAGCCCGGTGTCCACAAACGCTTTGAGACACAGATTAAAGCCAGCCGTGATGCCGCTATCAGCATACCCAAGCTGGAGAGCTTTATTGAGCGCATGCAGAGCAGGATGGGCGTACTGGACTTTGAAGGCAAGCGCCAGGTGCTTGATATGCTCAACATCACCGTATGGCTGGATGGCGAGACCATTGAAATTACCGGTGTCCTGCCTGTAGCCGATGATGTTATTGTGCACACGCCATCTTGGTTGCATGAGCACAATACACCTAAATTCCCCTTCACTCTCCGACTGGTAGCGCAGAAGCGAGGAAGCTGAAATGGTGATCATGCTTGCATACAAGGTGTGTATACCATGCCGGAATCATGCCCAACAGCAAGCGGGTGACTATAGCAACTTAATCAGCGGATGCTATATACAGGAGTGGAGCCGGTCACCCCCTCCGCCTCCTGGAAGCATAGTTGATTAGCCCGCAGGGTATGGTATACGGACGTGGTATACAGACATGGTAATACGGGAGGTATATATGACAACAGCAAGAGAAAGATACGAAGCAAAGACAAAGGTCGTTACTTTCCGGGTGGACCGGGAGCTATTTCACCAGTTAGAGGAAGTCAGGGCCAAAACTGGTCTTTCTTATGGCAACCTCGTTAAACTGGGGGCTGGGATGGCCGATGAAGAAATAAACCGCCGATTAGCCGAGGTCAGTGGACTGGAGAGCAGGCTGGCTGAACTCAAAAAGGCGATTCGGCAAACACAGCAGAACTTGGAATCCTATGTTGCCGAAGAAAAGAAGCGCAGGCTGGCCGAGCTTGATACGGAAATGGAGGCATTTAAGCTGTTTGACCTGGGATGGGGGTTGGATGAGGTCAGCCTCAAGCTGGGTATCAATCACGACACAGCTTACCACTACTTCCAGAACTGGGGTGAAGTCCGAAACGAGAATCAGGCCATAGAACGGGAATTTCTGAGCGAATGTCTGAGGAAACATCTTGATGTGCTCAGACAGCGCCGTTACTGGTGCCGGCTGCTGCCCGGTTACTCCAAGCAACTGGAAGGTGTGCAGGAGGAAATGAACTACTGCCAGCATCTGCTGGAGGCTCCCTCTGAGATTGATGACGATTGGAAGGCGTTTCTGCGTGCTGAGTATTCAAGGCAGGTTCAGCCAGCCAGGGAAAACCTGAAATCCTGACGAAGGCATCTGACGCCAGACTGTCCATCTTCCACCTTGGTCGGACGGTCATTTTATCGGTCACACACACCAGCGGTGTCTACCGGTATATAGCCGTGGTAAATAGCCGCTGGTAAATAGCCGAATCAGTTCTCTCAACTCACCTTTTACCCCGGCCCGGGGGTTACCCCGCGGCTCTCGGAGGAAAGCTGAAGCCACTGTGCTTTGGTATGTAGCCGCCTACGCTGACGCCGCATCGCCACCGCACCCCAGCTATGCAGTTGGCTTCTGAAAACTGCACCCTCCACCTGCGCCACACCCGCACGAAACTGCACGGTTTAGCTATGCGGGCAGCCAATTCTGGGTATATTGTAGGGCTACACCCCTGGTGACCCCCCGCCGCCATACGGTGGCACCGCACCCAAACTCCTCGCTGCCATATTTACTGCTGCCGTATGTACTTGCTGTAGCTACTTGCTGTATTTACTGGTGAAATTAGCCTGAGACGGTCTATGAATGTTAGAGGGGTATTGAAGCACGCCCTCCCAGAGCCCTTTATCGACTTAAACTTTCTGCCACATACCTTGCAGGTATACATCCTCCCGCACCCCGTGTCCACTGTCGCCACAAACCGTGCCCACAGGGGTTTCGTTCCGTGCCCACAGGGTTTTACCTTGCCCATTTTTCCCCTAGATAGAGCTTGTGGCGCTCACAGGCCACGCCTACACTGTGAATAGCCGCTGTGAATAGCCCGCCTGTGGATAGCCGACACGTCCTTTTTGTAGCCGAATTTTGCTCTCCCAAGGGTAACCCTGGAGCAGAGCTGTCCAGTCTTGGCAATAGCACAGGTCGTAGCTACTGAGGTCGTGTCTGCGAGGTCGTAGCTACGAAGTCGTCGATGTGTAGATAGATTTCCGCATGAAGGGCTCTCTAACTATAAATACAAACAATCTACCAAACTATCTATACGAAGGAATAAGGCTGGATAGGAGTATATGGTGACCGGCGTTGCGCAAGTCATAATACCGACGGTCTGGGGTGACCGGGGACGATGACGTTGACGCCTGGGTTGTTACTCTGCTATTCTGCCTTATGAATGCCATTAAAGGAGGACACATGCAAGCATATTGTGTTAAATGCCGGGCAAAGAAAGAGATGAAGGATGCCAAAAGCATTATTATGAAGAATGGTAAATCGGCTACCCAGGGTGTCTGCCCAAGCTGCGGTACAAAAATGTTTCGCATCGGCATGAGTTAAAAGCCCCGTCTGCTATTACCATCCCGAGAGCAGTCATGACTCAGGGTGCCTGTGGCTTTACCACCCCAGAAAATTGGTCGGCCATTTTCTATCTTTTTGAGCCACTGAAGCTAAGGTGGCTGCCTGCTGGTCTAACCACTATGCCTGAGATGGTCGGCCAGTGGGCTACCCACTGAAGCTAAACGGGTGGTTTTCGCCCATTCTTAAGACCTCAAAATCGTAGCTATATTCCACCCCACCCGGTCACCCTGGAGCGGAGGTTATCCAGTCTTGGCAGGAGCACAGGTCGTAGCTACGAGTGCATAGAGGCGGATAAATGAGCTTGTGTTATCGCAGGCTATGACTTATAATCCCCGCGGATGGACTTGGACAGATGGCACGAAAATGAAGTACATCGGTATTATCTTCTGTCTGCTGTTACTGCTTGCCGCAGGCTGTACACCTGCACCTCCCAACCCAGTACCTGCTTCACCATCGGCGACGGACGCGGTGCCCTCTCCCTCTCGTGTGCCAGCAACAACATCACCGCCCGTGATAACTCCACCGGCGGCACCCGAGCAATCGCCAGCTCCAACTCCTGCGTCAGAACCCACACCCACTCCGGTACCAAAGCCAGAGAGTAAGGACATCGGAATACAGTTTGTCTGGACGGTCGACTCAGGAATCCGTCTTGAAGATGCCAGTGTCCCCAACATCTTACGGCTGGAGGATGGCAAGTTCAGGCTGTACTACGGCGGACCCGGCGGCATACTCTCGGCAATATCTCGGGATGGACTTAACTTCACCAAAGAGGCAGGTGTGAGGGTGTCTTCGGGCAGTGCCGGTAGCGCGGAGATGATTGTCAGTGACCCTACCCTGGTGAAACTCAAGGACGGCAGGGTTCCTTAGAAAACTTGGGGTAAGGGGGAATGATTATGAAGTCCGATAGAAAAATGAACCCCCTCTCTACCGGGGTCGTGCCCCGGTTCGATGCAGTCTTATGTACAGCCGGGGGTGGAGGTGACGGG
>Ga0209102_1001825_pt1 | contig 10447 bp, 10 predicted proteins | sample ConPoolayeHmetaG_FD_185483 | JGI IMG/M metagenome (GOLD analysis project Ga0209102, IMG submission 185483) | Hot spring microbial mat communities from California, USA to study Microbial Dark Matter (Phase II) - Cone Pool mat layer H metaG... ... | reverse complement strand
GAGAGTAGTTACAAATTCTATTACCTCCTTGGCAAATCTTAGAGTTCGCTCTTCCAAATCATACCGTTTTGAGTTTTCGATTTTGGTCATTTGAATTTGTTTGGAGTTTAGAATTTGGTATTTGGAATTTCCCCGCATCGCTATTTACTTTGTTGCAGACAGCTCATATGCCATGTTGCCCAAACCGAGCTCCTCGGCAACCCTTATGTGCCTCAGGCTATCTGTCCCATGTATCTTGCCCAGAATGTCAGGCGACTTAATGCCGGCGTACTTCCCCAGAGCCTTGCTCTGAGCAATCAAGTCCAGCGACGCCTTATCCACTGCCACCACATCTGTGGAAGCCAGTATGCCAATATCTGAAACTACTGGCAAACCTGATGGCGCAGCACAGTCACACAACGGCGTTACATCCTGAACGAAATTGATAAAGGCCGCTTTGCGGTCAAATCGGCTCAATACCCCCGAGGCAGCATGAGCCAGGGAAACCTGAAACTTCTTTAGCGCCCCGGCGGGAAGAGAATAAACGCCCTCAGGACAGAGGTAAAGGCAATGGCTACAATCCATGCATTTCTCTTCGTCACGCACCACCTGTTCGTCCACCAACGATAGCGCCTTAAACGGACAAGCCTCAACGCACCGTCCACAGCCTACGCATTTTGAATTGTCAATCACAGCCCGATTTGCCTTGTGTTGAGCAGCCTTCGATTCTTTGGTAACACAGCCCATACCCACATTCTTGATCGACCCACCCATGCCAGATAGGGCATGACCTTTCACATGAGAAAGAACTATGAGACAGTCGGCATCGAAAATCTTCCTAGCCACCTTGACTTTTCGCAGCGGACATCTGGAAACCCGCCTGGGAATGTCCACCCACTCACCATCATACCCTTCTTCCCCATCGGCAATCACCACAGGCACCCCAACAGATTCCTCGGTAAACCCGTTGTAGGCTGCTGTAGCCAGATATTTGCTGGCAGTGAACCTTCCCAGAGGATAAAGAGTAGTCGTATCGGTAACAAATGGTTTGCCCCCGGCTTCCTTGATTAGATCGCAAACGCGCCGCACTATCGGCGGCCGAAGGTAGGCGCTGCCCCCATATTCTCCCATATGCACCTTTACCGCCACAGAATCGCCTGATGAGATGACATTGCCTACCCGGGCGTAAAGCCACCTCAAGCCTTTGAGAAAGGCCCTGCCCCTATCGTAAGGAAAAAAGAAAACCTCGCTTTTTTTCCTACGTGTCATGTTGGCTGCTTGGCTGATAAGTATATCAGAAACTAGCCCACCGTAACTTCCACAATAGCAAAGAACCGTCAGGTATCTTTGCGAAGTTAGAACAGGTCCTTGGCTTTCAGGCTTACGTAACCCTCATCGCAGACGACGATATGGTCGAGAACTTCAATACCTAGGATTTCGCCTGCTTTAGCCAGCCGCTTGGTTATCTCAATGTCTTCTCGGGACGGCTCGGGGTCGCCGGAAGGATGATTGTGTGCAAAGATTACAGATGCAGCGCAGGCGGATACCGCTTCCCTGAACACCTCGCGAGGATGCACGACACTGGTATCCAGGCTCCCTATGGAAACCGCCTTGCAGTTTATCAATCTGTTTCTGGTATCCAGACAAAGCACCAGGAAGTGCTCTTTTTTCTTGCCTTTCAACTGATTCTTAACCACACCGAACACATCCTGCGGTGACTTCACCAGCGGCTTTGGTTCACCGCTGATATCAGCCTCCAGCCTTCTAGCCAGCTCAACTGCCGCCTTGATCTGTGCTGCCTTGGCTGCCTTGATTCCGCCTACTTTCATCAACTCTTCGATCGAGGCACTGGCCACTCCTTTCAGACTGCCAAAACGGCTGAGTAGCTTCTGACTGGTCATTATCACTGACTCGCCTTTAGTCCCTCGGCCCAGGATTAAGGCCAGGATCTCTTGACTGGACAGAGCCTCAGCGCCCAGCTTGAGCAACCTCTCCCTGGGACGCTCGCTCACGGGCAAGTCGCGCACAGTGAAAGAGTTCTTCATAACCTATGCTCAGACTATTTTACCCCAAGACCTTCGTGAGGTTCGTCTCTTGAGAGCCATCGCACCCCATACGCCCATAGCCGCAACTAACCCCGCCAGGACACCGACCACAACCGGAGGTGACTGCTCTGTTTCACGAGTGACCACGATATGGTCCCCCAGCGCCATCCGCCAGCGAGCATCTAGACCTTCTATGTCAAAACCATACACCGCCAGCAAAGCCTCATCATAGGTATTACCCTGCTTCAGAAGAGCCAACAAATCCAGCATCTTATCGTTCCCGTAATTGTCCAAAAGATACTCCACAAGGCTATAACTCTCGGCATAGGAAAGATAGGCCTTTTCGGGGTAAGCTGAAAATGGACTACATAGGCTGCGCACGGAAATGAGCGTGTTATCTGAAATAGCTTTTTCCAGATAGGAACGAAGGCTGGGCTCGAGCTCCCCCTCGTTGTACATGGCCAGCCCCTCGTCAAGCCACAAAGGAAGTTGCCCATAGGGGCTGAAGGTCGCCTGACGAACTACGAGATGCGTCAGTTCATGAACCAGCGCCTTCTTGCCCCAGTCCAGCTCGCTGGGCGCAATGCTGATGGCAATTATGCCAAAATCAGTAAAGGCAACGCCGCCGCTCCATTCCTGAGAGAAAATCATAGCTCCTTCCAGGTCCGCATCCGATGCATACACGTATATCTTGATAGGTCTCTCCGGATGAGCGCCAATGTCCTGGGTCAATCTGGCCAGACCTTGTTGACATGTATTCATCAGCTCTTGGGCGAAAGACCCGCTGCCCGTGTACCAGAAGAGAGTCAGATTACCGCCCTGTGGTACGGCACCACTGAGACTCTGCCATGAATATCGCGTGTCATCGAAATGCACAATCTGCTGCGAGCTCTCCAGCTTGTTTCCCATAGAATCCTCGAGCGCCCACCAATATCTGACTTCGGCTCCAGGAGGCAAGCTCGCATTCGTCATGTCCCACGTCCACGTAGCCCGCACGCTGCTTGCCGGTGCGAAATCAGCCCAACCCTCGCTAACTACTTTGGCGTAGTTCATCTTGTCCACCTGATAACAAAGACGAACATCAACGATGTCAGCGCTGCTTTCAGCCTCAACAGTGAACACAATCCGAGTTGGAAAGTACACGTCCGCACGGCTGCTTATGATCGTAATGCCAGCGCCGGCAGCAACGGCCACCGGGCTTAAGACCACGAACAACGCCAGAGTTGTCAGCAAGGCAACGCGTCTAATCATTTCCCAACTCTAGACCGGAGGTAGGCCGTGATAAACCCGTCCAGCTCCCCATCCAGTACAGCTTCGGCGTCGTGAACCTCATAATTGGTCCTGTGGTCCTTCACCATCTTGTAAGGGTGAAGCACGTAACTCCGTATCTGATTCCCCCAAGCCGCTTCTATACGCTCGCCTTTTAGCCTGGCTCTCTCCTCCTCCTTTTTCTTGCGCTCCAGTTCCAGCAGACGCGAGTACAGGACTTTCAGAGCCGCCTCTTTGTTTTGATGCTGAGACCTCTGGCTCTGGCAGACAGCCACCAGCCCCGTCGGCAAGTGAGTTATTCTGACAGCGCTGCTTGTTTTCTGCATATGTTGCCCGCCAGGACCACTGGACCTGAATGTTTCTATCTTCAATTCTTCCGGGTTTATCTTTATGTCCACCATCTCTTCAGCTTCCGGGAGGACTTCCACCAGGGCAAACGAAGTGTGCCGAGCATGGTCAGCATCGAATGGAGATAACCTTACCAACCTGTGCACCCCATGCTCACCCTTTAGATAGCCATACGCATAGTTCCCCCTGATCTCCACGATCGCACTTTTAATGCCCGCCTCTTCTCCAGGAGACGCGTCGAGAACTTCACCCTCATAGCCATGCCGCTCTGCCCACCTCAGATACATCCTCAGCAACATATTTGCCCAGTCCTGAGACTCGGTGCCACCAGCACCAGCGTGAAGGGCGAGCATGGCGTTCCGACTATCGTACTCGCCAGTGAAAAGCTGCTGACTCTCCAGCTCCTCGAACCGAGACTTAAGTTGGTCTAGCTCCAGTCGTATCTCTTCTCTGAGCGAATAATCATCTTCCCTGATAGCTAGGGCGACCATGTCTCGAAGCTCAGTGGCCCTAGCTTCCAGCCCGCGCCACGCTTGAACCAGACTCTTCTTGCTCCTGAGCTCTCGCATGATAGCCTGAGCTCGGGTCGCGTCACGCCAGAAATGAGGCTGCGCCGACTCCGTCTCTATCCTGGCAATCTCCTGCTCCTTGCCAGGGATGTCAAAGATGCACCATGATTTCTGAGATTTGGCGAAGCAAGGCTTCTAGGCTTTCTTTCTCTTCTCGCATGTGCAACACTCCTCAATCAAATAACTTTCCCTGGTGCTCTGCTTCGAACGATAGCATTCTTCCCGCAGCCAGATGAGCCAGACGGGTAGGTTCGGGCAGCCTATGGCCACGGCAGCACTTTAACACCCATTGTAAAGCCGATGTCAAGTCAATCTTGTGCCCCACGGAAACGTATATCGGCTTCACTCCAGACTTGGTTCTCAACGCCGCTCCGATAACTTCGCCATTATCACACAATTCGGCATAACAGCCAGCCGCCTCTCCAACCGGCTGATGCTGACCGCAGAGAATGGATTTGGCACAGCCTATAGTAGGCAAGTCAAGAAAAAGACCCACATGCGAGGCGAGGCCAAACCTCCGGGGATGAGCAACGCCTTGGCCATCGACCAGGACAAGGTCAGGAACATTACAGAGTTTCTCACAGGCAGCCAGAATCAAAGGACTTTCCCGAAAAGACAATAAACCCGGAATGTAGGGAAACCTGACCTCGCCTTCGACAACGCTTGTCTCAACCAGCTTGAACTCAGGATAGCTAATTACTACCACTGCTCCTCTGGCTACGCCCCGATCGTCAGGAGAAGATATGTCAATACCAGCGACAAGCCGCGGACTCATGGCCTGGCTTTCGTTGATGACCATCCCCGCCAGTCTTAGTTGCAATTTCCGGGCTTCTCCAGGGCTCACCTCCCAGTCATGCAATCTATGGACTCTCACAGAGCCCATTATAAAGCATCACCGCTCCACAGCAAAGCTGAAGACGGTAGCCGCAACATCTGCCCTGTCTATTCGCAAAGTCGCCACTTCGCAGCCTATTGACAAACACTGGTCTTTGGGCGATAATCACCCCGATATGGTTAAGATTAGATTGCGCCGCATGGGCAGGAGAAACAAATCATTCTATCGGGTGGTAGTTACAGACAGCAGGTCTCCTCGTGACGGCAAGTTCATTGATACCATCGGCCACTACAATCCTTTGACTGACCCCGCCACTGTCAGCATTGACGAAGAAAAGGCCCTACAGTGGCTCAGATGTGGAGCTCAACCTACCGATACGGTGCGTAGCTTGCTAAATAAATTGGGCATCCTGGACAAGGTTAAGCCGGCCTCGGGCCAGAACTAACTATTAAGGAGGCGAAATGAAAGACCTGCTGGAATACATCGTCAAATCCATCGTCGCACAGCCTGAAGCAGTAAAGGTCACAGAGGAAAACAGTGATCAAGGGCTACTGATAAAACTGGAGGTAGCCCCTGACGATAAGGGAAGGGTTATCGGAAAGCAGGGCCGTGTAGCTCAAGCGCTGCGAACCCTACTTCGGGTAAAAGCGGCCAAGCAGGAAACCAGGGTCAGGCTGGAGATATTATGAGCACGATTGACAGCAATCCATTCTGACCGCTGTCAATCGGAAGCCCATGTTTCTAGACCCGAGCTTGTTCCTGACAAAGCTTGTGGTTCTCCAAGACACCGCCGTCCAGAGGGCGGTTGCGTTCATTGAACGTATAGCGCCACAACACACGGCCTAGCGCTGCCTTATTTCGGATACTTTCACGGCCATCCGTTTTTGTTCGCGCATGCCATCGTATGCCGACAGCTTTTTGACAAATCCCTGCCCACCAAGTAAAATGGGGCGGATATGCGACTGACACGGTAGCAAATCTGCAAAGTCAAAGGAGGTAAGTATGGATCTTTCGCTTACAGAAGAACAGAAGGCGCGCAGACGAGAATTCTACGACGTATGTAAAGAGCTCGAGAAAAAGAAACCGCCGACTTATCTAGGATTCGAAACCATTTTTGAAGACGATGAGAGCTGGAAGTACAACCTGTACTGCGCGAAGGAATTCGCCAAGAAAGGTTGGCTCGCTCTGGGCTGGCCGGCCGAATATGGCGGAAAGGGCGACATGATGGACCGCGTGCTCTTCGCCGAGGCCAGAGGGTACTACGGCATTCCTGGAGTTGATATCTTTGGCGTACAGATGCTGGCGCCCACTCTGCTGCAAGCCGCAAGTGAAGAAATTAAGAGAGAATTCCTGCCTCCAATTGCACGGGCAGACGTTATGTGGTGTGAGCTGTGGAGCGAACCCAATGCCGGGTCAGACCTGGCTTCCCTCAGTACGACAGCGATAAAGAAAGGCGACGAATACGTCATAAACGGCCAGAAGACATGGAATACGGGTGCTCACCGTGCTGACTGGGGGTTCGGCGTGTTCAAGACAGACCCTGCCGGGCGAAAGCACCATAATATGACATTCATTCTACTTGATATGAAAACACCGGGAATCACTGTAAGGCCGATTCCCTATATGGATGGACATGCTCCTTACTGCGAGGTTTATTTTGACGACGTTCATGTGCCAGCCAAGAACATCGTGGGCCAAGAGCACGAGGGCTGGGCAGTTGTCAACTTGCTGGCTGGCTTCGAGAGATCCGGCATAAATGAGATTATGGCCATGATACGTGGTTTGGAAGAACTGGTGACGTTTTGCAACCAAACCAAACGGCATGGAAAGCCTCTGTCCAAAGACCCGATTGTCCGCAATCGGCTGGCGGAGCTGGCTTGCGAATTAGAGGCAGCCCGTGCTCTGGCATACCGGGTGGCGGATTTGCAGAACAGAAACGAGATGTCCCTGATGGATGCTTCGGCAGGCAAGGTTTTCTTCAGTGAATTGGGCGAGCGTTTTGCCTTTGTGGCTACTGATATTATGGGGCCCTATGGCCAGGTTAAGACTTCTCGATGGGCTCCTCTGAACGGGGTGTGGGAGAGAATGTTTCACGAGCATTTCATAACCACAGTATCCATGGGCACAAACGAGATTCAAAGGAATATCATCGCCTGGTATGGCCTCGGGTTGCCCAGGATGAAATAGGCGAAGCTTCGATTAAGAAGGAGGAATCATGGATCTTAGATTAAGCGAAACGCAAGAGATTCTAAAGAAGATGGCCAGGGACTTTCTTACTACAGAATGTCCTAAGACCCTGGTTAGAAAACTGGAGCAAACTCCTGAAGGATACTCCCCAGACATTTGGAAAAAAATGGCTGAGCTGGGGTGGATGGGATTGATTATACCCGAACAATACGGGGGTATGGGCTATACCTTCCAGGACCTAGTTATCCTTCTGGAAGAGATAGGCAGGAACATTCTTCCCGGACCATTGATGGCCACCATAACCAGCACTTTTCCTATACTTGAGGCAGGAACTGAAGAGCAAAAGAAAGACCTGCTTCCCAAGATTGCCAAGGGCGAAGCAATTCTTACCACAGCACTCCTGGAATCTGAAGGCGTATTCGATGCATCTGGAATCGCCGTAAAGGCCACAGCGAAGGGAAGCGACTTCGTAATAGACGGGATTAAGCTGTTCGTGGAAATGGCTCACGTGGCTAACTATATCCTGTGTGTCGCCAGGACAAAGTCTGCAACCTCCCCCGAGAAGGGAATCACCGTCTTCATTGTTGATTCCAAGACTCCCGGGATAAAGTGCGAGGTGATGCCGACCACCGCTGCGGACAAGCTGTGCGAGGTGCGTTTTCAGAATGTGACGGTGCCTAGCAAGAACGTACTGGGTAAGGTAGATGAGGGATGGCCCATAGTGGAGACTTACCTGCGCAAGGGTGCCATCGCAAAGTGCGCGGAGTCCATAGGTGCCATACAGACCTGCGTTGAAACGACCGTAGCGTATTCCAAGGAAAGGGTACAATACGACAGGCCGATAGGGGCTTTCCAGGCGCTACAACACAAGATGGCTGACATGTGGATCGCAATGGAGACCAGCCGTTATCTGGTTTACGAAGTAGCTTGCATGGAGTCAGACGGACTACCTTGTGCCAAGGAAGCTTCTATGGCAAAGGCATACGTCAACGAGGTATATAAGAACGTTAGTAAGTGGGCAGTGAGATTGCATGGAGCAATCGCCACCAGCGCTGACCACGATATACCTCTCTACTATCGCAGAAGCAAAGCAGCAGATATTGCCTTCGGCACCACCGACTTCCATAGAGAGCTAGTGGCGCAGAAGATCGGGCTGGTCTGAGAATCTGGTCCCGACATAATTAGCCCTACGCCTGGCTGCTGCAAGGCGGTCAGGGGAAACCTGCTCACTCCGTGGCTCGTAGGTCTGCTTGGGGCTCTGCCAGCCGATAAGCCCCTTGGCGGACGATCAGATGCTAGCTGGCAAGCGCCTACCCGACAAAATCCGGCTGCTGTATTTACACAAATTCGATAAAGCCTTGATGGCAGCCCCCAAGGAGGGGTACACGGGGAATTTCTCACTTTCAAAAGCCTTCTTGGCCAGCAAGTGATACCGCCTGTCCTCTTCATCCTCCGAATACGCATCCAGCGAAACGCAAACCACCACAGATTTTCCTGATTCATCCCGGGCCTGCTTACACCCCTGAACCATGAGCCCAACCAGTTCCCTGAGGAAATCTTCAGTCTTTTCACCAAACACGTTCCTCAAATAACGGACCTCATCAAAATGCAGCACTATCGAATAAATATTCCTGTCATGAGACAGGACTCTGATAGCGTCAGCCAGAGTGCCACCTCTTCCGGGCAGGTTATAGAATATTGGCCAGGCGTCGAGAGGGTTGTTTATTCCTGTTCCTGCTAAGGGAACCATTTTACGCAGCTCAGTGATTGTCTCGCTGCTGAATCGCGGTACCTCAAGCCCGGCCTTGACACACATGTCCGTTTCAAGCACGCTAAAACCGCCGGAGTTCGTGACGATGGCAGTTCCTTTGCCCGAAGGCAGCGGAACATAGGAGAATGCCAGCGCGGCATCCAGCAATTCCTCGAAACTTTCCACCTGGATAACCCCCGTTTGCCTGAAGAGCGAGCTCCAGATTTCGGGCGATCCAGCCAACGAGCCTGTGTGAGAAGACGCTGCACGCCGCCCGTGTTCAGTTACCCCGCCTTTTAACGCCAGAACCGGCTTCACGTTGACAGCTTCAGTCATCACTTCCTTAAGCCGCCTACCATTTCTCGTCCCTTCTATGTACAGAGCTATTACCCCGGTTTCGGGGTCGTTGGCCAGATATTCCAAAAAGTCAGGGCAGTCCAGATCTATGCCATTCCCATAGCTGACAACCTTGCTGAAGCCGACGTTTCTCAGCTTCCCGATAGCCAAGAATTGCTCAGCAAAAGTTCCGCTCTGTGAAATCACTCCGACTGGACCTTCGTCGCCCGGCAAACCGGGAATGAAAGCCAAACCAGACTTGGGGCAGCATACTCCCATACAGTTCGGACCTATCAGGGTGACCTTCCCTCTCGCTATTTCTCGCACCTCGTCTTCCAGAGCCCTCCTTTCGTCCACACCAGTCTCGCTGAAACCGGCGGTAAAGACGTGAACTGCCTTTACGCCTTTTTGTATGCATTCGGTCAATACTGCCGGGACTGCCAACGCAGGCACTGCTACGATGACATAATCAACCTCAGCCTGCACTTCTAAGATACTGCCATAGCATCTCCTGCCATGCAGTTCTTTGTATTTCGGATTGACCAGAAACAAGTTGTCCTTAAGTTTGGTGCCCATCAGAGCTTGCGAGAAGCCGTCGCTATCGGATGCCCCCACTACAGCTACCGTCCTGGGGTTGAAAATAGCCTCAAATTTCTCCAGTCTGTCCGCTTTCAATGCTAGCCTCCTGACAGCAAAATGCATTCAGAAGTTTGGTACCTAGTCATAATCAGACTGTGGAAAAGCATGGTCTGACTAGCTGATTCCCCGGAAATCCGAATGAATTTACCATATCACCACTAACCTATCAAACCTGTTTATCAAATGACTGGACACACTTCTGAAAAAGCCGCCCCATAGCTGCTTGATGATAGGTTTTGAAGCTCCAAGTCGTGTGTTGTTGTCCAGCGAAAATGTCACCCTAATTGTTTTGCGATTTTGTCACCCCCTATCGATGTGCACTCTGAAAGGCCTGCGCCAGGGATGATCCGGGGCGGGCTTGAAAGAGCGTCTGGTGTTTGTCTTTGCGGTCTTGGCTGCTGTACAGAGTGCAGGCTCCCGGGAATCACGTGCTCCAGGTATGAAGCGAGCTGTGTTCTTTATTCTGAGCACGGGAGCTTCTGGTGGTGCT
>Ga0209102_1001824_pt1 | contig 10451 bp, 9 predicted proteins | sample ConPoolayeHmetaG_FD_185483 | JGI IMG/M metagenome (GOLD analysis project Ga0209102, IMG submission 185483) | Hot spring microbial mat communities from California, USA to study Microbial Dark Matter (Phase II) - Cone Pool mat layer H metaG... ... | reverse complement strand
GCCTCGCTGCGGGCATGCTCGCATTCGGGGCGTGCGGCGGACCTGAGAGGGAGAGGGCGGTGCATATGAGCGGATTTTACCGATCTCTGCCCGAACAGGTGCAGGGCTGGCGCAAGGCCGGACCGGATGAGACTTATGACCGGCGAACCCTGTTCGACTACATCGACGGCGGCGCCGAGTTGTACCTGACTTACGACTTTCGCAACGTCTTTGTCCGCCGCTATCAAAGAGAGGGATCGACCGAGCCGGAGATCGTGCTCGATGTCTACGACATGGGTACGGCGGACGAGGCCTTCGGCATATTCAGTGCCGAGTGCGAGGACGAGCCGGTCGGCATCGGGCGTGACTCGGAGTACGGCGGCGGATTGTTGCGGTTCTGGAAGAGTCGTTATTTCGTGTCGCTCGTCGTGATCGGCGATGCCCGGGAGGCCGAAGCTGCCATGTTGGAGCTGGCCCGCAGCGTCGCGGCGGAGCTCCCCGATGAGGGAGATGGTCCGCGTCTTGCGGCACGCCTTCCGCGGGCCGGCCTGAATGCCCGCGAGATCCGATACTTCCATTCACCCAATGTGTTGAACAATCATTATTTCCTTTCGGACGACAACATTCTCGGGATCGGACGCGATACCTCGGCGATACTGGCCAAGTACGACCGCGACGGGGCCCGGCCGGTGCTTCTCATGGTTCAGTATCCCAGCCCTGCCCGGGCAGAAACCGCCCTGGCCGGGTTTCTGAAGATCTACATGCCTGAGGCGGGTGCGGCCGGGCTCGCGAAGTTGGAAAACGGGCGATGGACCATGGCCAGGGTCCGGGGAGATCTGGTTACGATCGTTTTCGAGGCCTCCAGCGCGGAACAGGCCGGCAAGTTGCTGTCCGAGATAGCGCCGGCAGGAAGGTAGGGAAGATGAGCGGTCCCGTAACCCGGCGGGATTTCATGAAGGGAACCATAGGCGTCGCCATCGCCGGCGGGACGGCCTTCGGCGGCCTTCAGGCTCCTTCCGGCAAGACGACCCGTGTCGTACTCGTGCGCAACGACAGGGTATGGCTCGCCGGCGGCGCGCTCGATCCGGCGGTCGTGCAAGGGATGCTGGACGAGGCGGTGATGAAATTGACCGGCGAAGGCGATGTGCGGGCGGCATTCCGCCACTTCGTCAAGTCGGATGACGTCGTGGGGGTCAAGAGCAACGTCTGGCGCATGCTGCCGACCCCCAGGGAGCTCGAGAACGCCATCCTGGCGCGCGTCCGGCAGGCGGGCGTGCCCGCCGAAAGGATCGGCGTGGATGACCGCGGTGTGCTCGGCAACCCGCTGTTCCGGAACGCGACGGCGATTATCAACGTGCGTCCGATGAGGACTCATTACTGGTCGGGAGTGGGCGGGTGCCTCAAGAACATGATCACGTTCACGCCGCGGCCCTCGGACTACCACGGCGATAGTTGCGCCGACATGGCCTCCTTCTGGAAACTGCCGCTGGTGGCGGGAAAGGTGAAGCTCAATATCCTGAGCATGCTGAATCCGCTGTTTCACGGCCGCGGGCCGCATCACTTCGACCAGCGTTATGTTTGGAGGTACAACGGCCTTCTGGTCGGCACGGATCCTGTGGCTGTGGACGCCGTGGGTCTGGCGATCATCCAGGCCAAGCGGCGCAGCTTCTTCGGCGACGAACGGGCCCTTCAGACGCCGCCCAAGCATATCGAACTGGCCGACCGGCGCCACGGCCTGGGCATTGCCGATCTGCGTCGCATCGAGCTGATCCGTCTCGGTTCGAGCACGGATATTCTGATATAGCCCGATTGCCGATCACCGGGCGGAGCGGGCGCCCGCAGAGTGCCGGTTTTCCAGGGGCGCCCGCATGCCGACCCGCCGCTTGCTAGCCGCCGAAGTACGAGGGAAGCACCATGTCGCGCATCGTGCGCAGGCCCGGGGGCGCCGTCAGGATCTTGGGGATCGTATTGGCGGTGATCGACGCCGTGGCGATATCTCCGTGGAAGCCGCCCTCGACGCGCGAGCAGATCCTGGGCGAACCCTCGATGGTGACGGCATCGTAGGACGCCGGCGCTCCCAGGTAGGCCTCCATGTGGAGCGTGATCAGCGCATTGCCTTCCTTGTCGTACCCGATCCCGTCCTGGATGATGCCGCACACCAGACCGGGCTCGACGGTCAGGAACGGGCTCGAGACCAGCTGCTCGGCGATCTTCGGCTGGATCGTGTCGGTGATCCTGGCCATCTTCCAGCCGAAGGCGTCGGCGATCATGGCGATCGATTCGGTCAACCCCACGTGGCGCACGCTGCCGGCATCCACCTTCTGCTGGAACTGCTCGGCCGTCAAGCCGGCGCCGATCTTCTGCTGGAAGGGGAGCCGGCGCGACGAGGCGTCCTGGATGCGGTCGACGCGGATCGCATCCACGCGCTCGCACACGCCCGTCAGCATGATGGGCAGCGCGTCCATGGCGAATCCGGGATTGACTCCGGTACCCACGACCGCGACCTTGGCCTTTCTGGCAAGCTCGTCGATCCGCTTCGCCAGTCGCTTGTTCGAATAATAGGGATAGGAAAGCTCTTCGGTGGTGGAGACGATGGGCACGCGCAGTTTGAGGACCGTCTCGATCTGCGGCAGGACGGCGCGCAGCGAGCTGAGCGTGCACAGCACCACCACGTCGGGCTTCGATTTCTTGATGGCCGCCACGGGATCGTCGGTGACCTTGATGCCGAGGCGGCGCTCGAGCCCGGCGATTTCGCCCAGGTCCCTGCCCACCTTTTCCGGATCGATATCGACGCCGGCAACCGGCTTGAATCCCTTGCGCGTTGCCGTCTGGCGCAACACTCCAACCCCGATCGGGCCCAGCCCGAAATGCATCACGCGAATCGGCATAAGAACCACTCCTCTCTCGAGATCATGAGCTCGGCTGAAAACCGTTGACAAAAATACCCGCACTCGGACGCCACTAGGATAAACCACGCGTCAACCCGCGGGACGGATCGATGGCGGGCGGAGACCGCCCGCGTCCATCAGCGCGGAGTCGTGCCTGCCACCTTGTTTCGGAGCACCCCGACCCCCTCGAGCTCGACCTCGACTACATCGCCGGGTTTCATCGCCTTCGTGGTCCCGGGAGTGCCGGTGAAGATCAGGTCGCCCGGAAGCAGGGTGACGAAGCTGCTGACATAGCTGACGATTGTGTCCACGTTGAATATGAGGTCCTTGGTCCTCTGCGACTGCACCACCTCGCCGTTGAGCCTCGTCTGCAGGAGCAGGTCGTTATAGTTCAGTCCCCGCACCACGGCCGGTCCGACGGGCGCGAAGGTATCGGAAGCTTTGGCGCGGAACCATTGCAGGTCGTTTTTCTGCCAGTCCCGCTCGCTGACGTCGTTGCCCGCCGTCACCCCGAAGACATACTTGGAAGCCTCTTCCGGAGTGACGTTCTTGGCCTTCCTGCCGATCACGACCACCATCTCGCCTTCGTAGTGCACGTTGCTCGCCCCCGGCGGAAAGACGATGCTTTCCTCCGGCCCGATGATCGAGCTCGGGTACTTGGCGAACAGTCCCGGATAAGCCGCCGCCTGGCGCTCCCCGAGGTGGCTCTTGTAGTTCAGACCGACCGCCACGATCTTGCTCGGTTCGCAGGGCGCCAGCAGCCGGGCCTCGGCCAGCGCCACGGTCCGGCCCGTCGGCTGCGGCGACTCGAAGAGGCTTCCCGTCAACTCACGGATACGGTCGCCTTCGAGGATGCCGTAGGCGATCTTGCCTCCATGCTCATAGCGGACGTAGCGGGTGATCGTGCCCTGGGCCTGGGCGGCGCAGGCCACAAGCAATATTACGGCGGCAGCCAGCAGCATCGATTTCGTTTCCATCATCGCCCTTTCTCCCGTCTTGGTTCCAGCGGCACTGTACAAGAGTTCCCGCCGGGACGCATCTTATTTTTATTTGCGAGGTAATTCCCGGCGTCGGCGAGACAATTGCCAAACTATAATATTTTCGAGACACGAATCCTTTCGGATGGTTGTATAATGCGTGCCGTTTTAGACACAGGACCCTCGTTACCGGCCCCGGACCGCCGGGGGCATACCGGAGGCGGACCGGCGCCGGCAACGCGCTGGTGTCGTGGATCGTTGTCATCGTTAACGGACTCGCCCGCTTCGAGAGAGGATGAGAATAATTCCGGAGGGGTATGTGACCATGTACTTCCTATCGAGATTCATTTCTAGGGGAACCCCGGGTCGCAGCCGCCGTGTGCGCGGCGCGCTGCTCCTTGGGGCGGTAGTGTTGCTGTGCTGTGCGGCCGCGAGCGCACAGGCGCCGCAGGAAACTCAGGCAGCGGCCGTGCATCGCGGAGGGGAAGCGACCCTGGTGCTTCCGGATCTGTCGCAGGTTTCCTTCGGGGGCATCAACGCGCGCACGCTTTTGAGTGCCGGGCTGTTTATCTGTTTGCTGGGCCTGCTGTTCGGGCTCATGAACTACCTCCAGGTCAAGAAGCTGCAGGTTCACACGGCGATGCGCGACATCTCCGAGCTGATCTATGAGACCTGCAAAACCTATCTGATCCAGCAGGGCAAGCTGCTGCTCGTCCTGGAGATCTTCATCGGCACCATCATCGTGCTCTACTTCGGCGTGCTGCGCCATTTCGACCTGATCAAGGTGGTGATCATCGTCATCTTCAGCCTGATCGGCATCGGCGGCAGTTACGGGGTCGCCTGGTTCGGCATGCGCATCAACACGCTGGCCAACTCGCGCACCGCCTTCGCGAGCCTGCGCGGGCAGCCGTTCCCCCTGTTCGCCATCCCGCTGAAGGCGGGCATGAGCGTGGGGATGGCGCTGATCAGCGTGGAGCTCTTCATGATGCTGTGCATCCTGCTCTTCATCCCGAGGGATTACGCCGGGCCGTGCTTCATCGGCTTCGCCGTGGGCGAGTCCCTGGGAGCCGCGGCCCTGCGTATCGCGGGCGGCATCTTCACCAAGATCGCCGACATCGGTTCCGATCTGATGAAGATCGTCTTCAAGATCAAGGAGGACGACGCGCGCAATCCGGGCGTCATCGCCGACTGCACGGGCGACAATGCCGGCGATTCCGTGGGACCGACGGCCGACGGTTTCGAGACCTACGGGGTGACCGGAGTGGCCCTGATCACCTTCATCCTCCTGGCGGTCCCGGATGCGGTGGTGCAGGTGCAGCTGCTGACCTGGATCTTCGTCATGCGCATCATGATGATCATCGCGAGCGGCCTGTCCTACTGGGTGAACCACATGCTTTCCTGGAGCCGCTTCGGGCACGCCCGCGAGATCAATTTCGAGATGCCGCTGACATCGCTCGTATGGCTGACGTCCTTCATATCGGTGGGCCTGACCTATCTGGTTTCCTACCTTATGATCGGAGAGCTGGGCGACGGCTCGCTGTGGTGGAAGCTCTCGACCGTGATCACCTGCGGCACGCTCGCGGGCGCGATCATTCCGGAGCTCGTCAAGGTGTTCACCTCCACCAAGTCGGCGCACGTCCAGGAAGTCGTGACATCGGCCCGCGAGGGCGGGGCATCGCTCGATATCCTGTCGGGATTCATCGCCGGCAACTTCAGCGGTTACTGGCTGGGCCTTGCGATCGCCTTCCTGATGCTGGTGGCAGCCGGCGTGAGCACCTTGGGCTTCAGCGCGCTCATGCAGGCGCCGGCCGTGTTCGCCTTCGGCCTGGTGGCTTTCGGCTTCCTCGGCATGGGACCGGTGACCATCGCGGTCGATTCCTACGGGCCGGTGACGGATAACGCGCAGTCGGTCTTCGAGCTTTCGGTCATCGAGCAGATCCCCGGCATCAAGGGGACGCTGAAGAAGGATTACGGCATCGACGTCGATTTCGAGCACGCCAAGCACATGCTCGAGGAGAACGACGGCGCCGGCAACACCTTCAAGGCGACGGCCAAGCCCGTGCTGATCGGGACGGCGGTCACGGGCGCGACCACCATGGTCTTTTCCACCGTCATCCTGCTGACCGAGGGCCTGACGCGCAACCTCGACAAGCTGTCCATACTCCACCCGCAGTTCCTGGTCGGCCTGCTCATAGGCGGGGCCATGATCTACTGGTTCACCGGCGCCGCCACGCAGGCGGTGAGCACCGGGGCCTACCGGGCCGTGGAGTACATCAAGGCCAACATCAAGCTCGAGGGCGTGGAGAAGGCCTCGGTCAAGGACAGCAAGAAAGTGGTCGAGATCTGCACGCAGTACGCCCAGCGCGGGATGTTCAACATCTTTATCGCCGTGTTCTTCTCGACCCTCGCCTATGCCTTCTTCGAGCCGTACTTTTTCATCGGCTACCTGATCTCGATCGCCCTGTTCGGGCTCTTCCAGGCGATCTTCATGGCCGACGCGGGCGCCGCCTGGGACAACTCCAAGAAGATCGTCGAGGTGGATCTCAAGGAGAAGGGTACGCCGTTGCATGCGGCCACGGTCATTGGAGACACCGTCGGCGATCCCTTCAAGGACACCTCCTCGGTGGCCATGAACCCGGTGATCAAGTTCACCACCCTGTTCGGGCTGCTGGCGGTCGAGCTGGCCGTGGAGATGACCCAGGAGGTCGGTCCCGCGGTGGGGTATGCGCTGGCGTTCCTGTTCTTCTTGGTGGCCGTGACCTTCGTGCGCCGCTCGTTCTACGGCATGCGCATCAAGTCGCAGGCATAGGAGGCGGCACGGGGGAGGAGCCCGCGGCGGAATTCCTCCCCCCGGCCGTTCCCTCTCCGGTTCGCGCGGCACTCCTGAAGGCGGTCACTCCTCGGCCGCCGGCGGCGCCCCGGCGCGCGCCAGGTCCTCCTGGCGGATCTTGTCCACGTTGAGCTTGGCGGCCGTGGCGGTCATCTTGGAGAGCACCTCGCCGAAATCGAAGGATGTCGCCTTGGAGAAGCGCGTGGGATTGATGCGGGCCACCACGAAGGCCCTCAAGTAAGGGCTGGTGAGCCCGCGCTCTTTCAGCTTGGCGACGACGTCGCTCACGGCGTCGTCGAGTTCGAGGAGCTGCGCGGCGCGCCGTTCTCTTTCGGCCAGCGCGGCTTTCAGCGGGAGTTCGAGGAAATCGTCCACGCGCCGCAGCACCGGCTGGTAGGCGCCGCCGCTGATGCGCGGCCTCATTTCGTAGCTCATCCCCAGCGTGAGGAAACACGCCTCCTCGAACTCGAAGGCGAAGTCGATCTCCCTGCGGCCGTCGTGCTCCGCCAGCGCGCGCGCCATGCGGACGGTTTCGAGCGACTTTTCCTTCAGATTGTGGGCCTTCTCGGTGTTCAGGGCCAGGATCTGGAACGCCACGGCCGGCTCCGGGATCAGCAGGCCGATGATGCTCTTGGCCCCGAGCAGCTTCAGCGCCTGCAGCCGGTGGCTGCCGTTCGGGGTCCAGTACCCGCCGTCGCCCTCCACGACGATGATGGGATCGAGGTAGCGTCCGATCTTTTCGATGACCGCCATCAGGCGCTTGACGTGCTTTTCGGAAACGTCGCGCTGGTATGGTGTGGGCTGAACCCGGGCGATGGGAAGTGCCACCAGCAGGACTTCCTTGCCGCCGTACGGCTCCGAGTAATGCGCGAGGACCGCACCGCCGTCCTGCTCGACCTTGCGGGCGAGCGCGGCCGAGTCCGGGCTCGGTTTGCCCTTGGTATCGGGAGGAGCGAGGCCGACCGATTCGGGGGCTGATTTCTTGCGGCGGGTGGCTTTCTTGGGCGGCATCGCTGGTTCCTCCATACGGGCCTGGCCGGCCGTCGCCCCTACGATAGCACAAAACCGCGCCCGGCCGGGATGCGCGCCGCCGTTTCGCGGTGGCGGCTCTTGCGCCGATGATGTACAGTTGGGCCTGCGGATGGGGGGTCGGAATATGGCTTCGCAAAGCGCGATCGTGCCGCTCTCGGTTTTTCTCTTGCTGGGTCCGGCGTGCCTTCAGGCGACTGCCGCCCGCGCGCAAACGGTGGTCCCCGGCCTGGAGGTTCTCCTCAGCGAGCAGAAATCACTGATTGCCGGCAAGCGCGTCGGCCTGATCACGAACCACACCGGCGTGGATCGCCGGATGCGCAGCGGCATCGATCTGCTTGCCCGCACCCCCGGTGTGAAGCTTGCGGCGCTTTTCGCGCCCGAACACGGCATCCGCGGCACCGTCCAGGCCGGACGAGAGCTGGGCGACACGGTGGACGAGCGCACAGGCGTGCGCGTCTACAGCCTCTACGGCAAGACGAGGCGGCCGACCCCCGAAATGCTGAAGGATGTCGACGTCCTGCTGTACGACATCCAGGACGCCGGCGTTCGCTTTTACACGTACATCTCCACCTTGGGCGAATGCATGGAGGCGGCGGCCGACAGCCGGATTCCCTTCATCGTCCTGGACCGCCCGAATCCGATCGCCGCCGCCAGGATCGAGGGACGGATTCTGGACATAGCCCGTTTCAAGTCTTTCGTCGGAGCCTATGCGATCCCCATCCGGTACGGCTTGACGATCGGCGAGCTTGCCGGTTTCATCCGCGACGGCCTGGGCAAGGATCTGAAGCTCACCGTGGTCAAGATGAAAAACTACCGGCGCAGCATGTGGTACGACGAGACCGGACTGCTCTGGATTGCCCCGTCCCCCAATGTCCCGTCGCTCGCCACGGCCACGGTCTACCCCGGCATGTGCCTGATCGAAGGAACCAACATTTCCGAGGGAAGAGGGACGACGCAGCCCTTCGAGATGATCGGCGCGCCGTGGCTCGACGGGCAAAAGCTCGCCGATGATCTCGCAGCGCTGAACCTGCAAGGCGTCTTTTTCCGGCCGGTGGAGTTCACGCCCACGTTTTCCAAGTACCAGGGGGAGACCTGCCGCGGCATCCAGGTCCATGTGAGCGACCGCCGCCGCTATGAGCCGGTGCGGGTGGCGCTGCATATCCTGAGCGCGATCCGGCACGCGTACCCGTCCGATTTCCGGTGGCGGGAAAGTTCGATCGATCGCCTGTCGGGATCGGACGATCTGCGCAAGGCGATCGATGAGGGGATGCCCGTCGACAGGATCATGGCGGCGTGGGAGCCCGAGCTCGAGAAGTTCGACGCGCTGCGCAGGAAATACTTCCTCTACCCGTGACGTGCGATTCCGGTCATTCGCCGTCGCGAACGCGGGTCGCAGCCGGCTGCGAACGCCGACTAGAGCACACCTTACAGCAGGATGCTTTCCTGCCACAGGCGCTGCAATGCGCGGCTGCCGGCCGCGAGTTCCGCGCGTGTATAGACCAGGATGTCGGTGCCGCGCTCCAGGTCGAAGTAAGGCAAAAAAGTCAGGGCGCGCCGCACCGGGTCGGCTTCCAGGGTTCGCTCAAGGACTATCAGGATGTCGATGTCGCTCGTCCCCGTCTGATCGCCCCGGGCCAGCGACCCGAAGAGGCGCACCTCGACCGCCTCGGGATGTTCAGCCCGGATCCTCCGGGCGATCTCGCGCAGCCGTTCGAGCAGGCTATCGCGGTTCAGGGAGATGATCCTGACAGAATCGGATGATGTCCTCGGCGGCACGAACCGCCTCCTCTGCCTTGGCCTGGTTGTAATAGTCCGCCGGTTTGCCTTGCGGAAACCCGTTGGGATAACGCGGAGGGATGCAGTGGGCATCGAGGAGCTGGGCTTTTTCCATGAGTCCAGGGGCGGCATCGGGCAGGGCCCGGATCATGGGCGTTATGGCAGGACCCCAGACATCATGGCCGCGCGCCATGAGCAGCCCCTTGACCGCCTTTTCGGCGGCCTGCTGGGCCGTGAAGCACGCCCACTCCCAGTAGCGATATTCCATGTCGATCCGGGCTTTCTCGAGATCGCGCACGGCCTAGTCCAGCCAATCCCGATAGCGGTTCATATGCATAACATCATAGCCCGCGCGTGCGCCGCACGCAATCGGCGCGCAAAGGCCGGAAAAGAACGTGCGCGGAGCGAGCGGCGGATCTTGGCGATTGACATCGGCTGCGGCCTTCACGACACTAGCGGGCGTGAAAAAGGGAAGGCCCAAGAAGAGCACTTCCGGTTGCGCTCGCCGGCGCGCGGGCGAGCGCAGGCGCAGGCGCTCGGCCGCTCAGTCGTCGCCCGAAGCCCTGCCGTCTTCGTACGGCAGGACGCGGCTGGTGGCGATGGTCGTGGACCCGCATCTGGTGCACGCGTATTGGGAGATTGGCGCCGCGCATCTCGGGAGGATGCGCAAGTCACTGGGCGGGCATTGCGCCGGTGCCCGGGCCGTTCTGCGGTTTCACGAGAGCGGGCGCGCTCGGGGCGCGGCCGCTGCGTTCTTCGATGTCGAAATCCAGCCTGCAGCCCGCAACTGGTACGTGCCCCTGTGGAGCTCGGACAAGACTTATCGGCTGGAGCTGGGATTCCTGGCCCCGGACGGCCGCTTTCTTTCGGCGGCACGCTCCAACGAGATCTATGTGCCCCGATCCGAACCCTCGCCCCGCTGCGAGGTTCGTCTGTGGAGCCCCGCGCGCCGGGCAAGCGCCTATGTGG
>Ga0209102_1001822_pt1 | contig 10462 bp, 7 predicted proteins | sample ConPoolayeHmetaG_FD_185483 | JGI IMG/M metagenome (GOLD analysis project Ga0209102, IMG submission 185483) | Hot spring microbial mat communities from California, USA to study Microbial Dark Matter (Phase II) - Cone Pool mat layer H metaG... ... | reverse complement strand
GTTTTCTTGTTCATAAATTTTGGCTTCGACCTCTTGGCCTTATTGTTGCCACGGGCTGCCTTTTCGCTTTTTTCTCCGCCATATCGAGCCCGGGTAATCAGTCGACGGAGCCAAATGACTGGGAAAACCCCCTTGTTTTCAGCCGAAACGCCGAGCCGCCGCACGCAACGTTGATGCCCTACGCGAGTATGGAAGAGGCCCTCGCCGGCGAAAGGCTTAAATCTCCGTATTGTGCTCTCCTCAACGGGAAATGGAAGTTTCATTGGACGGGCAAGCCAGCCGACCGGCCCCTCCACTTTTACCGACCGGATTTTGACGTCAGCGCCTGGAAGGAAATTGAAGTGCCAGGCAACTGGCAGCTCCAGGGATACGATGTGCCCATCTATCTCAACACAGGTTATCCGTTCAAGAAGGACCCTCCCCGCATTCCTCATGACCATAACCCGGTTGGCTCTTATCGGACCGAATTCGAAATTCCCGAAGCCTGGTTGAGCCGCCAGGTATTTCTTCACTTCGACGGCGTCGAGTCGGCCTTCTATGCCTGGGTGAACGGCGAGCTTGTCGGTTATAGCGAGGACAGCCGCACACCCGCCGAGTTCAACATCACCCGTCTTGTTCGGCCGGGGAAGAATTGTCTGGCCGTCGAAGTTTACCGCTCATCATGTGCGAGTATGCCCATGCCATGGGGAATTCGGTGGGGAATCTCATCGATTACTGGGAGGTGATCGAGCGATATGAACCTCTGCAAGGGGGATGCATCTGGGACTGGGTGGACCAGGGAATCAGGAAAAAGACGGCCGATGGTCGTGAATATTTTGGCTACGGCGGCGACTTCGCCGATTCACTAACAGACGGCAATTTTTGTTGCAACGGGCTTGTGCTTCCGGATCGGACAATTACGCCGAAGACCCTCGAGGTGAAGAAGGTTTACCAGAATGTTGGGTTTAAAAATAGTCCATTGCAAACTTAAAATAATATGATATAAAATGGCGAAGGCGATGAGTCGAGGCTTCCGGTTTCGGGCATTTCTTTTTGTTTGGGTTTTTGGCGTTTTTCTCGCCACCATTCTCCTGGTCAATTTTTTTCATACCGAAAAGAGTCCATTTCCCAGTTCTTCTTGCCCCGCCTGCCATCTTCAACAAACATCCCTCGCCACTGGCGTAGCCCTGGTCCTCTATGTTCCCCAGCTTCTCCTGCTGGAAATCTTGCCCATTCCCGAGTGTTCTATCGAAATCTCTGCCTTGGCCATCGACCTTGTCACCCGCTCGCCGCCAACCTCCTGACACCTCCCTTTTGAAGCGCGGCTCGGCGCGCTTCTGTCCCCATTTGAGCTGACGAGGAGGTGAATCAGACTATGAATGCCCTCGCTATTTCCATATTCAGTTTACTATGTGTGGTTCTCTCTCCGGGTGTGGAGTCAATAAGCTGTAGCTCTCATTCTTCCCGGAATGCCGGGAATACCTTGATTTCATCCAGAGAGGCCGCTGAACCGCTGACTCTCGATGATTGCGTCTCCATAGCCCTCAGGCAAAACCCGCTTCTTCACTCCTCCCGCTACCTTCATCAGGCTGCTTTGGCCCGCGTTCACCAGGCCAGGGCGTTTTCCCAGCCCAGCCTTGATTTTGATTCTGATTTGCAGCCAGGGTTCATGAACTTCAAGGGCTCCGAGGAATCCTACTTCGGCGCCAGCCAGAATTTTGAGTTTCCGGGCAAAAGGGCCCTCAGGGGAAAAATTGCCGCTCAGGAAGCGGCCCAGTTGGAGATGGACACCGAGCTCCTGAAGCTTGACATTACTTACCAGGTCAACGAGGCCTTTTACGACCTTCTCTTCGCCCAGGAAATTTTGAAGTATGCCCAACAGGACCTGGAGCTGGCACGGGATTATCTTCAGAAAGCCGAAGTCAGGTTTGAGGCGGGCGATATTGCTCAGGTGGAAGTTCTCCGGGCGCGCGTCGAAGCGGCGAAAGCAGAAAATTCCGTCCGGGCTGCGGACAATAAATTCAAGCTGGCCAGGGCAAAATTGAACTTTCTTCTGGCCAGGAAAAAATATGAGCCTGTGGAAATTCGGGGCGATTTTAAAAAGAAAATGCCGGACCTGCCGTTGGATGAGCTCAAGGAGAGAGCGCTCGCTCTGCGGCCGGAAATGAAGAGGATAGATTTTGCTCTGGATGGAGAAAAGTTCCGCCAGACGCTCGGCTATCTGAGCTACCTGCCCGATTTTAACCTTGGCGTTTCCCGTCATCGTTTCACTGGGCTACCCACGACCTGGGATATCAAGCTTTCCCTTTCTGTGCCCCTCTTTTTCTGGCAGCCGCTGAAGGGACAAATTGCCGAAGCCAGCGCCAACCGCGAGGCCCTCGACAAAGAAAAGGAGCACACGGCCAACGCCATTTCTCTCGAAGTTGAAGAAGCCTATACCAATGTTCTTTTGTCCGGCCATCAGATTGAGCTCTTTGAGAAGGAGATTCTTGCCCAGGCTGAGGAAACGTACAACAAGTTCCTTTTCAGCTTTCAAGAGGGAGAGATTGGAGGTATTGACCTTATCGAAGCCCGACGAACGCTCATCGAGGCACGCAAGTCCTACGCCGAGGCTCTTTTCCGTTTCACCATCGGCCTGGCAGCGCTGGAGAGAGCGGTTGGCTTCAGGCTGGAGGAGAAGATCCATGACTAAGAAGACAAAGTTGTTCATTTTTATTTTTTCTATCGTTGTTGTGGTCCTGTCGACGGGCCTCAACTCTTCATGTTCGAAATCAGGACCTGAGGAGAAGGCGGCGGAGAAAAAGCTTCAGGCCGACCGAGCGGAGCAAACGCCAACTGTCCCGGGCTCACCTGTCGGCCGCGGCAGGAAGATACGTCAGCTTAATCAAGAGCCTCCTGGCCAAGGCCTGAGGTGGAGGCGGGGTTGGAGAAACGCGGGCATCATCACCCTTTCTGAAGAGGAGAAGAAGGTCGTCGAGATTAAAACCGAAGTTACGTCTCTCCGCCCCATGCGAACCTGTTTGCGGGCGATGGGCAAAGTGCTCACTCCGCAGACGAAAAAGGCCATCGTGAGCTATGCTTTCCCGGCCCGGGTGGCTGAAATCCATGTCGCCATCGGAGATTGGGTTAAGAGAGGCCAGAAACTCATAACCCTCCAGAGCGAGGAGGTTGGCGCGGCCCGAGCAGAATTCTTCAAGGCCAGGGCTGACTTTGAATTGGCCCGCCGAAACCTTGACCGAGAAAAAAGCCTTTTTGAAAGAGGAGTCGGCGCTCGCAAAAACTTGCTTGCTGCCGAGAACGAATTCAAAGTGGCCGAGGCGAGCCTGGAGGCCGCAGAAAAAAAGCTCCATGTGCTGGGTTTCACTGAAGAGCAGCTCGAGGAAATAGAGAAAATGCATCAGGTTAACCCCATCATCTCTCTCTGTGCTCCTATCGACGGGAAAATCATCCAGTCGAACGCTATCCTCGGAGCGATGGTGGATCAAAACACAGAAATCCTGACCATCATGGACCCGACCATTCTCTGGGTAGACGGGGAAATCTACGAGCGGGATATCGCCAAGATCAAGATTGGCCAGGAGGTGGGGGTGGAAGTTCCCGCCTATCCTGGTGAAGTTTTCAGGGGAAGAATTAGCTTTATCAGCGACATCCTCAAGGAAGAAAGCCGGACCATCACCGTCCGGACAGAGGTTGAGAATAAAGGCCAGAAGCTCAAGCCAGGGATGTTCGCTGACATGACCATCTACCTCAACCACCAGGAGAAGATTCTGGCCGTTCCCGAGACGGCAGTGCTGGACGATCAAAACGAGAAGATTGTCTTTGTTCCTGTGGAAGGAGGGTTCAGAGCTCGGGTAGTTCAGGTAGGAATGAAGGAAGGGGGTTTTGTGGAGATTGTGGCTGGCCTCGAAGCTGGCGAGGAAGTTGTGACCGTTGGGAGTTACCAGCTCAAATCCAGGATGCACGAAGAAATTCTGCGCCGGGCCGGAGTTCATTAGGACAGGAATGGAGAAATAACCATGATCGACCGCTTGATCGATTTTTCCCTCAAGCATAAGCTCCTCATGGTCTTCCTCATCGGCTTGGTCTGTATCTGGGGCACAATAGCCTATCAACATATCCCCAAGGATATTTATCCTGACCTTAATGCCCCTCTCGTCAAGATCATCACCGAAAACCCGGGCATGGCCTCGGAGGATGTGGAAAGATTGATCTCTTTCCCCTTGGAAAGCCTTCTTTCCGGCGCCCCCGGCGTGACACGGGTGCGGTCGGAGTCGACAACCGGCGATTCGGTCGTCACCGTCGAGTTTGACTGGGGAACGGACATCTACCGGGCACGCCAGATTGTCTCGAGCAAGCTGGAGCTCATTGCCGGACGTCTTCCCCTCGGCACAAGCCAACCCATCCTCGGGCCTGTTTCCTCTCGCATGGGTGAGGTCTTCGAGTTTGCCGTCGTTGGGAATGAAGAAACTGACCCCATGGAGCTCCGGTCGGTGGCCGACTGGCAGATTCGCTACCGGCTTCAAGGGGTGCCGGGAGTCTCCTTCATCATCAACCTGGGCGGGTTTGTCAAGCAGTATCAAGTCTTTCTCAAACCGGATATGCTCAAGAACTACGGCATCACCATCAGCCAGGTCAAGGAGGCGATTGAGAATAGCAATCGCAATTTTTCGGGCGGCATCATCTCCAAAGGAGCCCAGGAAGTTCTCATCAAGGGAATGGGGAGGATTGAGACTCTCGAGCATATCGAAAAAACCGTCATTACTTCCCGGAATAATGTGCCCATCTTTGTCAAGGATGTGGCCGATGTTCGGGTCGGCCCGAAATTCCGGCGAGAAGCAGGCAGCCACAACGCCAAGGAAGCCGTCTATGTCACAGTCGAAAAGCAGTACGGGGGAGACACCCTGACGGCCATCGCGAACATCAAACGTGCCCTGGCTCAGGTGGCCAAAGACCTTCCGCAAAACATAAAAATCAAGCCGTTCTACGACCAATCCATCCTCATTCTCAAGTCGATCCATCATGTCGAAATTTCCATGCTCGAAGGCGCTCTCCTCATCGTCCTGGTGATGATGCTGTTCATGTGGAACCTTCGAGCTTCCTTCATCGCTTCGTTGACCATTCCCTTTTCCATCCTCATTTCTTTGGTCTTGATGCAAATCTTTGGCATCCATTTGACTGTGATGTCCATCGGGGGCTTGGCCATCGGCATTGGGAAGATGGCCAATGGTTCTATCATCATGGTCGAGAACATCTTCCGCATTCTGAAGGAGAAAAAAGGGCAGATGGGCCGAGAAGATGCCATCGCTCTCGCCGCCAAGGAAGTGGGAAAATATCTCTTCTCGGCCAGCCTCATCATCATCCTTGTTTTTCTTCCGTTGCTCACTCTCCAGGGCATTGAGGGAGCCATGTTCCGGCCGACAGCTTTTGCCGTGGCTGCTGCCCTCTTTGCGGCCATGCTTCTTAATTTGACTCTCCAACCCATCCTGGCCGCCTTTTTTCTCCAAGAGAGGCAAATCCGGGAGAGGCGAAACCCGGTCTCGGAATTCCTGGTTAAAATTTATCGCTCTCTTCTTGTTCTGGCTTTTCGCCATCGAGCTACGCTCATCGCCCTTTTCATCTTCCTCATTGTCGTGGCGGGAGTCGCCTATCATTTTTTAGGGAAAGAGTTCGTGCCTCCTCTGGATGAGGGTGCTATCATGGCTTCGACGGTCATGCTTCCCGAGACGTCACTTGAGGAATCGGTCAAAATGGGCAGGACTATCGAAAAGATTTTCCTCTCCTTTCCAGAGGTTATCTCCGTGTCGAGGACGACGGGCACGGCCGAGGCTTCCGAGCATCTCCACCCCGTGAATCACAGCCATTACAACATCGAGCTTGTTCCCCGGGAAAAAAGAAAGCGGGGCTTCCGTGAGCTCACCGAGGCCATGCGTCAGGAGCTGGACAGGATTCCGGGCATCGCTTATATTTTTGAGCAGCCCATCGCCAACAAGCTGGCCGAGATGCTGACCGGGACGGAGGGCCAGTTATCGGTTAAGCTCTTCGGCGCTGATTTGGACATTCTTAACGAGAAAATCGAGGAAATCCGGAATGTTCTGGCTGAAGTCAGGGGAGTCGCTGACCTCCAGATCGAGCAAACGACAGGCGTGCCCCAGCTCATCGTCAGGCTTAATAGAGAGAAGCTGGCGAGGTTCGGAATTTCCGTGAATCAGGTCGCTGAGGTCATCGAGACCGCCCTCAACGGAATCGAGGCCACAGATGTCTACGAGCCCGACCGCGTGACTTCTGTTCTCATTCGACTTCCTGAGAAGTACAGGAACGATGAGGAAGGGGTCAAGAATCTCCTCGTCGATACACCCGGTGGCGAGAGAATTCCCCTTTCTGAGCTGGCCTTTATCTCACGGGGTGAGGGTCCGCAGACCATCTTCCGCGAGAACATGATGCGGCGGAAGATTGTGCTTTGCAACGTGGTCAAACGGGACATCGGAAGCTTTGTCGAAGAAGCACGCCAGCGCATCGCTGAGGAAGTGGCGCTTCCCCCTGGCTACTTTGTGACCTTCGGCGGCCAGTTTGAAAGCCAGCAGCGGGCCTTGCGTCATCTGACGCTTCTCATGGCCGTCATCATGCTGGCCATCTTCATCGTCCTTTTTTCCTCTTTTGGCTCCATCTGGCAGGCGCTCCTCATCATCCTCAACATCCCCTCGACCCTCATCGGGGGTATTTTGGCGCTTCTCCTTACGGGGCAGACCATCAACGTCTCCTCGATGATCGGGCTCATCGCCCTTTTCGGCATTTGCGTTCAGAACGACATTATTCTCGTGGCCAAAATCAATGACTTACGGAAGCAGGGATTTTCCGTTCGAGAGGCCGTGTTTGAAGGCGCCCTGGTCAAGTTCAGGCCCATTTTGATGACGGACATAGTCATGATCGTTAGCGTTCTTCCCCTTGCCCTCATCGTGACGACCGGCGCCGAGCTCCACCGGCCGTTGGCCGTGGTTTATATCGGCGGCTTTTTCTTTGCTATTCTGCTCCGCCTATTCGTCGTTCCGGTGCTCTATGAGACGCTGGCGAGAGCCGAGCGGGGGAGAGCGGAGGATTGATCTTTGGATGTTGACTTGGCCGAGCGAGCTGGATTTAAATAGGCGAGTCAAGGAAGCCTTTGATGAGGCCGGTTGAGGACCCGAGGATCAAGGTTTCCCGCCGGGCTTTCTTTCTCGCCTGGGTCTTCTTTTCTGCATATGTCATCGCCGTCATGGGGGCCTCCTATTTCTTGGGGATAAAGCCGCGACTGTGGGGACTCCCCCTCTGGGTGGCTGTCGGCAATATCCTTGTGCCGGCCGTTTTTGTCATCCTGCTCATTTTCCTTGTTGAAAAATTCATTCCCGATGTCTTCCTCACGGATGAAGAAATAGAGCCAAGAGGGCCAGAATGAACGCGGCGACCGTTTCATTCCTAGCCTATACCGGCCTTCTTGCCGCTCTGGGCATCTGGTCGTTCCGGATCGTCGAGAAAGTTCCACTCGACAAGTATGAGAAGGAGTTTTATGCCGCGGGACGAGGGCTTGGCGGTGTAGTTGTGGCTCTTCTCATCGCTGGAGGGCTGGCCAGCGCAGGTACCTTCATCGCCGGTCCGGGGATGAGCTATGCTTACGGCTACTCATGGGTTATGATCAACAATTTCCAGAACTTCATGAACCTTTTGCTCTTGGCGCCCGTCGGAATCATCGTCGGCATCGTGGCTCGCCGGGTAAACGCCGTGACCTACTTGGATCTATTTAAAGCTCGCTACGAGAGCAAAACGGTCGTCCTTCTTCTGGCAGCCCTGGTCACATTTTTTCTCATTCCCTACATGGCCACCCAGTTCGTCGGAGCGGCGCGCGTCATTTCTCAGATGACCGGGATGGGCTATTTTATCTCGCTGGCCTTTGGCTCGCTCGTGGTTCTTGTCTACTGTGTCCTGGGGGGCATGCGCGGGACATCACTGGCCACGCTTCTTCAGGGCGTGGTCATCACCGCCGGATGTGTCATGTTGTTTATCGGAACTGTCCAGGCGGCGGGCGGATTCAATAAGTCGACGGATATTCTCGAGGCGAGGGACGCGAGCTTCCTCTCTCCGACCAAGAACGGGGAATTCCCTCCCGCCTTCGCCTTTTCTATCGCCTGCATGACAGGGTTTTTCATCGTCGGAATGCCTCACGCCATGCTTGGCGCCCTGACTTATAAGAATACGCGGGCTCTTAAGAGAGGCATCTGGATGGGTGGGATTATCGTTTTCCTGTGGACCCTTCTCCTCTGTCTTTCTGGCGTCATCGGGAGGTCCATCGTCCCCGAGTTGGCCGTCCCCGATGAAATTGCTCCCTGGCTGGCCATGAACGTCATGCCCAGGGCCCTGGGTGGCATTGTCCTCGCTGGGATTGTCGCCGGTATCCAGACGACGGTGGCCGCTATGGCCATCATCATCACTTCGAGTATTGCCAAGAACGTTCTTCAAGAGCTCAATCCAACTGTTTCCGCGACGACGATAAAAGCTGCTTCCCGCTGGACCATGGCGGGCTGCCTGGGGTTAGCCATGGGGCTGGCGCTTTCACAACCGAAGCTCGTCCAGTGGATTATCTTTTTTTCTATTGGCGGTCTGGAAGCAGCTACTTTCGGTCCCATCCTCCTCGGGTTTAACTGGAGGAGAGGAAATAAGCAAGGGGCTCTGGCCGCCATCGGCTGCGGGATGGTGATTTATGCGCTGGCCAACACCGCCTGTCCTTGGCTCAGAGTAGGGGGGACGCATCCTTCTTTCGTTGCGGTCGGGGCGGCGGTAATGGCCTTTATCGTGGCCAGCCTGCTTTCATCCCCGCCTGGCGATAATATCGTTCGCACCTTCTGGGAGAAAAGGGAAGTCCTTTTGTGAGCAGGGAGACATAGATTTCGTTTTGGGCTGCCCTGTCCCCATGATCAAATTCGGCATAATGTTGTCCTAAATCATCGGGGACGAAAGTAAATCTCAGCTCAAATGAGCCAATCCTGACCTTGGCCGAAGAAATGAAGATGTAGTGCCAGACGGTGCCCGAGTTCGAGGAAGTTAGGACGAGGACTTGCATTTTGTCAGTTCATTGTTCGGCTGGCTTTTCGGCCGGTTTGGCTTTCGGCTTGAGGAGGAGGTCATGGAAGTCAAAGCTGAAATCTGTCTCGGGGGACACGGCTTTCATTTTCACCTGGTCGATCGTTCCGTCAGGGTTGAGGGCAAAGGTGACGTAAGCGTCGGCCCGGAGCTCTCGGTCGCGCCATCGAACGATAAAAGTATCGTACTGCCAGTGCTCAAGATCGCCGATGAGCGAGGGAGTTCGGGTGAAGCGCATGACGAGCCTTCCCTCCTCAAGGGCGATGTCGATGTCTCCGTACCAGGCGTCCATGTATGTTCCGGCGTATTTTTCGAGAGGCAATGAGGGTTTAGAAGCGGCGTTGCGGGCGCTGGCCGCCTTTTTGAGCGCTTCAGAAGTTTCGAATTCCCGGCGCTCCTTGACCTTCGCATAGGCAGTCACCCAGTCTGTTGGCGGCGCTCCAAGATAATAGTCAACGATGTGCCAGGTCAGGGAGCTGAAGGCCTCACCCGATTCCTGGTTAGTCAGCACGGTGATACCCAGGCTCAATTCGGGAAGCAGCGTCACCTTGGAAAGGTACCCCGGCAGTCCGCCCGTGTGGGTAATCACTTTTTTCCCGCGGTAGTCGTGGACATTGAGGCCGAGAGCATAGCCGCGGAAGTTGGCCTTTAGGCCAGCCAGCTCAGGCGGCGGCAATGGATTGGGAACGGGAGTCACCAAGGTCTCGAGCTCACGGGCCGTCTTTTCGCCATAAAGGCGTGACCCATCGGCGAGACGCCCCTGGTTGAGAAGGACGAGCATCCACTTGGCCATGTCGTCGGCGTTGGAGTTGATGCCCCCAGCAGGGTTGGTGTTATCGCTCTCCATGGGCTTGACGAGCCGAAGCACCCCTTCCACCTTGGCGTGGGTGGCGGCGACATTTCCCTGATTGGATGTGGCTGAATAACGCACCTGGGTTGTCACCATCCCCACTTTCTTCAGGATGCGATCGGTGACAAATTCTTCCCAGGTTAAGCCACTCACCGCTTCGATGACCTCGCCGGCGACCAGGTAAAGTACGTTGTCGTAGGCGTAAGCGCTCCGGAAAGATGTGGCCAGCTTGATGAAACGCAGGCGCTGGGCAATCTCCCTCCGGGAGTAGGTCGACGGCGGCCACCACAGAAGGTCGCCGGCGCCGAGGCCGAGGCCGCTGCGGTGGACAAGAAGGTCGCGGATGGTCAGCTCCCGCGTCACGTAGGGGTCTGACATCTGGAACCAGGGGAGATAATCGATAACCGGCGCGTCCCAGGCAATTTTGCCTTCCTCGACCAGAAGGCCCAGAGCAACGGCCGTGAACACCTTTGTGTTAGAGGCGATACCGAAGAGTGTTTGACTATCGACAATCGCCCGATCACC
>Ga0209102_1001821_pt1 | contig 10467 bp, 11 predicted proteins | sample ConPoolayeHmetaG_FD_185483 | JGI IMG/M metagenome (GOLD analysis project Ga0209102, IMG submission 185483) | Hot spring microbial mat communities from California, USA to study Microbial Dark Matter (Phase II) - Cone Pool mat layer H metaG... ... | reverse complement strand
CCCCGTCCCCGGGGACCTTAGCATCTTGGACGAGTACTGGGTTAGGGAAAGATATTCTCGTGTTGTCATTGGAAGATCTATGGATGGCTCGAACATCATGTACTTTGTGGACGAAGTCCAGCTTAGGCCTGAAGAGAAGGCTGCATACAGCAAGATATTTGATATCATCGCAAGGGAGTTGAATCCTGCAGAGATAGGCAAGGAGGAGGATGTCCGCAAGCAGCTCCTGGGTGAGGCTAGAAGGCTGGGCTTCAAGTATAGGAAGGCGTTCAAGATGGTCACCCGTGAAGGATGGGACAGGATAAACTATTATCTTGAGAGGGACCTGCTGGGTTTTGGACCCCTCAACACCATCATGGCAGACTATAGGATTGAAGACTTGAGCTGTGATGGCGTAAATGTGCCAATCTTCGTATGGCATAGAAAATACGAGAGTATTCCGACAAACATCAGGTTCTTGAACAGGGAAGCTTTAGACGACTACATTGTCAAGTTGGCACACAAGTCAGGTAAACATGTGAGCTCAGCCTTCCCGATCGTTGACGCGATGCTCTTCGGCAAACATAGGCTTGCCGCCAGCTTCCGAGATGAAGTTTCGCCTAAGGGTTCAACCTTCACCATCAGAAAGTTCAGGGAGGAGCCGTTCAGTATAGTCGACCTCGTGCAGATGGGCACAGTAAGCGACGACATGGCCGCCTACTTCTGGATGCTCATCGAGAACAGGGCCACTATAATGGTAATAGGTGGAACAGGAAGCGGAAAGACCACAATCTTAAACGCGCTCGCTTCGCTCATAAAGCCTGGAATGAAGCTTGTCACGGTAGAGGAGACCGCGGAACTCAACCTACCCCACGAGAACTGGGTCCAGTTCGTGAGCAGAGAAAGTTACGGGTTGACAGGCACTAAGGTTGGGCAGATAAGCCTATTTGACCTCGTCAAGACATCTCTTAGGTATAGGCCTGACTACCTAATCGTCGGAGAGGTAAGAGGAGAAGAGGCTTATGTCATGTTCCAGGCTATGGCCAGCGTGTCTGGTGACACGCCGGTCTTGCTTAAGTCTAGCGAGGGTGTCAAACTTGTTGAGGTTGGAAAGTTCGTTGACAATTATTATTCCGATGGCGAAGAGAGAGTTGCCAAACCTGTGAACGGGGTATACGCTTTGACTCTCGAGGAAGGTAACGTTAAGTTTAAACCGATCAAATATGTTCTTAGGCATTCGACACCAACTATATACGACATAAAGTATGTGGGAGGCGGGGTCAAAGCCACAGCTTCCCATTCAGTGTTTGTTATGGATGAAGAAAGCATGGAAGTAAAGGAGAAGACCGTAGCGACACTTAAGGAGCACGATTTGCTGGTTTCTTTTACGTCGTTGGGAGATCGCTTTAGAGGAGACCAGACTATCGACGTCGTGGAGCTGTTAGCTAACTACGACTCTGTCTTTGTGACAGAAATACCTATTGACATAAAGAATAGTTTTGGAATCACCCATAATCCTCTGTTGTTATCAGAATACATTGGATTCGAGAATAGGGCTTCTGACAAAAGCCACAGAGGGCTCTTGAGCCTGACGACTCTAAACAGTAGGAAATCGATACCTGCACGTATACCCTTGAATGAAGATCTGGCCTTTGCTCTTGGAGCGTATTTGGCTGATGGATGCGTGAAGGAGCATCTTGGAAAGAGTCTTGTCTTCTGTTTTGGGAAAAACGAGAAAGAAGAGTTCCTAACCAGAGTAACCAAGACTATGAGAGAAATGTTTGGCGATGAACCATACATTGAAGACAGGGGAACATATGTTCTAGCCGAATATAATAATACGGTTTTAGCGAACCTTTTTGAAGCGCTCTGCGGTAGACGTCGCGAAGAAAAGCATATACCGCCCCAGCTTTGGAACGCACCAAACAACATTGTTCACGCATTTTTTGATGGCTTGAAAGCAGATGCTAGAAGAAGAACTAAACGCCCAAACCAGGTGAGTATAGTTCAGAAGAACTTTACCTTAATAACGGAGTTAGCTTGGTTGGCAAGGTTAGCTGGATTAGACACAAGAATAAGAAAAGAGGGGCAAGGATGCCACGGCTTAACACTTATTTCACGGAGGGGGCGGAAGGGCGCATTAGGTGTAGGCGTCCCGATAAAGGCGCTTAGAAGACTATATCAAAAGTTGAACCCTGCATCATTGCCTTATGAGTACACTTATCTATTCGGTGACAGAAAACGCTCTCAAAGATTCTGTAGCAGAACTATAGCAAAAGAGGTTCTTGACTGGATGTGGAGAAAGAGAAGGGTTGAACCCGATGGAGAAGCCACCAAACTCATGGCCAACATTCTAGATTACATAAGCGGTGACGCTACCCTTTTGCCGGTAAAAAGCGTTGAGAAGAAAGAAAACGTGGGATATGTGTACGACCTTTCAGTACCCGATAGCGAAGCCTTCTTTGGCGGTGCGAATCCAGTCCTACTGCATAATACTGGACATGGCGGTTTATCAACCCTCCACGCCGAAAACATAGAGTATGCTATAAGGAGGCTGGTCAGCCCTCCGATGAACGTTTCTGAAACCTATATTCCGCTGATCAATGCAGTCATACTTGTCGAGAGGGTTTCTCTGCCGAGCCCAAGGGCTGGCATGAGCATTGGGAGAAGGGCTCGCATGACCTGGGAGGTGGAGGATTTCGAGAAGTACTCTAACGTCTTCAGCTGGGTTCCTCAGGATGACATCTTTCTGTCTAGGGCGAAGGATAGCACCATCCTCATGAGGTTGGCTGAAAGGCTTGGCAAGAGCCGCAGATGGGTGATCAACGAGCTTGAGCGGAGGAAGATTGTGATACATTGGATGGCCGACAAGGGGATAAGGAACGTGAAGGATGTCGCGCGTATCGTGTACCAGTACTACTCTAACCCGGACACGTTGCTGTCGAAGATTGAAGAGGAGGCGACGATCAAGACAGAGGTGATTCAGCCGATCTTTGCAGCCCCAGCCGCAGTTGAGCCATCAGCTACACCGTCAGAGCCTGAGACTCCCGTGAGGTTCATTGAGGAATCGCTGATAAGGATCTACGATATTCTGGTATCCCGCAAGGGTTCGGCTTCACTTGAGACGCTTGCGAAGGACTCTGGAATGGACGACGTCACCCTCTGGAGGTACTTGAATATCCTGAAAGGGTTTGGGCATATCCAAGTCGTCGAGAAGAAAGAGGGAGACAGGTTCTCTACATTCTTCACGTTGTCCGAGAGGGGAAGCAGCGCCTACGAAACCCTGAAGTCTAGGCTGTCAAGGAAATAGGCAGGGATACTTCTTAGGTGAAAACGTTTTTATTTATCATCTCAGTCGCAATTTTATCGTGGAAGGGAGAATAAGATATCTTGATAAGTTTGCGCATGTGGACAGAAGGATAGCCAATATAGAATCATGGCTGTCAATCTCACATGAGGAAAGGACTAGACTTGCGATATACAAGGCATTCCAGGAAGTTGTTGAAGCATTATTGGACATTTTATCTATGAAGCTTGTCGATCTTAGAATACCTCCTAAGGACGATTACACCAATATTGCGCTCCTCGAAGAGCGAGGAATACTTGATAAAGGAAACTCAAACCTTCTAAGGAGTGCAAATGGACTAAGGAACAGGCTTGTTCACAATTACAACAATTACTACCAAAGTTGATTTATGTAAAGAAGGAGATATCATCATGGGCGAACAAATAGACCTGGACAGATTGTCTGATGTTGACGGAATCTTGGCTGTGCTCTTGTTCGGATCCCAGGTAGAAGACAAACCTATAACAGGAGATGTTGACGTATGTGTTGTTGCACCAGAAGCCGACAATAAAGCCGCGTTGCTTTTGAATGTCCTCTCGAAAATAGGCAGCCAAAGGTGTGATGTCTGGATATTCGAAGAGCTTCCATTATACATGAAGGCCGAAGTCATAAGAAAACATAGAGTACTATGGTGTAGAGATTTCGAAGAGCTCTATAGCTACTTTGCCTATTTCATGAAGATATGGAGAGATCAAGGAATAAGGATTAGGATGCATGTGAACGAGCTTCTATGATGAACTTGCTCAAGTACAGATATTTTGCCATGAATGTTAAGTTCACTTGGAGAGGCTGAAAGGATTCAGCTCCCACTTTATATTCAATATTGGCTCATTGTTTCTACATGGTATTGTGGCTATTGACTACGTTCACCGAGGAATATGATAGGCTAACTACGTATAGTGTGAGACGCAGTCCAGTTATGGAGCAGGCTGAAACGTTAGCCACTTCATAGAAAGAAGAACAGGTCCTGCTGTAAGAGTCTGTCTTAGAAAAGTTTAAAAGACTACTAGATGGCTCAAATAAATGTACCTGAAAGCATAAACAAAGAAATCAAGAACATCATCACAGAATACCTTTCAAAAAAGGATTATCTCGACAAAGACTCGTACATACTACTTCTACAACTAAACGACGTAAATTTAGAAGAAATCTTACCAATGAAAGAAGAATTAGATATGCTAAAGGAAATGAGAGAAAAAGAGCTGAAGAGGGCATCATGGTAGTCCTCGATACAAACATTATCGTCGAAAAATTAAAGAACAATGAACAGATAAATGACAACATGACATATGATATCAGCCATATGCATAAACCGACAAGAAGAACTCATCACAGACGATGACAATTTTAAAAACATCGCAGAAACCTCAAACCTCAAGATAAAAATAATATAAATGCAATCCAATAGACAGAGTTGCATTCTGTGACGATGTTTACTGATTCCAACATTCTTCGCGCTGTCCAAGAGGGGAAGCAGCGCCTACGAAATCCTAAGTCTAAGCTTTCGAAGAAAAAGCCTAACTGCAGAGCGTCAAATTGATTGTAAGAGCATTACAAGCATACTCTTAAATATGGAAGCTTAACACAAACCAAACTATGGGCTAAGAACCAAAGAAGATGGGGAGAAGGAATTTCCTCTATGCTGGCCTTGGCGCTGCAGTCGTTGTCTTAGGCGGCGCAGTGGTATATCTTGCAACACAAGCGCCTGCGACGACTACGGCAACAACCACAGCCACCACTACGGCTACAACGACTATGCCAACTACAACGACGGCAACCACAACTGCGACAACGGTGATAACTACAACGCCAACTGTCACACCTTCTGGCAATATTACCATGTATGTTGAGAAGGGATGGTATCCAGAGGAGGAAGAGGCGAAAAAATGGTTGGCTACAATGTTCAAGAGAGAAACTGGAATAAGTATAGACCTGACATCTCTTTCCCAAGAAGATGTCTTGAAAAAGACTGCTGCTGGCGCGATGGCTGGAAACCCACCTGACATCGTTTTCTGCACGACCTTAAGCTGGATGCAAGACTACGGCTGGAAAGGGTGGCTTGAAGACTTAAGCGAGTTCACTGATGAACTGAAGAAGCTTGAAGTCCCTGATTGGGTCATCAATGCTTGGAAGTGGGCTGATGGCGTCAAGAAGAAGCCGACATTGGCTGGTGTGCCTTACGCGATGGACAATATACCATTTCATTACTGGAAAGACCTCCTTGAGAAGGCTGGTCTACACCACCTTGAAACAGTTGGTTCAGTTAGGACTTGTGGAAGCAACGTTGAGACGGCCTACAGTTTACACAGCGGTACCACCCAAGAAGGCCCTTAATCTGCTTCTTGAAGATATTTCAACACGCTTAGAGAGGGCAAGGGAAAAACAGGCATTCTTGCTTAGAGATCTGGCATCATTAGACAAGACGACGCCTATGACCTCCGTTTTGCCAAAGTTCTCGATAATTCAGGGGAGGAGACAGTTCATAAGGGTGGCAAAAGAAAGCTGCAGACGTTCAAGGTTTGAAATCAACAACGTCAACACACTACCATCTGTCACGAGGGGTGTGACTCTGGGATTTGACGAACTCTTGGAAGAATGTGTAAGAAGAGGTGTGAAGGTCAGGTGGATTGTCACCGGCATGATCAACCAAGATCCAAGCAAAATTAAGTATTGTGAGTTTGGTGAAGTTCGACATCTTCGAATTGATAGCACCATCCGGTTGATGATCATAGATGGCGTTGAGGCTTTCCTATCCTCACTCTACGACGACTCTCTGAGTACGAAAACTGAGGGAGAGGTAACAATCCACATAATTGATAGAAACATTTCCACCTTCATAAATCAATGTTCCACTAGCCTTTGGAATGACGCTGAACCTATAGCACAACACGATTCCGTCCATTCGTTTAGCGAGAGGAAGGCTCTCCCACTCTAAAGCGGACGTTCTGGGCCATAATCCTTTAGAGGCAGGCTCAACGCTCAAGCATGCCTTCATCTCACAGACGCCATATGGCGGCGTATCGGCTCTCTTTGTCTCGAGCGTCCGCCTAAAGGAGCTTTACTGCCTCTTCCGCGGTGATCTCTTTTGCCTTTTCAGGAACAACCCTCTTTATGTTATAGTAGTTTGAGAGGAATTCTGCCCTCTGATCGAGTGTCGCAGATGTGACCATCGCGATCTTCTTGGCGCCTAGATCGTATCCTAGCGCCTGAAGCCTTAGGATTTCGTCTACTGTGATCTTGTCCTCAAGGAGGTATGTTTCCACAAGCACTGTTTCCTTCGTTTCTGGTTTGGTAGCGTAGAGGTCGACGTCGTATGTGATTCCTGAAGTTCCTGTAACCTGGGTATTCCTCTTCACAGAGAAGCCTTTCTCCCTGAGTCCTGCTTCCATTGATTCAAGGGTCTTGACTGCGCCTTTTATCGAGTCGGTCCTGTGATTCACTATCTCATATTGGTACACTATCGTTTCTCCAAGCTCATCTACTGGGAAGTATTCGCCACATTTCTGGCAGTGATAGTCCACCAGTGGGCTGTCGTATAGGTTTCCGCAGGCATGGCATTTATACATCAGCTTGCCTCTTGAGTAGTCCTTGCTTTCGACGATCAAGGCCTTGTGGCATCTTGGGCACTCTAGACCACCGTTCGACAAGAATAGGCTTTCAAGATTCTTGTATCCACAGCTGAAGTGCTCTATTATTCTGCCTCTTGAAATGTTTGTCGATCCACAGTTTGGGCAGTGTTCAGTTGGAATTATCTCGTAAGAGAAGCATATTGGACAAAACTTTAATGTCTCAACCTGCTTCTTGACCAAATATTCCTTTGATGCAATAAAGTCGAGAATATCTAGGACCTTGTCTATGTTCATGTAGAGCATCTTGTCCAGAGGAGGATACAGAAATTTCTCTCCAGTGTTCTTCTGTAGAATTAATCTTACTATGTGATCTTCTTGCGAGAATATGCTCTTAAGTACCTCTGTCAACTCCGTATGTACCACTCGAGTATGCTCTAGGGACATCGCATCACTCCAATTGACGAATCCTTTATATGCGCCGTATATAAACCTTCTTGAAACTTTTCGCAAATTATGGGCTCAAAAGTCGTGTGAAATAAACTCGCAGCAATAGAGCAAATCAGAGGTTTTACTTCATATTGTTTGATGAATAGGTTTAAACGTAAATAACAATAAATAGTTTCTTTATATTTTTTATCAAAACGTTTATCAAACAAAAAAAATTTATCCTCGCACTTTCTTTATGTAAGCCGATCGATATGACTCGTGAAGAGAAAATAAGGATAGCCCTAGTGTTGATCGCGATATCTGCACAGATCGCGCTATCTGCGAACTTTGCAGGCGTCGTAACACCACTGGGACAAAGAATCGGCGGGCCTGAAGTAATTTAAGCCCACTCTCTTTTTTTGTTTCCCCTCCTCCCCTTTTTTGTGTCATTTTTCGACATAATCTATGATATGCCATTTTGATGTCGCCCTTATTCTTTCCCTGAACATTTCCATTAGGCCGTCTATGTCAGCGACCCATCCGACATTGTCGCTGTATGACTCAAACGGGAGCGTGTAGGATTCCGCATTGTAGAAGTCTATGTTGTATAGGTTGTACTTTTCCTTGTAAATGTTCAGCTTGTTCGAGAGGTAGACTAGGGTGTCGTGGTAGAAGGCTATGGGTACAGAGATCTGGGAGACCAGCTTCATTCTGTCCACTGACAAGGCGATCATCCACGTGAACGGGAGACGTTCTAGAACTCTGTGGACGTATGGGACGTCTGAGGTGTTGAGGTCAGAGAATTCTAGAAAGCATGAGAGTATGTACTTGTTTGAGAGGTGAAACTTGTCCCCTTGCCATCTCACTATATACCCGTCTATGATGTTCGTTCCCATAAGATGAGACTTGAAATGGTATCTTACCTGCTTCTCTGGCACATCAATCTTCTTTGAGATGGCAGATAGGGATTGTGAGGCATTTATCTGCAGTTCCTTCAGTATCAGTAGATCTGTCTTGTCGATCGGCGCACGAGAGTAGTCCATCTGAATGGGTTTTGTCTCCTTCCTCAAGTCGGCATCGATCGTGTTCCATGGTATGTTCCATGTTCTTGTCGAAAAGTCGTAGAATTCCGGCCTCAGTGAGACATGTTTGAGATATTGTAGATCTATCATCCTGTACTCTTTTAGTATGTCAAGGCGGACCAGTTCATCGAGCAATTCTCTGTACTTCGTGATCGCAGCATACGGCAACGTAGATATCGATATGTAGAAGCCATAAGGGATCACCTTCGCATAGTATGTGAGATAGCCTCTCTTCGACAGCAGATCCAAGATGTCAGGAGCATTCTTCAAGTTCTGGACAGAAAAGTCGAGAAGCATCCAAGAGCGGATCAGGCCAAGTTTGAGGTAGTTTATGCTGACGTGGTACCTTATCCCCATCTCCTTCAGCTGATTCTTTATTCTATACCTGACCGTTTCAATCGGAAGGTTTGCGGCCCTCGCTATCTCCGAGACGTTCTTGGGGCCATATTTCTTTATGTTTTCGACTATGAGCTTCATCTCTTCATCATACGACAGCATCCTCTGAGACCCCAAGTTGTCCTTCTGCAATCTTCCGACCGCTTAGCGATGGTAATTTCCGCAAGCCGGTTAAAAAAGTTTTGCCAAAAGAACCAATATTTTCCCTGCTAGGCAGTCTACGAGCTGACTAAAGCCTGCAATTTAGAGATTAAACCTGATCCTGCAGCCACATTCCCAGGCTACGGTGGGACATGAAAGGTTGGCTGTGAGAAGCAACGGTACCGGTTAAAAAAACGTTAAATAGAGGGTATTTGAACTCAAGCCGATCCACTTGAGAAAGGTTCTCTTCATACCTGGTCCGACAGAAGTAGATCCAGACATCCTTTCAGAGCTTTCTAAACCGGTTATGGCGCACTACGGCTCAGACTGGGGAGAAATATACCTCCAAGCATGTGAGGATGCTAAGAAGATCTTCAAGACGAAGTCTGTGGTGACGATCGTCCCCTTACCTGGGACTGCTGCGATGGAGATGTCTGTACCGAACATTCTCGAAAAGGATGGGGACAAAGTCATCAATATCAGCAACGGATTCTTTGGAGACGCCCAAGGAAACATGTTAAGGTATTGTGGCGCCGAGGTTCTGGATGTGAAGTGTGGAGATGGCGAAAGAATTGACCTCGAGGAGGTTAAGAGATATCTTGACTTGAACCGTGACACCAAAGCAATATACGTGGTACACAACGATACATCCACTGGCATACTTAACGACGTGAAAGAGATTGGAAGGATCGCGAGGAAGCATGATAAGCTGTTTGTCGTCGATGCAATATCATCGTTTGGAGGCATAGAACTCGACTTTGACGGATGGGGGATAGATTATGCAGCCGGATATGCGAGTAAATGTCTGTCAAGTGTAAACGGTGTCTGCCCAATAGCCATGAGCGAAAGATTCATCGAGTTCGCGTCGAGAAGAAAGAATTCGATAAGGTCATACTTCTACAACATACCATTCTATTTGAGGGAGTCCGAAGATTGGGCGCCGATCGGCCACCCTCATCCAACTTCTGTGCCAACCACCATCATAAGGGCACTGCATATGGCTCAAAAGAAGGCTCTCGAGGAGGGACTTGATGAGAGATATGGGAGACACAGCTTGGTGGGAAGAGCCTATCGTGAGGCAATAAGAGCCCTCAGCCTAGAAACTCTACCGAGAGAAGAAGACGCATCACCTGTACTTACAGCAGTCAAGGTGCCTGAGGGAATGTCTCACAAGATCAGCTCACTGCTGCTGGAGAGGTTTGGACTGATGGTAGGAGAAGGCCTTGCAGGACTGGAGGAGAAGCTGATTCGCATCGGGCACATGGGCATCACGGCAAGCCCTCAGTATCTAATACAGATGGTTCCAGCACTCGAGCTCGTCCTCAAAGAGCTCAAGCTCATAGACAGAGTGGGTGGCGGCGTTGAAGCCGCGGCAAGGATTCTATGGCCCTAGTGCCAACCGTTTTTGTGCAAAAGTTAAATAATATGCGATTGATTCGATCTCTAATGCGAGAAGATAAGCTGATTCTTTTCGTGTGTGTGGGGAACTCGGGTCGAAGCCAGATCGCTGAAGCACTGTTCAACTCGA
>Ga0209102_1001820_pt1 | contig 10471 bp, 9 predicted proteins | sample ConPoolayeHmetaG_FD_185483 | JGI IMG/M metagenome (GOLD analysis project Ga0209102, IMG submission 185483) | Hot spring microbial mat communities from California, USA to study Microbial Dark Matter (Phase II) - Cone Pool mat layer H metaG... ... | reverse complement strand
CTTATACCGAAGGTGTGCACACAAAGATGAAATTAATGAAGAGGATGAGTTACGGGTTTAAAAATGTGGATGTGTATATAAAGAAAATGCTCCTTTCTTTTGTCCCCCTTACCCTCATCCCTTTAATTAAATTTTACCACACTTTTTAAGGATGAGCCATCTTCTTCTTGACATTTTTTATCCACCTTACTTATATTTCATTCTTAACGCTGAAGAATCATTCTTCGTTAAGGGGAGTAGAAAATGAATTTTCAGTATTCCCAAATAAAGGAGTAAGTACGAAAGAGTTCGTGCTGGGTGAGGCTAAGGAGATGTCTATCGATAAAATAAGAACTATTCTTAATTTGAAAACATCTACAAAAAAAATCTCCTCTTCTCTTTTATTCATTTATTGATAAAAGGAAAATTTACGTTGGCGCACAATGCTTCAAAATGAATGAGAGGGGTTCAAAATAACATATTCCAATCGAAATAATAAAAATAAAGATTATTTCCATGATTAACATTCTTACCTCTAAATCAAAAAAACAAAAGCTCCTCAATATATAAATCCTCAAAATGCAGGAAGTCTTTTGGGTGCTAGAGGCTACGCCTGATCCAAGATTCCCCTATCGCCTTAGCATTGAAAAAGGAGGTAATCTCATTCTCCGCTTGAGAGTCCAGGAAAGATGGCCAGGAAGTAAGGGTCAAATTTTCTGCATGCGGGAAGAAGGACGCGAGTGGCCAGCTCCCCTTTATGAAGTGGAACGAGTTCCTGTAATTTCACTGCGCCGCTTCGGGAAAAGACTCGCTATAATCCTTGATAGGGCACAGAATAAGCGCTGTGATTTCCTTTTCCTTGAGAAGCCTTACAAAACAAAGCAGGGAAAATACGAACAAATCTTTTGGCGCACTGAAAAGGCGCTGAAAGAAAGGCGACTTAGGGTAAAATTAACCGTCAGAGGAAGTCCCATCCTCCAAATCGCCATAGATATCAAAGAGCGGTATCCCTGGAAATTCCACGGATGCACTCTAAAAAAAGTTAACCTGCCAGCAGGTGATTATGCACTCCTCGATAAAGATGGAATTCAGGCAGTAGTGGAGAGAAAAACATTGGAAAACATGCTTACCGAATTTTCGCGGATGTCAGCCTTTCATCAACAACTTGGGGAACTTGAGGCTTACCCTCACAGTGCTCTGGTCATAGAAGCAAATTTCTCCGACTTCCTCAAACCTGAAAAGATGAGATTTTATTCCCCTTCCTTTGCTTTAAAAGCGCTTTCTGAAATGTTTGCCCTTCATCCTCATCTTCAAATCGTTTTTGCCGGAAATAGAAAGTTAGCCCGGGAATGGACACTGAGTTTCTTCTCCACCCTTAAGAGTCATCAAGAAGATATTCCTCATCCTTCGGTTTCAGAGGCAATAAAAGCCTATGGGATACCATCCCTTTTTTACGGCGGCGTGTATTATGATTTAAGAAAGAGAATAGAAAAACTTCCTCATACTTTCACCTTCGAGATGATAAGAAAGATATGCCCAGATGTGCCGGAAATGATTTTGAAAAAATCGTTGCAAAAAATGAAAAAGGATAATCTCCTCCGCCGGGTAAACAAGAAATGGGAAAAAATAGATGAATAGGAAACATTCCATTCTAAACATGAATCACGGAGCAGAAAATCACCTGCCTCTCGAACAATCTTCTCATTTAGAAAAGAAAACTTCCCGAAATGCACGAGGAAGGACGGAAAATCAAGAAAAAAAGATAGGGAAAAGCCAATATAGGTTTCGCTCTGAAGTTCTCTATAAAATAGATGAGAGAGGAGAATCAAATGAAATTAATAGTCTCTCTGTATAGCCTTAGATGGAGAGAAATATTGCTCTTTGTGGCAACTCTCTTTATCCTTTATGCTTGTCGAGATAAGGAGAATTATGCGCAGGAGAAGGATTCAATTAAAAAACAAAAGGAGATTCACCAGAGTATCTTGACTCTCGATACGCATATAGATATTGAGGTAAGCTTTTTCACTCCTGAAAAAAATGAAATAGGATATCAGAAGCTTGCCAGCCTCCAGGCCTTAAGAGCAGGCATGCTGGATGCTGCCTTCTTCACCTGCTATGTTCTTCAAGGGCCCCTCTCTCAAGAAGGTTATGAAAATGCAACCAACACTGTTTTGGAAAAGATAAAGACAATTCACAGGGTTGCGGAAACAGAGATTCCAGAAGAAGTTGAGATTGCCTATCACCCGGAAGATGTTTTCCGCATCCATAAAAAAGGGAAGATTGTGGCCACTATCGGAATAGAAAACGGGTATGCCCTGGGGACAAAGGTTGAAAATGTGAAAAAATTCTATGAACTCGGTGTGCGCTACATAACCCTTTCTCATGTCGGCCATAACCAAATCTGCGACTCAAACCTTGATCCACACCAGCCACAACCTCTCCACAACGGGCTGAGTTCTTTCGGAGAAAGCGTGGTTAAAGAGATGAACAGGCTGGGGATGATAATTGATGTTTCTCATATCGGGAAAAAATCGGTTCTGGATGTGCTCCGCCTCTCCCAAGCTCCTATAATAGCCTCTCATTCTTGCCTCCGCCGCTTCTCTGGCCAAGAGAGGATGTGGGATGATGAACAACTTTTGGCTCTGAAGAAGAATAGAGGTGTATTCAATGTAGTTGGCCTGAAAATAGCAAATAAGCCAGAGCCAGAAGAGAAAATAAAAGAAATAGAAAGCCTGAGAAAGGAGTTAGGCTTCCCCTCAGAATATTGGCCCTTCTTCCTTGCCTTTCAGAATGCTCCCCAGCAGAGACAAAAAGCTTATAACCTTCGACTTGAGGAGATTGAAAAGAGATACCCCTCAGCAAACATTCAGGATTTCGTAGATCAGATTGAGTATATCATCAATCTAATAGGTATAGACCATGTGGGAATAAGTTCGGACTTCTATGACGAAACCTGGAGCTTGAATGGCTGGAGGGATGCCAGCGAGACTTTGAACATAACTCTGGAGCTCTTAAAGAGAGGATATAAAAAAGAAGAAATTGGTAAAATCTGGAGTGGAAATTTGTTGCGTGTTTGGAGAGAAGTGGAAAGAGTGGGGAAAAATCTATCAAAAATAAGGAAAACAGAGGCTCACAATTAAAACTCGTGACAGCTTAAGAAACGAATCTAATTATGAATACCCACAGAAAAAAATAGTTATAAAAATCTAAATCCCAAGAGTGAGTACTTTCAGGTAAAAATACCTAGAGATAAAAAGATAATAGGCAGAGAGAGTTAACAGTGCTTAAGATAGGGAAAAAATTTTTAGTCTTACGAGACGGGGAATCATGGGAAATTAAGGAGAGAATTCTGATCATCCTTGCTCCCGGGAGAGCCTTCGGTTCAGGAGAACATGAGACTACGAGGAGTTGTCTTGAAGAAATGGAGAAAATCGATTCCCTTAAAAAGGCAAAAGTTCTCGACCTTGGCTGCGGTACAGGCATACTTTCAGTGGCAGCTGCAAAGCTTGGGGCAGAAGCTGTCGTTGCCTTAGACATCGACCCTGAAGCCATAAAGCTTACCATGCAGAATGTAAGCCTGAACAAAGTTGAAAAAAGGGTCTATACACTCCTGGGAGATATCCATAAAGTAAGAAATGAACTCTTTGACCTCATTGTGGCCAATCTTCATGGAGATACCCTCATCCATCTTGCATCTTACCTAAGAGGACTACTCATCGAGAAAGGGATTCTCATACTCTCAGGAATTCTATTCGAGGACAATTTCGATCTCAAGGAGAAACTTATCCAGGAAGGGTTTCAGCTCTTGAGGACGAGATTCCTTGAAGAATACACAACCCTTGTGCTGAGAAAACTATGAAAGCTCATTTGATCACAATGATGAACTATTTAGAGTTTAAATATTCCTGGAGATGGAGAGTAAAAGGGACAAGTAATCAAAGTGAAAAAACCCTGAGTATTGAGGGATAAGGGAAAAGACCTCCACAACCTCAAATACCAGGTTGAAATGGCAAGAGGAGGAGATTAAAAGAGGAGCTTATTCATATCTATTATTTTAAAGTTGAATTTTATTTTAAAAGTAATTATCTTAAGACCATCTCAAGATCAATTCGAAAAAATTGAAATCCGATTTATGGATTAAAAATTTTACGATGAGTCAAGATTTCACTCTTTCCTCTCGCCAGTTTTTGCACGCTCATGGCATAAAAAGCCAAAATTTAAATAAGGAGGGACTCATGCCTATTTTCTCTATCCTCTTTGCCGTCTTCCTCATTTTTTTCTCTCCTACCCTAAATGCACAAATAAAAGACACTCATCCTTTCTCTGTTCATGACATGCTAGCCATGGACAGAATCTCAGACCCTCAGCTTTCACCTGATAAAAAGTGGGTTGCTTTTACCCTGAGGACAACAGAGCTTGAGGCAAACCGGGGAAGAACTGACATCTGGGTTGTGAGCCTTGACGGAAAAATCCTCCGTCGCCTGACCACACACCCCGCCCAGGACTTTAACGCTCGCTGGTCTCCTTGCGGGAAGTGTGTCTGGTTTCTCTCCACACGTTCTGGTTCCTCACAAATCTGGAAGATTCGAGTCGAAGGTGGAGAGGCAGAGCAGATTACAAATTTTCCTTTAGATGTGGGAAATCTGCTCATCTCTCCTGATGGAAAATACATTGCCTTTACCATCGAGGTCTTTCCTGACCTTGAATCTCTAGAGGAAACAAATAAAAGAATGGAAGAGAACCAAAAGCGTAAAAGCAGTGGCCGCATTTTTGAAAAGCTTTTTTTCCGTCATTGGGATACATGGAAGGATGGAAGAAGGTCGCATCTGTTTGTGATGAAGGCTTCAGGTGGAGAGTGTCGAGACCTGATGGGAGGAATGGACGCCGATACACCTTCCAAACCCTTCGGGGGAACAGAAGAGATTACCTTTACCCCTGAAAGCAAGGGGTTAATCTTCACCGCCCGAGATGCGGGCTTTGAGGAAGCCTGGTCTACAGATTTTAATCTCTTCTATGTTCCCGTGGATGGCTCAAAACCTCCTGAATGCCTGACAAAAGAAAATACTGCCTGGGATACGACTCCCCTCTTTTCACCGGATGGGAAAAAATTAGCCTACCTTGCCATGAAAAGACCGGGTTATGAGTCAGACCGCTTCCGGGTAGTGATCCGTTCCTGGCCTAATGGGGAAGATAAAGTTCTCACTGAAAACTGGGATAGGTCTCCATCTTCTCTCGCCTGGGCTGATGATGGAAAGTTAATCTATGTCACTGCACCAAACCTTGGTCAGGTCTCACTTTTTGCCATAGATATTAAAGATGGCCGAGTAAGAGAAATCTTAAGAGATGGCTCAGTACATTTTCCAGCAGGAGCTGGGGAGAGAATCGTGTTTGGGCTTGATAATTTAAAATCGCCTGTAGAGCTTTACTCAATCAAAACAGATGGATCCGACCTGAAACAAATAACACACATCAATTCAAAAAAGGTTGACGAAGCTCGCATGGGAGATTACGAACAATTCACCTTCAAGGGATGGAACGATGAAACAGTCTACACCTATGTTGTCAAACCCGTTGATTTTGATGCCCAAAAAAAGTATCCAGTAGCTTTCCTGATTCACGGAGGGCCTCAAGGCTCTTTCGGGAATAACTTTCACTATCGCTGGAATCCTCAGGCTTATGCTGGAGCAGGATATGCAGTGGTCATGGTTGACTTTCATGGCTCTGTTGGTTACGGCCAGGAATTCACCGATTCCATTCGCGGCGATTGGGGAGGAAAACCCCTCGAAGACTTGAAAAAGGGTCTCGAAGCGGCACTCAATCGTTATCCCTGGATGGACGGTGAACGGGTAGCAGCTCTGGGAGCCTCTTTTGGGGGATATATGATTAACTGGATAGCTGGAAACTGGCCAGACCGTTTTCGCTGTCTTGTCAATCACGATGGAAATCTGGATGAACGTTTCGCCTACTTTGCAACCGAAGAACTCTGGTTTCCTGAATGGGACCATGAAGGAACCACGTGGACAAATCCCCAAGGATATGAAAAGCATAATCCCATTAATTACCTGAAAAACTGGAAAACCCCTATGCTTGTCATCCATGGAGCCCTTGATTTCAGGGTAGTAGAAAGCGAGGGAATGGCCACTTTTACCGCCCTCCAGCGTCTGGGCATACCAAGCAAGTTTCTCTATTTCCCTGATGAAAATCATTGGGTGTTAAAGCCTCACAACAGTATCCTCTGGCATGAGACTGTGATTGACTGGCTGAATCAATGGTGTAAGAAAAATTGAACTGAATATTTTCTTCTTCCTTGATTCGTTTAAGACCTGGAAAGAAGAATTGGCAGAAGGGAAAAAAACTAAACCTTTAATTTAAAACCTGAAAGAAGATTTGATTATTTTAATGAAAGATGGAGCATCATAATCCTCATTGATATGTTTTCTGTTTCGCTTCAGACAGAAGATCCAAACTACGAGAAATAATATAAATTCCCTTCCTGAAAAATGAGCTCCTGTTTTTCTTATCCTTAGTGGTCTTCTCTTAAACAAATCCCTCATCTTGGCCGAAAAGATTGTTCTTATTGTCTCTGAAAAAACCAGTAATCTTTTATTAGCCAGAAGCATAGGCTTTATTTTTTCTCTTCCACGTAACTTTAAATTCTAAGAGGCAGATTTGAGTCTGATTGACGTTACCCTAAAGAATATGATAATTTATTATCAATAATTAAAAATATGAAATTTCCCTCTCCATCTAATTTTTAAATCGATAATTAATGAATAATTTATCTCTTTTCTACAATATCCTCATCATTGGAGTTCTTTTATTTTTTTCTTTCTTTTTCTCCGGGTCTGAGACAGCTTTTTCGGCTCTAACCAGAGCTCAAGTTCAGAGGCTAAGAAAAAGCAGGAAAAAGGCTAGCTCATACATCGTCAACTTCTATGATGACCCCAAAAGGCTCTTTATCACCGTTCTTTTTGGAAACACCCTCGTCAACATGGCCTTTGTGAGCATCACAGGCTCCCTCATATATAACAGCCTCTTTTTAGGGAAACGCGCAGGTCTTGCCTACCTTGTGGCTATAATAGTACAGACATCAATCCTTCTTGTTATTGGAGAAATAACACCTAAGACATACGCAGTAATAAAATCCGAAAAATTTTCTTATTCTGTGGCCAGACCACTCTGGTTTTTTTCCACCCTTATTCTTCCTTTCAGAAAATTCCTTACTCTTCTCACCGACTTCTTCCTCTCCCTCTTTGGAGTAAAGAGCCTGAGTACACTTCGATCTCTTACTAAGGAAGAGCTGCGAGAATTAGTCAAGATTACAGAAAAACATGGTATTCTTGAGAAAAGTGAAGAAGAAATTATCCATAGCATTTTTGAGCTCCAGGAGATAAAGGCGAAGGAAATCATGATTCCAAGACCAAAAATGGTCTGCATCGAAGTCTCAAAAACGATAGAGGAGGCACTCAAACTCACAAAAAACGTTGGCTACTCGAGACTACCAGTCTATAGAGGGAAAATCGATAACATCTGCGGGGTTTTCTATGTCAAAGATTTGCCTCGCTGGAAAGGACTAAGGATAGATGAACTTGGGAAAAGATTGATCCAAGAGCTAACCATAGAAGAATTTCTTTATCATCGAAGCCTTCTTGAGACACTCAATCCCAGACATAAAAACACTCTCATCCGACAACCATTCTTTGCTTATAAAACAAAAAAAATTGGACCCTTGATGCTAGAAATGATGAGAGAGAAACAGCAGATGGCAATTCTCCTGGATGAGTACGGCGGTGTCTCAGGTTTAGTGACAATGGAAGACATCGTAGAGGAAGTTCTGGGAGAAATAATCGATGAGTATGACATAGTTCTAGAGCAAACAATAACTCGCCACCCCGAAGATCATTCCAGCTTCTTAATCCCCGGTTTTGCCACTCTCCGCAGCGTGGAAAGGCGCCTGGGAGTAAAACTTGACGAATCTCTTGCAGATACAATGGCTGGATATGTGGTCAATGTCCTCGGCTCGATTCCCAAAGTTGGGGATGTCATCTATGATGAAAAGAGCAATGCCGAATTCGAAATCCTGCGCATGGACGGACCTCGAATCTCACAAATAAGACTAAAGCCCTTACGCAAAAAGAAACATAAACAAGAAAATAGTAAAAATTCCTTAATTTTCATCTTCATTCTCCTCTCCCTTCTTTCTCTAGGCTCGAGCAAGGGAGAATTCTTAGCCTCTCCAAATCTATTCATTATAGTTGCCTTTTCTGGAATGCTCCTTCTTTCCATCTTGCTCATTGCTTTCTTTGCCGGCTCAGAAACAGCAGTCATTTCCTCTTCAAAAGCGTGGATAGAAGTGCAGGCGCAGAAGGAGGATAAACGAGCCCAAATCATAAAGGGTTTAATACAAAAACCAGATAGATTTTTGGGGATTGTATTAGTGGGTACGAATCTTACTTCAACAGCGGCAGGAGTGGCCGGGCTTAAATTGGCCCAGTTTATTTTCCCAGGAAAAGAAAATGTCCAAGAGCTCGTCAACACCTTGGCGATGACTTTCATTATATTAATTTTTGGTGAAATATTGCCCAAAACAATCTTCCGTGCCCGGGCTGAGGATTTAGCCCTGTGGAGTGCATCGGGTTTGAAGAATAGTGCAAGGGTGTTGAGCTCGATAGCTTCATCGCTAACGAAGATAACAAACATCTTTGTACGGGCTGCGGGTGGAGAGGAAGACTCAAGGAAAATAAATGCTAAACGAGAAGAGCTTAAACTTTTAGCCACTATGGGCGAGAAGGAAGGAGCAATTGAGAAAGGCGAGCTTCATATGATCCGTAGTGTTCTTGAGCTAGAAAGTAAGACTATAGAGAATGTCATGACTCCTCTTGTTGACGTTGTGGCTCTTCCCAAAGAAACAAGCATAGATGAGTTATACAAAAAAGTGTCAGAATTCGGATTCTCCCGAATCCCTGTCTATGAAGGGAGAATTGACAACATCATTGGAGTGATTAATATCCTCGATGTTCTCTATGCCGAGCAAAAAGCAAGGGACATATCTCCCTTCATAAGGTATGATATAAGCCATGAACCAAAATCAAAGAGAGTCTTTACTCTTTTAAAAGAGATCAAACAAAAAAGAAATCCAATGGTCTTTGTTGTGGATGAGTATGGAGGAATAGTGGGTCTGGTGACGAGGGAAGACCTGATTGAAGAAATTGTGGGCGAGATAAGAGACGAAAAAGATAGGGAGGAGAGAATAGAAATTCAAGAAATCAATAAAAACATAATTGAATGCAATGGCAAAACAGAAGTGGAGAGAATAAAAATCTTATATGATATATCCATCCCCCAAGGGGATTACACCACAATCGGGGGATATCTAATTTACGCCCTTGAAAAAATTCCCCAGCCGGGAGAATCGATAGAAACAGCTGAGTTTAAAATTACGGTTCTTGAGGCAGATGCAAGAAGCGTGCGCAGAGTAAGGATATTCAAAAAGTGAATGTCTCCATAAAGCTTAAAGACTAAGAAAAATTAGAATGATCCTTCCGGATTTTTTGTGGCTAACCCTTAAGATTCTAGAATTACAGTAGTCCTCTTGAGATTTTTAGATAATGTATCTTAGAGCAAGATTTATAATGAATACCCCTTATCTTCTTGATATTATCCGCTTCCTTCTCCCTAATGAACCCCTTCGAGATGAATTCATGCTTAGGTAAAACTTAATTATTTCTCTTCTACCCACGATAGAGCCGGATTGAACATTATATGCATTTTTCTTCCTTATCATCGGTGAGACGATGAATTCATTCACAAATAGTAAGTCCGAATATTCGTTTATGCGCTGATATTTTTCATCTTATAAAAAAGAAGCATCTCTTTCCCCAAGAAACTGGGAACATAGAGGCATCATGAAAAAACCGAGAAGTTTCACCCTCAAGCTGAAACTCCAAAAGGTATTTTTATGATACATCTTGCCATCGAAAATTTCATAACTTGGTTCTCTTTAGCGGACCAGGGTGACAGGTTCTGCTAGTCTGGCGCTTCTTCTAGCCTTTGCCAAATATATTGGTTTGTTCAAGCAACTGGAGCATCTCTTTTCTCCTCTGAAGTACGGGGGACGGGGTTATTCGCTCTCAGCCAGGGTACTTTCTTTTCTTCCAGACCTCAATTTCTTGCGTTCTGAGCCAGGGTTATAGTGTCTTTTTAATCTGGCTGAGTTGGTGATGGGATTTACTGTGGGGTCTCTTTGCTTTCATGAGGTGTGGGGGACGATAATAGATATTGACTCCACTCTGGTGGAGAGTGGAGCGCGGATTGCGGAGCGAACTTATGCCCTGAGCCTGAGGCGCTGTTTCACTCAGAGGAGAGAGCATGAAAAAGAGCAAGCAGCCTGCTGGCTCATCCTGGTCCACAAGAGAAACACCGAGCCCTCTTCTCTGTCCCTAATACAGCCCGCTCGCCTCACTCCATAGTCCGTTTCTCTCCTAAGAGAGGC
>Ga0209102_1001819_pt1 | contig 10483 bp, 15 predicted proteins | sample ConPoolayeHmetaG_FD_185483 | JGI IMG/M metagenome (GOLD analysis project Ga0209102, IMG submission 185483) | Hot spring microbial mat communities from California, USA to study Microbial Dark Matter (Phase II) - Cone Pool mat layer H metaG... ... | reverse complement strand
TCTGAAAGCGAACGGCAAGCTTAGGAAGCCGGTCATTTCTTTTTTCTCGGATAAAGCAAAGGTCTTGCGCGAGGAAATGGAGAAAATTAATGCCGACGTTGAGGAAAGGAGGCGATTGCACAAAGAAACGAAGGAAGCCATATGTGCAGATTCCAAGGAGATCAGAAGGCTTCTCCAGGAAATATCGCTGTATGCGCCAGGGACGAAGCATTCGATTGATTTGAGGAGGATTGAGCTTGAAAGGGAGATGCTCGACCTGAAAAAGGAATTAAGAATATCGGGCCTGTCGCTATGGAAGGATATCGTAATGCTTCGCCGTGAGCTGAGGGAGATAATTTTCGAATACCAAGCGCTGAAGCGCATGGCCGAGCTCCTAGAGAATGGAGGTAGCAAGAATGGCGTTTCAAGATGAAGTCGAGACACTCTTCCGCAAGCTGAAGCCGGTCCTCGGGAAGGAAATCGACGCCCTCTGGCTGGCGTACAATACTCAGACGGATTTGCGGTCGAGGCAGGAGATCGTCGGCATCCTTTATTCGCTGGCTTCGAAATACCTCGACGAAACTTTCGAAAAGAAACTTCTTCTCAGCGTGCCATCTGCTGACGTGGCTGACGGCGAATACAGGCTTGGCAATGTGGTTTATGCCGGCAAGGAGCTGCATCCGTTCGGCCTGCGGGAAGAGGAATGGCTGAGGCACGTGGGCATTTTTGGTACGACTGGGTCGGGGAAGACAAACTGCGCTTTCCTTTTGCTGCGGGAGCTTGTGGCGAAGAAGAAGCCTTTCCTGATTTTCGACTGGAAGAGGAACTACAGGGACCTTGTCGCCCTTGAAGCCTTCTCTGACCTGAAGGTTTTCACGATAGGACGGGAGGACTGCCCTCTGTTCTTCAATCCCTTGATCCCCCCGCCTGGCACAAGCTGCCAGACGTGGCTGAAGAAGCTGATCGAAGTCATGTGCCATGCATATTTTTTGGGCGAGGGCGTAGCGTTCCTCCTCCAAAAAGCGATTGACAAGGCATACTCGGACTCGGGGATTTATTACGAGGCAGTAGCCGAGTATCCAACTTTCCGAGATGTGCTGACTATTTTGGAGAAAATGGAAGTGAGAGGCAGGAAGGCGCTTTGGATGGACTCGACGCTCCGGACGCTGGGCGCTTTGTGCTTCGGCGAATTCGGCCGGGTATTGAACGTCCGGAAGTCTTTTCCCATGGCCGACCTGCTGAAAGAAAGCGTCGTTCTTGAGCTCGACGCCCTGACGAATTCGGACAAGACCTTCTTCATCGAAGCGCTGCTTCTGTGGATTCATCATTACAGGCTGGCGCAGGCGGAGCGCGAGGTTTTCAAACATGCCATCGTTATTGAGGAAGCCCATCATATCCTCCTCCGCAAAAAGCAGGAGATGACGGGGACAGAAGCGATAACGGACATCATCCTTAGGGAAATCCGTGAGCTCGGCGAAGCGATAGTCCTCATAGACCAGCATCCTTCGCTGATTTCCATGCCTGCGCTTGGAAATACTTATACAACAATCTGTTTCGGCTTGAAGCATAAGGCTGACATGTTCACGATTTCGGAATCGCTTCTGCTCGAAAAGGATCAGCTCGACTTTCTCGGCCAGCTTGAGACCGGAACTGCAATTGTCAAGCTTCAGGGCCGCCACTTCAAGCCCTTCCTTGTGCGCTTCCCTCTTTTTCAGATACCCAAAGGCGCGGTGTCTGATTCAGACCTTCTGAGGCGGAACAGAAGTAATTCGGGAGAAAGCGATGTTATAAGGGCTGAGGAGGAAATAAAGAGACTTGTCAGGGCGGTTGAGGGTTTAGTTAATAGAGAGGAAAAAAGGGTTGTTCTAACCGAAGATGAGCGCAGATTCCTAGCGGATATCGCCAGAAATCCGATATCGGGCGTCGTCGGCCGCTATACGAGAATTGGCATAAACAGATACCAGGGAAATTTAATACAGCAAAGGCTCTTGGACAAGAAACTGATTTCCTGGAAGCCAGTTTCCACAGGGAAAGGCCGATTAAAGGTTCTCGTCCTGACGGACGAAGGGAAGAAGGCTATTCCTGACGTCAAGGTCGAAAAGGTCTTCCATAAATCTGGCTCGTGGGAGCATGAATACTGGAAGTTTCGAGTGGCTGAGCATTATCGAAAGAAGGGATACGAGGTCACGTTTGAGTACAAAATTGGCGACGGGAAGTCAGTCGACCTGGTCGCCGAAAAGGAAGGCAAAAAGATTGCGATTGAAATCGAGACAGGGAAAAGCGACGCGGTTTACAACATCAGGAAGGATCTGGAGGCGGGATTTGATGAAGTGCTTTGTATCTGTTTGACAAATATTACGAAACTCAATCTAATATCCGAAGCCCACAAAATGGGGCTCGGAGAACAGAGAAAAATCTCATTTCTTACGTGTGACGAGCTGAGCTAGGACGAGTAATCACTCTTCCTTTTCTTCATCCTCACGGTAATTTTTCGGCTTCACAGCTTCGCCCAGGGCATCTCTCACCTTCTTGCTAAAAAGGAGTCCAGCGCCAGGAACGACGATATTGGCGACCACTTCCGGAATAGCTGCGGGGCCGTCCTCGACGACATCGAAAAAGCCCTTTACGAGGTCTGGAGCCTTGGGATCATTTGCCATTGCCTCATCACCTCCTTTGCAATAACAGTATGGACTCCGTACCCTATTTTGTCAAGGAAATGGCTCGAAATTGTCCATACTCAACGAAATGAAATAACACGACCCTTATTGGCATAATCCGCAGGCCTCCTAGGAAGCTTTAAAAAGCCGCCAAGCAATCTAAATTTTGCCTGTTGCCTGAATATGCGCCAGTCAATAGTCCGAAGGCCGGAGCTTCTGGAAGAAGGCTTCATTCCTCCCACACTTTTCTATAGAGATGCTCAGATAAGCGAACTTGAAGACTGCTTGAGGCCTGCTCTTTCCCAGAAGAAACCTATGAACGCATGGCTCATCGGTAAGCCAGGAACCGGGAAAACACTTGTTGCCAAATTCGTCCTGCGTAAGCTCTCCAAGGACGGGAAAATCTCTGGAGACTATGTCAACTGCTGGGAACACAATTCGTTCTATGCCGTTTTGGACAAGCTCATAAGCGACCTGCGCATTTTCGGCGCGGAAAAGCTAAGCACTCCATACAAACTGGAGCGCTTACGTCACTCAATAGGCACGAAGCCTTTCGTACTAATCCTGGACGAAATAGATCATCCGACCAGGAACGACAGAGACTCGATAATTTACAACCTAAGCAGCATTGGCAACGTATGCCTTGTGCTTATCAGTCATTCAGCCATGATCTTTTTCAGCATGGACGACAGAATCAAGTCAAGGCTAAATGCGAAGCGTATAGACTTTCCGCCATATTCGGATGAGGACCTTGCGGAAATCCTCAGACTCCGCGCTGAATTCGCGCTTTTGGCCAGGACGTGGGAACTTACACTTCTTAAAAAAATAGCGACGTTAGCCAAGGGCGACGCCCGGTGCGCTCTGCAGCTCCTCAAGAACGCGGCCCTTCGAGCGGATATGGACGAATGCGATTGCGTTAGAGAAATTCACGTCCAAGAAACTCACAGTGCGAGCGCATCAGATAAGAAGACATGGCTTCTTGAGAAACTTTCTTCTCATCACCGCCTTCTTCTCGATATTGTAAAAGAGCGCGGCGAAATCAATTCCGGCGAGCTGTGGGAGGCGTATCTTGACCGCTGCCGTGCAGAGAATAGGCCGGCTATTGCCCTGCGAACATTCTCCGAGTACATGAATAAATTGATTGAGCTCGGCCTGGTCCGTTGGGACAGGGCGCTCGTAAGGGGGAAGGTCAGGGTGTTCAGCGCAGTTTAATATGATTAGTTGTGCAGATATTCAGTTTTTCATAGACTTAGGTTAGATAATTTAGGACAGGAAGGAGACAACAAAATGAGCATTTTGCCAGGATATTTATGGAAAAAGCTCGTAATTCCCCTAGTATTTTTTTCACTTATCTTCTTAATATTGGCCTTATCTTTTCCTTCGGTAACATTATTCTCAAACCTTACGTCAACACTCTTTGGCATATTGGTTACGATTTTATATGTCGATTACGTCATACGGCAACACGAAAAGAGGAGATGGGCGCGCGCCAAAGCTCTTATTGATAAAAGAACTGATATTTTTGCTAATGTTTCTATCTCGCAATTCCGAACTGCCTTTAATATAAACTATAAGGTTTTCAACCAAGAAGCAATGGATTTTGCTAACCCTTCGAGTATTCGAAGCGAGATGATTCGCGTAGCAAGAGATATTCTCCTGCTCTCGGTTGACACAGCCATTCCGAAACTGGACGCGGAAGAGTGGAAGAAGCTCGAAAGACAACTGAGAATAACATGGGAATATGGTGACAGACTGTGCTCCGTTTTTGGCAATTGGATTGAACCTGAAAAGCTCTCTCTCATCATGGAGATTCAAGACGAGATTTGGAACATCCTTGCCATTTACTCTACGTTTCCTGATGTCATAGGCGTGCCAGATGATAAGCTTCCCATCAAAAAGGTTGGTTCCGCAAAAGCGGACAAAACGGTTTTTGAGAGAACAATCTCATCTCATGTAAAAAATGTCCTCGAAAAGGCAATACTGTTGCTGACGAAATTAGACAAATAGGCTGGCATCCACCGGTGACTATCTGCTCTCGATTTTATCTGCGTTACGTTTAAACATAGCAATTTATATCCTCTTCCGATTTTTCTATTATGGTCCGCATCCAGGCCTTCAGGGGAAGCAATAAGCTGGCGAATGGAAGGAAGGGAAAGGAATACTGGAAGCATTTCGTCATCATCCCCGGTGCGCTAATCAGGGCACTCGGCTGGGAAAAGGGGGACGAGGTGGAGTTCAAGCTTGAAGGCGCGAAGGTCGTCTTAAGGAGGAAACAATAATGGACTTCGTTCATTTTTTAGCTCCTTTTATGATGTCGAAAAAGTGCCCTAAGTGTAATGCTCTCTTCCCGGCATGGAGCGATACGTGCATATATTGCGGGGCCAAAACCATAACCTCGCTGCCCGGCTTAAAAGAGGAAAAACAGGAGAATTGTAAGAAGGACAACTCGAAAAAGGAAATGGTTTAAAACAGCAAAGGGAGTAAAAACGTCGGCCATCGAAACGCAATGCTCCCGCTGGACTCAAATTGCCATTCCATTCGCAAGGCCGAGACGCCTCCTGAGACTCGGCTTTATACTGTATTAGCATTGTTGACTTCATAATTGCCATTTCCTATTATAAATCCTAAGGAGGTGAAGAGATGGGAATTATAATCGCTGGATATTCTTTTGAGGGACCTTTCACTTCGACTGACAATCTTGAGGATAGGGCGGGAGTTTATGCAATCCTGTGTGATAAAGACGACAAATATTATGTTATCGATGCGGGCGAATCTGCCAGAGTAAAAACCAGGGTCGATAATCATGACAGAAAAGACTGCTGGAAAAGAAATTGTACAGGCACTCTAAAGGTCGCAGTCTATTATACGCCTAACATGCAACAACAAGGCAGAATGCAGGTCGAACAAGAAATCAGAGACAAATATGATCCGCCTTGCGGGAAAATCTGAAAAATTAGAATTTTGTTTTAACTCACCTTTTGTGAGTACTTATCCGCACAAACGGCATCCTCCTTCCATAAACCATTTCTTTGCAGTTCCTCTATTCTGTTTATGAATCCAGGCGAGCCAGAGGTAGAATTACCAGAATGGGTCAAGCTGGTCATCCGGCTTCTTCATAATAGAAGGAACTGGGACGAAGAAACGCAGAATTTTAACGAGCGCAAATAGGGTTTTTGCTCTTTCTAAAAATCTTTATAAGCACAAAAGGCAATACATAAATGACCTGAGGGCGCTTCATTTTGCCATGAGAGACTGTTCCCGGCGTAATCGGCATTGTGTGGCGCCTAGGTTTATAAGACCATTTGGGGGATTGATACCTATGCGCCCTGATGCCCATAAATATAAAAAGAGGGTTGAAAGCTTTTTTTTGAAACTGGAGAAGAAGGATTCCATACCAGAGAAAGATAAAGAACTCTTAAGAAAATTCAGAGATTTTCTCGTTTCAGAAGCAATTTCCTATGGCAGGATCAACAAGTATATACCTAACCTGGCCAAGTTTGCTGAGCAGCTAGGCAAACCGTTGCGTAAAGCCAATGAAGAGGACATTAGAAGAATTGTCGCGACGATAGAGGCCAACGAGCGCTATTCTCCATGGACCAAGAGGGACTTCAAGCTTACACTGCGTAAGTTCTATACCTGGCTGAGGGGGGCGAAAGAATATCCACCTGAAGTTGCCTGGCTCAAAGTCCATCCAAAAATAAAGTGCACGAAAACCCATGAAGACATGTTAACAGAAGAAGAAATCAAAAGACTCATTGACCACGCCCAGACTCTACAGGAAAAAACTTTTATAGCGGTTCTTTATGAGAGTGGCTGCAGGATTGGAGAGCTAATATATATGAGAATCAGTCAGGTAAAATTTGATGAATTCGGTGCTCAGCTATTTATTTCGGGAAAGACGGGCTTCAGGAGGGTCAGGGTTGTGGCCTGCTCTCCTTATCTTCTGGCGTGGATCAATAATCATCCTCTAAAAGAAGACCCCAAAGCCTTTTTATGGATAAACAGAAAGCTTGAACCTTTTAGCTATAGTGCTATCTGTGGGAGGCTATATCGCATCGCCAGGAGAGCGGGCATTGCTAAGAAAGTGAATCCACATAACTTCAGGCATTCGAGGGCAACCTATCTGGCAAACTTCTTGACTGAAGCCCAGATGAAAGAGCATTTCGGCTGGATGCAGGATTCAAAAATGGCCGCAACATACGTGCATTTGTCTGGCAGGAACGTGGACAGCGCCCTGCTCAAGGTCTACGGCATAGAAGCCAACGGGAAGAAACAGGAGAGTATCCTGAAGCCGAAAGAGTGCTTGCGCTGCGGAGAAAGAAACCAGGTCACCAACAAATTTTGCCATAAATGCGGCATGCCACTTGACCAGCTCGCGATCTCAGAAATCGTGCAGAAGGACATGGAAAGACGCGAGGCTGACAAGATCCTCGACAGCCTTCTTCAGGACGACGAGTTCAGGGAGATGCTCGTGAGGAAAATAGGGATGATGAAGGAAGCTACTTGAGTACCATACTGAGTAGCAGCGTCGATAAGAACATGGACCCGAAAATGCCCAAAAACAATTGGAAGAAGAAAAACCATCCCACGTTATCCCTTAGATTTTTGTCATTCTTGTAAGCGTTATAGTACGAGTAAAGCGCACCAAGCAGTGCGAACCAGTAAACCAAGAAAAAGTACCTGTATTTATTTTCGGGCAAGGCCTGCTTCGTGATATATCTATGCAGGAACAGACCGGCGATAATCCAATAAATCAAGGACAGCACGTATCCAGAAAAAGCATCTCCATAATAAATGGTGGAAAGAACACCAAGCATGAAGGACACGCCAGCCGTCATCGGCAGGACAAGGGAGCCAAGAGCGCATATAATCGCCAAATCCCCGTCCCCTCTTCTTTTTACGAAATAAGCAATAACACCGCCCAATATAGGAATGAAATAAGAAAGTACCATCCAGGGCCAGACTCTATTCTTGCCGGCTTTCTTATCGGCTGTCTTGCCCATGATTATATTTTTAGGGGGCGATTTAAATATATGATCAAACGCATAATCCGCACTCTTTCTTAATCGCCTTCTAAAATACCCTCCGCTTACCTTCAACATGAATCCTGAAAATCCGAAGCGGACCATCGAGTTCGTCTGTCCGGGTTGTCTGACGTCTTTCCGTCTGGACGCCGAGGAAGTCGAAAAAGCAGTGCCGAAGTGCAATTACTGCATGCTGCCGCTCGAAAAGGTCAGAAATAGGAGGTGAAGCATGAAATTGGACGAGATGAGTTTCGATAAGCAGGTGGAATATCTGCGCTCGCTGCTGAGGTCTGGAAAGGGGACTCTGACTGGCTACATGGCGCTTTTCGCCTTGCGCCATCATCTGGCATCCAAGCATTCGCCGGACTTTTCCCAGAGGCCGGTCGTGCGCTGGTATCTGGGCCAGCTCGCCAAGGAATATATCAAGGGCTATTACAACGTGGCGAAAAGTACGCTGGAAAACTTCGCCGAAATCAGCCTTGTGGAAGCAAAGGGCGAAGCTGATGCTGCGTTGCGCGAATTCCATCTGAACGAAGCGCTTCTACCCGCGCTTCAGGCGGTTCTGGAAGAGCTCTTCGGCAAGGAGGCAATTGCCGATGCAATCGCCAGGGCGAAATTTTACAAGAATCCAGGCCAGAATAAAGGCAAGCCCAATGTTCAAGTAAGACGAAGGTGATGGAATGAAAGGAGAGATTGAGAAGATCTGGAAGAATCAAACGTCTGATGGAAGGAGGTACAATGTGCTCCTGATAGGCGGCGAAAGGTATTCCCTCTGGGAAGAGGACTACCTTGACAGATTGCAGGAGGGCCAGACGCTGGAGTTCGACTTCAGAGAGAGCGGCGATTTCAAGAACATCTCGAGGATTTATGAGCCCATGAACGAAACGAATCGACTAGCAAATGAACCAAAAGAAGGGCTCTCGCCAGAATACGACAACGACAAAAAAACCAGACAGATAATCAGGATGAGCGCTTTGCGCTCGGCAAGCAGGATCCTGGCTGGCTCCCATATTCCTGCGGGAGAGCGCGCAGAGAAGACAATTGAAATCGCCAGAAAGTTCGAGAAGTACATCGACGACGAGAAATTGGCGGATATAGACGATGACGAGCAATAACAGAAAATCGGCTTTCATGAAAGCCTTAGGCCGATATAGGACGCCAAGGCCAGGCAAGACGCTCCCGACCCCATATGGCAAGGCCGTGATTCTGCGTGTCCTGACATATGATGAAGTGGTGGACGAGATGAAACGTGACGGCGTTCCCGGCGACGAAATAGCTGCATTCGATGTCCGGGTTTCGCACTTCCTTGGAGACAAGAGAAAATATTTCGAGGCCGAGGTCGCATATCCTGAGGGCGAACTTGAGCGCATCGATTGGAGCGAGTATCTCAGCCTAAGAAACAAAAGAAGGCAGTGATTTCACATGGCCGAAGACAAAATAATCAGGCTTGGAGGTCAGGAGTTCGCGGTCAAGACTAAGAGAATTTACCAGAGAGACTTAACCTCTGACTGCTGGCCCGTTCAGGTCTGGGGCCTCGCCTACTGCTCCGGCTTTGGCGACTACAAGCAGATGTGCGAATATCTTGCAACCAAAGAATGCGGAGGCCAAGCAATAAGGAGAAAGATCCTGGCGGGCCGCTTTCCTGTTTCCGGCTTGCCCGCAGCAGGTGCAGAATGAGAAAAGTTCAAGGGTGGTCTTCTGAAAAGGCCGAAAATCTTCGTGCTGGTGAAAAATTTTGAGGGCGTCAATCACGAAGTTGAAATATACCGGACTAAGAGAGATGCAAGAAGTGAGTTCAGGGAATATACTGGCTTCGGCTTCAATAAACACTACCTTGATCCGTGTAGCGAAAAATACAGCGAGAAATTCGCGGAAACAAAGATTTACGAGCTGGAGATGCCTGATTTTCTTGAGCTCTCGCCATTGCCAAAGGCAGAGGCAAAGAACAGGAAGAAGCTCAAGTCGCCCCATTTCGACGGCTTCGAATACCGCGGCCCAAAGGTCAAAACCAAGCTCATCGTGGAGGGCAGAGGCAAATATAGGCCTCTGGTGCTTTCGAAATCTTCAGACGTCTTTTCTGCCTTTAGAAGGCTGAGCGAGGCAGACAGGGAGAGGTTCTATGCGGTCCTTCTCAACAACAAAAACAAGGTCATCGGAGTGGACATGGTCAGCCAGGGCACAGGAGATTATGCGCCCGTAGTGCCTGATCAGGTTTTCAAGCCCGCGCTGCTCGCTTCCGCAGCGGCCGTCATATTCGTCCATGGCCATCCTTCGGGAGATCCTGAGCCCTCAAGGGCCGACAGGGAAATAACAGGAGAGCTGAAAAAAGCAGGCGAGCTGCTGAATATCAGAGTCCTTGACCACGTGATAATCGGCCGCGATGGTTACTACAGCTTTGCAGATAAGGATGAATTATGAGCGGTGAACGTTACCAAGTCCGGGTCTGCGTGCCAGGATTTCGTCGCTATCGCGGATTTTCGGACCTCGTTGAGACGCACTGCTGCTCAGCTACGTCCTGTTACTATGTGGAGTTTCCTTCAATTGGCTACGAAGGGTATTTCCAGAAAACTGATGTTGAAGTCATGGAGGTGAAAAAATCGAGCCAAGGAAAAGAGAATTATCGGTCGAAGAAACCATGAGGCGCTACCCCCGGATAACCGCGCATATCATAGCCGAATCACTAGGCTACGCAACGCCTTCGCGCGCCGCGGCCATCCTCAGGGACGCATACCTGGGACGAAAAAACTACTGCGAGTGGATTGATGCCTGCTATAACGGAGACGCGCTTGCGGCTGTCAGAAACGCGATAAGAAACAGGCATAT
>Ga0209102_1001816_pt1 | contig 10525 bp, 10 predicted proteins | sample ConPoolayeHmetaG_FD_185483 | JGI IMG/M metagenome (GOLD analysis project Ga0209102, IMG submission 185483) | Hot spring microbial mat communities from California, USA to study Microbial Dark Matter (Phase II) - Cone Pool mat layer H metaG... ... | reverse complement strand
ATCCTTTACTCTATCCCTTACTTAACCCCTTTCTCTGCCTCTTACTCTTGCCCTCTCTTTTACCCTTTCTTAGTGCCTTGGTCTTTCTCCCTCTGATACGCTCCCTGATAGGTTCTCTTGGTCTCTCCCTGTGCCTTTCTCTGTATCCTTCTGTATCCTCCTCTTATTCCTGGAATGGTAATGCTCTACGCATCAAGTGTCATTGCTGTTGACTTTTCTTTAAGAATTGGTATCCTAATGGGATTGGTAGTTAATTTTATTCTTAGGAGGAATTATGATGACCGATTTTAAGAATGAACCGCTTCTTGATTTTTCTAATATTGAGATAAGAAAGGCTTTTGAAGATGAGTTAGAGAAGATAAAGAGGGATTTTGGTAAGGAATACCCTCTAATTATTGGCACAAAAAGGATTTTCCCGGATAAAAAGAGGGAGGTCTTTCATTCCACAAACCCTTCAAGGAAAGGTGAGGTTATCGCTACCTTCCCCAAGGCGACTAAGGCGGATTGTGAAGAGGCGATAAGGGTAGGTGTTGCGGCCTTTAAGGAGTATTCTTGCCTTTCCGCGGAGAGCCGAGCCTGTATCTTATTCCGAGCGGCAAATATTATGCGAAAGCGAAAGGCTCTCCTTTCCGCGGTGATGGTCTATGAGGTCGGTAAGAACTGGACCGAGGCAGTAGCCGATACCGCGGAGGCGATTGATTTTTTAGAGTTTTACGGTCGGGAGATTTTAAGGTATTCGGAAAGACAACCTTTAACCCCTTATCCGGGTGAGTTTAATGAGTTAGTTTATATCCCGCTCGGTTGTGGGGTAGTGATTCCGCCCTGGAATTTCCCCCTGGCGATTCTCTGTGGTATGACCGCGGCGGCTCTTGTCTGTGGTAATACGGTTGTCTTAAAGCCGGCCTCGGACTCACCTTTAATCGGGTATAAGTTCTGTGAGATTATGGAAGAAGCCGGACTACCACCCGGTGCCTTGAATTATCTTCCCGGACCCGGTGGTGAGATTGGAGATTATTTGGTTAGCCATCCGCAGATTCGTTTCGTCTCTTTTACCGGTTCAATGGCGGTTGGTTTGAGGATTGTGGAAATGGCGGGCAAACCCCATCCGGAGCAGATTTGGATTAAGCGGGTGATTGCTGAAATGGGCGGTAAGGATTGTATCATTGTGGAGGAGGATTGTGATTGGGAGTCGGCTCTTTCCGGTGTTTTAACTTCCGCCTATGGTTTTCAGGGACAGAAGTGTTCCGCTTGCAGTCGGCTGATTCTCGCGGAAAAAATTTACGATAGGTTTATTTCTGACCTCACCGAAAAGGTGAAAAGGATTAAGGTTGGTGACGTGCGGTATTTTGAGAACTGGTTAGGACCAGTGATTAACGAAAGGGCGTTTAAGAGTATCTTAAACTATATTGAGATTGGGAAAAAAGAAGGAAGACTGGTTTGTGGTGGCAAGCCAGGAGATGAGAGCGGTTATTTTATTCTTCCGACCATCTTTGCCGATGTCGCTCCTGAGGCGACGATTGCCCAAGAGGAGATTTTTGGTCCGGTTCTGGCGGTTATAAAGGCAAAGGATTTCAAGCAGGCACTTAATATTGCCAATAACACAAAATACGGTTTGACCGGTTCGCTCTATACGAAAGATAGAAATAAGATTGAGCAGGCAAAGAAGAACTTTTTTGTCGGAAACCTCTACTTCAACCGGAAATGCACCGGGGCATTAGTTGGCGTCCATCCCTTCGGTGGTTTCAATATGTCCGGGACCGATTCCAAGGCCGGTGGTCGGGATTACCTTTTGTTATATTTGCAGGCCAAAAGTATCTCGGAGCAATTATGAGAAAGGTTCTAATCTTAGGAGCCGGTGGTCGGGATTTTCATAATTTTAATACCTTCTTTCGGGAGAATTCGTTCTATCGGGTTGTCGGTTTCACTTTCTCTGAGCAAATCTTAGGGGGGGAGGTTTCTCTTTATCCAAAAGAATTAGCTGGTGAGTTATATCCCAAAGGTATTCCAATTTATCCGGAGAAAAAAATGGCGGAGATTATTAAGAAGGAAAGTGTTGATATCTGTCTCTTTTCTTATTCCGATGTCCCTTTTGAATATGTGATGGAGAAGGCGGAAATCGCTTGCTCTTTGGGTTGTGATTTCTGGCTTTTGGGGCCGAAGTCAACAAGTTTGGTGGCGAAAAAGCCAGTTTTAGCGGTCTGTGCGACAAGAACCGGTGCCGGTAAGAGCCCGACGACAAGGAAGGTCTCCTTAATTCTAAAAGAGTTGGGGATTAACTTTTGCATTGTCCGCCACCCGATGGTTTACGGTAACTTCTCCTCCCCGGTTCAGGTGTTTAAAAGGGTTGAAGACTTAGATAAATACCCATTGACCATTGAGGAGAGAGAAGAATACGAGCCCCATCTGAAACAAGGGAATCCGGTTTTAGCCGGTGTTGACTACCAGAGGGTCTTAGAAGAGGCAAGTAAATATGACTTAATTATTTGGGATGGCGGGAATAATGACTTCCCCTTCTTTAAGCCGGACTTTCTTATTGTCTTGGTTGATGCTTTAAGACCGGGTCATGAGGTCCGATACCATCCGGGTATGACGCTCTTGCTTTCGGCGGATGTGATAATTATTAATAAGGTGGATGAGGCAAAGAAGGAGAATTTGAAAACAATTGAAGGGAATATCAAGAGATATAATCCTCGGGCAAAGGTTTGCTACGCCCGACTGGAGAAAAGGATTTTAGGAGAACTCCCAAAAGGGAAAAAGAAGGTGGTGGTGGTAGAAGATGGACCATCCGTCACCCATGGTGAGTTGGGTTATGGTGCTGGTTTTATTGTGGCTAAAAAGAAGGGGCTTTTGATTTTAGACCCAAGGAAATTTGCTTTTGGCAGTATTAAGATGGCCTATGAAAGGTTTCCTCACCTTAGAGAAGTAGTTCCGGCACTTGGGTATAAAAAGTGGCAGGTTAAGGAATTAGAGAAGACAATAAATCGCTCCGGTGCTGACTTTGTTATCTCCGCAACACCGATTGATTTACGGCGCTTAATAAAATCCTCCCTCCCAATCATTCCGGTAGAATATTCTTTAAGGGAATTGGTGGCGGGTGAACTTAAAAGAGAGGTGATAAAATTCCTTAAGAGAGTGCTCTAAATAATCTTCACCTCCCCCTTTCCCAAAACAACCTCGCCAATGACCTTTGCCTTTCTTATCTTCTTTCTCAAAGGCACTTGGTTTTTCCGACTCAAAAATAGAACCATCCCAATCCCCATATTGAATACCCGATACATCTCATCATCACTAATCGCGCCGTTCTTTTGAATCAACCGAAAAATCTCCGGCACGCGCCAGGCCGACTTACGAATCACCACCGAGAGACCTTTTGGTAAAATCCTCTTTATATTCTCCACAAGGCCACCCCCGGTAATATGGGCGATGCCCTTAAGGAGGGGGAGGAGGGGATAAACCTCTCTTAGATAAGATTTATGAACCCGGAGTAACTCATCCCCCAGGCTCAGTTTTAGGCCACCAATCTTATCTTCTACCCTAAGACCACATTTCTCAAACAGAACCTTGCGGGCCAGTGTGTAGCCATTAGTATGCAGACCAGTGGAAGGTAAGCCTAAGAGTATATCCCCTTCTTTTATCTTTGAAGTGTCAATTATCCGATTCTTTTCAACCACCCCAATAATCGCCCCCGCCAAATCGTAAACCCCCTTCGGGTAAATCCCGGGCAACTGGGCAATCTCACCGCCGACAAGGGCAAGACCATTCCTCTTGCATCCTCGGACCAGTCCTTCAATTACCTGCTCAATTACCCAATCACAAACTTGGTTAAAGGCAATATAGTCTAAAAAGAAGAGTGGCTTTGCCCCTAAGGTTAAGATATCGTTGACACAATGGTTAACCAGACACTCGCCAACTGTATTATGCCTCTTCATTCTTTGGGCGATTAAGAGTTTCGTCCCTACGCCGTCTACGCTACCGACGAGGATTGGGTTTTTATAACCTTTTAACTCAAAAAGCGCGCCAAAGAGTCCAATTGGCGAAAGGACGGATGAAGAAAATGTCTTCTCAACCCTTTTCTTTATCCCTTTTTTTATCAGAGACAATCGGTCAATGTCTACCCCGGAGTCTTTATAGGAAATCATCTCCCAATTTTGCGGTCAAGTCCTTAAAAAGCGAAGGAATTCAATTAAATCCTTCGCCGGAAGAGTATTTATCACATCTTTTTCTTCTAACCAGCCCCTTCGGGCAATCCCAATTCCAAAGCGCATCCAGTGCATATCCATAAGACCGTGGGCATCGGTATTGATACAGATTTTTATCCCCATCTCCTTTGCCTTTTTTAGATGGAGTTCGTCTAAATCAAGCCGGTCCGGATAGGCGTTCAGTTCTAATATCTTATTATACCGACGGGCATACTCCATCACCTTTTCTAAGTCAACCTCGTATCCCTCCCTTTTTGAGATTAGCCGACCCATTGGATGGGCGATAATATGGACATAGGGGTTTTGGATGGCGGCGCATATCCTTTCGGTTACATTCTTTTTAAACCCCTGATGAATCGCGGCGACGACGACATCTAACTCTTTAAGGACCCGATCCGGAAAATCTAAATTCCCTTGTGGGAGTATGTCAACCTCAATCCCGGTCAGGATTTTAATCCCCGGATATTTCTCGCTCAATCTTTTAATCTCTGCTATCTGTTTAGCGAGGCGCGCCTCGGTTAAACCGTGAGCATATCTTACTGATTGAGAATGGTCGGTTATACCGATATACTCATAACCTAAAGAATAGAGTGAGAAAGAAACGACTTCCTCTAAGGTAGCGTTGCCATCCGAATAGGTAGTATGAACCTGCAAATCACCGCGTAAGGAGTTGTAATCTATTAGTTTCGGCAGGCTATCTTTTAGGGCAGCTTCAATCTCACCCCGCTCTTCTCTTAATTCCGGTGGTATCCAAGCAAGCCCCAGAGTTTTGTAGACCTCTTCTTCGGTTCTTCCGGCAATATATCTTTTCCCTTTGAATACCCCGTATTCGGAAATCTTCAACCCCTTCTTTTGAGCCAAAAGCCTCAGTTTTATATTGTGTGCCTTAGAACCGGTGAAGTACTGGAGGGCGGCACCGAATGATTTCTCCGGGACGACCCGAATATCAACCTGGCGATTGCCAACGAAGATTGTCCCCTTGGTCTCACCACAGGCCCCGACCCTCGTTGCCTTGGGATATTTTGTGAAGTATTCAATAATCGCGCCTCCCGGCTTACCTGTGCAGAGAATATCAATATCGCCAATTGTCTCCTTCATCCGGCGCAGGGAGCCCGAAGGGCAGACTTCCTTTATCTTAGGATTTTTCTTTAAGTATTCCACAATCTCACAAGCTAAGGTAAATGCCTCATTGATTGGGATTCGCTTTCTTCCCCCCTCATATAATTCTATCCCCTTTTTAATATTCTCCACTTTCTTTTCACCCATCCGAAATAGTTTGGCTAATCGGCCATCAGCAATTACCTTCTTTAAGTCAGAAAGGTTCTGGACACCCAATTCCCGATTCGCCAGGGCTAATGTCTTAGGACCTAAATTTTGGATATTCAATAACTCCAAGAGTCCTTCCGGGATTCCTTTAATCGCCTCCTCGTATTTCGCCATCGTTCCTTTCTCTAAGTATTCCCTAATCTTTTGGGCAATTCCTTTGCCGATTCCTGGGATTTCTTCTAATCTTCCTTCCAAAGCTAACTTCTCAATATCTTCGGTTAAATCATTCAATACCCGACTCGCCTTCCGGTAGGCGATGACCTTAAAGGACAGTGCGTTCTTATATTCTAAGGCGTCGGCGATGCGGGCAAAGATTTCCGCAATCTCTTTATTTTTCATTCTTCACAAGAGATGACCTCAAATTTAATCCCTGCCTCCTTAAGCATTTGCCCGGCGAGTTTATCCGGGTAAGGGGAAGCGACACAAATCCTTTTTATTCTACCCTGAATTAACATCTTGGTGCAGGTGATACAAGGCTGGTGGGTAGCATAGAGGGTAGAATTTGAGACATCAATACCAGAAGTGGCGGCTTGCAGAAGGGCGTTTTGCTCGGCGTGGAGACCACGACACAGTTCAATCCGCTCGCCCGATTTTAATTTCAATATCTCTCGTAGACAACCCACTTCTTCACAGTGGGCAATACCGCTTGGTGGTCCGTTATAGCCAGTGGCTAAGATCCTTTTATCTTTCACCAGAATCGCCCCGACCTTTCGTCTAAGACAGGTCGAACGTTCGCTTACCATTTTCGCAATTTTCATAAAGTATTTATCCCAAGGGAGCCTCTTATCCTTAAATTTCTGCCCTTTTCTCACTTTTCCGTATTTAACCCTAAATAATTGGCGATGTTTGCCTTATTATTTATAACCGGCTTTATCCGGCCGGTCGGTGATGTAGCAATTGTCGTTACCCCTGGTCCGTGACCAGCCACGACACAGTTGCCATGGACCACGACCCCGATTGAGACTGCCCCTTTTTTCATACAGCGGCCATAGGTATTATCGCAATCCAAAAGGCAGACGATATCGCCGAAGCGAAGAGAGTCTAATTTCCAGCGCCGGAGAGTTGTTGCGTCCTGAGTTGTAATATCATAATCCCCGCTCGCCGAACTTATCCCACCTAAACCCGAGCCCATAACTTCTGGGGGGATAATGTGAGTAACCGGAAAATAGAGGAGACCTTTCTTAATCTGAACACCCAAAAGTAAGAGGAGTTCTGGGTCGATATTATAGAATTTCGCCTCCGGGAAGTCTGCAATCTCCAATCCCTGACCGATTGCCTTTATCTGTATCTTATCACCAATGGCTAATTTTTCCAAGGTCTCATAATGAAACCAGACAAGGACGTGTTCTATTCCCCCGTGTTTACCGGTAACATATCCCTTTTCCCCGCTCGCTTGTCCGCTCACTACCTTAGCGGAGTTTCCGATACAGGCATAGGTATTTAAGGCGCGATTTTCCTCCTCATCCTTTGCTTTAATTGAAACTCCGGGTTCTAAGTGGTCACCAACCCAACCGAAGACTCTATCGCCAACTTTTATATTATAGACAATACCTCCGGTTCCGGGAAAGACCCGAGGCTCTCCCTTGTGGGTAATTGTCCAAGGGAGCCGGCGCCGGGGTGGAGATATCTCTCCGAGAACGGAGATTATGGGCAGTCTATCTTTATTGGTTTTTATCATATCTCCTCCTTAGTTTACTTTTAACTAAATTGTAGCCTTCTTTTAAGGCTAAAAGATTTGTCTCCAAAATCCTGCCTTTTAACCTGTCCTTTAAGGCATTCCTGAGACTATCAAGCAAGATAATTGAAGTTATCGCGGAAAATGTCCCAAGGAGGACCATATTAGCCCCGGGCGGATTAAAAGAGACTTCTTGGACGCATTCGGTCGCCGGAATTCCAAAATGATTCTTTTCCCACTTTACTTCTTTTATCAAACTTGAGTCATAGATAACAATCGTCTCCTCTGAGATTAGGCAAGTATTACACAAATAACTTTCTTCTGAAAGGCAGATGAGAAATTTGGGCGCAAAGACAAAGGGAGAGGGGATTTCGCTTTCCGCGATTACGACATAGGAACTTACCTCCCCGCCTCGGGCCTGGGAACCATAGGCGGCAAATGCTGTGGCTTCTTTCCCTTCAATAACCGCGGCGGAGGCTAAAATCTCACCAGCGAACACTACTCCTTGTCCACCTTTACCGGTTATCTTTATCGTATGCATCTATAGTATATCTTTTTTATTAACCTCTCATAGTTTTCACTCATCTCTACCCCTCTCCTCTTCATAACCGTCTTTGCGGTATTTATTACCTCTTTTAGTTTCCAAAGTCTTCCCTTCCGGAAGTAGAAGTTTGGGATATAATTAGGAGAGAAGCCTTTTTGGACGACATTGGCAAAAACTCCAATCACCGCGCCGGTCGGGATGAGGGTTGAGATTGCGGTCTTTGCGTGGTCGCCGATAAAACACCCCAACTTTATAAGACTGGTCTTGCTTTGTCTCTTGCCAATTTTAACCTTTACCGGAGAATAATTATTTTTTAAGTCAGAGTTATTTGTCCCGGCACCTAAATTGACCCACTCACCGATATAGGAGTGTCCGATAAAACCTTCGTGATACTTATTAGAAAATCCTAAGAAAATAGAACTTTCAATCTCGCCCCCGATTCGGCATTCTTCACCAATATTACTGAACGGTCTAATCTTTGCCCCAAAGAGAAGTGTCCTTTTCCCAATATAGGCAGGACCTTCAATATAAGAGAAAGGCATAATTTTAGCCTCCGCATCAATATAAATATTACCGGTTTCAAGATTCAGGCAATTCCCTGGAAAAACTTTTGCCTTCTTTTCAATATAAAGTCGGGAGAGAGGACCAAAGACATAAGCCCTTTTATCTAAGAAACCTTTAATCCTTCCTTCGGGGAAGTCAAGGGGAAGGGTCTTTTCATTCAAAGTAATTAAGTCCCAGAGATTTTTGAAGGAGAATGCCTTTACCTCAGTCGTGGGAAGCCTTTGCTTTGCGACAGTTTGGGGTTTAAGGGGGAAGAGCCTTAAATTGGATAGGTTTGTCCGAAAACCAACCAAATCACCCTGCGCGGTAAAAATCTCTTCCTCGCCTTCCTCCGGGATGGGTTGGAAAAGGATTGCCCGGCCGGAGATAAACAAGCCTTTCTTTAATAGAACTGGGTTAACCGCAAGGTTAGGATATTTCTCCTTCGTTATCTCTTCCAATTCTCTTCTTACCAGAAGAACAACCTCGGACCTTTTATATAACCTCCGAATCCGTTCAAGTGGCGAAAAGATACCACAGCGGAGTTCAAAGACTGGGTGGAGATGAGTTAGGGGGAATAGATTTTTATAGAACACATCCTCATAAACAAAGACCATCCCTAATAATACCCTCTTCTTTTAAGATGTCAACATTCTCTTATGGACCTCGTGAGTGATGAAAGGCAGGATAGATATTGTAATTTTCGTCACTTCAATTATAATTCTTGAATTGCGTTTTGCTTTGCGTGCGGATGGCGAAGTTTCTCATTCGGGGAAAGCCGGGCAGTGGGAAGACCACCCTAATAAAAAACTTAGCCCACCGGATAAATTTTTTTCTTCCCCAGGAGAAGATATACGGTTTTTATACCGAGGAGATAAGAGAAAAAGGAATAAGGGTTGGTTTCAAAATCTCAACTTTTGAAGGAAAAGAGGATATAATGGCTCACATTGATTTCCCGACCCCTTATCGCGTTTCCCGATATAAATTTGACAAAGAGCGGTTTGAGAGAGTTGCCCTCCCGGAGTTAGAAAGGGCAAAAAGAAGGTCGGGTCTCATTATCATTGATGAAATCGGTAAGATGGAACTATTCTCTGAAAGGTTTCGGTCCGAAATAAGAGACCTCTTTGCCAGTGATAAGACAATTATCGCCACAATCCCAATTTCGCCTATCCCGTTTATCTCTCATCTTACCAAAACCCCGGAGACAAAAGTAATAGAAATCACTCTCAGCAATCGGGATAGGATATTAGAGGATTTAATTAAGTCAATAAAATCTTTGCTGTAATTTTCGCCTGAATGTTGAAAAATACTTCAATTTAGTAAACAGCCAAACCTTCATAAAAAATAACCTATTGGGTTTTAATAACTTATATTCATTAATCTTGGCACAGAAGTTGCTCTTATAACAAAAGGGGTCTCTCAGGTGCTAAGAGGTGCCGGCCAATTCTGGCACTAAAAAAGGCAGGGCTTAATGCCCTGTCTTTTTTATGCTCCGTCTAAAAGATTTAAAAGATTCCTGGGGTTTCCTCAAGATTCATTAGGAGGAGATACCAAGGAGCCCTGGCGAAAAAATTCCAGTGGTGAGATAAAAAGGTTATTAGTTAATTGGGATATTTAGAGTGAGAGCCGACAGATTTTACAACTTTTACAAGCAATTGATTTTGTGAAAAGAACAGAGGTAGTTTTTTAAAATTTTGGAGAAACCCCAGTAAAAAATTTTTTTGTCGCTCCAACTTGATATCGCAACTTTTAAGACAACTATAAATTGTGCCTACGGCACCGCTTCGCTAGCGCAACTTTCCCATGAACCTTTACTCCCGATTTTACCGCCTCTTTTCTTGCCGTTAACATTTTTTTATACCTCACTAATTTGCCTTTAATGTAGTTAGTTATTGCCCGATTGGGTAGTTTTCTTTTCTCCGCCTTCTTGCCCGTATAAGTTTAAATAAAGGGTTTTTTCTCTAATTGATATTCCTCCCCTCCAAGTCTTTTCGTATTGTCTTTTTCTGCTTTCCTTTCCTCCCGATAAGAGTTTTTCCCAGGTCTACCTCATCTTCTACCCGACTTGACCGACTTTCGTCTTTTAATTCTAAATTCTTCTCGTAAGGTCTTGTCTTAATCTCCCGATGAACCTGAACCGTGTTGTAGTATTTAATATACTCCTTTAATACCTGATTCGCCTCCTCTAAGGTCTTTACCTTTTCCCGCCCAAACCATACCGGCAACTGTAATATTACC
>Ga0209102_1001815_pt1 | contig 10527 bp, 12 predicted proteins | sample ConPoolayeHmetaG_FD_185483 | JGI IMG/M metagenome (GOLD analysis project Ga0209102, IMG submission 185483) | Hot spring microbial mat communities from California, USA to study Microbial Dark Matter (Phase II) - Cone Pool mat layer H metaG... ... | reverse complement strand
GTTTATTTTTGTCTGGCTCTGGGCCTCGGGGCTGGCTGGCAGAGCTTGGCGGGGTTATTATCTTCAGAGGCTTTAGTCGGCCGCAGGCGGCAGGTCTCAGGATTAGTAGCCAAGGCCGTTTTCCTTTTGTGCATTGCCTCTTCCTCATTCTTGGCCATAAACAATTTCTCCCAGGCTAATTTAAAGGGGGTCACCAACTATGATGGCCGGCTAAACTCCCTTTTTGATTCTTTGGAAGCAAAGCGAGCGGTAATCATCTTGACCGACAATTATCATGAGTCCATGTTTGTTAAATATAAGCATTGGGTGGAATATCCGCGGACGCTGGTCCTCCATTTTGAGCTCGACCCGGCTGAGGCCTTGCTGCCTCAAGTGAAAAGAAAACTCAATCGCGAGCTGCGGTCCAACTCCTCTCTCCAGTGCTGGCTTTTCCCCGATTGCGGCCGCGGACAGTTACCGATTTCTTTAGTCGAGCAATTCTGGAAGGGTGTGGTAGGGTCGAAAAAAGAAGAGCTTTTAGCTTCTGTTTATTTTATTTCGCCCTCGCTGCGACAATGGATGGCTAGTGAAGGGATTAAGACAAGAAAGGTTATTGGTCAAGAAAAAAAACACGGTCGCGCTTTTTTCTATTATCAGGCTTTTCTCCCGGAAATCTTTTAACCGGTTAAAAACTTAGTTCCCTTTGGCTCAACCCCCCGCCGAGCCTTCAGGCCGTTTGAGAAACCTAATAACTACTTTCGATGTCTTCCTGAAATTTGGGGATCTTCGATTTGAGCCGCTTCTTGCCGAAATTAACGCCCAGGAAAAAAGCACCTAAAATAATAACCATGGAAAACAGCGTTCGCCAGAAGGTCTTCATGCTTGCTTACCTCAATTTCATTATATATTTTTAATTAAAAACGTCCAAAAAGTCAACTATTCCAGCTTAAAATAAGCGATTAATAATAAAAAACTTTTATATTTAGGAGGATAGTTAATTTTTCCGAAGCCAAGAAGTTAAGGGCTTAGCTGCTTTTGGGAATATTGAGCTGGAAAAGAAAGAGCGGGATAATCATATAAAACAACTGCCTTCGCCCCATAGTCGGCCTGAGGGAGAGCGCAAACCAGGCTCTCCCCAAACAGAGAAGGTGTCTAAAGGGTAACTTCAACTTCCTCCTGGATTTTATCTCCTGTTGCCGACGTTTGGCCGAGATGATATAATAAAAAATACTCTGCTAAGGAACGTCGATGAATTTCGGGTTAATTGTCCTTATCACCTTATTTGTCGCTTTTATTCTGCTGCTCCTATTTAACCCCAACCTGACTTGTTTCGGTCGTCGACTCCGCTCGCCGTTTTATCCTCTGCGCCGGCGGCGTTTGCTGGCTGCCAAGGGCAAGAACCAGCTTAAGCCTGAAGACTACGGTTTTAGCCTTACTGAAGATGACGCCCAAACCTTGCCCATAGGGACCGAGACACCAAAGACCAAGGTTATTCCTTCCTCCAGCGAGGGGCGAAAGATGGCCAATGAACAGCCCTTGACTTCCCAGAAAAAACCCAAGAAAACCGAAGATTACGGGTTCAAATTAGATTAGAATTGATGGCCGCATTTCTGGCCCAAGTGGAGGTAAGACCAGAGACAAGGGCTCAGGCATGGTTTCGTTTTTCAAGAAGTGGCCGGCCTTCGGGCAAGCCGGTCGGTTGAGAGGGGCGGAAGAAAAGCGACCCCTGCATCGCTTTGCGCCCCAGGAGATTCGAACTCAAGAGGAAACAGCGGCCCTGCGAGCTGTTCGGCGGTGGTCAAACCGGGGCAGCCTGAAATTTACATGAGAGGCCGGAGGGCGGAGGCCGCGTCGCTGGGGTCATCGCAAACTGAGCGGACAAGAGCGAAGTCGCCCCCGCGGCTTTATAAAGAAAATCAGGCTAATATAAAGCAAGCAAGTTTATTAAAGAGAAGAGATATATAATAAAAAGGAAAATATGGTCAGGAGCTGGCTACAGGTAGGGTAAATGGGGTTTAATGAGATTGGTTATGTTTTATTTAATTTAAATCTGCTAAAAAGAATTGTTAGCTAAGAAATCTCTTCATTGCCAAAGGGGTCCAAACCCATTGAAAAGAGGGCTGTTTAAATTGCGGGAGAGGTTTAATCTTCATTTATCCTTGGGTTTAATTGGTTTTTTCTTGCCTTTATTAGCTTTAATGGCCGGATGTACCCTTTTGCCCCCTCCTGGGGGTTTAAATAAACTTTCGCCGGCGCCGAGCTTGATCTCTTCCGTCACCGGCTACTTATCCTTCAGGTTAGAGAGAGAGCAAGAAAGATTAAGGGGCAGAGCCTTTTTCCTTTTAGCGCCTGGCCAAGGCCGTCTCGAAATCCTCGACCCTGTTGGCCGCCTGGCCATGATAGCTATCTGGAGGGATAGGAAAGATTGGCTTATCGTTCCCCGGGAAAAGGTCTATTGGGAGGGGAGGCGGGAGGAATCGGACCTGGTCGCCCAGCTGGTGGGTTTTCCCTTGGAGCCGGTGGAGCTTTTGGCCTGGATTGTAGGCCGGACTGAGGGGTTAGAACTTCTCACCGAAGAAGGGGGCGACGCGAGTCAAGAAGCAGGAAATGAGACCTCGAAAAAGCCTCTAGTCTCGGCGGCAAATGACTTGGCTGACAGGAATATTTTGGCCGGATGGCAAGTGGAACGGGACAAACAGGGAAGACTTTGGCGGGGTGAAAAGGGGGACCTGAAGATAACGATTATCGAGCGCTCCCAAGAAAGCCAGGTGGCTCGCTCTATCTCCTTAGTGCATCCCTGCGCTTCGGGCAGATTAACCCTGCTCGGCCTCGATTTTAATCGGCCGGTGGCCGCTCCGAGCTTCAGGCTTAATTTCCTTGAAAATAGCGGCTATCGCGCGGTCACCTGGGAGGAGATGGAGGAAATCCTGCGGCTTAATAAAAGGTAACTAAGTTCAATTTGGCGGTATCATCGAGTCTTCTCTTTTAAGCTCTTTTAAGAGCAAGGTTTCTGTGGGGGCCGTTTTTGGCTTTAGCTCTTCGGTTGGATAAAAAAACGCACGAAGCGGGTTAGCATCGCCGGCCATTTAAGCTTTCGCTTAGCGCGGCAGTTGGGATAAAATTAGCAAAACGAGAGACAAGAGCAATCGGTGAAAATGACAGCTCTTTAGTCTTAATCAAGCCTTTGTTTTCGAGCGAGGAGGCGATGAAGAGAAAACGAAAGGTTCTGAGGCTTCCTTCGTTTGCTAAAATCAACCTGGGTTTGGAAATAAGGGGTAAGCGCGAGGATGGCTATCATGAGGTCCGGACTTTGTTTCAGACTGTCGACCTGAGGGATACCTTGGAATTTGCCCTTACCTCTTCTGGGGTAATTAACCTGCAAGGAGATGACCCCACAGTTCCCTGGGATGAGAAAAATTTGATTTATCGGGCCGCGTGCCTTCTGGGAGAGCGTTTTTCGGTTCCGGCGGGGGTGAATATCAAGGTTCAAAAGCGTATCCCTGCCGGCTCTGGCCTCGGCGGTGGGAGCTCCAACGCTGCGGTGACTCTCCTGGCTTTAAATCGACTCTGGGAATTGCGCCTGGATTTAGAGGCTCTGACTGAAATAGCCCGCACCCTCGGTTCGGATGTCGCGTATTTTCTGACGGGCGGGCTTTGCTTGGGCGAGGGGCGAGGGGATATCATAACCCCCTTACCTGAACTCCCGCCGCTCCCCTGCGTGATTGCCCTGCCTTCCTTTCCCATTTCAACCGCTGAAATCTACCAGCGTTATGATGAGCTTCATTCCTTGACTAAGACCCCTCGAGCCGGTAGAATTAAAGAGTTTTTAGAGCGACGTCGCTTGGCTCACCTGGAGAATGAGCTCGAAACGACCGTTTTCGAGGCTTACCCCGGGTTAAGAGAGGTTAAAAGCCTGCTCGTCGAGGCGGAGGCGGTTGTGTCTCTGGTTAGCGGGACAGGCAGTTCAATCTTTGGCCTTTTCTGGGAGAAAGAGAGTGCCTCCAGAGCGGCCAAGGTTGTCAGTTCCAGGGCCAAGGCAGTGCTGACCGAGACTTTGCCTCGGGAGCGCTATCGCCAGTTTCTTGCTTGAGCGCTGCTGGGGCGTAGCCAAACTGGTAAGGCAACGGACTTTGGATCCGTCATCTGGAGGTTCGAGTCCTCCCGCCCCAGTTATTAAATATATTAAGCCTAAATGTTTTGGTGGAGTGAGGCCTAAAATGAAAATTTTCGCGGGTTCTTCTAACCCGGTGTTGGCCCAGGAGATTGCCGGCTATCTTAAGGTTACCCTGGGTCAATGTGTTCTCGGCCGTTTTTCAGATGGAGAAATTCGTGTTTATCTCGATGAAAGTATTCGCGGGGAGGATGTTTTTATTATTCAAAGCGGCTCTGCTGACGTCAATTTTCATTTGATGGAACTTTTTTTGTTGATTGATGCTTGTAAAAGGGCTTCCGCCGAGAGAATTACGGCCGTAATCCCTTACTATTGCTATGCGCGGCAAGACTGGAAAGACCGGCCTCGGGTGCCAATCTCCGCCCGACTGATTGCCGACCTTTTGGAACGAGCCGGCGCGGACCGCATTCTGACCATGGACCTTCATTCTCCCCAAATTCAGGGATTTTTTTCCGTCCCCGTTGATAACCTTATGGCGGCACCGGTAATAGCTCGCCATTTAGAAGATATAAACCTGAATAATATCACCGTTGTTTCTCCGGATGCCGGCGGAGTCGCCCGGGCCCGCGCCTTTTCGCGACGCCTTAATGCCCGTTTAGCCATTATTGATAAACGCCGGCCAGCACCCAACATGGCTCAGGTGCTTCATGTCATAGGCGATGTCCGCGACCAAGATGTGGTCATCTTTGACGACATTGTCGACACAGCCGGCACCTTAGTTCTGAGCGTTGAGGCTTTGAAGAAAGAGGGCGCCCGGAGAATTTTTGCCGCTTGCACCCACCCCGTCCTTTCTGGGCCAGCGGTGGAGCGGGTGAGACAGTCCGGGTTAGAAAAGCTTATCGTCACCAACACCATTCCTCTTAGCGAGGCTGCCCGTTCCTGCGACAAAATTCAAGTGCTTTCCGTGGCCGAGCTTTTTGGCGAGGCGATCCGGCGAATTAACGAAGGGAGCTCAGTTAGCTCCCTCTTTTGGTAAAGGAAATTAAGGAAAAATAAAGTAGAGAAGGTTAATTTAACTCCCGTCGCAATATAAGGGATGAAAGATGATGAGCTGAGACAAGGAGGCAAGGATGAGTGAAATCATAAAAGCCGAAAAGAGGATTGACTTCGGCAAGAATGCCTGTCGGCGCCTGCGAGCTAAGGGCCAGGTGCCCGCAATTCTCTATGGACCGGGAATAGAGAGTCTGCCTTTGGTATTAAATAAAAAAGATGTGATCGCAATTCTCAAGACAGAAACCGGGGAACGCTCCATTTTCCAGGTGGCTTTTAACGGTGAAGAAAGAAATGTCATGATCAAAGAGCTTCAAGTTGACCCGGTAACTGATAGCCTGCTGCACGTTGACCTCATTCAGATTGCCATGGACCGGCCGATTAAAGTTTCTATACCCGTCCTACTTCAAGGAGAAGCTATCGGAGTGAAGAGCCAGGGAGGATTGGTGGATTTCATCACTCGAGAGATTAAGGTGGAATGCCTGCCGCGCCTTATTCCCGAACACATCGTTGTCGACATTTCTGGCCTTCATGTCCACCAAGCAGTTAAAGTGAGTGATATTCCCCCCATAGAAGGAGTTAAGATTGTCGAGGACCCGGAGACAGTAGTCGTAACTATTGCTTTGCCGCAAGCTGAAGTAGCGGCGGCCGCGGCGGCTGCTCCGGCCGAGGAATTGGTAGTGGAACCGCCGGAACCCGAGCTTATCCGCAAAGAAAGAGCCAAGAAAGAAGAAGAGGAGTAATCAGGTCGAAATAAGATATGGGACACGCGAGGAGCGATTAGTGTGGGCAGTAGTCGGTTTAGGCAATCCCGGTCGTCAATATGCGGCCAGTCGCCACAATGTGGGGTTCATGGTAGTGCGGAAATTGTTTGACCGCTGGGGTTTTGAGCGGTGGAAAAGGCGGTTTTTAGCCAAGGTGAGTTACGGCCGCCGTGGCAAGGAGTTAGTTTATTTGGTTTTGCCTCAAACCTTCATGAATCGCAGTGGAGAAGCGGTGAGCGCGCTGAGGTCGGGGTTAGGATTGCCGGTTGAGTGTCTAATAGTGGCTTATGATGACCTGGACTTAGCCTTGGGAACAATCCGGGTAAGAAAAGACGGCGGGCCGGGAACACACCGGGGCATGCAGTCAGTCGTTGAAGCCTTAGGAAGCGAAGCTTTTCCCCGAGTCAGGGTGGGGATAGGACCTTTACCAGAAGAAGCTGACCCAGCTAAATTTGTCCTTGAACCCTTTACTCCTGAGGAGGTCGAGAGACTCGAACCCAGCTTGGAGGCAGCCTGTCAGGCGGTCGAGATGATTCTTGAAGGCGCAATTTACCAGGCTATGAACCTTTTTAATCGCAAACAAACCTGATCTCCTTGCCCCTGCTCGGAGTGGAGGGGCTATGTGAGACAGCATAACCATAAGGAGGTCTGATGAGACATTATGAAACGGGCGTTATCATCGCTCCCAACCTTTCTGACGAGGAAATTGACCAGCAGATTAAACAGATGGCCGAGGTAATTGCCTCGATGAAAGGCCAATTACACCGTGAGGAAAGGTGGGGCAAGAGGAAACTGGCCTATCCGATTAAGAAGTTTGCAGACGGCTATTATGTTTTCCTTCACTATGAATCCGAGGCTAACGTGCCTGCTGAACTGGAAAGGCGATTTCGACAGAGCGACCAGATTCTGCGCTTTCTGACAGTGAAAAAACCTCCAACCCAACGCCGCCCCCTGAAAAAAGGCGAGAAGGAGGCGGAAGAAGAAGCCCCTCAGCTTGGGGTGAGCGAGGTCGAGGCGACCGGCGAGAAGGAAAAAAGCCGAGACGAAGAAAAAAAGAAGGTGAAAGAGGGAGAGGCCGAGTCTAAGGAGAGAGAAAAAGATAAAGGGAGGGAGGTGTTTTGATGGCCAAAGAAGAAAAAGTGGACAAGGCTCAGTTTAAGAGATTCTTCCCGGCAAAGAAAAAGGTCTGCCGCTTTTGTCAGATGGATGTCCGGGAGATTGATTATAAGAATGTCGATATTTTGCGTCGTTATGTCCCGGAAAAAGGCAAATTGTCCCCTCGCCGGACAACCGGGACATGTTCTTTTCACCAACGACGGTTGGCTCAGGCGGTCAAACGAGCCCGGATTATGGCCCTTTTGCCCTTTGTGGCCGAATGAAGGCTGGTAAGCAGCGCTTAAGAGGGAGGCAAGCATGAAGGTTTTGCTCAAACAAGATGTGGAAAAACTGGGAAGAAAAGGCGATGTGGTCAATGTAGCGGCTGGCTTTGGCCGGAATTACTTGATTCCCCGTAAGCTGGCCATCGAGGTAACCCCCGAAAACGAGAAGCTTGTGGAGATGGAGCGCCGAGCTCTTTTAAAAAAGATAGAAAAGGAGAGGATGAGCGCTAAGGAGCTTATCGACCGCCTGAATCAAGTCCGGCTTACTTTTCAGCGTAAGGCAGGAGAAAAGGATATGATTTTTGGCTCTGTCAGCGCCACTGATATCAGAGACGAACTCGAGAAGCTGGGGTTTTCTATTGATAAGAAGAAGATTCAGCTGGAAGAACCAATCCGTCGCTTGGGCAATTATGTTATCCCCGTCAAGGTTTACCATGAGCAGAAGGCGGAGGTCCATTTGGAAGTGGTCAGAGAAGAAGAAACCGAAAAGTCAGCCTCAAACTGACCTGTTTTTGATAGATTCTCTTGTATCTTGCTTGGGTTAGGTAAATAAATAAGCTATCCCCCTTTTTTCGCCCCTTTTTGGCCTCTCCGTTTGTCCTGCTTAGGCTCAGACATCGTCGGCTACGGGGGGTTTGCTCGGAGGCTAATTCGGGAAGGCTAAATTTTAACTGGTCGCTCTTGCCAACCGAAGCTTAGGCCCGGCAGCAATCCGAAAAACAGGAATGAGGAAAAAATAAATAAAAGGCAGGTAAATATAAGATATCAACTATTTGGAAGCCACAGCCTTTAATGATAGCTTCGGCCATCGCCGGCTTCTCTGTTAACGTAGTCTAAAAATAATAAGGAAATAATAAAAAAAAAAATAAAGGGAACAATTAGGTAAATAAGGAGGGTGTCACCAATTTTGGGATTTAAATATTCGGGGACTTATTAGGGCGAACAAAAGACTAAAGAGCATAAAGAAAACAAAAGTGACTATTCCTATTCGCAAGGCAATTAGCCGGGCCTTTCGCTTTTCGATAAGATGCTTTTTATATTCTTCGTAAGTGATGACAAAAGCACAGGCAGAGGCCAGCAAGGAAAACAAACCTGCAGCTAAAAGAAGAGCGACGACCCTTTGGGTCAAATCCTTTTTCCTCCAAGCGGGAGATTTTATCAAAGGTTATTGTCCAAATAAAATTAATAAAAGATAAGTCGGTGGCGGCAAGCGCGTCAAAGTCGGTTCCTCTGGCAGTAGCAAAAGAGCCGGTGCGGCGAAGAGAAATGTCTTGCCTCGGGAATATGAATGAGCCCATTTTTGGCGGGAAGCGATAATATCCCTGATTCGGCTGGTGATTGGCATGGATAGGGTCCTAAAGCTCCTTTAACCCAGTGGTGGCTCAGGTTATCTTTTGTGGAACCTGAGAGGATAGGTTCCTGGAGGAGGACGTTAATGCGACTCAAGGTAGCCGCATCTGACGGGCGTAAGATTAGCTTTGTCTTCATGGATAAGCAAGGCTTGTAATTAATGTTGGAGTAGTGTTTAATAAGAAGGATGAAACGTGAGAGGGGGAAGGCGTTGAGACGTCATTCCCTCTGCAGGATTTAAAGCCACTAATGATATCAATTGAGCCCGTTTGATCAGGAGAAAGAAAGCAGTGGACGTTGACCTGCTCTTCTTAAAAAAAACACCCCCCCATAGTTTAGAGGCGGAAAGGGCGGTGCTGGGCGGAATCCTGGTCAATAACAGCGCCCTTAATGCGGTTTTGTCGATTATTTCTCCTGACGATTTTTATAAAGACGCACATCGCAAAATCTTAGAAAGAATTATCAACCTGGTGGATAAAGGGTTGCCGGTTGACTTGATTTCTTTAACCGAAGAATTAAGACGCGCTGGGCTCCTCGAAGAGGTGGGCGGCGCGGCCTATGTTTCATCCCTGCTGGACGGTGTCCATCGCAACCTGAATGTTGAATATTATGCCCAGGTCATTAAGGAAAAGTCGTTGTTGCGGCGGCTGATTATGAGTTCGGCCAAGATTATCGCCGCCGGTTACGAGGAGAAAGAGGATGCCGACGAATTACTCAACGAGGCCCAATCAGAGATAATCGAAGTCGCCGAGCAGCGGGTTAAGCCCGGTTTTATTCCTGTCGGACAGCTAACCGGGCCAGTTTTAGATTTGATTGCCCAGCGCATCGAGCGTCACGATGCCGTGACGGGCGTGCCCACGGGATTTCGGGATTTAGACGCGCTGACGGCCGGTTTTCATCCCTCCGAATTCATCGTGGTGGCCGCCCGGCCATCCATGGGCAAGACCGCCCTCTGTTTAAATATTTCTCAATATGTCGGGACGAAGACTGACTATTCGGTGGGCTTTTTCTCGATGGAAATGGCCAAAGAACAGATTGTCATGCGTTTGCTCTGTGCTGAAAGTCAGCTGGATATTAAGCGCGTCCGCACCGGGTTTGTCAGTGAGCGCGAATTCGAGAAGCTAAGATTAGCCGCTGAAACTCTTTCTCAGGCTCGAATTTATATTGACGAAACCCCAGGTTTAACCGTCATGGAAATGAAAGCCAAAGCCAGACGGCTCCATCTGGAACAGAAGCTCGACCTCCTGTTTATCGATTACATCCAACTGATGAGAACTGGCGGTCGGTTTGAGAATCGCAACCAGGAAATGTCCTTCATTTCACGCTCTCTGAAGGAGTTGGCCAAAGAGGTCCGGATACCAGTGATTGGTATTTCCCAGCTCAGCCGGGCTCCGGAGAAAATGAGAAAAGAGCCGCGGCCCCAACTTTCTGACCTGCGTGAGTCTGGCGCCATCGAGCAAGATGCGGACGTGGTCATTTTCATTTACCGGCCTGAAATGTACCGGCCCCACGAAGAAAGCCTGCGCGGGGTAGCGGAAATCCATGTGGCTAAACAACGGAATGGGCCGACAGACACGGTAAAATTGGTTTTTCTCAGCCGGTATGCTCGGTTTGCCGACGCCGAGCTTGGTTATCCTGAGTATACTCCAGCCTGAGCCAAGATGAATCGTCAGCGAGTTTCCCGGCCCATAGAGGTTCTTGTCCTCAACTTGGGTGAAGTGGGGTTGATGTTCGGCCGCACTCTTCGGGCCCTCTTTGGTCGGCCCTGGGAAAAACGAAATTTTTTAAATCAATTAGAAGAGATTGGAGTCAACTCCCTGCCCGTGGTTTCGCTTACGGCTGCCTTTGGTGGCCTGGTCTTCGGGCTGCAAACTTATATCGGCTTTCATCGTTA
>Ga0209102_1001811_pt1 | contig 10532 bp, 6 predicted proteins | sample ConPoolayeHmetaG_FD_185483 | JGI IMG/M metagenome (GOLD analysis project Ga0209102, IMG submission 185483) | Hot spring microbial mat communities from California, USA to study Microbial Dark Matter (Phase II) - Cone Pool mat layer H metaG... ... | reverse complement strand
GCGCCAACACGATAGGAGAGAAGACTCTCGTCGTGAACTCCGAGATCAAAGTGGTCATTATTCCCGAAAAACCCTACTACGAGCGAAGCATGCAGTACGTGACTTACACTGTTTATCCGCCGGTTTATGGGACATCTATGAACAAGATTAACACGTGGATGCTCAGCAAACTTGACAAGGGGGGAGGAACCCCGCTGGTTCCTGAGCTGAAAGCGACTGTGCTCCAGTTTACTGCTGAAAGCTGGAAGCTTTACACTCCCTTCACTATTCAGCTGTTCAAGAACGGAGTTTTGAAAGACGAGAAACGTGTCAACACTTTGGGAGGCACCGAAACCGTAACGTTGAATGCTGACCAAGGGGAAACGTTGAAGGTTCAAAACTTGGGAAAGCTGAACACGGGCTTGGGGCAGCCGTCGTTCGGCGACCTAATCGTCTTCGACGCAGCTCACATCTTCAAGGTTGAAGGCAACATCATAAACGAAATCAAATATGATATGGACCCCTACTCGTACAGCCGCTACTGGTTCGGGGGCGGAACACAGTTTCACGGACACGCATGGTACGGCAGCGGACCAATAATAAGGTGGGACGACGAGCAGAAGACGCCTGCACACTACTTCTTGTGGGGCGGCGTACCTTGCCCTCTTGAAAACGAGTATCCTGGCGTGTACAGAAACGATGGACTATTGGACTACCAGATGTTTCCTGTGGCAGCCGACATCTTCAAGGATAAACAGGCTAACAGTCCCGTGTCAGGCAGCCCCTTCGGATACAGCCTAGTAAACTATTTGGCTAGCGGTCGCGGGCACACTCTCTACACGCTTAGCGACTTTGACGAGTACAATAATGGAGTCGAAATAAAGGATAACAAGATGCGGATTTACCTGCCACTCAGCAGCGTCAACAACGTCGTTACCGTGTGGATTTCAACTGAGCTTGCGGATGCCGTAGTCTACCAGCCTGTCCCAGCAAAGGGCATGATAACCACCATCAGCTGGTTGGATTCGGGGGAAATAAGCGACAAGGACGTCGCCATCGTTTCGGTCAAGCAGGATGGGAAAGACGGCGGAAGAATAACAATCACAGCTTCTGGGACTGTAGGCTACCCAATGTCAGTTTCACCGACCACGGACAGCGTCATCCTCAAGTACGGCGAGTCTCACACCTTCTTCTTCACAGTCAAGAACTTGGGCACTGGCACGGCGCAGACTGGAACGTTACGGTTTACCCTAACCAACGACTTGGGAGAACAGACGGATCAGAAAGCACTCGGCTTCAAACTGCAGCCTCAGATCGGCGACCAAGCGATTCTAACGGTTACGCTTCACGACAAGGAAGGCTACAAGCCCAGCGGCATACTTGTGACCGTAAACTACGGAGTCAACAGCAAGTCTGGCGTGACAAGCAACGGATACGTCACCTTCGACCTAGGCGCCTACAAGGGCGGAGTTTCGATAGCAACGCAGGAAACAGACGCTTACATGGCAGCGTCAACCACCGCAACCGTCACGGCTGGACAGAACTCGGTCTTCATCATGCTTCAGAAGAAGGGGCAGACAACTCTTTGGAGCCTTATCGTTGAATGGATCAAAGCCAACATGGTCGCCGTCGCTTTGATGGCGTCTCTGGCTGTCGCCTTAGCAGGCGTGATCGTCTACACTAAAAAAAGGTAGGTTGTTAAGTTGACCCGTTCGGAAAAAACCAGAATCCTCATAGCTGTTTTGGCATCCTTGTTTGTGTTCGTTTCGGTCAGAACAGCCGCGCCTATACTGCTTTCGATGACGTCTGAACCGAGTGCCGAAATATCTTCTGTGGACTTGTGCGGCGGCAAGGTTGTGGAAGGCTTCAACCTTTACATTATAATGCGGGGAGAAACCACAGGTCCCTATGACAGCTTCTACCGTCGAGGTGCGTTTGTGGGAGAAGACGACTGGCACTTGGACAGTGGACCCAACCAGTGTCTTTTCAGAGAAACCACGAGTCTTTTCGTTGTGATTCCGTCAAAGAACCTTCCTGCTGGGCAAAGAACTGCGACGGTGTATCTTCAACAGGTAAGTAACGACGGAGTGACGATTCTGGCTGAAGACACAGAAGAAGTCACGTTCATGGTTCTCTCAAAAACGGAGGCACAAAGCAACGCACAATTTAAGCTTCCAGAGTGGCAGATAACGGCGTCAAAAACGAAGATTTCAGCTCTCGTCCGCAGCAACGTCGACTTTCAAGATTGGCTGTGCCTTAAAGTTTCAAGGGCGGAAACAATTGTGGCTTCGGGTTGTTCAGAATGCTTCTTCCCCAACAGTGAGGGAATTCTGTCGGTTCAAGGCGACTTCATGTCAGGCGACACCCTAGAATTGTGGAGTGCTGCAACAGGCAGGAAACTTGACAGTTACTACGTAGTCGTTTCTGAACCACCGCCTCAAGGAAACGGGAACGGTTCTGGCGATTGGCTTCAACTGATCCTAAAGGCGGTTGAGGATTACCTATCGTCACCTGCCATAAAATATGACGCAGTTGCTTCAGTATTTGCGGTAGCCACGGGCTTTACTGTCTGGAAAATTGGGCGAAAGACATTTATCATTTGAGGCCTGAAAACGTGAAAAACGACGTTAAACGACGATTAAAACAGGGGTCTAGTTTTCTTTTCATAGCGTTGGGCATACTAATGGTGTTAAACATTCTTTGCATAGGCAACCTCCTAGCCACACTTGTCTATGCAGATGTCTTCTACCAACTGGTTCCAGGAGGAACCGCTGCGACTCCAGACCAGCTCACAGCTGGGCAAACCATAAGCCTACAGGCACATTTGGTTTTCCAAGATACTGCCACGGGGTTCTCTGTTGGGGCCATGGCGTATGAGTCTCCCGCGGGAAGTGCACAAGTGAAAATCTACGAGGATGGCACACTCATTCTGACACCAAGTTTGAGTTTTTCAACAACGGGGGCACAAACATATCAGGACGGAACGAAGTATATAGCGGTTTACCGTGCCACATGGACGGTTCCAAATACTGAGGGTAAAACTTACCGTTTCCTTTGGGAAATATCGAACACCGCTGCGGGAAGTGCTAGCACAGAAACTTATGGAAAGACGCCTGTGAACGAGCCTGATGGCACGTTCTACGTGAACAACGTAGCAGCTACCGCGACGACTACGCACAGCCTGATTTCTCCAACTGTTAATTTGAAGTTCGTTCCAAGTGCACAAGCAGACAGAATAACGTCAATTACGGTTGAACGTTGTAAGGGTGGAACGATACAGGAAACCGTAACTTTGACGAAGCAGGCAGAAGGCTCATACGCGGGAACCGTGACGCTACCCAGTTACGGCACATATCGGCTTGATGGCTACATCAACTGGTCTGGCGGGAACATACCAAAGATGAGCATCATGGCAACCTACGGCAGTGGAGACGGTGGAAACGGTGGTTTTGAGTTGAACCAAATAGTTGGTTTAGCCTTCATAATGGTTGGAGTGGCAATCATGCTTCACACTCGCAAACACTAATCGCCCACATTTTTCTATTGATGAAAATAGAAACAAATAAAATGTGGTTTCTGTCGGCTATTACTTGCGTAGTCTGTACTCTATTTGACGTGATTTCAACTCGTCTAGTTCTCACCATGGTTCCCGGTAGCTATGAAGCAAACTCGCTTGTTGAACCATTATTAAACTCCCACATCATGTTTGTGGTGGAAGTAGGCTGGTTCGCTCTCGTCTTTCTTCTGCCTTACCTCCTAGCTCAGAACATTAGACGGGCAGAGTTTCAACACTTGTATGTCATGGGGTTCGTCTTCGGCTTCGGGAGATTGATGGCAGCGATCCACAACTTCCAAGTCTTAGCCAGCTGCATCTGAAAGACATTTATCTATTGAGAGAATTGAAAATGGGATACCGAAAAACCGCCAAGAAACAATACGGACTTAGGATAAGGAGGAGAGGTCCAACCGAGGTCATTGTAAACATTTTGAGGGAGGCTAAAGGCGGAGCCAACAAGTCTAGGATAGTTTTTGGAACGAACACGAACTTCGCTATGGTTCAGAAATACTTGCCCTTCCTTGAAGAGAAGGGGCTGGTTCGAAGCGAAGGCAAGATTATAGAAACAACCGAGAAGGGTAAGAAAGTTCTTCAGAACTGGCAGGAGATAGAAAGAACCGTCTACAGATAGCCTTCATATTTCTCTCTTAGAGGTTGAACCTTGAAGGCAAAGGTCTTCGCAGCCGTTCTGCTGGCCGTGGTGTTGACCAGCGTAGCCTACGCGTCCGCTCAGGAACGACGCGTCCTCTTGGAGCACAACATACCAACCAAGGTCGAGGTTGGATCGATCCTCAAGGTTACGTTGCGGTTCGTGGACGAGTCCAGCGCATCCTTGGAGCTTGACAGCTTGACGGTTGCCGTGACAGACCCGTTCGGCTTCGAAACCACACCAACCCTCACACACGAAGGCACTGGCGTCTACAGCTTCACCCAGACCTTCAGCATCGAGGGAGCATACTATGTCACCGTAAGGGCGTCGAAGTACAGGTATGTCAGCTACAGCCAGAGGCTGCTTGTGGACTGCGTGAAGAGCAGGGCGTTTCTGGACTGGCTTTTCGCGGTTCTCAACTCGCCCGTAATCTTCGTTCTCGTCACAGCTCCCGTCTCGGCTCTGCTGTTCTACAGGCGCTTCTTCAGAAAGAAGGGAGGAAAAAAGAAGTGAGGTTTCCATGCTTGCTTCTTGTTTCGCTTCTGCTCTTGGGAAGCGTATCTGTCCCTATTGGAAAGGTCTATGCGTGGGGTCCGAATACCCACGTGTCAATAACGCTACATGCTTTAGAAGATGCTGGGGACTCTCCAATAACCCGAATGGTTAAGGCGAACATAGACGCCTTCCTCTGCGGACTCGTATCTCCAGACATCGCCGTCATCTACTACTACACGAACTTTGAAAGTTACAAGAGCACGCACAGCTGGAGCTTCCTTCAGGAACTGAGCAGGCTGGCGAAGACGGATGCTGAGAAGGCGTTCGTCCACGGAGTAGCGGTTCACCTCATCCAAGACGCGTACACGCACAACTACTTCATTCCCAGAAAGATTGTGCAGACGCAGCTCCAGAACGCCTTCATCCACCCGCTTGTTGAGGCAGCTGTCGAAACGCAGCATTTAACGCCTGAAACTACGGGTTCAATGACCTACATAAATGAGTATCTATGGATGATTAACGAGGTTACGGGCAGGGACTGGACATACGAAGCCGACTTTCTCAGGGCGGCTGTGGCTGGCGGAAGGTTCTACAGCCAAGCATACACGGTTCCAGAGTCCGATCCATTATGGAACTTCTACAACAGCTTAGCGGGTTTAGTGGGCAAATTCGTTGATGTCAGAGATGCCGAAGGCGACCTTATGCTCGCCTACCAGAAGACCGTTGAGTACTTGGAGAACGGCGTCACCCCGCCTCTGGATCCTAGTGGATCTTCGAGGCTGGCTGAAGCAGACGGCCAGCTGACGACTACAACGTGGATTATGCGTGGAGCGTTCACGGCTGCAGTCGGGTTTGCCTTCTACAAATTTGTCTATCTGAAAAGGAGAAAGAAGAAATGAGAAAGAATACTGGCAAGATTTTTGTAGTTGCTGTTCTCATAGTGGTAGCGGCGTTTCTCTTTTCGGAAAAACAAGGTCTTTTCCGCCTAGCCCTAAATGTTCCAGAGGAAGGGGTGTCATACGATTTCAACGACGGCACGTTTCAAGGGTGGATAGCCACAGACAGCCACATCTCCATTGTAAGCGGACGTGTTAAAGCCAGTGCTTCGGAAAGCGGAGGGGGAACCCAAACCTACAGTTACAGCTTTGACACGGGTTTTGAAGGATGGACTGTTTTAGGCGACGCAGGTGGATACGGCAAAGGTTGGACCACTAAAGTAGACTGGGGCTGGACTGCAGAGATACAGAGCAACCACCTCTACCTTAGAGCGTACGCAATCGATGGGTTGAACAGTGGATGGGGCACTTACGCGTGGGCTTACAGTTTCGTTAGGAAAGAATTTGACTTCACAAAAATCGAAACCGTGAAGGTAAGTTTTCAATACACATGCGTGAAGGACGGCGTGTTGAGGGTTTACAAGTCCGTCGGAGGAAATGTGGGCGAGCTCTTAGACTCTCGAAGCATTACGCCGTCCAGTGTTTGGGTGGAAACAGAAGTAGACTTGTCAGAAAGTGCGGCTGGAAAAACGGTCTTCCTATACATTGGAGTCGATTGTCCGCCAAACACCGCTTCCAGCACTCAAAGCAACGACAAACAGTTGAATATAGACAACCTGAAAGTTTCGGCTACGCAGCCTGTGTTCACCGCGGAAGGCTACATTGAGCAAGAGTTTAGTTTCACGAAAGGCTTCACAGGAGCCACGGTTAAAGCAGTTAACATTGAAGTTGACTACGCAAGCGAGGCTGAATGGACAGGTTTCTGGGGAGTCAAAATCATCGAAGGTAGCACACTGCTTGCCAGCTGGCAGTTCACGAAAGGCTACCTCGCATGGAACACTTTCCGCCAAGACATCAGAAGCCTTGTAGCAGGCAAAACTGTCAAGATAAGGATTGGCGGCGTAGTAAGCTCGGCTGCTTCATGGTATCTGGACAACGTAAAAGTAGCCTACGTGTTGGAGTATCCTTTCCTCACAGTTCAGTTTGCAGACAGTTATCCAGCCAACTCTTGGGTCAACGTCACAGCGATCGTGGGCGGCAAACAATCAGGCGTCCTATTCACGGCTGAGGTTCAAGACAGAGGGTTCCAAGCCGTTTCAGACCAGAACGGAGCGGCCACAATAAAGGTTCAGACTCCAGCGGCAGGATCCTATCCGATAAAGGTGTTCGCCACCAACCCTTCTGACGGGCAAAGATACACTGTGCAAGGAACCCTAAACGTTCTCCCACGCCTCCAAGCTTCAATCTTGGCTGAACCCACGCAGCACTACGACGCTCCGATCACGTTCACCGTGAAAACCTTTGACCCAGACAGGAACCTTCCAGTGGACGCTGACACTTTGAAAGTGCAGGTTTTGAAGGACGACGTCAAGGCGGACGCGGTTACTCAAAGGCTTGCCACAGGAGAATACTTGGTTTCGTTCACGGCGACAGCTGAGGGGACGGCGCAGGTAACAGTGACTCCCGAGAAGGCTGGATACTACCCTAAACCAGAAACCTGTGAGATCACCTTGCTTAAGCCTAAGATAGTGGTGACTGTCAACCTTCCACAGCAGGTTAAGGCTGGCGGAGAAGCGCAAGTTCACATCAAAACTACGACGCCAGACGGAAAAACAATAGACGCCGACACCATAACGGTTTACGTCACCGACCCAGATGGGAAAAGAACCTCACATACGCCTTCAAGGATCACTCGGGGCACGTACCTTCAGACTTTGAGCTTCCCCGTGAAAGGAGTCTACCGCATCGAGGTTCAAGCGGCATGCGGCGTTTATGGAAGCACATCCAGCACATATACTGTGACGGCTGAAGTTCAGGACGTCTTCGGAATCTTCGGAACCAATCCTATCCTCTTAGCTGGGATCACTGCGGTGGTGGTTGTGGCTGCCGTGATTACGCTTCGGAGAAAATGGAAATGAAACGTTCGTCCGCAGCATTATCTCTTTTTTTATTGGTTATCATATCTTGTGGGCTTTATATCAGACCCGTTAACGCATCTCCAGAATATGATTATGTTGACCAGACAAGCAATGTTGATAATTCTTCAGATGTAGGTACTCACAGCAATTTTGACTATATGAAAGCTGGTCCAGACAACAATTACGATGTGCTAACAGAAGCTAACACTGGCGGCATGGAATATTATTTGGCTGTAAATGAAACATCTTTAGCGTCAAAATCTACATCTTACATTGATTATATGTCTTTAACCTTCACATCTGTTTCCAACGCTAAATATCTTGTTTTAGCATATATTGAATTGACTGGAAGTGTCACTGGTTTTCTGGTAGGATGTCAGTTTCTTGAGGATGGTACTACTCGTGCTAGTTATGCTGATAGACCTAACGTTGCAAATACTGAAACTATGCCCCAAATGTTTGCTTACATTTACACTGGAACTGGAAGCAATGTTACTTTCAAGTGGCAAATCAGAAGTTCAAGTTCTTCATACTCAGCTAGAGCAGTTAGAGGCAGAATATATGCTATTAGGCTTGACAATTTGCCTAACGCAGACTATTCAAGCATTTATGATGGAACAGAACGTGCAGACATGGATAATGTTTGGGGAGATGATGCCTATGATACTTATGAAATCACAATAAATCCGACATTTGATTCTTACTATCTGATATGGGCAAGTGCAAGAGTAAACTCAGACTCAGAATCAAGTTCTGTTTCAGTTAGGCTAAACATAGACAACGGTGCAGAATATGTTCCATACTTGATTGGTGGTGAATCCACTTGGAGTTATGCAAGAATAGAAGATGTAAACCTAAATGAAGGACACTCTTTCGCAATTATGGCTGTTAGGCAGTTCTCCGCAGAAGAACATTCCATCAGGTTTCAAATCGCAGACATAGACACTACAGCAAGCTCAGACTGGCGGTATATAAGCCTATTAGCGATAAAATTAACTGACGTCTTTACTTTCTATTCAGCTTCATCAATCACACAAAACTCAACAACTTCTACAACTCTGGTAGACTACACGACCTTGAACATTCCATCTGAAAATGATGGCGATTATCTTATTCTCGGTGGAATAGTCACAAGGGGAACCTCAGTATCCTACGATTACGAAACAGTTTTAGACATAGACGGAGTTTCAGGCTCTTATGGAAGACAGCAGATTAGACCGACAGACACAAACGACTACGTGCCAAAAGTTTTCATGCAAAACATAACATTAGACAACAACTCTCATACTGTGAAGACGAAATACAGGACAGTAAGTTCTGGCATAACTGTATATGTGAAAAACTCTGACATTCTAGCAATCAAACTACTGCCAACAAACTACAAGTTAGACCTTGAAGTTCAATGGACATCAGCAGACTACGATGAAACAAACGAATACCTATGCATTCATACTGGAACATTAAACGCTGAAGCACTAAAAGTTGATGTTTGGAATGGAACAGGTTGGACAACGATAATAAATGCTTTAAGTGCAAATCAATGGAACAATGTTTCAGTAACGGACTATTTAACGTCAAGCACGTTCACGATACGGTTTAAGGACACAGCAGAAACAAACGATCAAACTCAAAGCAACTGGCTGATAGATTGCGTATTGCTACATACGTGGACGGGGATAGCTAATCATGCTCCCACTATCGGACAGTTCCAAGCGTCTTCAACAGTCTACGCAAACAAGTATTTCCTGTTGAACGCTACAATAAACGATCCTGACGGCGTAGCAGACTTCGTCAACGCCACAATAGAAATTTCCAATTCGGTTGTTCTGAAATGGGACAACTCAACAAACACGTTCTCAGAACAGTCCGACCCTAACGGATACTGCACATTAGACGCCAATGGTTCTGTTAGAACGTCAGTCAATTCCACAGCATACAAGCTGAGCTGGAAGATCAAACTAACGTGGACATTTCCTGAAGGCTCCGTAAACATTGTTGCCACAAACACGAAGGTTTTTGACAGTGCTGGAAAAAGCGGAAGCAACAGCCAAACGGGCATGTTCACCTTCGAAGACGACTTGATCGTGGCATCTGCATCCGTGAACGATGATAGAATCAATCCTTCTCAATCAATCACCTTTACTGGAAGACTTTATTACCAAGGCACTTCAACCGTTCCAGAGGACACGGCGGGCATAACCGCCAAGGTTGACTATGGCACATCGAGTAAGGGTTCAACCACAACCATAAACTCAACAGGATACTTCACCATAACTTTTAACGGTGAATCCAGCGTTGACCAATACGCCTACACGGTATACGCTGTCACAGACGAGAACAGCGTCCAAAACCAAACCGTGAACGTGATAGTGGACGGCTTGAAGGTGGACAGTTACAGCATAGACGTGGCATCAGCCAAGGTCTACGCCCACATGAAGTACGCCTACGACGATTCCGCGGTCAGCGGCGGAACAGTAGCCCTTGCAGGAAAAACAGCTAACACAAATAGCACAGGCTGGACCGTCTTCGACTTCTCAACGGCATCAGACTTCACGTGGAGCCAGAAAGCCTACGGCACAACAGACGGTGCTTACGGAATAACCTACAAAGCTCAGAATCAGACGCTTCCAATCGCCAAGAAGACAAAGTTCATAGAAAGCGACGCCGAAATCTCCAGCCTATCTTGGGACGGCGTGAAACTAACAGTAGCCTTCGCAAGCACGGGCACTTGGACACTGAAGGTTTCAGGATCTCGTCCAGTCTACGTGGAGGGCGTTTCTTTTGACCTGTCCACGAACTACACAACCTACCTAACACTAACTCATACTGGAGAAAGAAGTATAGTGGTCGCTTGGCCTACGTGGGGAGACTTCTACATCCGCAGCCTATCAGAAGGCTGGATAGAGGACATTTACTGGACAGACCAAGTGTTGACGCTT
>Ga0209102_1001810_pt1 | contig 10537 bp, 8 predicted proteins | sample ConPoolayeHmetaG_FD_185483 | JGI IMG/M metagenome (GOLD analysis project Ga0209102, IMG submission 185483) | Hot spring microbial mat communities from California, USA to study Microbial Dark Matter (Phase II) - Cone Pool mat layer H metaG... ... | reverse complement strand
TACCGTGCAGGACATGAAGCCCACCACTACCGTGCCATCCAGTCCCTGGCGTTTACCATCGGCGCCAGCACCGATTTAATTGACCAGCTCGATAGCTTCCGCAAAAAGCGCAATATCAGCGACTACAAAAAGCGCAATATCAGCGACTATGAGCGTGCCGGTGCGGTATCGGAGCAGGAAGCCAGGGAAATGCTGGCTTTGGCAAAATCTCTGCGTCAAACCGTAACAGAGTGGCTGAAAAAACATCACCCGGAGTTTGTCTGATTAGCATACTATGTTGCTTAAGTTGAAGGAGATTGAATATTATGAACCCAGGTCAGGTTAAAGGAGCTGGAATTGCAGCCTTTTGAAAATTGTTTCAGTGACTATCTTTCAGCTATTCGTGAAGCCAAGAGCAAAGGAGCTTCTCACGATTATCTCCGCCAGGTCTTCATTGAGTTTGCTAGGAAGAGCTTCAAGGTTGATCCAGTTGATGTTGACCTTGAAAGGGGTATAAAAGGCACCAAGCTCAGAGGGAGCATTGATGCTCTCTACCAGGACATCATATTCGAATTCAAGCGTGACCTTAAGACAGAGAGGGACAAAGGCAAGGAGGAGCTGGAACGCTACCTCCGTGCTCTCGGTGATAAACGGGTCTACTTTGGTGTACTGACCGATGGCTTTATCTTTGAGGTGTATCTTCTTCAAGATAGCGGTCTGGCAAAGATAGACGAGGTCAATCTGGAAAAGCTTTCACCGGAAGATGCATTTCTCTGGTTCGACGCCTTCCTATTTTCAGAAAGGGAGTTGGTACCTACGTCTCAGGATGTTGTGAGGAGGTTTGGCGATACAAGTCCCGTCTTTAATTCCTCTCTACACAGCCTCAGCCGGATGCTGGCATCAGCCAAGGATGACCCTTCCTGCCAAGTGAAATTCGATGAGTGGGACAAGTTACTCGCAAAGGTTTACGGTCACAGCGTCGCGCGGGACGAGCTTTTCCTTCGTCACACTTATCTGTCTCTATTGGTCAAGCTACTTGCCTACGCCGCCCTGTATAAGGAGCACCCAAAGGGGCAGCAGCTTCCTGAAATCATTACTGGCAAAGCCTTTACCAATCTGCCTAACCTAGCCGAAGAAGACTTCTTCTGCTGGGTGCTGACGCCTTCTCTTAAAGACGAAGCCCTTGAGCTTCTCCGAGGTCTGGAGCGACACTTGGCAGTTTATGACCTCACCAAAGTGGATGAAGACCTCCTCAAGGAACTCTACGAAAACCTGGTTGACCGCGAGACCAAGCATGACCTCGGCGAGGTATATACACCAGACTGGCTCGTCGAACTAACTTTGCGTGAGGCAGGCTTTAGCGCTGGAAAGAGACTGGTCGACCCTGCGTGCGGCTCAGGCACATTCCTCTTCACCGCCATACGGTTACTAAGGGAGCAGGGTCTTAAAGGTCCTGCCCTTGTGGATGAGGCTTTGCAAAATATTGTCGGTGTTGATGTGCATCCGCTGGCAGTTACCATCAGCAAGGTAAACTATGCCTTGGCCCTTGCCCCTGATGTGAGTGGTTACCGAAAGACCGTGGTGTTGCCAGTGTATATGGCTGACTCACTTCAGGCAATGGAACCGACCGGTGGTGAGCTAATCAGTATCAGAACCGATGGGGAGCAGTTCTTCAACATTCCCAGGCATATGGCTACTGACCCAGCTTCTCTGGACCAAGTAATCGATGCCATGAAAAAGTATGTCAGCGGGCCGGAGGATATCGCCCTGGATGGCTTTTTAGCATATCTCGAAAACCAGGGGTATAAGGACACAGCATATTTATGGCGGCCGAATCTGCGGCTCATGAGAAAACTGGTGGCAGAAGGCAGGGACACCATCTGGGCTTTTATCCTGAAAAACTACTACCGCCCGGCTTACCTACGCCAGCACCCCTTTGATATTGTGGCTGGTAATCCACCGTGGCTATCTTACCGGTATATCACTGACCCTGGCTACCAGAAGCAGGTAAAGCAGCTTGTTTTCAGTTATGGGTTATTAAGCCGTAAAGAGGTCAAGCTCTTCACCCAGATGGAAGCGGCGACGCTGTTCTTCAACCTTGCCGCCGATGTCTATCTTAAGAAGGGTGGGACGATTGCCTTTGTCATGCCCAGAAGCGTCCTCACCGGCGCCAAACAACACCAGCGTTTTCAGGAGTTGCTGAAGGGTTACCAGCCACCGCCGATGAGGCTTGAAAAGGTGCTGGATGCCGAAGAGGTCTCACCTCTATTTAATGTCCCCGCATGTGTCCTGATTGCCCGTAAGGACAGTCAGGCGGAGAGGGTGGAAAGACTGGTTGTCAAAGGCACTCTGCCCAGAAAGAATATCAAGTGGGTAGAGGCAAAAGCCAGTCTAAAATTCACCCGAAAGCAGGTAGCATTGCATAAGCTGTTTCCGCCGGCACCATCGCCCAGCCCGTACCTTAGGGACATCAAGGAGGGAGCCACGCTAGTACCCCGTTGCTTTTGGTTTGTCCAGCCCGTGCCCAGCGCCTTTGGCATCAATCAGGCAAAGCCGGCAATCGAGACCCACCCCGAAGCGCAGAGAACCGCCAAGAAACCCTGGCAGGACATCCACCTTCAAGGCGAAGTAGAGGCAGAGTATCTTCATGCCACTATAACAAGCCGGCAGCTGTTGCCTTTTGGCTATACCGGACTAAGCTTGGTGGTCTTGCCGCTCGAGGATAAGGCGATTTCCCTCAGCATCGTAACCAAAGAGACGGCGTTCGGCAAAGGTCACCCGGGGCTATATGCTTGGCTGGCCCAAGTTGAGGGGTGGTGGAACGCTCGTAAGAAGTCCAGTAACAAGTCGAGTATCTACCAGTGGCTAGACTACGTGCGTAAGCTTACTTCCCAGTGCCCTGCCGGCCACTATAGTCTTATCTATAATACTTCTGGCACTAATGTCACGGCTTGTGTTGTTGAGCCAAAAGAAAACTATGAGGTTGTGGGTTTAAAGGCTCGCAACTTCGTGGTCGAGTGGACAACACATTTTTTACAAACCAAGTCAGAACTGGAAGCGCATTACCTTTGCTCTTTTCTCAATTCCGGTCATGTTGACCGAGTTATTAAACCTTACCAGCCTAGAGGAGCCTGGGGAGAGCGTCACGTATCGCGTACACCCTTTGAAGTTGTGCCGATTCCCAAGTTCAATTCCCGTGACCAGAAACACCGCAGGCTGGCAGAACTGTCCAAAGAATGCCACGAGAAGGTTAAAAAGTTGAAACTGCAGGGTAAAAATATTGGCTTCCTACGCAACAAAGTCAGAGAACACCTAGCCACAGAACTAACTGAGATTGACAGACTGGTGAGGGAGATTCTTTCCGGCTAACGTTTGATAAGGCTGTGGCGGCAAATAGAATGACAGGATTTACTGAAATGGTGAAGAAAAACCTCCGTGAATCAGGTGCCGATTCTGCGACTTTGGAACTCTGGGACCGCATAACTGAAAGGTTTGACAAGGGTCGACCCGGCGCGGTTGAGCGAAGTAGTTGTGGCAAAAAGACGGTGCGCATGAGTTTGGAAAGATTTGTTAAATCTTTCTCGGCTTCTGTTTGATTAGGCAAAGATTCAAGCTTCAAATATTTCAGCTTTCAGGGAGACCTGACATTATCGCTGTCCGGAATAATGAAAAACATGCATTTGAAGTCAAGACCCAGTCCGACACAGAGGCGGTCATTAAGCCTGACGACCTCGAAGCAGTAAAAGAGTATCCGGACCAGGGAATCCTAGCTGTCCTCTCTTGCCCAGATTTGGATTCCAGCTGGGTACTTGTCAGAGCGAATGATATAAAGCGCAGGAAATGGCCAATCCCATTTCTGAAGCAGCATCCGATACCAACCTTGGAAGAAGAAGTGAACGAGGTCTTTCCCCAGGTTTTAGAAGAATATTTCTCGATGGCTGACAGTGGTACCTCAGTTCTTTATCAAGCATTCAATGACTTACGGGAGATTGAGAAAAAGAAGTAGCATTGTGAACCCTTGGTGATGATTTTATTATCTTGCCTTCTTCTTGCTGTAATACCGCTTATCCCTCCGCTTTCCCTTGAACTAAGCGGCATCAAACTCTGGATACAGCAGCCTCGGCGGATTACTCACTTCAAACAGGGCAGACCTGCTACAATAAATACCAATGACCCGGAGCGAGGACTATAGTGGAAGCAGCAGAGCCCGCCAGGTTGATGGAGGCGCCGTGTTCCATCCGTGTGTGGCGGGACAAGCCAGTGCCCGAGGGGTTACCACCACGGTCTGTGGGGCTACTAGCTTTTGCTGAAGGAGGTGAATATGGCTGAGGTAAAGGTCAACGACATCAATATTTACTACGAGATACACGGTGAGGGGGAACCGCTTATACTGATAATGGGGCTGGGTGGCACTCTGGAGTGGTGGTTCCTGCAGGTGCCCGCACTGTCCCGGCATTACCGCGTGGTAGCCTTCGATAACAGGGGTAGCGGGCGCAGCGATAAGCCGGATATACCTTACACGATGGAGATGATGGCTAAAGATACAGTGGGGCTTATGGACGCCCTTGGCATCCCCTCTGCCCATATCTTCGGCATCTCCATGGGCGGCATGATCGCCCAGCATGTGGCACTCCTCTATCCGCAAAGGGTCAAAACGCTTATCCTCGGGGTTACTACCTGCGGCGGTAGCCACAGCGTGTCGCCTGACCCCGAGTCAATGAAAGTCCTGTTCGACCTGGAGCGGATGCAGACGCTATCCCCCGAAGACAGGTTCCGGGAGATGCTGCCTTTCATCTTCAGTCAGGAATTCATCGAAAGCAGCCGCTCGGTGATGCAGGAACTTGCGGTAAGGATGTCACAACATATCACGCCACCGCATGGCTACATGAGACAGGCACAGGCGATAATGGGGCACGATACCTATGACCGCCTCCCCGAAATAGAAGCGCCCACATTGGTAATCGCCGCTGAAGAGGACAAAATAGTGCCCGTGGAGAACTCACGCATCATCGCCTCGCGGATACCAGGTGCCGAACTGGTAGTCCTTAAGAGAGCCGGTCACGGCTTCAACATCGAGCTCGCCGATGAGGTAAACAGGGCGGTGCTCGACTTCCTCCGCCGCCATCGCACCTAGGTCAGGCTAGGAACGGCAGCAACTTGCCAGTGCAGGTTCGGACTCCCGTTCCTGCGTTTTCGCCAGAAATTCGTGATAACCGATGAAGCGCGATAGTGCCCGGGTGGCGCTTGCCTGAGACGGATAGGCAGGCACACCCGCCAGGGCAAACTTCAGTCGCAACTCGGCAGCAGCCTTCATGCCATTCGGGTCATTGGTCGGTGCATTGACCGCCACCACGAACGGTTTACCGAACCGGTTGTTCCTGGCAAAGTCCACGATGAACTCCTCCACCTGCCGGCTCTGCTCAGCGAAGTTCGGGGGACCATCATCGCCCATGTCGTCGTCATCGCGGGGATAACGGTCGGCGATGATGAGGTCGATGGCGGGGTCGGCGGCTGCTATCTCGATGCAGCGGCGGAACATCTCCAGGTTGTGCTGCACCAGCCACACGTCCAGCGGGTTCCTGATGCTGTTTCCCGCCAGCGGGATGAACTCCGCCAGCTGCCTCCTGGTGTCCTCGGCAAGCGTGGGTACGGTGAGCCCATCGCGGCTGCAGATATCAGCCATAGCCACGGCATTGCCGCCACCACCGCCCAGGAGCAGCACCCGCCTGCCCCGAAACGGTTTCAGGTGCAGGAAAAGCAGCGCTACATCTGCCATCTCCTCCAGCGAGTTCACCCTGATAGCCCCTGTCTGGGCGAAGAAGGCGTCCCATATCCTCGCCTCCCCTGCCATGGAGGCGGTGTGCGAGGCGGTAGCCCTGGCGCCGGACTCGGTGAGCCCGCCCTTCCAGATGATCACCGGCTTGGCGCGGTTGAGCTCCCTGACCAGCCTGGCGAACTTGTTGCCATCAGTCATCCCCTCCAGGTACATCCCGATGATGCCGGTATCCGGGTCCTCCGCCAGATATTCCAGAAAATCAAGCGCCTGAAGTCCGCGGGCATTGCCGAAGCTGATTATCTTGCTGAAGTAGACGCCGAGCTCCTGTGCATACCTGCTCAGTATCTCGCCATGCCCGCCGCTCTGGGAGATGAACGCCATGTTTCCCACGCCCTTCGGCGGAGCTCCCCAGGCGGTGAACTTGCTTGCCGGCACATACAGCCCCATGCAGTTGGGACCCACCACCCGCAAATTCCCCCGCTTGATTATCTCCACTATCCGCGCCTCTAGCTGGCGCCCCTCCTCCTCCTGCGTCTCGCTGAAGCCGGAGCTGAAGATATGCACGTTCTTCACCCCGGCGGCGATGCAGTCCTCCAGCACCTCAGGCACCCGCCTTGCCGGCACTGACACCATGACCATATCAGGCGGCTCCGGAATGTCTTTCACGCTGGGATAAGCCTTCACCCCGTGCACTTCGTTGGTGGCTTTGGGGTTGACGGCATAGATATCGCCAGGAAAGCCCACCTTCTTCAGCCGCCTGATGAAAGCATGTCCCCCCCATCCTTATCTCCACTATCCGCGCCTCTAGCTGGCGCCCCTCCTCCTCCTGCGTCTCGCTGAAGCCGGAGCTGAAGATATGCACGTTCTTCACCCCGGCGGCGATGCAGTCCTCCAGCACCTCGGGCACCCGCCTCGCCGGCACTGACACCATGACCATATCAGGCGGCTCTGGAATGTCTTTCACGCTGGGATAAGCCTTTACCCCGTGCACTTCGTTGGTGGCTTTGGGGTTGATGGCATAGATATCGCCAGGAAAGCCTACCTTCTTCAGCCGCCTGATGAAAGCATGTCCCCCCCATCCCTGTGGGTTGGTGGATACCCCCACCACCGCCACCGAACGGGGATAGAACATACTATGCAGTTCCTCTAATTTGCTCATAAGGCAGCCCCCTTCTTTGATGAAAACTTATAGTACAACAAATCTCACCTGTGAGGCAAACCGCCTCCCAGGCTAAAAGCTGCAAAAAGCGCAACACTCTATTTACAACAGGTTGCGGTGCAGCCCTGTCATCCTATCTGATGACTTCGCAGACCTCGTTTACCGGGAGTCTTTCTCTGGTGGGGCTCTCCGCCGGGTAGCCTACCGGGATAAGGGCGACGATGTCCATGTCCTGTGGCGCGTTGAGCACCCCTTCCACTTCAGCCTTCGCCACCGAAAGCGGACCGGTCATCCAGGTGGCGCCCAGCCCCATCTGGTGCAGTACCAGCAGCAGGTAAGCGATGGCTGCCGATACCGACTGGAGGCGAGCATTGAGCACGCTGCCCCAGCGCAGCATTTCAGCCGCTTTCTCGTCCACCTTCGCCCGCTCGGCAAGCACCTTCTCCCGCGGATATTCCCGGCGCCAGACACCGACAGCGATCATCGCTGGCGCCCTGGCAAGCATGTTCTCGCGGGGGAGAGGAAATGCCGTGCCTTGCTGCTGGAACCAGGACGCCATAAGCCTCATTCCCTTTGCCACCGCCTCGGCGAGGGCTTTGATTTTGTCCCTGTTCAGGACTATATAGAAATGCCAGTTCTGCGCATTGGCACCGTTGGGTGCCCAGGTGGCAAGCTCCACTGCTTTCCAGAGCAGCTCCTCAGGTACCGGCTTATCCTGCCAGACGCGGATGGAACGGCGGGTCTTGATCAGTCCAGCCAGTTCTTCTGTATTCATTCCTTGACCTCCTGTGGACATTCGCTCTAGCCCTGCGGGGCAAGCAGCACCTCAGCCATTTTTCGCCCCATCTCCCTCGCCTGCTCGATTAGCTCCGTCTGGGACTTAGGGTCGGCGTCCCGGCTGCCGGTGGCAGCAGCGACGGTGAACACCTGTATTTCCGGAGACCTGACGAATTTTCTCAGTTCATTCACCGTCTCCTCGTGTCCCCGACGGTTGGCGATGGCGATAAGTCCGGCGCATTTCGGCTGCGGTCTCCTGCCATGTGTAAACAGAAAGAAACTTCTGTCCATAAACGCTTTTATCTGTGCCGAAATGGTCCCGAAATAGGTCGGGCTGGCGATAATCACGCCGTCGGCTGTGGCGAACTTCTCCAGTATCCAGGGGACATCGTCCTTCTGCTGACACTCAGTAAATGAGGCGCAGTCACTGTGCGCCTGACAGAAGCCGATCTTGTACTGGTTCAGCACAATCTTCTCCGTCTCGATTCCCTGTGAAGCCAGTACGCCCAGCGCCTGGTCTATCAGGTAATTTGTCACGCCGCTCAGTCTGGGGCTGCCTCCGATGGCAATGACTTTCATGTTTACCTCCTTACTTAAGAGTTGTCACCGCTTAAGCACCTGGTACAGACGTGCCACATTCATACGCTGTACGAACGGTGCCATCGCCTCATTTCCCGGCTGCATGGGATAGCGGTCGAGAAGCGAGACCTTCTCCTGCGCCTCTTCTAAACTCATCCCCTGTTTAATTGCATTGCTCACCACATCGATCCACTCCTGAATAAAGGCGCTCATCTCCTTGACATAACTTCGGTCGCAGACCTCCCCATGTCCCGGCACCAGCACCTCCGCCTCAAGCTGCTCGAGCTTCTTCAACGAGTCCAGCCATTCGTAAGGTAGAGCCTCATGCAGCCATGCCTGCACCCGGCAGAAGATATTGTCCGAGGTGAATACTACCTTCTCCTCAGGGATGAAGACGGCTACCTGGTAGGGGGTGTGCCCCGGGAGGTTGATAAGCTGGAAAGTGTATCCCCCGACGTATAAAGTCATCTGCTGGGAAAAGGTAATGGTCGGTGGTCTGTAGCTGAAGCCCTCGAGCAGGGGCAAGCTCTCCGGCGAAGCCTGCTTAAGGCGTTCCTTCAACTGTTCCACCGAGGCGGCTAAGACCGCCTTCCTGGTACCCTCGTGGGCTATCACCGTGCCCTCGAAGAAGTGGTTGCCTGTGAAGTGGTCACCATGCGGCTCGGTATTTATCAAATAGAGAACTTTACCATGCTTGCTAACCTCTTCCCGCCACTTTAAGGCATCTACCGGCATCATTGGGGTATCGATCATGACCACACCTTCACCGGTGATGACAAAGCCGACATTGCACCCGCGAAAACCGGTCTCCGCATAGACATTTTTGCTTATCTTTTGCATAGCCTCCTCCTTTTACTCTTACTCTGCCACTGCGTGCTGCCCAGCCCACAAAAGCATACCCGATTCTATACCAGGCTGCCAAGGCAAGACTGACTTAGGGCGGTGACAGACCAGACAAGAAAAAGGTACAATCAGGCTGTGACCAATGGGCATCTCACCGTTACTCGATGCCAAGGAGGTTAGCTATGCTGGAGGTATTCTTCACACCGGAGCAGAGAAAGCTGAAGCAGGAGGTGGCAGAGTTCGTTAAGAGTGTCCCCCGCCAGCTCATCCTGGATATGGACGCCGATAAAATCAAGTTCCCCTATGAGTTCGTCAGAGAGGCAGGCAGGCGCAACCTGCTGGGCTTAAGGTTCCCCAGAAAATATGGCGGCAGGGGGCTGGGATGGGTGGAGGAAATCATGGCAGTAGGCGAGGTGAGCAAGCTGGGCGTGCCCTTTGCCTGCCTCTATTCCATGGTGTCTATTGTTGGCGAGGCTCTCAATGTCTTCGGCACCGAAGCGCAGAAAGAAAAGTACTTAAAGCCGCTTATCGCCGGTACCAAATGGGCGGGTGAGGCGCTCACCGAGCCCCGGGGCGGCTCCGACTTCTTCGGCGCCACCACGGTGGCGAAAAAGAAGGGCGGTTACTACTATCTCACCGGGCAGAAGCGCTTTGTGGTCGGTGCTGAAGGTGCCGACTTCTTCCTCGTCTTCGCCGTCACCAACCCCGGCGGTGGGCGCGATGCCATCAGCGCCTTCATCGTGGAACGCGACTTCGGCGTCGAGGTCAGGCATGTCTACGGACTCATGGGCTGCCGTGGCACCGGCACCGGCAGGCTGGTATTCAGGGAAACGCCCGTGCCCGAAGAGAACCTCGTTGGTGGGGAAAACGAAGGCGCCAGAGTATTCTACAGACTCATGGTGCCGGAGAGGCTGGTCTCCGGCGGCATAGATGGCGCCAGAGCGATACTCGAGATAGCGGCGCGCTATGCCGATAAGCGCCAGGCTTTCGGGCAGACCATCAGGAACTTCGAGGGCGTCAGCTTCAAAATCGCCGACTGCGTCACCAAGCTCGATGCCGTTGATGCCCTGGCTTATGCCGTCGCCAGGACGATAGACGAAGGCGTGGGCACCGCCGGCTACCAGAGGCGGCTGGTCTCCGAGGTCAAAAAACTTGCCACACAGGTCCAGTGGGAGGTGGCGAACGATGCTATGCAAATCCTGGGTGGCATCGGTTACACCAATGTCTACCCCGTGGAGCGGGCGCTGAGGGAAGCCAGGCTGGCAATGATCTGGACGGGCACCAACGAGATAATGAACCTCATCATCCAGCACGAGTACTACAGAGAGATACTGGCTAAGGGCATTGAGGGCAGGGATATCGAGGCAGATGTCGCCTTGAGCGAAGACCAGCTAGCCGAGGAAAAAGTCTACCAGCCCGAGCCG
>Ga0209102_1001808_pt1 | contig 10547 bp, 8 predicted proteins | sample ConPoolayeHmetaG_FD_185483 | JGI IMG/M metagenome (GOLD analysis project Ga0209102, IMG submission 185483) | Hot spring microbial mat communities from California, USA to study Microbial Dark Matter (Phase II) - Cone Pool mat layer H metaG... ... | reverse complement strand
CTTCCTGTACGCCGCTAATATCCTTCTCACATGGCGTAGCGACAGAGCTAATACCTGGGCTGCTTCCCTAGCGGTCAACCTCCCCATATCTATCCCGTTCAACACCATTAACCGAGTCTGTTCCTTCCTGTTCAATGTCACCGTCTCCTTCATGGTGACATTTTCGCTTAACAATTAAGGGTGACAAAATCGTAAAACATCAACAATACAGCCTACAGTGACTTGACAAACATCGGCTACCAGTGTATCTTCGGCAGGCACGAAACGACAGCTCTGTCGATTGGTTTGTGGAACGACAAAAGCTCGCGGTGGTACAACTCTAAGAGGAGGCAAAAAGAGGAGAAGGAGGCTCTGTACTATGAGGGCGATCTCTGAGGCGAGGATTAGAGCTCTGCGGCAACGTGAAGAAGCACGCTATATTGCAGAAAGACCGAAATCGAAGGAGCTGTTTGAAAGGGCGCGCAAGTCACTTATCGGAGGCGTTCCCGTAGGGTGGCAGCGCAGATGGGTGGAGCCCTTCCCTATCTACGTCAGGGAAGCGAAAGGTAGCCACCTTATTGATGTCGATGGACACCGTTATGTGGACATAAGTCTGGGGGATAGCGGGGCTCTTTATGGACATTCGCCGGAAGCTACGGTTAAGGCGATGGTTAACCAACTGCACAAGGGGCTTACCTTCGGACTACCCACGGAGGATGCCATCTGGGTAGGGGAGGAACTGGCGCGCCGATTTGGCCTGCCTTACTGGCAGGTGTACATGACGGCCACAGATGCTAACAAGTTCGCGATAAGGATCGCGCGGGCTGTTACCGGGCGAGACATGGTTTTGGTTTTTCATGGCTGTTATCACGGCAGCGTTGAGGAGACTCAAGTTACACTCAGGGATGGCAGGGTTGTTCCTGATAACCTTAGCGTGCCATGGCGGCTGCCCGATCCCAGCCGGAGGACCCGGGTAATTGAGTTCAATGACGTGGAATCTCTGGAGAAAGCTCTATCTCCCGGGGACGTTGCCTGCGTCCTGTGCGAACCGGCGATGACAAACGTACATGTGGGCATAATCTATGCCGAACCTGGTTATCATCATGCGTTGCGCGAGCTAACACGTCGCTACGGTACGCTCCTCATCTTGGATGAAGTGCATACCATCGCTGCTGGCCCGGGGGGCCTTACGCGTGAAATGGGATTGACCCCCGATATGCTTGTTTTGGGAAAGCCAATTGCAGGGGGAATGCCAGCAGCCGCAGTGGGCTTTAGCCAGAAAGTGGTCGATAAGTTTATGGAGATTGAGGATTGGCGTGAGATTGGGGGAACTCTGTCTGGTAACGCGCTGGCGTTAGCCGCGCTGAGAGCTACCCTTGAACACGTGATGACTGAGTCCGCCTACGAGCACATGATCTCGCTTGCCAAGCGGGTGGCTGAGGCTAGCAATAGGACAATAAGAGATGCCGGTATGCCGTGGTGCGTGACCCGCCTGGGTTGCCGGATAGAATATTGCTTCCAGCCAGCCCCGCCCAAGAATGGAGCGGATTCTGATAGGATACACGAAGTCAATACCGAGTTGGGCAAACTGTTCCATATCTACATGATGACCCACGGCGTACTGATGACACCATTTCATAATGTTGTGCTTACTTCGCCTGCCACTACGATTGAGGATGTAGACTTCTACAACGGGGTATTTGGTGAGTTCGTGAAGGAGCTGATTCAGTAGAGGGCTGAAGTTGCCACGTGATTGTGCAAACCGCAAATAGTACGAAATGCTGTGGCATTGTTCGGAGGTGTATAAGATGCGCATAGAAATTCCATTCATGAAGGGACATATGGGAGGCAACGAGATAGTGCTCCTGTGGGGCGACGTGCCTGATGATAAGGAACTCCAGATAGCACTGGCCGCGCTCCGCCCCCCCTACAGACTGGGCCAGGACCTGGGTTTGCTTCATAAAACAAACAGGAAGAATGTGCTTAAGGTCAATATGACCTGGCAGTTTGATGACAAATATATCGAGATGTGTGGTGGTCTGACTCAAGTCCTGGGCAAAGCACTGGTGGATATCCCTGAGTTAGCAGCTCATTTTGGTATTGAGGCCGTTGAACCGGCATTTACGGTTAGTCTGGAAACACAGGTAGGACTTATCCCCATAACCGTGGAGATAGAGCATGGCGAAGTCAAACGAGTGCTGACTGATATGACTCGCTTTGGCGAACACTGCTATAGCGAAGGAGTGCAGGAAATCCATGTTGCTGGCGTGCCTGGGATGGAGGTGGGTCATTCCCTGGTGATGAAAGCTGACGACATAGTTGCCAAATACCCGACCGTAAATTTGGAACGGTTGGACAAGAATACGCTGGCAATCCTGGAGCAGTTACAGGCGGAGTACCAGGAAAAATATTCCCCTTCAGAGCTCGATTTTATCATATATGACCTGTGCCCCAAAGGCAAGGGTCAGGCTCGAGCTACTTTCCCACATAATGTTGCAAAGGCCTACATAGAGACTAGCTGTGGTACCGGCACAGTGGCTGCTGGCATCGCTATGTTGGAGAAGGGAGAAATAAAAGCCCAGAACGGTGAAGTGAGAATACTTTTCGAAACCGGTGGGGAGCCCGGTTTGGGTGGCCCTGAACTCTCCGAACTGAGGTTAAGGGTTGTCAATAAGAAACTGGTGAAGGCTGAGTTCAGTCACAGCTTGATACAATCGCTGGCTGCGGGAATACTCTGGTTCCATTATTGAAGGGTGCTAGGATGGCAGAGAACGGCTAGCGAAGAAGTAGTTGACTATGCATAACTTATTCGGAATTAGGCGCCGTTTTCTGTGATATGTAGAAAAAATACGGTGGCACAGTTAAGATAGATGCTGCAGGGGAACGTATTAAAGGGCGAATGTATAGCGGCTTTCCAATTTTGGACAGTGCGCTGTTGGAATATTTCCATGATTACAGATCCTCTGGCATCGTTTAGTGCGAATGACCTAGATGCAGCTGTAGTGGTGTTGGAGGAGGGTTGACTTTGTCGCAGAAATTCCTGTCTGGATTCAGGGTAACATACATACGGAGAATGAGGGTGAACTGATGTCTAGGGGGACGTTATTCAGAAGTTGGCTTATGGACGCCGGGAAGACGTTGCAAAAATTCGAGGAAGTTTCGGAGTGCTTGTTGTTTCAATCCTGAGTGATGAGGGCAGGGTAGGGGATAGGGGGACTAACAAAAATCTGTCCGTGACAGGATTCCGCCGTGGATAGGGAGGTTCGCGCGGAGTGCTCATGACGGGGCAAGAAAAATATGGGGAGTGCGCTGTGACACTGTTTTGCGTTTTGCCTTTGTTTAGACTTGGCTCCGAGCTCATTTGCAGGCTGATAGCGAGTGTAGTCGTAAGGGTATCTGGAATCTGGCAATGCTGTCTCACTTGCCAAGCTGCGCAGTAAATGCGAGAATTCCTGACATTACTAGTAACACATCGCGTGTTCGGACGATTTGTAAGCAAAAAGGAGGTCTGCCATGGCTACGAAAATACTAATTCGCGGGGGGAAAGTCATAGATGGTACTGGATCAGCTGCCCAGGAACGCGATGTCTTGATCGTCGGACCGTTTGTTGCCCAATTACTGGAAGCGAAGAGTGCTCCACCTGAGGATGCTGAAGTGCTCGATGCCACGGGACTTTATGTGTGTCCGGGGTTCATAGACATTCACAATCACTCAGATGTCGCGCTCTTTGAAGACCCGGGAGCCAAGACTGCCTTGGCACAAGGTGTTACCACGATAGTCGTGGGGAATTGCGGTTTCTCGCCAATGCCGCTTCCAGACAACAAAGCAGACTTGGCAAAAAAGCTGTTATTCCACCTCGTGCGGCCAGAGAAGCGCTGGTTCTGGCCTAGCATGTCGGCCTATTACTCGGCTCTTACCGAACTGCCCCTTGCTATTAATGTCTGTTGTCTTGTGGGACATGGGGCGCTCAGATTGGCAGTGCTGGATAAGCCTTCGGACACGCCGTCTCAGCGAGAGTTACGGCAAATGGCCAGTTTGTTGCAGAACTGCCTTGATGAAGGCGCATTTGGGCTCAGCACAGGCCTGGAGTACTCCCCTTGTTCATTTGCCAAACAGCCGGAGTTCGAGGCATTGGCCAGTGTGCTCGGTGACAGGCTATTCGCATGCCACTTGAGAAACGAGGGAGAAAGGATTATTGAGGCCCTGGAAGAGATGTTTGAAGTTCAAAGGAAAACGAATATCAAGCTTCAAGTATCTCACCTTAAGCTGGCAGAAAGCCAGATGTGGGGGAAGTCGGCCCAGATACTGGAACATATAAGGTCTCAGGCGAGCAGATACGATGTCATGGCTGACCAGTATCCCTATACCTTTTATCACAGCAACCTTGGTTCTATCGTCCCTCCGGAGTTTGGAGATGGGACTAGCTTCGATTTTCTCAGAGACCGGAGGCAGAGAGAAAAGCTGTGCGAAGTAATTAGTGAAGGAAAGCCCGATAGAGGCCTGGGTTGGGATCGGATTTACGTCAGTGGTCTGGGCAGGCCTGAGTTTGACGGCAAGTCGATAGATTTCATCGCCAGGGCAAAAGGTAAGAACCCGTTTGACGAATTCTGCGACATACTCCTGGAGTTTGGTGGTGGAGTCGTTGTTATGGGATTTGTTATGAATGAGGGCGACGTCGAGGCATTTATGCAGGACGACCTTACTATGGTGGGCAGTGACGGCGAGATTGTTCCAGAAAAGCCACGGCATCGACCTCACCCTAGGAGTCTGGGAACGTTCCCACGTGTGCTGGGAATGTATGTGAGAGAAAAGGGTCTTCTAAGCCCTGAGCGCGCCGTGATGAAGATGACGTCACGACCTGCTGCACGGTTGAACCTGAAAAACAGGGGCACTCTTGCGTCTGGGTATTATGCCGACATAACCTGTTTTGACCCGCAAACGGTAAGAGATACCGCGACGTTCGAAGCTCCTATGTCTCGACCAGAGGGCATTGTTCATGTGTTGGTCAACGGGGTGCCAGTGGTGAAAAATAGCCAGTTCACAAATCGTTCGCCAGGTGGACCGCTGAAGCCGGAAACCTGAAGTATCGAGAAGTCCGAAAAGAAATCTTTCAATCCCGAACAGCACTGCAGTGCCTGTGTCAACCTGAGTTTTACAGTTTGGCGTTTTGTCCAGCTTTGGATAGGGGAAAAGTGTGATGGCAGGTTTTTCCTGGTGCGCCCCTGGCAAGTAGTCTTCGAGTGTGATGATCTGATAATGAAACGTTTATCGGACTCATGATAGCTAGTCTAGCCCGTTAATCAGAGCGTTAACCTGTTTAAGTCCAAGCCTTGGTAAAGGGATGGAACACACTGAAGGATGAAGGACGAGTGCTGGCATTCGGCAGGGTGTGGGAGCAGATGCGTCTAGCTGAGCAGATGTCCCGCTTGCAGGAAGAAGGCGTGCCTTAGGTCACCTCGCAAGAGTGAGGGAAGCTGTGGAGGAAGCGGTCTTTGCCAGGAACCGCGACTGATTCTCACTTCAAGTTCACCTTGTTCTGTTCAATACCGCCCTGATTCGCTTGGAAGGCCGAGAGCTTTAAGATCTGGGCAAACAGGAGCGCCCCGGTAACCGTCCTGAGTGTGTTAAGGTGCTCCCAGTCTAGCCATGGCTAGGAGACAGCATGCCTGCGGCTTATCATGTCGGAGTGAACTCCTGAGAGTGGGCACTATAGGCTAGGAGGATTGGAAAGATGTGGCAGAGTCCAGGTACGATCGCGAGGGGAACTCACCTTTCTATGAAGAGAAAAGGAGTATCCAGCTTAGAGTTTGAGCGTCAGGCGGTCGGGGAGTTGCTGAGTGGCGAAAGTGGTGCTAACTAAATCCGTTGTGAGCACAATATCTACCCGAGTCTGCTGTACCACTGGAAGGAAACGCGTAGCCGGGGAGATCTAACAACGAATCTATCGAAGAAGGTGCTGATAAGGACAGACTGGAGAAGCTGGAGCGTCTGGTGTGCAAACTGACCCTGGAGAATGCGGTTTTGAGAAAGGATGTGGAGCAGGACCTCAGCCAGTTCGGCACAAACGCCTGATCATCAGAGTATGGAGGTGCCTCGGTGTCGCCATCAGACGGGGTGTCACACGATGGAACTGACCAAGAAGCAGCTCCTATTACAAGTCAAGAGATGAAGGTAAAGGCCAGAGGAGATGCAGAAGAAGGTGGATGCCCCTCACGTACCTGAGCCAGGTCTGGCTATTGAATATCACCTACATTGGCATCGGGATAGGCCTTGTTTACCCGGCAGAATTACTGGATGCTTACTCGCGCAAGGTGATTAGCCATGACGCTTCTATTACTCTGGATGCCACCGTGATCTTTGAGGTAACAAAGATGGCGATAGCCAGAGGGCAGCCTGGTCATGGCGTCACCCATCGCTCCGACCGAGGTGTTCAGTATGCCTCAGGTGGGTATGTGGACGAACTCTACAGGTCTGCATTGTTGATTAGCATGGCACGCACTGGCGACCCATACGACAATGCCGTCGCCCCTCGGTTGGCCGCCCCCAGTTGAATTTGAGCAGGTGCTGCTCAACCAGGACAACGGACCAATCCCGCCTGACTCTCTAAGCCTATGGTCCCAATGATGGGCCAGCGGTCACGTTCTTGTGCAATTCAGAATAAGAAATCAAAAAACCATAATGTCTTTCATAAATGCCAGACGACCTTTTCTGCACCGATATCGCTCTAGCTAGATTTCTCTTTAGCATCAGTGCCAATACCCACTTACTGCGATGAACAGTTCCTGACCGAGCTGCGTGTTGTCGGTGACAACATCAAACCGGTCGGCATTGGGCCCATAAGCATATATGGGAACCGCTGCAAACGAGTGCTCGCCCTCATCCGTTCCTTGATAGCCCCAGACGACGTTCGCTTCCGCGCTAAGGATATCTGAAATTAGCACTTGCCCATTCTTGCCCGCCCCCTCGATCAAAGCCACCTCAGCAGAGCTTAGTGCATAACCGGTGTAATAGCTGACTGTTCCTACCATATCCGCTCCGGCTCTGATTTTTCCCCACATGTAAGCGACGGTAGCGGTTATACCTCTTATGAAATCCACGTTGAGATCCTCTGAAATGGGAACGAATGTGGGAGGCTCCTCCTTAACTGAATCCGAGGTCATTTGCAGGCCGCCGCATTCGTGATCGGCAGTAACCACAACCAAGGTCTCCCCGTTTTCCTTAGCAAAATCCAATGCAACCCGCACTGCTTCGTCAAATCCCCTCATTTCAGCTACCATGCCTGCCACATCCCTATCGTGTGACACCCAATCGATCGATCCTCCCTCAACCATCAAGAAGAAACCGTCTTCGTCTTGACTCAGGATTTCTATTGCTTTCCTTGTCATTTGGGCCAAGGTCGGCACCTGGGTTTTCTTGTCTTGCTGTCTGTCCAAATCATAATCCATATTGTAAAGTCCACCGAAGAGACCCAACAGTTTGTCACCTTCAGCAAGGTTGATCTCTGCATCCTCCAATTCCTCTGCAGAGCCCACATAGGTCCCGCCGCTCTTCTCCCACTCTTTGATCAAATTGCGACCATCCGTTCTCTGCCCGCCTTTTGAACCTTTGCCTTTTGGCAGGAAAAATCCTCTTCCTGCGCCCATCAACACATCCACGTCAGACTCTACCATAGCCACTGAGAAGGCCATAGTGTCGCCTCGCCTTTCGGCATGCACCAGAAAGACTGCAGGAGTAGCATCCTGTATGTACACGTCTGTTACTATGCCCGTCGCTTTGCCTACTGCTTCAGCGCGTTCCCTAACAGTTTCAAGGGGATTCCCGTCAAAATCTACTGATACAGCGCCGCGGAAAGTTTTGTATCCGGTAGCAATAGCTGACCCGGCGGCTGCCGAATCTGTGATCTCATGTATGGTTTGGGTCTCACGATCAAGGCAGTACGTAGTCATGTAGCTAGGCCCCGTTTCATCCATTTCTTCCATTGTTAATTGTGCCCCTCCTAAACAAAGCCTCGTTAGCTCTACGTGAGCAGGGCCCATTCCATCTCCTATCAGCAAAATGACGTTTTTCACCGTTGGCCCAGTTGGTTCAGATCCGCTGACGCTAGGCAATCCGGCAACACAGAACGCCGCCACAACTGTCAAACAAACGATTATTCCTAAAATCTTCGACAAGTTTCTTTTCATATTTGATAACCTCCTATTCTCAAAGACTGATACTAATGGTATAGCGGACTATTTGTTGCTTGTCAAGGGGGCGATTTGAATCATCTAAAATCTAACTCAACAGGGAGTCGTCAAGTCACAAAGGATCTAACCGAAGCAGTACCATTTGGTCTGGTCAGCACTTGGGTAGGAGCTTACACCAGACCATGGAAAGGAGGGCTATGCATTCAAGGAATGAATACCAAGCCGGCTGGTGGTAAGACCCCCTTTCCTTTTCTGTTTTGGCTCTGGGGTTGTTGCCAGCCTAACTTCTTTTGCATAACTCTTGCAATACGGCCGGTATACTGAGTTGCTTGACCATATAGGCACCTTCCAACTCATAACCAAGCGAGCGATAATATCCCCGAGCACCAACTCCGCTCAGCACCAACAATCTATCACTCTGGAGTTCCTTCTTGGCGATTTCCTCGGCCTTTCTCAGCAACGCCTCTCCCAGACCTTGATGCTGGGCAGCTTTGTGGCGTCTTTCCCCAAGGGGAACTTCTGGACCAAAGACATGCAGCTCCCTCACTATTACATTTTGTCCGTTTGCTCGCAGCCTGAGCAAGCCGAACAACGTGTCATTCGCGTCCTCGTAGGAGAGAACAATTTCCTTGCCTTCAGCAGTTTCATAATCGAATCTGGTGAACTGAGGCTCAGTGATTGTCCAACCCTCTCTGAGCCGATGCCCATATTCACGGCAACGAATGCAGCTACAATGAAGTCCCAGTTCCCTCATTTTCTTCCTGATGGTTCCTCTAAGAGCCAGGTCTCTGCTGCCGGCGACGATATATTTGCTGGGGATGTCCCGCATTAACCTCGAAATCCTGACATACTTGGGAATCAGGCGCTTGATAGCGATAAGCAGATCAACCATTTCCTCATCGGAATATGGCCGGTAGCGACCATCCCGGTACCAGCTCTCGAGTTCACTACCCTGCACTACTAGCGTAGGATAGAGTTTCAGCCCGTCGGGACGAAAGCGCTCGTCTTCAAATAACTGCTGCGACAGGTTGAGGTCGTGCTCTGGGGTCGATCCTGGGAGCCCGGGCATCCAATGGTAGTAAACCTTGAAACCGTAATTCTTGAGCAGTTTGGTTGCCGTCACTACCTCCGCTACCCCATGACCCCTCTTGGTCAGGTGTTGAATCCTGTCGTCCAGAGTCTGCACCCCAAGCTCAACTCTGGTGGTGCCGAAATCGAGCATTCTCTTTATCTCCTCCTCGTTACAAAAGTCGGGTCTGGTCTCAAGGCACAATCCCACGCAGCGATGATTGGCATTCTCGTTGAGTTGCTTGGCCTGCTCCAGACTCTGCGAGCCGACGCCATTGAGAGCATCGTAGCAATCCTTGACAAACTGGTACTGATAGTCCTCAGGGTAAGCGAGAAAAGTGCCTCCCATGATGATGAGCTCGACCTTGTCGCACGGGTGCCCCATTTCAGCCAGCGCCTTCAGCCTGGTTTCCACCTGCCTCCTGGCATCAAAGCTACAGCTCCGCGCCCGCAGCACTGCTGGCGACTCCGGGGTGTAGCTCTTGGGTGCCTCTGGAGAAGTGGGGCAGTACACGCACTTTCCCGGGCAGGGAAATGGCTTGGCCATAACTGCCACTGGCGTCACGCCAGAGATAGTTCGAGACACTTTTTTCATGTCACCTCAATGTCGTTCCGGACCTTTCCTCTAATATCATTGTGAGTTTTTCGTTTCCTGTCGTTCTGAGCCTAGCGAAGAATGTATCTTTTTGCTCTTGACGAAAAGATTCTTCATTTCGCCTCGTTGCATTCAGAATGACAATAAGAGACTAGTGACCATGAGCATTTCACTCCAGTATGTTAAAGTCTAACAGAGTGCATCCATGACCACAAACAGGGAAGTGTTCGACCAGATAGCTGAAAGTTGGTATCGTGTGCGGCATTGGCCTCTATTGAGAGCGGAGCTGCATGACTTAGCAGCAAGATGGCAAAGCGGCAAGCTGCTAAATATCGGATGCGCCCATGGACCGGATTTCTTACCATTCGCTCAGGGTTTTGAGCTTTGGGGAGTGGATTCCTCGGTCGCCATGCTGGGGCAAGCCTTGAGATACTCGACGAAGTTCAAGCTGCATGTAAATCTCGTGTTGGGCGATGCGGTAATGCTGCCGTTTTGTGACAGCGCTTTCGACTGGGCAATATCGGTGGCAACCTACCACCATATCAGGGGTGCGGAACAAAGGAGAAACGCATTTGCCGAGTTGAGACGAGTGCTCAAGCCTGGCGGGGAGGCATTCCTGACCGTGTGGAACCACTGGCAGCCGAGATTCTGGTTTAGGTCCAAGGAGCAGCTAGTGCCGTGGCGCCTTAAGGAAGGAACCGTCTACCGCTATTATTACC
>Ga0209102_1001807_pt1 | contig 10561 bp, 6 predicted proteins | sample ConPoolayeHmetaG_FD_185483 | JGI IMG/M metagenome (GOLD analysis project Ga0209102, IMG submission 185483) | Hot spring microbial mat communities from California, USA to study Microbial Dark Matter (Phase II) - Cone Pool mat layer H metaG... ... | reverse complement strand
CTCGTGCTTCGCACGAGGAAATTCCAATTACCAAGCACCAAATCCAAAATAAATCCAAAATTCAAATTTCCAAATTCAAAACTTTTTGAATTTTTGATTTTGAAAATTAGAGATTATTTTGGATTTTTGACTTGGGATTTTGGATTTTCTCGCGCGGAGCGCGAGATTAGTAGGGGAGCGTTCCCAGGGCGGTGAAGTCCCGACGGAAGTCGGGATGGAGCGCTGGGAAGTGAGAATGCCGGAATGAGTAGCGGAAGCCCGGTGAGAATCCGGACGGCCGGAAGCCCAAGGGTTCCCACGCAACGTTCGTCGGCGTGGGGTTAGTCGGTGTCTAACCTGAGGCCGAAAGGCGTAGGGGACGACAAGCAGGTTGATATTCCTGCACTTGGCTAAATTCGAAGCAGGGGCAGGACGAAGAGGGATTATCTAAGCGGGGCGATAAAGTTGCTCACGTTGGGAAGACAAGCCAGTTTTGCTAGGAAAATCCGGCAGAGCGACGGTGAGTTTTTCCAAAAGCCTGCGGGGCAACCCAAAGGCAATTTTGAGATTTCTTCTTCCGAGAAAACTGTCGCTGTTTCCCCCGACGTATCGTCGGGGGGTAGAATTTATCCAAGCCGTACCGCAATCCGACACTGGTGGGCTGGTAGAGTATACCAAGGCTGGCGGGAGAAAGAAGTTCAAGGAACTCGGCAAAAAAGCTGGGCGTAAGTTTACGAGATGCCCTCCCTGAAGTAGAGTGCGCAAGCGCTCTCACTTCAGGGGTCACCAAAAGATTGTTTGCCGACTGTTTAACTAAAACACAGGTCTGTGCAAAGCCGAAAGGCACGGTATACAGGCTGAAACCTGGCCAACGTCGGAAGGTTAAGCCCGCCTTAGGCGGGTCAAGCCCCGATGAGTGCCCGCAGTAACTATAACTGTGATATTGTAGCGAAATCCATTGTCAGGTGAGTTCTGACCCGTATCAAAGGTCCAACGAGCAAGCAACTGTCTTGAACTTCTACCCGGCGAAATTGAAATGGCTGTGAAGATGCGGCCTACTTACTGCAGGACAAAAAGACCCCGTGGAGCTTTACTGCAGCTTGGCATTGGGATGTATTTTGGAATTGTTGAGCGTAGGAGGGAGCCCGCCTTTGGCGGGCGACCATGAAACACCTCTCTTTCTAAGGTGCATTCCTAACCCGCCCCGATTGGAGACATCGGGGGGAACAGTGTCTGGCGGGCAGTTTGACTGGGGAAGTCCCTTGCTCAAGAGTAACGCAAGGGCACAAAGGTCGGCTTATCCCGGATGGAAATCGGGATGGACGTGTAAAGGCTCAAGCCGGCTTGACTGCGAGACTGACAAGTCGAGCAGGTGCGAAAGCAGGTCTTAGTGATCCTCGACTCCGACGTGGCATCGGAGCGGGCTTAACGGATAAAAGCTACCCCGGGGATAACAGCGTGGTCGCGCCCGAGAGTCCATATCGACGGCGCGGTTCGCGACCTCGATGTCGGCTCACCGCGTCCTGGGGCTGAATAAGGTCCCAAGGGTTGGTCTGTTCGCCCATTAAAGCGGTACGCGAGCTGGGTTCAGAACGTCGTGAGACAGTAAAATTAGGCCTTGCTGTCTTTAAATCTGGCTATATGCTGGAAACTCCGGTGAATCTCCGACTACTTGACATAAGTTTTATCTAGAGATAACATATCTCTATGTCAAGTAAAAAAGTTTGGAGTGCGGACAACCAGCAGGTAAGTCAGAAAATTTCCGATTTTTTCAAAAACACCCTCTTTATTCGCAAAAGCGGCAAGAATTTCTAGTTTTTAGTAAGGTTTTAAAATTAGTTGAAGAGAAAAAACACCTTACTAAGGAAGGATTTGCAAAAGTAGTTCGTTTAGTTTTTTCCTTGAGGAGGAAAACTAAAAAGAAATATTTACCATCGGAGCTTCTGACAACCTCAGAGACTATACGCCAGACTCCCGCCGTTGGCGGGAGAAGATATAGTCCGAACTCTGTAGCGATGCAGAGAGTCCGGCAGAAATGACCGGACCGCCTCGTCTGTAATAGCGGGGAAGTAACAAAATTGTCGGCCTCTATCCGCAGTAAGCGCTCGATACCTGAGGGGAGCTGGCCACAGTACGAGAGGACCTGGTTGGGCGAATCCCTGGTGTGCCAGTTGTTGCCGTTAGGCGCAGTGCTGGGTAGCCACATTCGCGCAAGATAACCGCTGAAAGCATCTCAAGCGGGAAGCTTCTCCCAAGATTAGGTATCGTTAAGCCCCCTTGTAGACTACGAGGTTGATAGGCTGGAGGTGTAAGTCCGGTAACGGATTTAGCCGACCAGTACTAATCGGGCAAAAAAGTTTGTGAAGACCTCCGGTCTTCCGGAGGAAGAAAAGGTTCTATTCACTTTCCAGAGAGCAATGAAGTAGAGCAAAGCTCACTTCATTGCCATGGAGTCATCTTTGATGTACTTCATGGCGAAATAAAGATTTTTTAAAAGACTATTTTTATAGTGTGGGTTTTTACTTGCCCCGGTGATTGGAGCGGACGGGAAACACTCCTTCCCATTCCGAACAGGAAAGTGAAACCGTCCAGCGGGAACGATACTTGTCGCGCAAGCGACTGGGAAAATACCTCATTGCCGGGGCATTAATATAAATTCCAAATTCCAAGCACCAAATTCCAAATAAATCCAAAATCAAAAATTCAAAAACTTTAAAATTATTTGAAAATTGGAATTTTTTTAGGGAGTTGTTTTAAGATAAAGAAAAGTATAAAATAAACCAAGAAATTTAAAGAAAGCGAGGTAAAAGTGAGTGAAAAAAAATTTGTTATCAAAATCAAAAAAACAGTCGGAAAAACCTTCTATTTATAAAAGGGGTTCTTCGTCTTCGAAAAATTCTCGGCAACCCCAAACAATGGAAGAGCTTCTATCTCAAGCAGAAACGCCAATTAAAATTTTTAAGGTTGGAGATGTAGTTGAGGGAATTGTTACTGAAAAAACTCCCAAGGCAATATATCTTGATATTGGCGGAAAAACCGAGGGAATGGTAATTGACCGGGAAATGAAAGCAGCGGCAGATTTTATTAAAGATTTAAAAGTGGGAGATAAGGTTTTAGCGGTAGTTACTCAACCAGAAAATGATAAAGGACAAACCTTGTTATCTTTAAAAAAAGCAGCCTTTCAAAAAATTTGGGATGAGTTTGAGGAAAAATTAAAAACAGGGGAAAGTATAAGAGTTAGGGGGATTCAAGTAAATAAAGGCGGTTTATTGGCAGAGACAAAAGGAATTCAAGGTTTTATTCCCGCTTCTCAGTTTTCTTCAGCCTGGGTAGGAAAAGTCCAAGAATTAATTGGTAAGCAAGTGGAAGTAAAGGTAATTGAGGCTGATAGAGATAAAAATCGTTTGGTTTTTTCCGAAAAAGCAGTTAGCGAAGCGGGTTTATTAAAAGAACAAGCAGAAGTTTTGAAAAAAATAAAAGTTGGCGATATAATGGAGGCGGAAATAAGCGGAGTAATGCCTTTTGGTTTTTTTGCTAAAGTAGTTTTTAGAGAAAAAAGAAAACCAGTTACCCTCGAAGGTCTTATTCATATTTCTGAGATATCATGGGAAAAAGTTGAGAATCCGAGTAAATTCTATAATCTCGGTGACAAAATAAAAGTAAAGGTTTTGGGAGTTGATAAAAAAACAGGAAAGCTTAATTTATCAATAAAACAGCTTTTTCCCGACCCTTGGGGAGACATCGAGAAAAAATACCCCCCCGACGCTAAGATTAAAGGAACAGTGGTGAGAATTGCTCCTTTTGGGGCTTTTGTTAATCTTGAGCCAGGAATTGAAGGACTGATTCATATCTCTAAAATCCCAGCAGAAAAGACTTTCAAAGTTGACGAAAAAGTTGATTGTTTTGTAGAGTCTTTAGATAAAGAAAATCGCCGCTTAAGTTTGGGCCTAGTTTTGAAAGAAAAACCAGTAGGCTATAAATAATAGCTTTGTCAATATCCATCCACTCCCGGTGTGGCAGAAAGCGGTTGTGGTAAAATTTAGCTAATGAAGGTCCGTTCTGTTTTCGTTTGCCAGCAATGTGGGGCAAAATCTCCGAAATGGGTAGGAAAGTGTCCGGAATGCGGTGGTTGGAATACAATGGTGGAAACCCAAGAAGAATTAAAAATTCAAAGTTCAAAATTCAAAGTTCAAAAAGCAGCGGCTAAGCCCCAAAAACTTTCAGAAATAAAGCTTAGTAAAAAACCACGACTTTCCTCAGGGATTAGCGAACTGGACCGAGTTTTGGGTGGGGGAATAGTTCCCGGGTCAGTAATTTTAATTGCCGGCGAGCCGGGGATTGGCAAAAGCACTTTACTTTTGGAATTGGTGGCAAAAACTAGTGTCTCCGCCGACTGGCGAGCAGGTCTTTATATTTCTGGTGAGGAATCACTTTCTCAAATCAAGCTTCGAGCCGAAAGATTGGGAATAAAAACCGATAACCTTTTATTTTTAGCTGAAACTAATGTTGATGTTGTTACCGCGACAATTGAACAATTAAACAGTCAAACAATCAAGCAGTTAATAGTAATTGTCGACTCCATTCAAACTCTTTATACCGACGATCTGATGGGTACTCCTGGTTCAGTGGGTCAAGTTCGCGAATGTGCAAATCGTTTACTCAAAATTGCCAAAAGTAATGATATACCTTTATTTTTAATTGGACATATTACCAAGGAGGGAGTCATTGCCGGACCAAAAGTTTTAGAACATTTGGTTGATACAGTTTTGTATTTAGAAGGAGAAAGGTTTGGAACAGCTCGTCTGCTTCGGGCAATAAAAAATCGCTTTGGTCCAACCGATGAAGTGGGAGTTTTCCAAATGACAGATAAAGGTATGGAGCCGGTTGCCAACCCCTCGGCTTTATTTTTAGCTCAAAAGGCAGGGAAAACTCCCGGTTCGGTGGTCGTGGCGACTTTAGAAGGAACTAGGCCTTTGCTGGTAGAAATCCAGGCTTTGGTGGTTTCCAGTCAGCTGGCAGTATCGCGGCGCGTTTCTCAAGGTATAGATTATAATCGTTTGCAAATGATTGTTGCCGTTTTGACGAAAATTTTGCGCCTACCCCTAGGTGGTTTTGATATTTATGTCAATGTTACTGGCGGTTTGAAAATTGAAGAACCGGCGGCTGATTTAGGAGTGGCTTTAGCAATTTATTCCTCTTTTAAAAATCTTTGTCTACCGCCAAAAACTGTTTGCTGGGGAGAGTTAGGACTTTTGGGAGAGACAAGGGAGGTAGGAAAGAACCACCAGCGAGAAAAAGAAGCCCGACGGTTGGGGTTTACAAACATTATTAGCTCCAAAAATTACCCCTCAATTAATCAAGTAGTTAAAGTTTTCCACAATTCTTAAAATTTGTTTAAAACCCACAAAATTAAGGCTAAATTGATTTCCTAAAAAACTATAGGACTACGACTTTTTGAGCTATTTTTTACTATAGGCTTGACAAGTTTGGAAAAATATGATATAAAGGAAAATAAAAGAAGAGCATTGCTATCGTTACCGGGGTATTAAGGTCGGTACGAATAGAAATGCTCTTCCCACAGGTTGTTAAATCAGGACAGGTGACTTAACAAACCAGTTTCAAAATAACACAAAAAACCTTTTTTGTCAAGGCAGGTTTTTACCTTAAGGGGGAGGGTGGTGTGTAGGGCAGGCGCACTACCCCCCTCTTTAGGGCAAAAAATTGACCCTTGACAAACCGCATAACTGTTGTTTTAATATAATTTAAGGTTTGATTGTTAAAAAGCTTTAAATGGAGAGTTTTCCCCTTTTTACTTTTTAATTTTTAAATTGTTTTCATGTCTACCAAAAAAAGTCAACCAATTTCCGTTGAAGAAATAGTCGGTCAATTAAATTCCCAGGCGAAAGTTGCTCCATCGCCAAAAGAAAAATTAACCAGTCAGCAAGAGGGTGTTTTTGATGGTTTAGTCGATAATAGGGTAATTCCCGACGCTGGTGTGCCAACTCAATATATGGAAGGAGTTTTAGATACCTCAGCTGAGGGGCATGGTTATTTGCGACCAAAGTTTGTTCCCTCTGATAAAGATGTTTATATTTCTTTATCTCAAATCCGCCGCTTTAATTTACGACCGGGAGATATGGTTGGTGGTCAGGTGAGAGCACCAAAAGAGAAAGAACGCTATCGTGGGCTTTTAAAAGTAGAAAAAGTCAACGGAGTGGAAGTAGAAAAACTTGGAGAAAGACCCTATTTTGATAACTTGACTCCAATTTATCCCAATAAGCATATAAAATTAGAAACAGGACAAACACCCTTGTCAACTCGGATGATTGATTTAATTTCCCCGATTGGTAAGGGTCAGCGAGGCTTAATTGTTTCTCCACCAAAAGCAGGGAAAACTTGGCTTTTGAAAGATATTGCCAATGGCATTACCAAAAACTATCCAGAGATTCATTTAATGGCTGTTTTGGTAGGGGAGCGACCAGAAGAAGTTACTGATATTTCCCGTTCTATTAAAGGAGAGGTAGTGGCTTCAAATTTTGATGAACCACCAGAACACCAAACGCGGACAGCAGAAATTGCCCTGGAGCGGGCAAAGAGGTTGGTAGAAATGGGCAAAGATGTGGTGATTTTACTTGATTCAATTACTCGCTTAGCGAGAGCTTATAACTTAAGTATTCCCACTTCCGGTCGGACACTAACTGGTGGTTTTGATCCGGCCGCTTTATGGCCGCCAAAACATTTTTTTGGTGCTGCCAGAAATATTGAAAATGGTGGTTCATTAACGATTATTGGCACCTGTTTGATTGAAACCGGCTCGAAAATGGATGATTTGATTTATGAGGAATTTAAAGGTACGGGCAATATGGAGCTTCATTTGTCCAGAAGTCTAGCAGAAAGGCGAATTTTCCCTTCAATTGATATTCATCGTTCGGGAACCCGCCAGGAAGAACTTTTATATGATCCTAAAATTTATCCCAAGATTATTACTATGCTTCGGATGATTAATATGCTTACCCCAGAAGAAAGAACAGAAATTATTATTGACCGTCTTTCAAAAACCAAATCAAACAAAGAATTCTTAGAAACCCTCTCTAAGAGTTGAGATCTTCTCTTGAGGTTTTCTGTTTTGTGCTAATATTGACTTAATGATAAACATTAAGGTTAAATCATTTCTTTTCTTTATTTTTTTAATTACTCTCTTTTTCTTTATCTTCTCAAGTTCAATATTTGCTCAGAATTATGAGCCAAAAATTTTTGTTCAGTATCATTTATGGATGAGTAAAGAGGATTCGATTGCTGGGGGTGGTAGCTGGAATTTTTGGAGTCAGCTTAGTCCAGGTATTGAGGTTATTGGTGGTGTCGATCCAACTCATTTTATTACCCCATGGAAAAGAGTAACCACCTCAAGGCTTGGTCTTCCGATCACCGGGCCTTACAGTTCGACGGTTGATTTAGATGTGGTCAAATACCATTTCCAGTTAGCAAAAGAAGCCGGTATAGACGGGATGTTTGCTTCGGTCTATAATGGCGGCTGGCAGTCAATCTTTCGAAAACACCTCACAATAGCCAATGAAGTTGGTATAAAAATAGCCCAAGAACTTTATCATGGCGTGGTTGTTGATAAACCGGGAAACCCGGAACCATTCACAAGTTACCCTGACCCAGCCAACGGTTGTAAAATATCTAGGAAATGGTATATTTCCCAGATGGTTAGCGCAATTAAACCATTTATGGATAACCCGGCGTTTTTAAAAATTGATGGAAAGCCGGCTGTTTGGATTGCTGATGGACCCATTTGTAGATCTCAAGAGTTATGTGCCAGTACTTGGCGGGAGTGGTTTCCCAATACTACTTGTCCTGTTCCCAGTGCTATTTATACATGGGGTAGTGTCCAAGAGCTGGGGGAACTTCTAGCAGAGGTCGAGCAGCAAGTAGGAAGGCCAATTTATGTTATTATGACGAGTCAAACCAAAGACCTCAGTGGTCAATCTTATGCAAGTATACCCCAAGTTGGAAAAATAACCACAGTAGAAAACATTACTGTTTTTTGGAATCTCTTTGGCGAGCATAATCAGGTGTCAGTTAATCTTGGAGGGGCAGACAGAATAAGATACGAGCAGGAATATCAATCAAGAATCAATAGTAATAAAAATATTGCTGGTGACAAACTTGCAGCTCACATTTACTCTGCTTTTGATGAAAGAGGTGTTTTTCCGACAAATGCAAGCAGAGGAAGTGGTTTTAATAAACCCAGAGCAGTGATAACTAGAGATGGCAATGGGATGTACGAAAAAAACGATGGTTTTTTGAAAGCTGCCTTGGATATGGCTAAAAGAAATAATCTCTGGGTGTTTTTCGAATCATGGAATGATTGGGGTGAACAACACCAAATAGAACCTGGTTTTGCCTTTAATAATTTTTTATACCACCAGGATTATTTTTCTCCTTTACGAAGAGTGGCAGAATTTAAAAATATTACCAATCCTAATTTTTCTTTTCCCCAGCCCTCTTTACTTGACCCGCCGCTGGTCAAATATTGCCGACACAAACAATTTGAAGGAAAGGAAGTTAAATTAAAAGGGAAGTTTGGATTATCCCAGGATGTTGCTTTCCAAGGTAATGGGGTTTCTTTCACTGTTTCTTATTTAAATGATTATCTTTCTCATCAAGATCCCAGTTGGCAAGGAGCAAATCGTTGGGAAACACTCGCTTCGGTTAAGAAAACTTATAATGGGCAGCTTAAAGAGTTTGAGATTGATATTAATTCCATTCTTGATTCGCCGGCAATTGTTTTTGGTATCGAATCAGACGGCGATCCTGAGTTTGACCTTCCCTACTTTACCGAATTTAAACTTGAGTGGTATGGTCAAGAAGTAGATCTTTTAAACCAGGAAAAATTGTCTAAATTTAATTGGCACAGTAGCGCGGGCGGTTTAAATTTTGGTCAGTGTAGTAATTTGGGCTGCGCCCGCCTTAATTATTCTAATGTTGTTCTTGAAGACGGCAAAAGTTATCTTTTGTTATTACAAATGGCCCCGAATTGGAATGTAGGTGGCGATACTTTCATTCATGCAGGGATAGATTGGCTGAAATTTGAACCATTTATCCCGCGATGCTGTCCCCAAGGTGATGTAAATTGTGATAATCGGGTTAATTTTGATGATTTAATGATTTGGGTGAATAATTACTCAAAACAAACCGCCCAAGGTCAAACAGAAGCAGATTTTAACCAGGATCAAAAAGTTAATACTTTTGATTTTGCTATTTGGCGGGCAAATTATCAAATATAAAAACCACTTATCTTGACGGATTCTCCCTTCTATGTTATGATTTTTTTTACAATGAGTAAGATTTCAACAGGAGAGGAGCTGTGGTGTTTTTTATATTGTTTGGGTCGTTATTTTAAATATCGAGGAAAACAATTTTTTCTTCTTTTTGAAAGATTAAAATCGTTTTTAGCCTCTAAACTTTATCAACAAAGGGGAAAATGGATGAGACCCTTTGTTCACTCAGGAATGACTTTATTGGTTGTGGGAGGAGTAGTTTTGGGACCAACTATAATTGAGGAAAAATTTTCCAATCCTTGGTTGGAGGAAAGTCCTGCATATTCAATTTTTTCTCCTGCAAAAGCCGAAGAAATGGAGACTTCAACTTTGGTAACTATTAAACCCAGGTCAGAAATAGTTGAATATGTTGTCCAGCCAGGTGATACGGTTTCCACGATTGCCGAAAAATTTGGTGTTTCTGTAGATACTATTCGTTGGGAAAATGATTTGAAATCAGTTAAAGATATCAAGCCGGGTCAAATACTGCGTATTTTACCGGTTTCTGGAATTCGCCATAAAGTTAAACCAGGAGATACAATTTACTCCATTGCTAAAAAATACCAAGTCGACCCTCAGGTGATTGTTGATTGGCCTTATAATTCTTTTGCCAACGATGAAGTTTTTGCTTTAGCTGTTGGTCAGGATTTGATTATTCCCGATGGGGTGAAGCCAAAAGAAGTGCCCTCTATCCCTCGGCCAACTTATTATGCTCAAGTTCCAGGAGCCGGAGCAGGGACGGGCCAATTTGTTTGGCCTACCTCGGGCCGTATTTCCCAAAGTTTTGCTTGGTATCATAAAGCAATTGATATTGCCAACAAAGACGCACCAGATATTTTGGCGGCTGACGGAGGAACAGTTGTTATCGCCGGCTGGGTAGCACCAACTGCTTATGGCAATCATGTGGTTATTGACCACGGCAATGGCTTTGCTACCCTTTATGCTCATCTTTCTCAACTTTATGTTGGTTCCGGTCAAAAAGTAGCAAAAGGTCAGGCGATTGGAAAGATGGGTTCAACCGGTCGTTCAACAGGGATTCATCTTCATTTTGAAGTTCGCCAAAACGGTGTTGCCCAAAACCCCCTGAATTTCTTGAAATAAATGTTATAATAATAGATAAATTCAAAATCCAAAGCACAAAATCCAAAACTTTTTAACTTTTTAGAATTTTTAATTTTGAGAATTAGAGATTATTTTGGATTTTGGATTTTGAAATTTGAGTTTTTTCTCTTTGGGCCTGTAGCTTAATTGGCTAAAGC
>Ga0209102_1001806_pt1 | contig 10563 bp, 10 predicted proteins | sample ConPoolayeHmetaG_FD_185483 | JGI IMG/M metagenome (GOLD analysis project Ga0209102, IMG submission 185483) | Hot spring microbial mat communities from California, USA to study Microbial Dark Matter (Phase II) - Cone Pool mat layer H metaG... ... | reverse complement strand
CTTTGGTTGTTCCACGGGCATCAATCTTCTTATTACTTCTGCTGAGACATCGGCTCTTTCCCCAGTTACTTGCCAGTAGACTTTGGTTCCGGGTTTACCGCCGATGACGAACGTATTGCCTTTAATTTCTTCGGCAACATAGACATCCGATGTTCCAACACCAGTGAGTTGGATGTGGGCATTGCGATTGAGGGCGGAGAAGTAGTCAGGGAGTTTCACTTCGGCTCGGCCGTTGGCATCAAGAATAACGGAACCGCGGTAGATATTAAGCGTCTCTGGTCCTTCAACGAAGTAGTGGTTAAGGATTTTATGATATGGGTCAAGGGGGTGGTCAATGGTGAAAGAGCCACCGGCTTTGGAGAGCGTGCCACAGCGCAGTTGGTTGGAGGCGGTTGCGGTCTGACCATTGAATGCGGCGGAGTTTGAATAACTTGAAGGCACAACCGAACGATAGCCAACTGCAAAGCTGTAATTTCCAGCAGCGGTGTCCGCATACCCGCCGGCAACTGTGGTAAAGTAGGAGGCAGTATTTTGAGATCCGCCGGCAACCGTGGCCCCGTAGCTCGAGGCGGTATTATGGTATCCGCCGCCAACCGTGGCATATTCACCCGAGCCGGTATTTGAAAGTCCGCCGCCGATAACCGCAAAATTTGCCGCGGTGCGATTAAACCGACCGCCACTGATTGTGGTATAGGAGCTTTCCGCACGGTTCCTCTCACCACCAATAGTGGCTGCATAACCCAAGGCAACGTTGTGATATCCTCCAGCAACGACCGTATAAGATCCAGATGCTGTGTCACTATAACCGCCACCAACAAAAGCCGATGAACCAGAGGCAGTATTTAGATACCCGCCAGAAACTGTGGCATTGTATCCCGAGGCAGTATTTAGATACCCGCCAGAAACCGTGGCCAGGAAGCCCGAGGCGGTATTTTGAGATCCGCCGGCAACCATGGCCCAGTTTCCCGAGGCGGTGTTGTCACGACCGCCCGCAATAGTGGCTACATCACCCGAGGCAATATTTTGATATCCACCACCAACTGTGGAACAAAAGTAGTCCTGTCCACTTGTTCCGGTTGTGCTGGCCACACCGAGATTGACATGGGTATGGCGTTTATTTCCATGAAGCATATTACCAACTCCACCCCGGGCAATGCCCAATGGTCGGATAGTATAAAGCACAGAATCCGGTGTGTCTCTAACCCAATCGTTATCCATTCCACTACTGTCGTTCTCTGGCGCCCAAGTATAACCAATCCACTTTAAAACCTGCCCCGTGCTGGCACCCATCTGATTTAAATCTTGTCCAACAATCGTGCCATTAACAATCATACTGGAAGTTATGGAGTTTATTTGGTGTTCGTTCACATAACGCGCATCAAAGGCGGTTGTGTCTTTTCCTTGCAAGCGGTGGCTATTGCCAGAAACTCGGGCGCTATCAACGGCTGGTGCGGCTCGGGCGTAATCGGCGGTATCGGAGTAAGGTGCTTTGAAGTTAGCGGAAACATCTGCTCTTAAAATCGTGCCATCTTGAATTTTAGCACTGGTTATCGTATTGTCCTTAATCTTAGTAGGGATGATGGTCGTATCCCGAATGTCTGAGGAATTTATTGTGCCATCAACAATCATCCCACTCGTAACTCGTAATGGAATTTACCTGATTTTCGTTCACATAGCGACCATCAAGACCGCTGAGGTTAAGTCCGCCAATTCTTGTGGCGCCAAGTGCGCTGTCTGCATTTGCCGAACGTTCCGAGAGAAAGGAATAGGCAGAGGAAACTATTCTTAACCTCGGACTTAACTCCGGATTGTTTTCCACCTGTAAACTCAACCAGACCTGTCCATTTTCTGGAATAGAAGAGATTGGATTCGTTCGACCCAAGAGAACCGAAAATAATCCACCTTCCACTCTTACGGTCTGCGTCTCGGTCCAAAAGGGAGTGCCCCCGGTCTCCTGTGGGTAAAGCCGAAAAGTGAGTTGGTAGTCGCGGTTTGGAACCGGGTTGCCATATTCATCAGTCAGTTTGCCTTGATAGGAAAGCATCCGCGGGATAGTGATGGCATCAGTAGCGGTAGTCGGATTAGTGTTTTGGGTTGTGGCGGTAAAATCCCTCACCGGAAAAATCACCGCCTCTTGTCCAGCTAAAAGAACGGAAAGTAATAGGAAGAGAGAATAAAACTTCATATTACCTCCTCACAATTATTATTATTATAACCAATAAAATTAATCGGTCAACTATGTTAATAAAAGACCAGAGAAAAAGTAAAAACCAAATCGGCTCTTTTCTGGAAAGGACCGTTGGGGAAATTTAAGCAGGATTTTATTAACAATAGAATTTTTTACCAAGATAGGCAAGAGTTCTAAGGTAGAAGCAAATAACATCAGTGATAACTCTCATATTCCTCTTAAACCCCATTCCCATAAGACCCAAGATTATTTGTCTCCTTTCCCCCTAATATTAGATTTTTAGTTAGAAAGAAAAGATTTTAGAGCCTTCTAAACCTGTTTAAGGGAAATATTGACCACACCTCGGTCATTGCCAAGCAAGGGGATTTGATACCTTTCATTCCCATCGCTTGACACAGAGGCAGGTATTATGCCCACCAAATCCTAAGGAGTTAGATAGGGCCGCCCGAATTGGTAAGGCGCGGGCGCCCTCGGCACAATAGTCTAAATCCAGTTCCGGGTCAGGATTTTCTAAGTTTATTGTCGGGTGAACCTTCTGATGATAGACCGAAAGGCAGGTGACAACAAACTCAATGGCACCCGCAGCACCCAGGGAATGACCGAGCATTGATTTGGTAGAGTTTACCACTATCTTCTTACTATGTTCACCAAAGAGATTTTTAATCGCCTTGGTTTCGGTTAGGTCATTAAGTTTTGTCGAGGTGCCGTGGGCATTTATGTAGTCAATTTCCTCCTTTTCTATTCGGGCATCAAGGATTGCCCTTCTCATCACCTCATAGGTTCCTTCACCCTCCGGGTTTGGGGCGGTGATATGGTAGGCATCAGCGGTTGCTCCGTAGCCGCAAAGTTCGCCGTAGATTTTAGCCCCACGCCTTTGAGCAAAACCTATCTCTTCTAAGATAACAGCCGCCGCTCCTTCGCTGATGACGAATCCATCCCGGTTGAGGTCAAAGGGACGGGAGACCTTTTCCGGTTCCCCCTGGTTTTTGGATAAAGCGCCCATATTGGTAAAGGCGGCGATAGTATAGGCGGTGAGCGGCGCCTCGGTGCCACCAGCAATAATCACATCGGCATCACCATAGGCAATAAGACGAAAACTCTCACCAATCGCATGGGCACCAGAGGCGCAGGCCGAGACAGTGCAGAAGTTTGGTCCTTTAAGACCGTAAAGAATGGCGACCTGCCCGGAGGCGATATCCGGTATCATCGTTGGGATGAGTAGCGGTGAGACCCGTCTCGGTCCTTGGGTTAAAAACCTCTGATGCTCTCTTTCCCAGGTCTCAATCCCACCCATACCACTACCGATAATCACCCCAACCCTTTTGGTATCAATTTGATTAAAATCCAATCCGGCATCACTGATTGCCTCGGCACAGGCCCAGAGGGCATACTGGGTGAAGAGGTCGGTCCGCTTTAGTAGTTTGGCATCAAATTTCTGGGTGGGTGAGAAATCTGTTATCTCGCCAGCAATTTTTACCTCTAACTGCTCAGTAGGAAAACGGGTAATTCTCTTTATCCCACTACGACCAGCGAGGAGATTGGTAAATAATGTGGCGGAGTCAAGCCCAAGAGGTGTGCAAACTCCTAAACCGGTAACAACGACCCGTCGCCTCATTTCTCTTTTAATCTCTCCTCAAGGTATTTTACCGCCTTGCCGACCGTGTCTAATTTCTGGGCATCGGCATCCGGAATATCAATATTAAACTTCTCCTCAAAGGCCATCACCAATTCCACAACATCCAGGGAATCGGCATTCAGGTCCTCAGTGAAGACCGCATCTTCGGTTACCTTTTCTGGGGCAACATTCAATTTCTCAACGATGATGCTTTTCACTTCATCAAATAATGCCATTTTACCCTCCTTAAATAAAACTTTTAAGTTTTATTATATTGACAATACAGAAATTTGTCAATATATTTATATATGCCAAAAAGAACTTATCAGCCATCAAGGATTAAGCGAAAGCGAACGCATGGGTTTCGCCAGCGAATGTCTTCACCTGGTGGTCGGGAGGTCCTCCGCCGCCGGCGGCGGAAAGGGAGGAAGCGATTAACGGTATAACAGGTCTCTTTTTATGGGAAAAAAAGAGGGCTTAAAAAAAGATGAAATCCTACGGAAGAGGAAGGAACTTTGGGGGATTAAAAAAGAAGGGAAGAAATTGACCAGTGCCTACTTCACTATCTATTACCAAGCCAGTAAAGAAGAAGGTAAGCGGAAAATCTGTTTTGCGGTTGACCGTGAGGTAAAAAAGGCAACCGAACGAAATTATCTCAAAAGGAGGATGCGTGAGGTCTACCGCCAAAATAAAGATTCCTTCCCCCTAAGTTTTTACTACTTCATCCAGGCGAAGGCCTCTTCATTAAATCTACCCCATGATGCCTTTAAGAAAGAACTCTTTACTTTAACGCAGCGCATCAAGAATGAACTGGCTTAAATTAGTAATCCTTTTTCTCCTCAACTTATACCAGAAATTACTCTCGCCCTTTTTCCCTCCGGCCTGTCGGTTTTATCCCTCCTGTTCCCAATATTCCCTTTTGGCTATTCAGAATTATGGCCTGGGAAAAGGGTTGATCCTCACTTTGCTCCGTTTATTACGTTGCCACCCCCTCTCTTCGGGTGGGGTTGACTTTCCCGAAAGAATGGAAAAGAAGATATGGAAGACCAGAAGCAATTAATCTTAGCCTTTTTCCTCATAATGCTTATTCTTCTTCTCTGGCAGTTTTTCTTCCCACCGAAGGCGCCACCAGTTAGTCGGGAGGCGAGACCAAGAAGCGAAGAGAAACCTTCCACCGAGACGGTTTTAAGTCAAGTTCCAAAAAGGGTGAGACCAAAAATAGAGGAGACTCAGGAATTCGTCTTAGAGAATGAAAAGTTGCGGGTTAAATTCTCTAACCTCGGGGCAACAATTAAATCGGTATATCTCAAGGAATATGCTTGCGAACTTCTGAAGGACTTCCCCTATTTCCCTATCCAGATATCAAAAAAGGAGACCATCTGGCATCTTGATACCCTTTTCTGGGATTTCTCGCTGTCCGGAGAAGAGATTACTTTCCGCACGCAAATCGGGACCCAAGTCCATAGAGGAGACCAAGGTCTGCGCATCCAGCGTCGTTATCAGTTAAAGTCTTATACTATAGTTTCGGAGATAGAATACTCATCTTTGGATACTCACCCGCCGCTCTTTTCCATTAATTTTGGTCGGGGGCTTTCTTTTACCGAAAAGGACACGAATGACGAATATGCCAACTTTCGCATATTGGCGGATAAAGAAACCGGTTTCTGGGAGATGGGCGTTAGGCGATTAAAAAAACCGATTACCTTGACCGAAAGATTAACCTGGCTTGGCTTTACCACCAAATATTTTTTGATGGCGGTAATTGGTGAGATTGATTCGGTAACAATCCTTCCCACCCCCGACCGTAAGGCCGGTGCCCTTCTCTTCATCACCCAGCCCGCTTTTCTCTCCTTGGGTTTTTATCCTCTGAAATATGACCTTCTGGCGCACGAAAAGAAGGGGTTAGAAAAGGCGGTGCCTTTGGGCTGGCCAAAGTTTCTCAGTCTGGGCATTCTCCACCTCCTGCTCTTTTTACATTCCCTGATTAAAAACTATGGTGTCGTTATCCTTATCTTTTCCCTCTTAATGAAAGGTGTCTTATTCCCGCTCACTCGTCTCCAACTCCAGCAGATGAAAAAACTACAACTCCTGCAACCGAAATTAGAAGAGTTAAGGAAGAAATATAAGAATGACCCAAAGATGTTGAATCAAGAGACGATGCGTTTGTATAGCCTATACAAGATGAACCCATTGACCGGCTGCCTGCCGCTCTTAGCCCAGATTCCAATCTTCTGGGCCTTATATTCGGTTCTCCGCTCAACCGTTGAACTGCGTCGGGCAAGTTTTATCTTTTGGCTAAAAGACCTCAGTGTTAAGGACCCCTATTATATCCTGCCCATCTTGATGGGGGTTTCTTTTCTTTTCCAGAATCTTTTAACCACTCAGGATAAGAGGAATCTATTTTTGACTTTCTTTTTTCCAGTATTTTTGACTGTAATCTTCTTAAATTTTCCTTCAGGATTACAGTTATATTGGCTTATTTTTAATATACTCTCGGTAGTGGAGAGTTTGATTGTCCGCAAGAGGAGGTAAAAAATGGAAGAGAGCAAAGAAGAGAGAATGGAAGAGATATTTGAGGAAAAAGCGGAGCCAGCCGCAATACCGGCGGCAAATAAAGAGGAGATAAAACAATCAGCAATTGAGGTGGTGAAAAAATTTCTTTTCGGCCTCGGGGTCCGGGCAAAATTGGAGATAAGAGATGAAGCCTCAGGCGGGCTTTACATTAATATCCGACTCCGGGCGATGGCTGGTTTTTTAATCGGACGGCAGGGCGCTACCCTGCGCGCCTTACAGCATTTAGTTGCCGAAATCCTCTTAAAGAAATATCCCAACTTGCCCCCGATTACCCTTGATGTCTCCGGTTACCGGATGCGCCGGATTAACTTCTTAAAGAAGAAGGCGTTGGCGGTCGCTCGGGTGGTAATGGACACAAAAAGGGAGATGGCCTTAGACTTTCTCACGCCCCGCGAGTTAAAAATTGTGGCCGATGCCTTAGCCGAACTTAAAGAGGTGAAAATTTATGCCATTGGCTCCGGGGTGAAGCGGAATGTGATAATTGCCCCCAATCGGTGAGACAGTGAAAGTTAGATGAATGAGTTATTTGCGACAATCTGTGCCTTAGCCACTCCCCAAGGGCAAGGGGCGATTGCTGTCACCCGCGTCTCAGGAAAAGAGACCTTTGCCATCTTAGATAAAATCTTTCGGGGCAAGAGGAGCCCCTCTAAACTCCCCGCCAATCACATTGAGAAAGGGGAAATCATTGACCCGGATAAAGATAAAGATGAATTAATTGATGAAGTCCTGATTGCCACCTACCACGCCCCCAATAGTTATACCGGAGAAGATATGGTTGAGATATTCAGCCACGGGGGAAGTATCTGTGCCGAGAGGATAATCTCCCTCCTCTGTCGTTACGGTTGCCGTCGGGCTTATCCTGGTGAATTTACCAAGCGCCGCTTTCTGGCCGGAAAGATTTCTTTGCCCCAGGCCGAGGCCTTACTATTTTTGACTCAGGCCCGTAGTGAACTTCAGGCCCGGGTCGCCTTAAAACAGATGCAAGGCGAATTCACAAAAAGGATTAGAGAAATCGGTTTGGCGATTAAAGAACTCCTGGCCCTTGTGGAGAATAAGATTGAATTTGAGGAAGAAGGGACGACCCAGGAATTTTTGCCGACCCTTGCCGAATTGCAAAGGAGAATAAGTGAACTTATAAAAAAGGGGGAGAAAGAACATTATATTCGGGATGGGATAAATTGCGTAATTGTCGGCAAGACAAATGTTGGGAAATCAAGCCTCTTCAATCGCCTCTTAAAAAAAGAGCGGGCTCTGGTTACCAGTATACCCGGGACAACCCGAGATGCCATTGAAGAGACGGTCGTTTTGGATGGGCTTGTTTTTCGGCTAATTGATACCGCCGGTCTCCGAATAAAGAAAGGTAAGATAGAGGCCCTGGGTTGGGAGAAGACGAAGGATTATCTAACTAATGCCGATTTCGTTATTGTCGTCCTTGATAACTCCCGCTCCTTGACCGAGAAAGACTGGGAGATAATTGAGGCGACCCAAAACCAGAGAAGAGTCCTGGTGCGGAATAAAATGGATTTACGGTCAAAATGGAATAACTGCCCACTCCCATCAAATCCCCTCCCCATCTCTTGTAAAGAGGGCACAGGGATTGAAGAATTAAAGGGTTATCTGGCGAGGGAATTCGGTAACCAGGAAAGTGACTTCTATGTCTCGGAATTTCGCTACGGAGAACTTTTACGAAAGGCCGCCGAGCGATTAACAAGCGCCGCCCAAGCCAACTATCTGGAAGTCCTCGCCGATGAATTAAAGAAGGCACTTCTTGCCTTACAGGAAATCACGGGTGAGGTTACAAGTGAAGAGATACTGGATAGGATATTCTCCCGCTTCTGTATCGGTAAATGAATCTTGATAAAATCCTTCTTTATTGCGATAATCTAACATTGGAGGCAATGGAATTTGCCTTGAACCTGGCCGCCAAGTTGTCGGCTAAGATTTTTACCATTTATGTAATTGACCCAAAATTCATCGCCCAAAAAGTCAAGTTAGAAAATAAGGATAAAGAAAAGATAAAAGATGAGATTGAGGATTTTGCCTGGAAGGTATTATACGAAATTGAAGATCGGGCCGCGCTGCTTGATGTCAAGACATCGCTTCTTTTATTGGAAGGGAAACCCTCCCGGATTTTACGAGAGATTGCCGAGGGTTATGAGATTAGCCTTTTAATTATCCCTCGTTTTTCCCGATTAAACCTGGAAAGATTTTTGGCGCAGAATAAAGAGCGGGCGGTAATAATTTTTTGAGGAGGTAAAATGGTGAGACTTATTGACCTCTTAAAAAAAGGGGGAATTATCTTAGAGCTGAAAGCAAAAGAGAAAGTGGAGGCGATAAAAGAACTGGCTGGGGTCTTAATTGAAAAGGAGTTGATAACCGATGCCCAGACATTCTTCCAGGAGATTCTAAAAAGGGAGAATCTAGAAAGCACCGGTATCGGAATGGGGATTGCCTTGCCCCATGCCCGAAGTCCAGCGGTAAAAGAACTGGTCGTGGTCTTCGGCCGGTCCGAAGAGGGGGTGGACTTCTCAAGCCTTGACCAGAAACCTTCCCACCTCATCTTTCTCATCGCTGCCCCCGAAGAGAGGAAAGATGAATATATCTATACCTTAGTAAAAATCTCTAAGTTATTAAGGAAGGACGATGTCCGGATCGCTTTAAATAAAGTAAAGAATGAAGAGGAGGTATTAACCATCGTTAGAGATTACGAGTAGTTCCGGAGCGTAAAACTCTTGGTGGAAAAATGAAAGACCGGCGATCGCCCTTTCGCCTCTTTTCCCTAATTACCTTTCTCTTAATATCTTGCCCAAAGAAGCAAGAGTTATCCCTTCGGGTCTATTTCATTGATGTCGGTCACGGCGATTGTATCTTAATCCAGACCCCCGATGATGGAATTAAAAATAATGGGATAGCGGAGGGGATAAATATCCTCATTGACGGCGGTGAAAAGAATGCCGGCCAAGAAATCGTTGTGCCTTTCCTTTCCAGATTAGGGATTGATACTATCCAAATTCTCATCGCCACCCATTTTCATAGTGACCATATCGGTGGTCTCATTCCGGTCTTAGAGCACTTTCCGGTAAAATTGGTCCTTACTCATACCGAGAAGAAAGAAGGAGAAAGGGACGCAAGTCTACATAAGGAGTTCCTAAAAAGGGTGGCGGAAGAAAACTGCCGACAGCGCCAAGCGGTAGCCGGTGATACAATCTTCATCGGTCGCGAACTTAAAGCCATAATCTTAAACCCCAAGATATTAGATGAAGAAGAGAATAATAATAGTATTGTCTTAAAGATTGAGTATTCATCTATTGGTTTACTCTTCACTGGTGATATTGAAGGGAAAAAACGAAAAGAAAAGGCCTCAGAAATCCGCTATGCCGAAAGGCGATTGGTTGATAATTATCCCGGGCTACTTAAATCCCATCTCTTAAAGGTCGCCCATCACGGGAGCGAGACCTCTTCTACTGAGGAGTTTCTAAAAATTGTCTCACCAAAAGTTGCGATAATTACCGGGGGAAGAAAGAGATTTGGTGGGGTAGTTCTTCCGGACAGCTCCGTCATTTTTCGGCTTAGAAGATTGGGGGCAAAGGTCTACCGGACGGATTTTGAAGATACCGATTATAAAACCGCGGCCGGTGACGACCATATCAAGGTTTTGGTTTCCCCGGACTCTTCTCTTCAAGTAAATTACCTCCGCCCACCTCTCTTCTGAATAATAAAAACCCGATGAATTGACAAAGATGGTATCTTTTCTTAAAATCCCCTTATGGAAATATTAAGGAAATTATCGGAAATCCAAAAGGAAGCCAAGATTTTATCCCGAACAGTTGCCCGGTATCAGAAGTTAAAAGAGAAGGAAGACCTGGCGAAGATAGAAAAATTTCTCGCCACCTTTAAGAAAAGCCTGGGGGAGATAAAAGACCAGTCCCTAATGATGTTGGCCGAAAAATTCTTAAGCGCGGCGAGCGAAGACCTAAAAAGGCAAAAGAATGAGCTAAGGGAAAGGTTCGGTCGGGAGATTAAGGAGTTAACGGAGAGGGAAGGTTGGGAGATAAAAGGGCAATACCCGGATTTGAAGATTGGGCTTCTCACCTTAGAGGTAAATTTTGATTTGAATTATTGTAACCTCTACTGGGGAAATAAATTGGAACTACTAAAACGAAGGCTCCCATTAAACCACTCACTT